>WNFP01000983.1_pt1 | contig 29932 bp, 26 predicted proteins | sample 5400201 | NCBI WGS metagenome assembly WNFP01 (sample SAMN13153355, study PRJNA577476) | soil metagenome | isolation source: 115 cm saprolite under Madrone tree | place: USA:California | collected 2016-06-14 | reverse complement strand
GAGGGCAATGTTACGTTTCACACCGCTTGCTCAACCGCATTTCCGCAACCGCAGCCGGGCAAGGCGGATTCGCCGGGGCCGATGAAAGTGCCGGCGGAGCAACTGAAGAGTGTCTTGGGAATCACCGCTGTGAACTACGTTCAGGGACAGCACGCGCTGGCAGTCGTCGATTCAACGCTGGCGTAAACGAAGAATTGGTCCAAATTAAGAAACCAATTTAATTTGTAACTACATCGAGAAGGAGAAAAACATGAGTAGAAGTGTGTCTATTGCAGTTCTGACGGCAGCACTGGTGTTCGGAGCAGGAATACTCGCTCCTGAGCGAATGAACCTATCCGCGACCGCTCAGCAGAAAGCGGAAACCACTGAAGTAAAGATTGATAATTTCAGCTTCGGGCCGGCGACGCTGACCGTTCCGGTCGGCACCACAATTACCTGGACCAATCGCGACGACATTCCACATACCGTAGTCAGCACGGACGGCGTTTTCAAATCCAAGGTGCTCGATACGGACGAGAAGTTTTCCTTCACCTTCAGCAAAGCAGGAACTTATCCCTACTTCTGCTCGATTCACCCGAAGATGACCGGCAAAATCATCGTGCAGTGAACGAGGAGAAATCTTGCATCCTTTCGACGTCAAATCGGCTCTGCTAACACGCGCAACACGTGGTGCTGATTCATTTTCCCATTGCCCTCTTCATCGCAGCAGTGACCTTCGGTTTTCTGGCACAGTGGACAAAACGGCAGTTTCTGGCCGCTGCGGCGTACTGCAATTTGCTGGCGGCGAGCAGTGGTCACGGCGCCAGTGCTGATCAGCGGAATTCTCGCCTGGCAGTGGCAACTCGAAGGGCAGGGGCTCAAGGGCGTCCTCTTGATGCATCTGCTGCTTGGCTGCGTTTCGAGTGTGCTGATCTGGGCGGTGTGTGTCTCGTCCATGTTAGGGCACAACGCAAGCATCGAGGACTTCTGCCCGGTTACCGACTGCCCATCGAGGCGGCCGCAGTCACACTTGTGATTCTCACCGGTCACCTGGGTGGATTCCTCAGCGGTGTGAATGTTCCCAGCTAGAGGATCGCCGAGGTAGAGCCGTTCAGATAGCGACGGCTTTGCTTCCCACAAATCCCCGAACCCATCTCGAGAGGATTGCGTAGCGCGTGTGCAAGAGTATTGGCTTTCTGGGAACGGCGGCTCCGCGTGCCGCTGACATGACCCTTCTTCTTGAGTTGGGTATGGGAGCGGGGTTGCTCGGCGGGACATGGTTGGCGCGCGCGGGCCGCTTTCGCTTACATGCTGCATGCCAGTCAGCCGTTGTGGCCTTCAATTTAATCCTGATTGCGCTGACGATGTTTCCGGCGTTCCACCGTGAGGTATTCCCTACGCTGTCCGGCAGGATCGGAAGGCCGTTCTACCTCATCGCCACGATACATGCGACGCTCGGCAGCATTGTAGAAATCGCAGGCCTGTACATTCTTCTGGCGGCCGGCACAGATCTGCTTCCCGAGAAATTCCGCATGACGCGCTACAAGCTCTGGATGAGCAGCGTTCTCCTTGTTTGGTGGATTGTGCTCCTGCTGGGCCTGGCTACTTACGCTCGCTGGTATGTGGCGCCTGGCTGAAAAGCGGTGAAAAAGGCTGCGTAGGAGGCGGGTCGGGAGTAGTACTATTCGGGCGGGCAGGTGGCAGTTCGGTCGAAGGTATCGATGAATCTCATTGTATTTACATGACTTAGCTGGAATGACCCCCGATTCGGGGAGGGTAATAGGGGGTTCTCTGTACTACGACCCGAGTACCCCGTCGAGTGGCTCTCCTGTCCCATTGAGGTCGGCAATTGAGGTGCGTAGTCTCCTAAGAACGGGTTGGGGGCCGCGCGGGGACAGCGGCTCCGCAAGGGGCCGTGTGCGAGCTACCCAACCCGCCACTTTTTTCTTGCTTCTAATGCAGTTCAGAAGATGGGTATTGAAAGGAGGGCCTGGATCCAGGTCCTCCTTTTCATTTACACCGAACGGTATCCGCCTTGCATCCTACAGCAGCCGCGTTCAGATATGTCTTGTAAGCCGTCATCAAATGAATGGGTTAGGAATAGCCACAGGAATGGAAGCTGAGGTGTTTGCGCGACAGATGAAAGACATAACCCACATTGCGGCTCAGGTCGGCTTGTTCCTGCTGTTGGCGGTGACCGCCGGCCTGAAGCCTGTGACTGCCGCGCCGGCCGGTCAACCTGCGGGCCCGAAATTGAAAGCGGAAACACAGGCAGCGTTTGACCGTTATGTACGGCTGGCGGAGGCGCGCCACGAAGCCGAGCTGAAAGACGGTACGAAGTTCCTATGGGCCGACGGGCTCCCCGAGGAACAACGCACAGAGGCGTCCGCCGCCCTGAAGCGCGGCGAAATCAAGATGCGAAAGCTGGAAATTCTCGACAACGGCAAGCCAATTCGATGTCCGGGCGGAATGATTCATCATTGGACCGGCGTGGTGTTCCTAGCGGGAGCGAAACTCGAGGACGTGCTGGCAGTGCTGGAGGATTATGACCACCACGCCGTGTACTACGCGCCGGACGTGGAACGATCGAGAATCGAGTCGCGAGAGGGAGATCATTTCCGGGTCTTCCTGCGTTTCCGGCGGCACAAAATAATCACCGTGGTTTTAAACACCGAGCATGACGTGCAGTACTTCCAGGATGGGCCCGGAAAAGCTCACAGCCGCAGCTCGGCGGTGCACATCGCGGAAGTTGAAAATGCCGGGAAGAGCGAGGAACGCGAAAAAGCGCCGGGCGAGGACGGCGGATTCCTGTGGCGAATGGAAACGTGGTGGCACATGGCGGAGCGCGACGGCGGCGTCTACGTCCAATGCGAAGTGGCTTCACTGACGCGAGACATTCCTACCGGGCTTGGTTGGATGATCAAACCTTTTGTGACCGACATCCCCAAAGAATCGCTTACATTTACGCTGGGAGCGACGCGCAAGGCCGTCCAGGCGCGACCGTCGCGCGGGCCCAAGGTTGTCGTGTCCGTCCCGAAGAGAAAAGGGCCTTTTGCCAGTTTTGCCGCCAGCAGGGCGATCCAAAAGGGTGGCGCGAATGTAGCCGATGAAACAGAGCACTCGATCGAAGTCTCCGCCGCGGATCAGCTTCGACAGTCCTCGATTGAATAGGCCAAAGAAGAATTCCGCGCCGGAGACGCGATTGGGCACGTGCTTCGAGGAATGACCATCGTCCGAACAGCGAGGACGCGGTACCGGCGGCGATTCATGGCAAGCCCTCGGATTTTTTGCGCGACACGCGCCGACTATGCGGAAGTGTGTCAGATTCAACGAGATGCCCCGCCGTCGCTTATAACCCGTTTCCCGACATGGGCGGCTGTGCTAAACTACCGTGGGTCCGCAGGGGTTTGCGGTCCACCGTAAGTCTCCGCACTGGTGCTGTTATTCTTGGCGACCGCAGCTCGGTTCGCGTGAAGTCCGGCAGTGACGCGGCCAGTCTCAAATGCGGCCGCGAATCGGCCGGTACTCCCTGAAACCGCTCTGCGGCGCAAAACTTCTTCCATCGCGTGACCCCGGCTACGCCGCGGTCAGGTGAAACAAACGAGGATGTGTCATGTCCGGGCATTCAAAATGGGCCACGATTAAACACAAGAAGGGTGCCACCGACGCGAAGCGTGGCCGCGTTTTCACGCGAATCATCCGCGAGATTTCCATCGCGGCGCGCATTGGCGGAGGCGATCCGAACTCCAACCCGCGCCTGCGAACTGCGATTCTGGCGGCTAAGGGCGCGAACATGCCCGGTGAAAACGTCGAGCGCGCGATCCTGCGCGGCACGGGCCAGCTCGAAGGCGAACAGTATGAAGAAGCGACCTTTGAAGGCTACGGCCCGGGCGGCGTGGGCATGCTCATTGAGGTGGTCACCACGAATCGCAACCGCGTTGTGGGTGAATTCCGGCACCTGATGAGCAAGAACGGCGGCAACATGGCGGAAGCGGGCGCGGTCGGATGGATGTTCAGCCGCAAGGGCGAAATCTCTGTTTCAAAGGAAGCGGCCAGCGAGGACAAGCTGTTGGACCTGGTGCTCGAAGCAGGCGCTGAAGATCTGAAGGACGATGGCTCCGCCTGGTACATCGTGACTCCGCCGGACGCGCTCGAGAAGGTGAAGGATGCGCTGACCAAGGCCGGAATCACGCCGGCATCCGCGGAAATCGGCATGGTCCCGCAGAACTATATCAAGCTGACCGGCCCGCAGGCCACGCAGATGGTACGACTCGTCGAGGCTCTCGAAGAACACGACGACGTGCAACACGTTTACGCCAACTTCGACATCGACGAATCGGAAATTCAGGCCGCTGTCGGCGCGAACTAATTCATTCTGCAGATTGTTTTACGGCCAGTCCGCGACCCGGGTTGGCCGTTCTCGTTTGGCGCGGACGCCCTTGCCTGGCATGCACCCTACAAAGCGCTGGCAGGGACGCGCCGAAGGCCGTAGACTTGAGGCGATGACCGGGACGATGTTATCGGGCAGGCCGAGCGAAGAGAATGCATGCATGCGCGTTCTGGGGATGGATCCTGCCGCGGCAGGGCCGACCGGCTACGGGATTGTTGAAAGCGATGGACGACGCTGCCGCATGCTTCTCTACGGCGTTCTGAAAGTGACGACCAAGCGCCAGAAGGAATGTGCAGGCGCGGTACTTCAGGACGTGCATACCCGAGTGTGCGCGTTGATTGAGCGGTATTCTCCGGACGCGCTTGCCATCGAGAGCGTTTTTACGGCCCTCAACATGCGCACGGCGCTGCAGCTCGCCGAAGTGCGCGGGGTAATCCTGCTGGCCGCTGCGCAGCACGGTGTGGCGGTTTCCAGCTACGCTCCTCGCGAAGTGAAAGCTTCCGTTGCCGGTCACGGCCACGCCGACAAGCGTCAGATGCAGACGATGGTGCGCGCCTTGCTCTCGCTCTCGGAGACACCGGAGCCGTCGGACGCCGCGGACGCTCTGGCGGTGGCACTCTGCCATTTGCAAACGGAACAAGCACGGCGGCGATTTGGATTGCCCGATTCGAACGCCTCGGCGAAACCACGCTCCCTGCGTGCCGCAGCAGGTTCTAGCGGCTTAGGAAACGAAATTCGCCCAAGTGGCGCAACGCGCGGCGTGCTGCCGCGCATCCTATCGACGCGATGAAGACTTCTTCCCTGCTCCGCTTCTTTTTACTGATCGCTGTGGCCCTTATGACCGCCTCGACGGCGCTCCCGGTTCCCGCTGCGTCCGGTGCCAAGCTGACCTTTCGGCGTGTTTTCAAGGGAAGCTCACCCGAATTCATCGAGATTAGCGTGCGCGAAGATTCCGACACTGCTGCGTATGAAATCCGCCAGCTCGATGAAGATGCCGGCGCGCTGCCCTTTCAGGTGAGTCCGGCATGGCGCACCAAGATGTTCGACCTTGCGGCACAACTCAAACATTTCCAGGGACAAGATTTGGATGTTCACCGCAAGATCGCCAACCTAGGCGAGAAAACTTTTCGATGGGAGTCCGGCGCCGAAGTTCACGAAGCAAGATTTAACTACACTCTGAATTCGGCGGCGGCACAACTCCTGCAAATATTTGAAGGCCTGGCGCGACAGCAGGAACACGTGGACTTGCTTACCAGGCGCATGAGATACGACCGCCTGGGAATCAACGACGCCTTGCTGCAATTCGAATCCGACCTCAACCGCAGCCTTCTCCCGGAGCCGCAGCGGGTGCTGCCGATGCTCGATCAAATCGCGGGGGATTCCCGCTTTGTGGACATCGCGCGGCAGCGCGCCCGATCTCTCGCCGAACGCATCCGCCATCAGGGCTGAGAAATTGTTTGATTCCTCTTTCCTAGGCCGGCGCAGCAAGAATTGGAGTCAAGGACTCTAGGATGGTTCGCCTTCACTCGATCAGGCTTCGTAAGAACATGAACGTGATGCGCGGTCCCGGCGACATCCACGATTTCGCCCGCAGGACCATGGTGCTTATCGCGGCCGCCCTCTTCGCCTTCAGCGGAACCGCTTGGGGCCAGAAAAGACAAAAACTGGAGAAGAATTATCGCGACTGGCTGGAGCACGACGTTGTTTACATCATCACCAAAGACGAACGCGACGACTTTCTGAAGCTCGCGACCAACGACGCTCGCGACAAATTCATAGAAACCTTCTGGGAGATTCGCAACCCTTCTCCCGGCTCGCCGGCCAATTCCTACAAAGATGAAATTTACCAGCGCATCGCTTTTGCCGATGCGCGCTTTGGCATCGGCTCAGGAATGGAGGGCTGGCGCACCGATCGCGGCCACACCTACATAACACTTGGCCCTCCGCAACAAAAGCAGGTCTTCCGCAACTCCGCCAATCTCTATCCCATCGAAATCTGGTTTTACAGTGGCGCCAACCCAGCTTTACCGCCATTTTTCTACGTTATGTTTTATCAGCGCGAAGGCAGCGGCGATTACCGCTTCTACAGCCCTTACACCGATGGCCCCGACAAGCTGACAACCGGCGTGGAAGGCATCAATTCGCGCTCGGCGGCGCTCCGCATGATTGGCAATTCCGCGGGGCCCGAAGTCGCCCGGATCGCGCTGACGCTCTTGCCCGACGAACCGGTGGATGAGACGACGGGAATCGTCAGCCTGCAATCCGATATTTTGCTGAACAGCATCAAGAACCTGGCCAATATGCCCGCGAACCGGGATGATATCGTGCGGCGCAGAGCCAACCGCGAATCGGTTACCTCTCGTCTCGTCCTGGAGGGCCGGAATCTCGATATTGTTACTTTTCCCGCTCGCGATTCCCGTGGACTCACTCGCCTTGACTATGCTCTGAGACTGCATAGTCCCAGCGACCTCACCATGACGGAAGAGAAGGACGGACACTATTCCTACTCCGTGGAAGTCCGTGTCCGCGTTTTCAGCTCCGAGAACAAGCTCATCTTCACGCAGCAAAAATCCGTCGCCGATTCCATTGACAAAAAGCGCCTCGATACCATCAAAGACAAGGTGTTCGGTTACGAGGGGACACTCCCTCTCCCGCCAGGAAAATATCATCTCGATTTCCAGTTCACGGATTGGTCCAAGAAATCGGCCTTTCACACGGCGCGGGAAATCTCCATCCCGGCGCCCGCAAAAGACTCGCTGGTTGTACCCGGCGTGCTCTCATTCCTTTCCGCGGAACCGTCGGACCCCGGACTCGCCGATCTATTGCCCTTCACCATCGGCGGCGTGCAGTTCACTCCGTTGCCGAGCAGCGCCCCAACTTTTGTTCAAGGCGCCAACCTTCAAGTCGTTTACCAGATTTGGACCCCACCGTCAGATCCGCGAGAAAGTCTTGGCAAGAAATTTGAAGTGGAATACGCTTTCGGCCGCCCCGCCGCCCCTGGCAGCGCCACCAAGGTCAGAGACGAAATCAACCGGGAGCAATTCGACGCCGCCGGTTCTTTGGTGACCGGAAAAAAACTCTCGCTCGATCAGCAGTCGAGCGGCACCTACATTTTGAACGTCACCGTAAGTAATCCGGAGACCAAGCACACCGGTTTCGGGACCATGAATTTCAGGATTCTGGACGCCCCCGCTGGACCTGAGCCTTGGGATGTGTTCGAACCTGGAATTGGCGAGGACGCTCAAAAAGGAATCCTCGATCAGCAACGTGGGCTCTGCCATTGGACTTTCGGTCAATTTGACGTATTGCGACCAGTCTGGAGAAGAAAGGCAACGCTCATCAGGCCATTTCCGTCATCGAGAATGCACTCCCCTCGCGCCCAGATGAGGGTCCGCTTTATCTGGCGCTGGCCCAGTTCTACACCGAAATTGGAAACCCAAGGAAAGCAGCAGATCTGGCACAAAAAGGCAAATCACTCTTGGCTGCGGCTCCAAGCAAACCTTGACGAGAGTGTATTAGCGGTCGATACGCAGATACCCGATCCGGCGACAATCCATATTTCTGCATACTTATCCAGGAATCAGGAATCATTCAGCTCCACTCTCTGTCAGTTTTAGCTCAGTTTTCTCTAAGCTGCTGAATTTCCGAACCTTAGAATTGGATAAAATATCTCTGAATTTGGCAGTTTTTATGCATAGCTTGTGAGAGTATGTCCGGGGAACGCGGGAGTGGGGTGGACTCCTTCTCGCTATTTCTATTCCGTCTGCAAGCCAAACTAAGTTCTAAATAAATTGGAATTCTGATGAAGGGAGTTCGAGCTCTATGAAAAATAAGTGGCTCGTAATCAGCTCTGTTTTGGCATTTAGCCTGTTTCTTGCGCTGTCCGTCGCTGCTCAGGACCAGGGCGCGGCCCGCGGCAATCTGAGCGGCATCGTTTATGATGCGACGAAGGCTTCCGTGCCGGGAGCCCAGGTCACGATTACCGGTCCCATTGGCAGCCTCACTCAGTCCACGACCGACCAGGGGTCTTTTTTGTTCTCCACGTTGATCCCAGGAATTTACTCCGTCAAGGTGCAGAAAGCCGGCTTCAAGCTCGCCAGCGTGAAGAGCGCCGAGGTTCAGATCAACAAGACCACCAGCATCGAAGTCATTCTCGAAACTGGCCAGGTTTCCGAGGTTGTGGAAGTGAGCGCAGCCACGGTGACCGTGGACACCTCCACATCGGCAGTCACTGCGGATATTTCTGATACTTTCTTTGAAAATATTCCTGTGCAGCGGGGCGTTGCTAACCTCTTCTATCTAAGCCCGGGCGCGGTTGACGGCATTCAGACCGGCGGCAACAACCCTTCCATCTCCGGCTCGAGCGGACTCGAGAACTCTTACATCGCGGACGGCGTTTCGATCAATGACCCGGCCTTCGGAGGCTTGGGTGTTTGGGCTCGGTCCTATGGCGCGCTTGGCAGCGGCATCAACCAGTCTTTCGTCAAGGAAGTGCAGATCAAGACCGGTGGATTTGAACCGCAATATGGGCACGCGAGCGGTGGTATCGTCCAGATCGTTACCAAGTCCGGCAGCACCAAGACCCATGGCGAAATCGGCGGGTACTTCCATCCCCTGGGCATGCAGACAACTCCGCTCAATGCCGACGACCCCCAGTTCGGCAGAGTGAACAAGTTCGGCCGATACCTTGGCAATGCCAACTATGAGGGCGATGCCGAACTCGGCGGATACGTTCCTATCGGAAAATTGCGCGATCACCTTTTCTATTTTGGAAACTTCAATCCCAGTGTCAGCAATCAGTACGTCGCGCCAGCCGTCGGGTCGGGCCTTTTCACTGCTTACAATGGTCAATTGCAGCGCACCAAGACCTCCTACGACTATGCCGGCAAACTGACCTTTAAGATTAACGACAGGCAGACCGTGGAATCCTCGGTGTTCGGCGACCCGTCTCATACCAACAATGTTCCTTGGGCCACGCTCAATGCCACGGACAAGACCGTAAACTCCAAGTGGGACTTCGGCACGCGCAACTGGGCCCTGCGCTACGACGGCGCTCTCACCTCGACTTGGCTGATTGACAGCGCTTTTACCTGGAGCTGGAACCACTTTTCGGAGACTCCCCTTGCGGATGTCACACAAGTCGTAGACGAATCTGGTCTCGTTCAGGCGGGGACCTTCAACGCTCAAGGGTTTGGCTTCCTTGAGCCCTACGAGTCCAATACTCGAAGCATCGCATTCGATACTTCGAAGACTTACCGGTTCCTCGGGCAGCATACCTTTAGCATCGGCTACACTTGGCAATTCCCCATTTACAACGACAGCACCTCGTACTCGGGCGGCAAGTTTGCAATTCCTGCAACGAACGCTTCGGGCGGTGATCCCGGATATGGGACCGCGACGAACCCAACGGTGGCAGGCAAAATGACGGATGCTTCACTCGTCCTCGAAACTCTCACCCCAGTACCTAACAGCTCGGCTTGTTCGCTCTGCCCTTACATGGCGGATCCGGCCGGGGGAGGAACTCCGGTACAGGTCGTGCTCTCTCAGTCCCGCGGCCGTTTCGATGGTGGCGTAACCAAGAGCAGCGGTCGGTATCACGCAGGCTATGTGAACGATTCTTGGGCCTTCGGCAAGCACGTTACCGTCAACCTGGGACTTCGTTGGGAACAACAGCGATTGGTCGGCAACCAGACCCAGAGGCTCTTTAATGATATGTGGTCTCCGCGCATTGGTTTTGTGCTCGATCCTAAGGGCAACCGCAAAACCAAGTTCTATGCCAACTATGGCCGGTATGCTTTTGTCCTGCCTCTCGATGCCGCCATCCGCGCTCTCAGCGCCGAGGACGATGTCCTGGGCGCTTATTGGGCTCCCGCGTCGACAACTACGGGCTGCCCGGCAGGTACGCCTGCCGGCGCTCCTTGCGTCGTGATGGATTCCAGCGGCAAGCCCGATTATGCGAATATGTTTAAACCCGCGTCCTCCACCCTCCTTAATATGGCCACGGGGGGTATAGGCAACCCCGTAAACGTTGGACTCAGCGGGGGCGAACCGTTCGCACCTGGGACGCGCATGGAGTACACGGACGAATATGTTGCGGGGTTTCAACATGAATTTCACAATGGCATCGTTTTCGGTGTACGGTACATCGACCGGCGCCTTAAGCGTGTAATCGAAGACCAAGGCGGCATCTCCGTCGAGCAGTTCATCGCGCTCGCCAACAATGGTGGTGGCCTGAACTACTTCATCGGCAACCCCAACGCCAAGCAAGATATCTTCGTGAACCCGAATGAGATCACTTTTGGTTTGGGAACGAACTTTACAACTGGGCAGCAAACTCAGGCTAATCTCCCGGCGGCCTGTGTCGACTCGAACGGTTTTGCAACGCCCTTTGTTGCGTGGGACGTTCTCAGCCCGCTTACGGCCAACTCGACAACAGGTCCTGTCGTCGCTGGAAGTGCATGCTTCCCGTCGGTGAATGAATCAGCAACCTGGTCCATTCCAAACCCTGCGTATGACCCAGTGAAAAACCCGAATGTTCCCAAGTTCATTCTCGACCCGAACGCCGAGTTTGGAGGGGAATTCCATCCTGATGGGAAGCCCGATAGCTATAAGGACCCGCGTCGCGTCTATCAGGCGGTTGAAATCGAAGCTAATAAGAGCTTTGGCCACAATTGGGCGCTGAACGCCAACTGGCGTATCGCCCGCCTCAACGGCAACTACGAAGGTGCTTTCCGCAACGATAACAACCAAGCCGATCCTGGTATTAGCTCATTGTTTGATCTTACCGAAGGCAAACTCGGACTTCTGGGCCAGCAGCAGGGTATCGGGCCTCTAAACACCGACCGGAGGCATGTGGTTAACGTCAATGCATTCTATGTGTTGGATCACAGTCGACTCAAAGGCTTGGTTATTGGTTCGGGCCTTCGCGTCCAGACAGGCCTCCCTCTCACCACGCTCTATGCCCAGTTCGCTTACCAGAACGCTGGGGAAGTACCCTGGCTCGGTCGTGGCGATCTTGGCCGCGCACCGACAACCGGCGCAGTGGATGCTCAGATTGAGTATCCGTGGAAGATCAATGACCGCCTCAGCCTAAAGTTCGGCTTCTCCGCCTTCAATATTGCTAACCGGAAAGCCAAGACTCTGATCGACCAAAACGGCGATCAGGGGTTTGGCGTACAGAACCAGGACTTCAAGCTGCCGTTCGCAACCACTGGCATGAACAACTATTTCTTCCAGCAGCCGTTCAGCTCGCGCCTGAGTCTGCGGCTAGTGTTCTAACCGAAACTCTTTCCCAGGAGGGCGCTCGCTGCGGCGAATGCCCTCCTTTTCTTTTGTGGCGCAAGAATCTGCCAAGAGTATTATTGCGGTTTAGTTCGGTTGAGTGCTTGTTTGGAAGACTCTATGGCAACATATCCCGCGCACTTCAGTCATGACAAAAGCAGAGATTCGATTGTGAAGCTATTCTTACAACCGGCATCCCTTCTAACGCTTCTCATTTTTCTTCCGATCCCAGCCTGGGCGCAACGCGGCGCTGCCTCCAGCGGCCGTTCCCCAGCAGCCGCCGAAATCAATGTCCAGGTCCGTTATCCCAATGGAACCGCCGCCCCTCGCGGCATCCATGTGCGTCTCGAGTCTGAAGAAGGCGGAGCCGCCGACGATTGCGTCACCGAAACGGGCGGCAAGTGCCGGTTCCTTCCCAATTCTTCCGGAATGTACATCGTGCGGGTCAATCAAATCGGCTACAAGGAAGTCTCCGTTCACGTAAACCTGGTGGATAGTTTGCGCGGATTTGTCACTCTGGACCTGAAACCTGACCACCCGGAGGCGCCGCCCGAAACTCCCGATGGAGTCTCCGGCGATTCCATCTCCGCCGCGGATCTGAGCATTCCAGAGAACGCCCGACAGGAGTTTGAAAAGGGCCAGGTCGCCATGAAGGAGAATAAGCTTGACAGCGGCATCTCTCACTTACGCAAGGCCGTCAAGCTCTACGAAGCGTACCCGATGGCCTACACGCTTTTGGGTACCGCCTATCTGGAACAAAAAAACTGGAAGGACGCTGAGACGGCCCTCGAAAAGTCGATCAGTTATGATTCCAGTTCCGCGGATTCGTATTTAGCCTTGGGCGCGGTTTTCAATCAAACCAAAAACTATCCGCAAGCAGAAACAGCTCTTCTCCATGGACTTGATCTGAAGCCGGAGGCCTCCACCGGCCACTATGAGCTCGCCAAGACCTACTGGGCTATCGGCCGCTGGCGGGAAGCGGCTCCCCACGCGCGCAAAGCCGTCACTGGCATGCCCGACGTCGCCTCGCCCCATGTCCTCTTGGGTAACGTCCTGCTTCGCGAAAATAATCCCCAAGGAGCCCTTAGCGAATACGAGGAATACCTGAGGCTCGATGCCAACGGCTCGATGGCCCCGGGTGTTCGGCAGATGATCGAGAAGCTCCAGAAATCTTCCCGCCCATAGCATCGAAACCGGAGCTACTCGCTTCATTCTCTTCAGCTTAGTGCCCCATCCGGTCCCGCAAATTCCTCTCCGCGCGCGTAATCTCAATGCTCTCCCGCGCGTATGTTAGGATGAGGTGGAGTAGTGTCCCCTGGTCCTATGCCGCGTCCAAGAACAATGAACCTTTCCGAGGCTGTGGCTATCTCTGCCTCCAGCCTTTGGGCGCACAAACTGCGCAGCGTTCTCACGCTGATCGGCGTAGTGATCGGTGTCGCGGCGGTGATCGCTGTCGTCAGCCTCATCAACGGAGCCAATCAATACGTTGCCACGCGCGTCTTTCGCCTCGGCGCGGACGTCTTCGGGCTCTCCAAACAACCCTCTATCATCACCAATGTGGACGACTGGCTCGCATTCCAGAAACGCAAGCGTATTACCTATGACGACTACGAAGCCGTCCGCGAACTCTGCAAATCCTGCAAGGAAATCGGCGCCTCGCTTGGCGGCCGCGTCGAAACCAAAAGCGGCCTGAATTCGCTCAAAGACACCAACCTGCGTGCCTGGACTCCGCAAATGGCCCAACTTTACGACGTCGACCTCCTCGCCGGCCGGCACATAACCGAGGAAGACTTGCGCGGCGCGGCTCCGGTCTGCGTGATCGGCAACGACCTCGTGGAAAACCTGATGCCCGGCATCGATCCCGTCGGCAGGGAAATTCGCTGGAACAATATTCCCTGCGAAATAATCGGCGCCGGAAAAAAGCAAGGCTCCGCCCTAGGAACTTCTCTGGACAACTGGATCATTATTCCTCTCACCACCTACAAGAAGAACTTCGGCACGCAGCAGGATTCCCTGCGTATCACCTCCCGCGCCGGCTCGGCCGCGAAAATTCAGGAAAGTGTCGACGAAGTCCGCCAGATCATGCGCGGCCGTCATCACCTGTCCTATGCCAAGCCGGACGATTTCGCCATCGAGACCAGTGATTCCTTTCTGTCGCTGTGGAAGGACATCAGCGGCTCGTTTTTCGCCGTCACTATCGCCATTGCCTCTATTTCATTGGTCGTCGGCGGCATTGTTATCATGAACATCATGCTGGTCTCCGTCACCGAGCGCACCCGCGAGATCGGGGTGCGCAAAGCGCTCGGCGCACGCCGCAGCGACATCCTGCTTCAATTCCTGATTGAATCTTCGACCATCGCCGTGATTGGCGGCGCCGTCGGTGTTCTCTCTGGCGTCCTGGTCGCCAATTTTGTCTCCTGGGTTTCGCCGCTCCCCAGCGCCGTGCAGTTATGGTCGGTCATGGGCGGTCTGATCGTCGCTTTGAGCGTGGGCCTTTTCTTCGGTACGTATCCCGCGTCCAAGGCTGCCAAGCTCGATCCGGTCGAAGCGCTGCGTTCGGAGTAGTGAAGAACATTTATGGCTACTTTCGAAAAAATCTTGCCGCGGCCTGCAGCGCTGCCAGTGCGCGCCCGCAGGCGCAAAGAAGGCGTCCTCAAGCTCCGCGAGGAAATTCTTCTCGCGCTCGATACCCTGCGGAAAAACACCCTGCGCTCCGCGCTCACCATTCTTGGAATCGTCATCGGCATCACCACGGTCATCACCGTCACGTCCGTCATCAACGGGCTCAATGAAAATGTCCTCGGCGGGATCCGCGAGCTCGGCTCGGACACCATCATTGCCTACCGCTTTCCCTGGGCCTCCTTGTCGCGTCCGCCCAGCGAGTGGTTTACCCGCAAGGAACTTCAGCCGGAGTGGGCCGAAGAAATTGCCTTGCTCCCCTACGTCAAGGCGGCCTCCGCCTCCATGCGCATCTTTCAACCGCAATTTGGTTCCGGCACGGAAGACGTGCGCCGCGGCGCTTACCGCGCAAAGAACGTCATTCTGCAGGGGAATCAGCCCTCCATCGGCGAGATCTTCGACTTGAAAATCGAACACGGCCGCTTTTTCAACGACACCGATGCCGAGCACCGCGCTCCCGTAGTGCTGCTGGGCTATGACACCACGCGCATTCTGTTTCCCGAGTCCCCCGCGAACAGTCTGGGCAAGGAAGTCATCATTGACGGGCAGATTTTCACGGTCATCGGCACGCTTCAGAAGCAAAGGCAGGGCATCTCGGGCGGCTCCAATCCGGAAGACAACTCCGCTTACATGCCGGTCACCACGCTGCGCAAGCTTTATCCGAATCAAAAGGACTACGTGATTTTTGCGAAAGCCCGCTATCCCGATAAGGTCGGCGAAGCCGTCGAGGAAATCCGCGATCTGCTTCGCCGCAAACGCCGCCTTTCGAACCAGAAGCCCGATGACTTCGCGCTTTTCACCTCGGATTATTTTCTGGACCTCTGGAACAAGATCAGCGGCCTGATCTTTATTCTTATGTTTGCGGTCGCTTCCGTTGGCCTCATTGTCGGCGGTATTGGCGTCATGAACATCATGCTAGTCAGTGTCACTGAACGAACGCGCGAGATTGGCGTTCGAAAGGCCATTGGCGCAAAACGCTCCAACATCCTCGCTCAATTCCTGATCGAAGCCGTCACCCTAAGCGCCGTCGGCGGCGTCATCGGCGTTCTCTTCGGCTCCGGGATCTCCCTGCTCCTGCGCTACGGCCTGAAGATGGCCGCGGTCCTTTCCCTCTTCTGGATCGCCACGGCGCTGATCTTGTGCGCCCTCATCGGCATCGTCTTTGGCGTCTATCCCGCTTGGAAAGCCGCCCGCCTCGATCCCGTCGAAGCCCTGCGTTACGAATAGCCACTAGAGCGTGCGCGATGTCCTATGCCGGGTCATGCCCGCACGAATTCACTCTGGACTACGGCAATTCCGCAAGTTGCTTGAGCGGCACCACGGCCGTTTTCCCGTAGTGCTCGCCCTCCAGAATTCGGACCTGACAGCAGGACTGGGGTTGCTGAACTTCCAGGATTCTCACCTGCGTTCCAGTGGGCACCATCAGCAGCTTTTGTGACGCAATCAAAAGAGACAGCCCCACATCGTCGCTCGCCGCATCCAGCTTCTCTCTCTCGGCAGCAGCCTCTTCATCAACGGACACCAATGCGAAAGAAAGTTTGTCTTCCGCGCGGAGCCTAGCAAGTTGGCCAACGCCAGAGGCCGGGGCGGGGGTTTTCGCGGACAACGATGGAGCCGTCTCTGCCAGCTTGCCGATGAACCGGTAGCCCCGCTTCGGAAGGGTTTCAACGAACCGCGGCTTCTTCTGGTCATCGCCCAAAGCCAGGCGCAGCTTCTTAATTGCCGTGTTGAGGCTGTGATCGAAATCGACGAAGGTATCGCCGGGCCAAAGCCTTTTCTCGAACTCTTCGCGTGTGACAACTTCTCCTGGACGCTCCAATAGCAGGGCAAGCGCGTGAAACGGTTGAATTTGCAGCCTGATTTTGCGGCCTGCTTTGTAAAGCTCTCCCGCGCGAAGATCCACTTCGAAGACATCGAACCGTATCACGCCCGACGAGCGGCCCGGAGACGACATAGGATTCCCTCTGCTTTTGAAAACTATACCACTCCTGTCTGCCCCCCGATTGCGGCAGCGCTACTCGATTAAGTCCCGCATTTTCGCGCAGTTTGCGGTTCATCTAAAGTCGTCTTTCAGTTCACCCGCAGTGCATTGCGCTCGGGAACAGAATGCGCCAAAGTGCGCAACATTGATTGACGTTCGTTGGGCGTCACAAGCAAAGAAACAAACAGGCTGACTCCCACCGCCTGACAGAGAAGAAAGAGGAGGTCCCCATGAAAAAGCAAACTTTTGTGAAGGCAACTTTATTGATGTTCTCCATGATTGTGGCGGCCCAGGTTGCGCGGGCAGAACAAGCCATGTTGGTGAACATTCCATTCGAATTCGTCGCGGGCAATTCCGTGCTGCCTGCCGGCGAGTATCGTGTCCAGAAGTTAGACTTGAATTCCGCGGTGTTATTGATTCGCTGTTCGGACCCCAGGGCATCCGTCGTGTTGACCACCAATGCAGCCGTAGCAAACGATCTGCAAACCGAATCAAAACTGGTGTTCAACCAGTACGGCAGCCGCTATTTCCTGTCGCAGGTCTGGACCGCAGGATCTTCGCGCGGAAGGCAGCTCTTGAAATCGCGTCGAGAGAGGGAAATCACCCAGGTCGCGAAGACCGAGACTAAAACCGAAGTTACGCTGGTTGCGCGCCTTACCCCCGCCCACCCGTGAGCACCCCAGCCCCCATGGCAAGCCAGCGGACGGGAAGCCGGAGCCCCAAGCTCCGGCTTCCTTTGTATTTTCGCTACTCCGGTCGTTGTCAACAATCCTCGCTTGTCAGCCCGGACCTTCCTGCATAAACTCCTCCGGAAGCGCACAATCCGACGAGAAAGAGCCTTTTAATATGGACCAATCAGACTTCCGCGCCGGTGGAGACCGCTTTCCTCCCACTCGCCGGTCGGTCATCGAGGCGGCCCGCAGCATTGATGGCGAGGAGCGCGAGCAAGCGCTGGAAGCGCTCTGCGCCGCTTACTGGAAGCCTGTCTATAAATACATTCGTTGGCGTTGGAACCGCCCTGCCGAGGCGGCTCAGGATCTCACGCAGGGATTCTTTGCGGAGCTGCTCGAACGGGACTTGCTCGACAAATTTGATGCGAGCAGGAGCCGTCTCCGTACCTATCTGCGCGTTTGCGCAGACAGTTTTGTAATGAACGAAGACAAAGCCGGCCGGCGCCAGAAGCGCGGCGGAAGCATCTCTCATGTCGCTCTCGATTTTGCTGCCGCAGAAGAAGAACTGGGCGCGACCGTCATCGATCCCGCAAAAATCGCCTCGCCAGAGTCCCTCGAAGAGTTTTTTGAAAAAGAATGGATGCGAAGCCTGTTCGCCCTGGCCGTCGAGGACTTGCGCAAGTTCTGCAACGAACGTGACCGCCCCCGCACGTTTCACCTGTTCGAGGCCTACGACCTCGATGGCAATGAAAAGCTCTCCTATGACCAGCTTTCGAAAGACTACGGCATTTCCGTGACCGACGTGACCAACGCCCTCGCCTGGGCTCGCCGTGAATTCCGCCGCATCGCTCTCGACCGTCTCCGTGAACTCTGCGGCAGCGAAGACGAATTTCAGCGCGAGGCCCACGCGGCCTTCGGCTGGGATGCGAAATGAAATTTCTTTCCGATAGCGCTATCGAAAGATTGCGTGGCGGTGCGGGAGCTCCCGATCTCTCCGGCACGCGCTACAGATTGCTCGATCGCATCGCCCGCGGCGGCATGGGCATCGTCTACACCGCCCAGGACGAACAACTGCAACGCCGCGTCGCTCTGAAGATTCTGGAAGGTTCGGGGGCCAACGGCGATTTCGCCAACCGTCTTACCCGTGAAGCACGCGTGCTCGCCGCCCTCGAACATCCCGGCATCGTCCCCGTTCACGACGTCGGGACCCTCGCCGACGGCCGCGTTTTTTACGCCATGAAATTTGTCGAAGGCCAGCGCCTCGACAAATACATCGAATCAGTCGCATCCGTTCCCGATCGTCTGCGGATTTTTCTCCGCATTTGTGATGCTGTTGCGTTCGCCCACGCGCGCGGCGTTCTCCACCGGGATCTAAAGCCCGCGAATGTCATGGTCGGCCCCTTCGGCGAAGTTCTGGTGATGGACTGGGGTCTCGCCAAAATCCTGAGCAGCGAAGTTTCTAGCGCTGCCAGCGAAAATGATCCGGAAGCCACTATTTTCGAAAAGCCAAAACAATTCGCCACTGCCGGCGAGGCCACCGAAATTTCGGTCGTCACCGGGCACGGCACCGTGATGGGCACGCCGGGCTACATGTCCCCGGAGCAAGCCCGCGGCGACGTCGAGCATTTGGACGCCCGCAGCGACATCTTTTCTCTTGGCGCGCTCCTGCAGTTCTTGGTCACCGGCCACCCAGAACCAGCTCCCCAATCGCGTCGCCCACGCCTCGATAAATCCCTCGCCGCCATTTGCTCGAAGTCGACCGCGGACCTGCCGGCTGGCCGCTATCCGAACGTTCAAGAGATGGCCCTGGACGTTTCGCGATACCTCGATGGCCTTGCCGTTGGCGCCCACGAAGAGAGCGTTTTTGAGAAAGCCGCGCGATTCTACCGCCGCTACCGTTTCTTTATCTTGTTGATTGCAGCCTACTTGGCCATGCGCGTTTTGATTTTGCTTTTCATGCACCGCTAGACGTAAAGGAATTCCCAGATTCGTTGTAGGGAACAGTAGAGAGACAGATAACGGCGGAGGAATGGAATGAATAAAGTGCTGCTGGGACTTCTCATAGGAGCTCTTCTCGGCGCAATCGACGGAGGGACGGCCTGGTTTACACCGGCCGTCCGCGCGCAAATAGTTGGAATTATCTTTGGTTCTACGATCAAGGGATTGATCGCCGGCGTCGCGGCAGGTATTTTCGCTCGCAAGGTGCAGTCCGTGCCGCTCGGCATACTTTTCGGTCTGGCTGTCGGGTTCGTCCTGGCCTTTCTCGTCGCCTATCTGCAGCACGGCTACTATTTCGAGATTATTTTGCCCGGCAGCATCGTAGGAATGATCGTGGGTTACGCGACGCAGCGTTACGGTCCTGCGCCCGTTCCCGCTGCGCGCTGAAAAGACCGGGCAGCCATACAGGATCTTCATTCGTACAAATCAGGAGGAATACCATGTCTCGAGTCGTCCATTTTGAAATCCCGGCAAGTGATCCAGAACGCGCCTCAGCCTTTTACAAGAAAGTCTTCGGCTGGAAGATTGAGAAATGGCCGGGGCCTATGGAGTATTGGATGGTCACCACGGGCGCGGAAGGCGCACCGGGGATTAACGGCGGCCTCATGAAAAACACCGAGGTAAAAACCACCACCAACACGATTGGCGTCGAATCCGTTGACAGCGCCGTGGACACCGTAAAGAAAGCCGGCGGAAAACTGATCATGCCCAAGACACCCATCCCTACGGTCGGCTACTTCGCATACCTCGAAGACACCGAAGGTAATCTGTTCGGCGTAATGCAGGCCGACAAGAACGCGAAGTAGTCCACGCATTCGAGGTCGCTAATGGAGATGGGACTCGCTGGCACAAAAGTTTCTAAACCGCTGCTGGGGCTCGTTGTGGGAGGAATGCTGGGACTCTTGGACGGTTTGAGTGGATTTTTCGAGCCGTCGCTGGCGCCGGTAATGTCCAGCGTGATCACGTTTTCGCTCTTGAAAGGATTGCTCTCCGGCATCGCGACTGGATATGTTTCGCAGCGAGTCCATTCGATGCTCCTTGGGATTCTGTCGGGAATCGCCATCGCTGTCGTCTTGAGTCTTCTCGTCATTCTCCACGCGGGAATGGCCCTGTTTTGGGACATCTTGCTGCCAGGAATGTTGCTCGGCGCGATAGTTGGATTCGCGACACAGCGGTTTGGTCGTTCGGTTCAATTCGGAGCGTCAGCAAAGTGAAGCCTGAATTTCGAGTGGTTCGGTTTTCAGAAGTAAGCAGGAAAACTTGAGAGGAGAATGATCGATGAGAAACACGGGGAAAGTTCTGGCCATGCTGGTATTTTGCATGGGAATCATGCCCTCGCCGAATCCGGCGGCTGGAAACGGAGCGGAGGCGTTCGAGAAGCTGAAGGCACTGGTGGGCCATTGGGAGACCGACAAGACAAACATGAACAAAGCGACGCTGGACCTGGAGTTGACGTCCGGAGGCACAGCGGTGCTGGAAAAGTTTCACATGGTAGACAACGGCAAGCCCGTCGAGATGACCACGCTCTACTACCTCGATGGCGACCAGGTGAAACTCACGCACTACTGCATGGCAGGCAACCAGCCGACCATGAGCGGATCGTATGCGCCGGGTACCAGGACGATTACGTTTAACCTGGTCAGCATCTCGAACCTGCAAAGTCCCGATGACGGCCACATGCACCACGCGGTTTACACCTTCATTGACAACGATCATTTCAAAACCACCTGGACGTTTCGGAAAGCGCAGAAGGACGCGTTTACCGAAGATGTGACCTACGCCCGGACGAAGTAAGCAATTTTCTTCCGAAGTGGTCGAAAAGGCGGTCCGGCAGTCTCGGACCGCCCTTTGCGTTAGTGACCCGTGTAGAATGGCGTGCATCGAAGCAACGGGAGCAATGCGATGACATTTGCGGCATTCGCCGGGCACAAATATCTCAACCTGGAGACCTTCAAGAAGAGCGGCGATGGCGTGAAAACGCCGATCTGGTTTGCAGCCGACCCCGCCAACGATTTGGCCGGCAATGCCGCGCGGCTTTACGCGTATACCATCGGAAACTCCGGCAAGGTCAAGCGCATTCGAAACAATGGACGCGTTCGAATCGCTCCGTGCGACATGCGCGGCAACTTGCTGGGAGAGTGGGTGGAAGCCCACGCCGAAATCATAACCGGCGCCGAAGCCGAACATGGCAACCGGCTCCTGAACAAAAAATATATGCCGTGGAAGCAATTGCTCAATTTTTTCGCTTCGTTTCGCCGTCGCGGCCGCACCGGTTTTGTAATTCGTCCGGCATGAATGGACCTCCGGTTGATATAGAATGGGTTCCGCTTTCGAGCCTCATGAAGGAACGCGCATGAAAAACCTTGCTTTCCGGAACGTTCGAATCATCACTCTCGGTCTCGCTTCGCTGGTCCTCACATCCAGCCAGGCAATCGCCGCAGATGATAATTCCTCTTCTCTCCCAGCCCCACCCGCGGCCAAGAAGGTGCCGAAGACCACCGAAATCAATGGCCACACCCTGGTGGACAACTATTTCTGGCTGCGCGACAAGCAGAACCCCGAAGTGAAAGCCTATCTCGATGCCGAGAATTCCTATACCGATGCGGTGATGAAGTCCACGGAGGCCTTACAGAAAAAGCTGTACGACGAACTGCTCAGCCGCATCAAGGAAACCGACATCGAGGTCCCCTACAAGGAAGGCGGCTACTACTATTACTCGCGCACGGAAGCAGGCAAACAGTATCAGATCCATTGCCGGAAAAAAGGCAGCCTGGACGCACCGGAAGAAGTAGTGATTGATGTGAATGAACTTGCCAAAGGCCAGAAGTTCATGTCGCTCGGCGCATACGTCGTAAGCGATGACGGAAATTTCCTGGCATACACCACGGACAACACCGGCTTCCGGCAATATACGCTGGCGGTAAAGGATCTCCGCACCGGCAAACTCCTGCCGGACCACGCGGAACGAGTCGGTTCAGTCGTTTGGGCCAACGACAACAAAACCGTTTTCTACAGCGTCGAGGACAACACCACCAAGCGTCAGTATCAGGTATTCCGTCACACTGTAGGCACGACCGGCTCCGATCCCCTCGCTTATGAAGAGAAGGATGAGAAATTCGATGTCTTCGCCGGAAAGACGCGCAGCAAAGCGTACATCCTCCTTTTCTCCGCGAGCCATACGACCAGCGAAGTTCGCTACATTCCAGCCCGCTCTCCCATGGCCGAGTGGAAGGTCATGCAGCCCCGCAAACAGGATGTGGAATACTACCCCGACCACAACGGGGACTTTTTTTACATCCGCGTCAACGACACTGGCCGGAATTTTCGTTTGGTGAAAGCTCCGGTCGCTGATCCGCGCGGCCAGAATTGGCAGGAGGTTGTTCCGCATCGTGCCAGCGTCATGCTGGATGACATCGACTTTTTCAAGAATTATTACGTCTTAAGCGAACGCGAAAACGGTCTGCCGCAAATCCGCGTGACGGATTTGAGCAGCGGGCAGTCGCACCGCATCGAGTTTCCCGAACCTGCCTACGCCAGCTATACTGATGTCAATCGCGAATACGATACCTCCAAATTCCGGTACGGCTACCAGTCGTTCATCACTCCGCGCTCCGTGTTCGAATATGACATGTCCATCGGCAAATCCACCTTGCTGAAGCAGAAGGAAGTCCCCGGGGGCTACGACCGCAATCGCTACCAGGTCGAGCAAGTGTATTCGACCGCTTCCGACGGGGTGAAAATCCCTGTCTCAGTCGTGCGCCTCAAGGACGCAAAACTCGATGGAAAAGGCCCTCTCTATCTGGTCGGCTATGGTTCGTACGGAATTTCTTACGACATCGGCTTCAACTCCAATCTGTTCAGCATGGTCGACCGCGGCGTGGTCGCGGCAGTCGCGCACATTCGCGGCGGCGGCGAAATGGGCAAAGCCTGGCACGACGACGGCCGCATGATGCACAAGAAAAACACGTTCACGGACTTCATCGCTTCAGCCGAGTATCTTGTCGCGCAAGGCTACGGTTCGAAAGACCGCTTGGTCATCGAAGGCCGCAGCGCCGGCGGCCTGCTGATGGGCGCGGTTCTCAACTTTCGCCCGGACCTCTTTCACGCCGCCCTCGTTGGCGTTCCTTTCGTCGACGTCATGAACACCATGCTGGACGAGACTCTTCCGCTAACCGTCGGTGAATTCGAAGAGTGGGGCAATCCCAAGGAAAAACCGGCATTCGAATACATGATGACGTACTCGCCCTACGACAACATCGCGAACAAAACCTATCCCAACATGCTGGTGCGCACTTCTTTCAACGACAGCCAGGTCATGTACTGGGAGCCCGCCAAGTACGTCGCCAAAATGCGCGCGCTTCGAACCGACCACAATCTGGTCATCCTGAAAACAAACATGAACCCCGCCGGTCACGGCGGTGCCTCCGGCCGCTACGACCGCCTGCATGAAGCGGCGTTTGATTACGCCTTCTTTCTAACGCAAATGGGAATCCAGAACTAACGGCCGCTCGGCGGCGCCTTTTGTGAACAATCAGCGGGCAGCGGCTACCGGCTGTGCGGCAGCTGCAAGGGCACGGAGAGCTTCCGTGTAAGGAGCGCGCGCGACGCCCCGTTCGGTGAAGATGGCGGCGATGTAGCGCGCTGGCGTAACGTCGAACGCAGGGTGCGCCGCAACTACATCCGGCGCAATCCGAATTCCCTGGAAGTGCGTGACCTCGCCGGCAGAGCGCTCCTCGATGGGAATGTGCTCGCCATCCGGAATGGATAGATCAAAAGTGGAAACAGGCGCGGCAATATAGAACGGGACGTTGTTCTCTTTCGCGAGAACAGCGATCTGGTAGGTTCCAATTTTATTGGCAGTGTCGCCGTTTGCTGCGATGCGGTCCGCCCCGGTGACGATGGCGCCAACTTTTCCCGTCTTGAGAAAGTGGCCGACCATGTTGTCGGTAATGAGCGTGAGCGGGATGCCGCCCTTGTGCAGTTCCCAGGCGGTGAGCCGCGCGCCTTGCAGATAGGGCCGCGTTTCCGGAACGAGGACGTGAATCTTTTTGCCTTGCTCGAAAGCCACGCGAATCACGCCCAGCGCCGTGCCGATCCCGCCGGTGGCCAGCGCGCCGGCGTTGCATTGCGTCATCACCTGCCCTTCGCGCGGCATGAACTCCGCGCCAAACCGGCCGATGGCTTCGTCCGTCGTTTTCTTCTCCACATGAATTTGTTGCGCTTCCTCGACCATGCCCTTTTTGATTTTGCCGAGGTCTGAAGTGCCCGCTGTTAATTCGGAAAGGCGGCGCTTCATGCGCTCCAGCGCCCAGAAAAGATCCACGGCCGTGGGCCTGGTTTTTGCCAGCGTCTCACAAATTTCAACAAATTCCGTGCCAAGCGCCTCGACGGTTTTCGCTGAGGAGTGTAGAACGCCGAGCGCGGCGCCCATCGCCGCGGCGACGCCGATGGCGGGCGCGCCGCGGATGACCATTTCTCGAATGGCTTTCGCTACTTCGCGATAGTCGGTGTACGTATAGGAAATTTCTTCGCCAGGAAGACGCCGCTGATCGAGCATGACCACACCGCGATCGGTCCATTCGATAGGTTGCGCTACATACATGCGTTCGAAGTCCTCACGAAATCCAATTGTAGCGGAGCCCGCAGCGGAAGACGAATCCAGAGCACATCCGTTTTCAGCGTCCCGGTGGCATGTGCGTGAAGCCCTTGGTCGCGATAATCGAAGTGATGGCAATCATCGAATTGTAGCCAAGATGAAGCAGAAAACTCGCGAGTACCGTGCCGGTCCAGGCCCGCGCAAACGTAAAGATGACTCCAACAAGAGTAAGCAGTGCGACCAGGCCCCAGGTCCAGCCAAGTTGCGCGCCGTGCATGAGCCCGAACAGGATTCCGGTCATGAAGATTCCAACGAAGGTGCCGAAGCGAACGGCGCCAAGCGGGGCGGCGCCCGCCGTTTGCGCGAGTCCGGAAAACTTGCTGGCAAAAAGCGGGTAAAGATAGCCGCGGAAAACGGTTTCTTCAACTAGTGGGGCGACAAAAACCGCCATGGCCATGAGCAACATGGCTCCGCTCCGGCTCTTGAAGAGGTCTTGAATGGGAACGTGATCCGCTCCCTTGACGCGTGAGCTGGCGATGGCCACGAAAACTGCGAGGCCGCAGCCGGAGAAGAAATACATCCACGGGCTGCCCTTCCCGATGGCCGGATTGGCGCTGAGTTTTTTCCAGCCGAGAGAACGCCAGAAGGGCAATCCGCGCAGGACCGCAAGGGTCATGTACAGAAACAGGAAGAGCAACGCATACCAGAGAACGTTAGTGCCTACCAGAAATTGCGGCCTGGATTCGACCATCTGCTCGAGCTGCTTCTGGGAAAGATGTTTGTTTGCAGTGAGCAGCAGGATGGCGCCAAGCTGAACGATGAGCAGGCTGCCAAAGCCAAAAACAAGGAAAACTATGAGGTGAGGCCACGACCAGGAAATGCGCAGATCTTCCGGCAAAAAAGACGATGGTTTGAGAGCGGGACTGGCGGCCGCAAAGGAAATCGGGTCGCCACCGAGCGCTGGCAGGACCGGTTCTGCGAAAGATGGTGGAGACGTATCGCCGCCGGCAGATTGCGAATCGAGATTCGGCTCGGGAGGCTTTAGCGGATTGTCGTCGAAATGATTCATCGTTTTCCAGTGCGGCGTTTCTTCGGCCAGCCGGAAGCCAGGGCGGCGGCGACGAGCGGAAGAAGCAGCTCGTGGTGGCCGGTGATGGCGTAGCCGTGCGAAGCCGATCCACGGGTGAGAGGACCTGAGGCCGTGGGGCGCTTCACTACATTCTGCAACGGACGGTAGTGCTGAATAAAGTCGAAGTTCGCAGTAGTAATGGGGCGCAGCGGGACCCCGAGATTGCGCACTACGGAAACGGCTTTGAGAAAAATCTCCGGCAGAAGAACGGCAGAACCCCAATTCAGGTACACGCCGCCGGAATGCATCTGCTGCACCAGCGCGCAAAACAAACGGAAATCGTGATGCGTGGCATCGCCGAGCGCCGCACCATTGGCCGCGGGATGCATGTGCGGAATGTCCGTACCGATAGCGAGATGAATCGTCACGGGAATGCGGTGTTTGTAGGCAGCAACCAGGACGCTCGAATCCGCGTACTTCACTGGGATGATTCCGCTCGACAGAAATTGCCCGGCCGCTTCACCGTAACCGATGCGGATGCGGTGAGCAAGTTTGGCGAATTCGTTGATGTATTGGCCTGTTTCGGAGGCCATGCCGAATTGGCCTTCGCCGATGCCAGCTTCCACATCCTCGGAAGTATTTCCCGCAAGCGCGATTTCGAAATCATGAATGAGCGCGGCGCCGTTCATAGCGATTCCAGAGATGAAGCCGCGCTTCATCAGATCGCTCAGGACGGGGCCAAGGCCGACTTTGATGACGTGGCCGCCGATACCCCAGAGAATCGCCTTGCGCTGTTTGCGGGCAACGTGAATCGCGCCGAGGAGCTGCCGGAGATCTTCGGCCGCGAGAATATTCGGAAGCGAATCGAGAAATTTCACGAGCGGTGCATTCACACCCGCCGGCTCAGCGAAATTCCGGACGCTGACTTTGCTTTTGCGCGAAGCAAGCGGATAACTGTCGACCGCGCCGAGCGTAATCGGTTGGGTAGAATAGATGCTCATGGAGACGGGGATACTCTAACCCGCCACAGTGACAATACCAAGCAGGGGCGAGCTTGCCGAGATGGCGCGCGGCGGTGCTGCGGTCCTCGAAAAGCAGCGCGTAATCCGGCTGCCGGGTTCATTTGGCGTTAGTGTTGTTTCCATTATCGCGGCCATTGGTTGCGCTGCTATTGGCATGACCGTTGAGCGGGAGGAGATGCGCCAAAGCCTGTCCCGTGTAGGACTTTTTCGTGCGGGCGACGAGTTCGGGCGGGCCCTGGGCGACAATGCGGCCGCCGCCTTCGCCGCCTTCAGGTCCTAGGTCAATGATCCAGTCGGCTTGTTTAATGACGTCGAGGTGATGTTCGATGATGAGCACGGTGTTGCCGAGATCGACGAGGCGTTGCAGGACGTCGAGGAGTTTTCGGACGTCGTCGAAGTGCAGTCCGGTGGTGGGCTCGTCGAGGATGTAAAGTGTGCGGCCGGTCTGGCGTTTCGAGAGCTCGCGGGCGAGCTTGATGCGCTGGGCTTCGCCGCCGGAAAGTGTGGTGGCGGACTGGCCGAGAGTGACGTAGCCGAGTCCGACTTCGACGAGCGTTGAAAGTTTCTGCTGAACCTGCGGAATGTTTTCGAGTAGCCTCAGCGCGTCGGAAGAAGGCAAATTCAGGACGTCGCTGATGGAATGCCCTTTGTAGCGCACGGCTAACGTTTCCGAATTGTAGCGGCGGCCGCGGCACACTTCGCACATTACGTAAACATCGGGAAGAAAATTCATTTCGATGCGGCGCAAGCCATCGCCCTGGCAGGCTTCGCAGCGTCCGCCTTTCACGTTGAAACTGAAGCGGCCGGCGCGATAGCCGCGTTCGCGCGATTCGGGAAGCATGGCGAAGAGGTCGCGAATCGGTCCGAAGACCCCGGTGTAAGTAGCGGGATTCGAGCGCGGCGTCCGGCCGATGGGCGCTTGATCGATCTCGATGACTTTGTCGATCTGGTCGGCGCCCATGATTTCGCGGTGCGCGGCGGGCGCTTCTGAGGAACGATAGAGTTTTTGCGCGAGCGCGCGATAAAGAATGTCGTTGACCAGAGTGGATTTTCCGGAGCCGGAGACCCCGGTGACGACCGTGAGCAAGCCGAGCGGAAGCGTGATGTCAACGTCTTTCAGGTTGTTCGCGCTCGCGCCAAGAATCTCGATGGCTTTGCCGTTGGGGCTGCGCCGTTTTTCCGGGACCGCGATTTTCGCGGCGCCACTCAGATATTGGCCAGTGAGCGACTCGGCGGTGGCTTCGATTTGTGCTGGCTTGCCTTGCGCGACTAAATATCCACCGGCATTGCCTGCGCCGGGGCCGAGATCCACGACGAAATCGGCGCGGCGGATGGTGTCTTCGTCGTGCTCGACGACGAGCACTGTATTTCCAAGATTGCGAAGATGTTCGAGCGAACCGAGAAGACGCGCATTGTCTCGCGCGTGCAGGCCGATGCTCGGTTCGTCGAGAACATAGAGAACGCCGCGAAGGCGCGAGCCGATTTGCGTGGCCAGACGGATGCGCTGGGCTTCGCCGCCGGAGAGCGTGGCAGCCGAGCGGTCCAGGCTGAGATAGCCGAGGCCGACGGCAAGAAGGAAATCGATGCGTTCGGCAACTTCCTCGAGCGGACGCTTGGCGATTTCCTTTTGACGTTCGGAAAGCTGCGCGAGAATCTTGTCCACAGCGGGACGTGCAGAACTTAGCGAAAGACTGGTGAAGTCCGCGATAGACAAGCCGCCCAGCTTGACCGCGAGAGATTCCGGGCGCAGGCGCTTGCCGTGGCAAACGGCGCATTGCGTGGCGGACATGTACTGTGTGATCCACTCACGGTAGGAATCCGAGTTGGACTCCTCGAAATTCCGTTCGAGGAATTTCAGGATTCCCGGAAAACGAAAACCCTTATCGCCTTTGGATTTCTTCCCTGCTGAACCTTTGTCGCTCGAGGAGTTGCTGTTCGACGGCGGATAGCCGTACAGCAGCATGTTCTGGATGCGCGCGGAGAATTTTTCGAACGGTGTTTCGAGATCGAAGCCATGCGCATACGCGCCAAGTTCCAGCGTGCGCTTGAGGATTGCGGAGCCGGAGCCAGGGCCGAGGCCGCCATCGAACAGCGGGCGGGTCCAATCGGTGATAATTTTCGACGGATCGAAATCATATTTCGAACCGAGGCCGTTGCACGCGGGACATGCGCCGTAAGGAGAGTTGAAGCTGAAGGAACGCGGCTCGAGCTGCGGAACGGAGATACCGCAGTCGGGGCAGGCGAGCTTTTCAGAAAAAGTATGTTCCTTGCCGCCGACGATGGCGACGGTGACGAGGCCGCTCGCGAGTTTGAGCGCGGTGGCGATGGACTGTTCGAGGCGCGAGGCGATGCCTTGCTTGACGAGCAGGCGGTCGATGACGATTTCGATGGTGTGATTCTTGCGCTTGTCAATGACCGGGAGATCGTCGAGCGGGAAAAGCTCGCCGTTGATGCGCACGCGGACGTAGCCATCCTGCGCAAATTTTTCGAGTTCCTTGCGAAACGCACCTTTCCGCCCGCGCACGATAGGCGCGAGGATCATGATGCGGTCGTCGTCCTTGCAGATCTCGCCGTGGAGGATGGACTGCACGATCTGTTCGCTGGACTGGCGCGAGATGGGGTTGCCGCACTTTGGGCAATGAGGCGCGCCAACAGTCGCATAGATTACGCGGAGGTAATCGTAAATTTCGGTGACGGTGCCGACGGTGGAGCGTGGCGAGCGCGTCGTGGTTTTCTGTTCGATGGCGATCGAAGGCGAAAGCCCTTCGATAACGTCGACTTCGGGGCGCTCCATCTGGTCGAGGAATTGGCGGGCGTAGGCGGAGAGCGATTCGACGTAGCGGCGCTGGCCTTCGGCATAGATGGTGTCGAAAGCGAGCGAGGATTTGCCCGAGCCGGAAAGCCCCGTGATGACTGTAAGGGAGTTCCGGGGAATTTCGACGCTGATGTTCTTAAGGTTGTGCTGGCGTGCGCCCCGGATTACCAGTTTGGTCAGGCCCATGAGACGCCCATAAGACGAAAGTACTCCCTCCACAGGAGCCCTGGCGCTCAGCAGGTACACTGAGCCCAAGATAACTTCTCACAATAGCAGGCAACAAAGAGGAGGGTCAAGAAGGCCATTGTGAGCGGGCGAGCGACTTTAAAGGGAGAAGGGGCTAATATTCTTTTCGGGTGGCTATTTCCTTGCGTATGTTATACGCTCGGAATAGGAGGGCCACCGTATGCCCCAATCCCTTTCTGATTTAGAACAGCGACGTGAACTGATT
>WNFP01002069.1_pt1 | contig 29959 bp, 24 predicted proteins | sample 5400201 | NCBI WGS metagenome assembly WNFP01 (sample SAMN13153355, study PRJNA577476) | soil metagenome | isolation source: 115 cm saprolite under Madrone tree | place: USA:California | collected 2016-06-14 | reverse complement strand
TCGCGCCGCCTTCCCGGAAGGCCAGGAGTTGCCTCGAAAATTCGTGATCTAATTCGGCGCATGAGCCAAGCAAACCCCTTGTGGGGTGCACCCCGACGCAGAGACTGCCAGTCTTTAGACTCCGATATGCTTGCCAACAACGAAACCAGTGTGATCGACGAGATCTACGATCAGCGTGCCACGAGGATACTGGTTGAGATGCGGACGGAGTTCTCGGTAATGACACCTTCCTCGGGACTAAGTCCCCTGTCCTTCGCGAGTTTGCTGTTCACTTATCTTTGGCTTGCAGTTCACCCGCAGTGCATTGTCATTCACCGGGGAATGCGCGAGAGTGACAGGTAGTCACAGCGCGCCCCCAGGCTAGAAGGGCTCAAACTGGCGTGAGCGGAACGGCGCTGGACGAAAAGACCGGAGTAACCCATGAAAAAGGCATTTTTCAGAATGACCGGTATCTTGGCGCTGCCCCTCGTGGCAGCGACTCAGATCGTAGGCTGACCGTCCGACGGGTCCTGTTCAGGTTGTGTCTCTCCAAACGTTACAGATTATTTTGGAGATAACTGAAACGAATCGTTGAAGTGGATCACTAGAAATTCAGGAGAATACGCCTCCTAGGAACGTAAGAAGGAGAAGCAAGATGCCCTCAAAAACCTTCCTTCGTGCGATTTTGTTTTTCATTGTTTTCCCGATTCTCGTGGTACTTGCCAGGCCAGTGCAGGCACAGCAGACGGAGGAGATCGCTATCAACGTGAAAGGCAAAGAGAACGTGGATGTGCGGGGAAATGCCCACGTGCAATGGGTGATGAATTTCAATCCGGCGCGAGGATACGATCAGATTAGACAAATCTATCCGAATCTGTACGTGTTGTTCCGTGATCTTGGACCAGGGCGGTCCGGCTATGAGATCAATCGGGGCACGCTGAAAATCACGCCGGACGACGGGCAACGGTCGATCACCGTGGATGCAGACTTTATCGGAGCTGCCGTGTCGCGGAAGAACCGGTGGCAGATTCAGGTCGATCCGGACGAACAAATGTCCAATCAGGACGGCAACAAGGTTTTCACGGTGGCGCAATCAGGCCCGAAAGGCGCAGTAAGGATTACGTTCATCAACACGTATTTCCTACCGGCAGGCGCGCAAAACGTGCAACTGGGCAGCGATCACCTGCTGACGTACTCATTGACGGTGGCGAAGGCCTCGCCGACGGCTGCAACCCCACAAGTGGACGTGAGTGTGCGCCACAAGAAGCGTCTAATGTCGGCGGTGTACAAGGTGTACGGAGAAATGGAAGCGGGAGATGGCGCTTACTGGGTGGCGAAGACCGTTTTCAAGAATACCGGCAAGACTCCGATATACAACCTGAAGATTTATTATCGGTTGGGCGACTACACCGAGACGAGCGTACCGGATCCTTATTCGTGGGTAGCGCCGGGTGGAGTCGTGGTGGATCGCTACTACCCTGTGATCCGAAGCAAAGCGGCGGAATTGAAGAATGAAACGCCGGTGCAACTGTACGTGCGGTACGAGTACACCGATGGCGCCGGCAAACCGTATTCGGGCGACGTGACGGAGCGGCTATCGATATTGGGCATTAATCAATTTGAGTTTTCCAATCTTGACGATGAAGATCGAACAAACAACTGGAAAGATTATTTCAACAACGCACCGCTACTGGCGGCGTTTGTGACAAAGATGGATGACCCGGTCCGGCAATTTGCAGGATACGCAAGCCACAGGTCAGGTATGACTGCGCCCGCGTCCAAGACAGAAGACGCGATCGCGTGGCTGCAAGCCGCCTACGAAACGGAACTGCACAACGACATTGTGTACACAACGCCGTCCGCATCGTTTTTGACGGAGGACAATTCGGGGATACAGGACATCAAATATCCGCGCGACGTATTTCGCGACAAGACGGGGACGTGTATCGATCTGGCGATCACATATGCAGCGTTGGCGGAAAGCGTGGGGTTGCATGCGAACTTGATGGTGGTGCCCGGACACACCTTTGCGGTGATCCGACTGCCGAACGGGAAATACTTCCCAGTGGAAAACACGGGCCTGGGAGGCGGAAACCAACGAGTTGGATTCGAGCAGGCGGCGCAAGCGGGACTGAAAGAATTCGATGAGTATCGGAGGGATGGGCGATTTTATCTGGTCGATGTGCAGAAGGAATGGGATACCGACCGGGTGCCCACACCGGAATTGCCGCAACTTGCCACGGACTTCCTCGCAAAGAGTGGCATTAAATCGTGGGACGAGCGAACGACTGGAGGATCGTCGGCGGAAGGCGGTGGTGGAACCAGGAATGCGCGGGGCGGCACGACATTGGCTGGCAATGCCATGCAGGGAACTTCGTATCATGTGGTGCACGATCATGGTCTGGGAATGCTGGCGGCATTTTGCATTGGCACACTGTACATTTCGCAGGATGAGATCTCTTTCCAGGCTGTGCGAGCCAGTGACGGCCGAACGGATCGCTTCGTGATCAAGAAGAACGACATCAGCGAGGTGAAGAAAAACCGGATGCCGCTGGGGCAGAAGGGGAATTACTTCGAAGGCTTCCATATTCGTCTGGCGAACGGAGTCAACTATAATTTCGCAAATATCGACCAGAATGGAAGAGGCTTGTCTGCAGACGCGATCCTCATGGAATTGACGCGCAGAAATTGAGACTGCAATCCATTTTTAGAGCTCCGCGCGACGCAAGATTTCTTTATTACTCGTCGGCCAGATGAAGACCACGAATCGGCCATCTGAAGAGAGCGACGGCTGTCCCGCAGTTGACCCCGTCACACTGGCTGACATTCAGGGGATCGTCGGCTCCCACCTTGAGGAACACATCCGTCCATTCCGCCGGACCGGCGATGCTTTGTTTGGTCTGCTTATTCACGTAGACAACTTGATTGCCGCCGGACGGTTCCATGCTCGCAGATGTTGTATCAGTTCGCGATCCTTGTCCCTACTAAAAACCCCGTTCTGACTGAACTGGTTGAATGTAGACAGGCGTGGCTGTAGCATTTCGACAACATGCTCACGATCATCCTCTCGCTGTTTTCTTCTGCTCGGCGAGTCTTTCAAACTCGAGCAGCGTTGCAAGTTGAAATTCTTGCCCTTCGACATCAGCTCTTAGTCCTCCAGCACCCCCGCCGTGGCCATCGGCTGCGCTTAAGTCGCGCGGATCGATCCCTATGGGTGGCTCTCACGATTATGGAACGGTTGGCGATCGGCATTGGTCATCGTCCAACCCGAGACGGTCATCACCTGGCATCGAAAGGGACTCCGGCTGTACTGGAACTAACCGTCTTCACACTGCACCTCCTTCGATTGGATCCGATGGTTTTGATTCCCTCGCTGTTTTGAGAGCCGCGACTCGGTCAGCTAGCGGGCCCCGGTGGCTGGAATGCTTGGCGGGTAGATTCGATTCTGGCACCTCGTAAAGGTAAGCATGTGCATTGTAGGCGTGCTTCGTGATGAGACCGTATGCCGCCCAGCGGATAACAGTCGCTCCATGGATGTGGAGGCGAGCGGCCGTTTCCGCTGCCGTTAGCATGCCGCGGTCGCGAAGTCGGTCGTAGCGAGGGCGAAGTGCGTATTGATGGACGAGATAAATGATGCGCTGGGCGGTGAAGCGAGTGCTGCTGCGCCCGGGTCGGTCCGATCCGCCGGGACGAAGTCCCTGCTGATTGAGAATGTCGGCGATTTCGGAGTAGATGTGATGGTCCAGGAGGTTGTCCACAAGCTTGACGGTGTTTGTCGGCGTCTTGACCTGCTGCGCCGATGTGCATGGATCGTTCCAAAGCTTCTTGAAGTCCGTCGCCATCACACCCAGCCGCTGGCGGGTCGCATCATCTAGGACGAGTTGGTTTACGCCCTTAACCATTTGCACTTCGTCGGGAGACACCGAAGGTGCTCGCCTCATGCCTGGCGTAAGTTATGGATTTGGAAGGGGCCGAAGGGACGACGCTTTCTTCCCAAAGGTTCCGCTCAAGGCTCTACCATTCTACTTTCCTGTCAAACTAAACGGCGCCCAGAAGAAGGGATGACTGTACTCCGGACGTGACTTCACGGCAATCAGAGCCTGCCGTGCTGCCTCAGCTGGGGGATTCCTTTGTCCCTCCCGGTAGAAGGTGGCCATCCACAACTTCGTCGACGCAGCGTCCACTTGCCACGAGGAGAGGACTAGATTGCCGGCTCCTGCAAAAAGTAGAGATCGCACCATGCCAAGGATCTCGTTGGCATGCGTGGCCTCCACCCGGCCGGTTTCACACGCACTTAAGACCACCAGGCTGTTTTTCTGCAGCGGCAATCCAAACATATCGGCCGCCGTGAGGCGACCGTTATCCAATGGAGTTTCTTTGAACTGGAGGTACGATAGCAGAGGGTCGCTGGCGTTAAACGAACCATGGACCGAAAGATGGATCAGATTGTAGTCACTAACCCAAGTTTTTAAGTCGCCTTTGTCCGTCGGGGATTGCGTTACCACTCTGCTTCGACCAGGATAAAGTCTCCCAATCGCCACTACCTCGTCTTGGGCATCGTGCATTCCTGGATCCGCCACAGCCAGCAGATGACCGTTCTTCAAATTCGACTGCTTCTCGACAGTCGCAAGCACTGTGGCACTTGGTGCATAAGAGATCGCGAAGCTCTCGCCCAAGAATTTTCCAGTCTGGGGATTCTGCAGCACCTGGAACGGTAACGAATTGAGCTCCTCGTGCGGAATGACAACTAAATGACTACTCGAAATGAAAGAGAGTATCGGCTGAATGAGGTAGAGAAACAATTCGCGGGAAGTCGTTTCGTCGAATTTGGCAGTGGGATCGTTCTTACGAGCCAAGAGAAGTTCCTGCAATCCTGCCATCTTCTTCACAAGCTGGTTGCGTGACAGAAATACCTTTCTGACCTGGACCCCGCTCTCGTTGATGTGCCACAGCACAAAAGCGCTCTCTAAAACCGCGTAGTAGAGAACGTCATATCCTCCCTCACGAGCCGAACTCTGCACGCTCTCCAGCGTAACTGGCTCTGAGGAAGTCAGTTGCTTGAGCTTCGGCGCCTCATGTGCGATGCGCGTCTCGAGTTCCTGGTACCGCTGTTGCAGGCCTGTTATTCGGGTCTCAAGCTCGACGATCTCCCGTCCGTGCTGGTCGCGATCGTTGCTCCCGGTGTGATTGAAGAGTTTCTCCTGCTGCGCAGCGATATTGAGCTTCAGGGTTTGCAGTTGCGAAAAGAGTTCTCGTTCTCTAGCAGTGCCCAGGTTGAGTGGTCGGCTCGCCAGCATGTCGGCCATCACGCGTGAGCGCGACTGCTCAAATAACGCAAAAGCTTCCGGGTACTTCTTACGGTCGAGCAAAAGTAAGGCGGCGTGATAATAGAAGCTGACTCTGTCTTCCAGGAAAGCGAGCCGCGCCTGCTCGTCGCGAAGCTTTCGTCGGTCCTGTTCCAACAGATCGAGGGAATGCCGAAATGTGGCTAGAGCAACTTCGTCGTTGCCCTTCCATTCGGCCAGTTCGCCTTCAAGGAACATCTCTGCAGGATCGATATCGAGCAAAATCAGTCCCTGTTGCTGCATTCGAGAACGCCAATCTTGAAATTCCTTGGATTTAGTCTCGGCGATCGCCAGAAATTCAGGGTTCATGCGACCAGTCGAAAAAGACTCCGTTACAAGCACATCTTCTGGTTTCCGGGGACTGAATTCGGCATCGGCCGCGGTCTGATCGCTACGCTGCAGTTCCTGCATCGACGCTTTGAGTTCATCGAGTTCTTTCAGAAACCCCTGGCAGCTCTGAGAAGCGAATTGATAATGCAGCTCCTCGGTAATGGCAAATGCTCTCTGATAATCTGCCCGCGCTAGTTCCAACGACTGGTAGCACACGGCTAACTCGTGCTGGTAGTCGCATTTCGTGGCCAGGTGGTAATAGATATCGGCGCGGTCGAGATAGGCTGTGTACAGCTGCTTCTTATCGCTAATTTCCGCGCTCATGGTCAAAGCCCGGTCCAGAAAGTCGGCTGCCGCAACCAAATTGCCTGTCGCGACCTCGATCGACCCTGCCACATCGAGCGCTTCAAAATAGAAGGTCTTGTTACCACAATTCGGTCCAAGGCTCACTGCCCGGTGGACATAGTCCATGGCGGCATCCATTCGGTGCAGTCGAAGCTCGGCCCATGCCAGACGTGCCAGAGCTTTGGTTTCGTAGTCGACGCGATGGGCGCGTTGGGCGAGCTCGATTGCGGTGTGGTACATCGTTTCTGCTTGATCGAATTGGTTCTGCAACCGCTTGATGTCTGCGAGTTTGATTGCACTCCACGTGGCGCTAGCGAGGTTCTCATCCTTGAGGAAAAGATCGTAGCTGGATCTCAGATCCGACTCGGCAGTCACCAGCTCGTTAAGGGTGCTTTTTGCGTCGCCAGTGCGGAGCACATAATCGGTCCAGTGATCAATCTTGGCGATACCCTCTGCCTGAAAACTTTCTGCACCGCTGCTGCTCTGCGCAAGAGTCGTTTCTTGGGATGCCCCAACAACAACGAGACAGAAAATAGCGATGCGAGAGATGTGGGTTGTCCAGCTCCAAAGCTTCATCGGACCCTCCGCTGACCATAGGATATAGTGCAAGCAAACGGAGGTCCATTCGGGACGGAGGCCAACAATGCTGCTGACCTATGTAGATGACGCTGGGCAACCATACAAATCGGGATTGTTGAGTGCAGCCTTCGATGGTGTCGAGTTCGTTGACTCGGGTTTCCCGCCCGTACCTAGAGGAAGGTCTGGCATTATGAGTCGAAAATGTCCTTCCCTTGGTCACTCTGCTTCGGTCTAGCCTCAGGATTAAATCGGATAGTCCTCTCTATCCGTTCAGATAGTCCTCTCTATCCGCTCGGATAGGGATTAGCGAAGCGCCTCTATGCAAGGTCGTCCTTCGCGCTCACAAATACAACAGACCCAGCGATTTACCGGAACGGTCCCTGCAGCTCTTTTTTCTTCTAATTGGTGCAGTGTTTGCAGGAACAAAGACTCAAGACCAGTACCTAAGAGCCTTGTTGGAGCTGCTCTCGTCTCCGGAGGTGTATTGCCCACTAAGGAGTATGAAAATGAAAAACAATCACACCATCCACCAGGCGTTCGTAATGGGAAAGAGACACATCAGTCGACACCTGATCTGTTTTTCGCTAGCAGTTGTCTTTGGACTACCACTTCTATCCCAAAATGCTAGGGCAGGTGCTCAGGACCCTGCGGAACCGCAAGAGTTGAGGGCGTTTATTCAAAAGATGGTGAAGGAGAATCCGGGGCTTGCTTTGGAATTACTAAAAAACCTGGGTCCGATCGATCATTATGATCTGGGCCGTGACGAAGGACCCGAACGCGGACAAACATTGTCGCTCTTTGTGGCACTAACTGATGAGCAGCTTCGACAACGGCTGGCGCTCATACCAAAGACTCCAAATGCTTCCACCTGGACCGATCGGGAAACCGCTGAGAAAACAATATCTGATGCGCTTCGCTCGGAGAAGACTCGGGTGGATAAATGGATGCACCAAGGGTACCCTCGCCCCCCTCTTGTTCTGCGCGGCAATGCAGGCCGCATTATCGGACGTAGCCTCAGAAGAGGAGCGGCTCAGTCTATTGAGAAGAAAAAAATCTCTCGAGTAACCACGACCATTTACGGTTTAACCTCGGCGGTGACGCACTGAACGCCACACCGTCTCTTGCGAACTCCGGGTTCCCCCAACTGGGCTGTGCATGTCCGCGCTTGCAGCATCAGCTGATCGTTCTGGTCGCGGATCCGGCTGGTAAGACCAGGTCCGCAGCAAGCGGCGCTGGGAGGAGCTGACTTGAGTGCACCTAGCCCAGAACCATTTTAGCCTGGTCATAATCCCCTCGATGATCACACTAAACCTAATTGCTCACGGTTCAGTCCGGCTTCGCTCTTACAAACACCAGCCAAAGTCCATCCGCGGAGAGGGACGGCTGCCCGCAATTGACGGCATCACACCTGCTGACATTCACCGACGGCTGACTGTCCACCTGAAGAAAAACGTCGCTCCACTCCACCTTACCCGAGAGCGCTTGTTTGCTTTCCCTCTGCACATAGATGCGCCGGTCGCCGTAGGCCCGCGACCAACCTCTGAGGGTCTCCACCATTTGTAGGTCCTGGCTGGAAGCAGGATCGTAAGGCACAGGCTTGACCGCTCCGGTACTAACCGTCAGCAGCCCTGCGCGAGGCTGTCCGCCAGCTTCGCCCCGCAGGAGGATGAGGACCGCATCAGCATTTTCGGAGCTAGCTCCCACCAACTTCAGGATACCGTCAACTGAATATAGCTTCTTGCCTTCTCCGCCGGCGCTGGGGATCAGTACCACCTCGGTACCGCGCAGTGCCAGTACGTGTTTGTTTCCCGCCAGAAAAATTGGAGAGCGGTATCCTTCGCTGGAGGTCAATGCGCGCGTGGTCCTGGCCTGCAAGTCGGCCAGCCAGAGTTCGCCACTCGTAACTTCGTCGCCTGGGCCCTTTAGCGTGCCAGGACTGTCGGAGATGCCGAGGAATTTAAGGAGCCTCTCGGTGAAACTGGTTTGCGGTTTCTGTTTGGTGTCAGGAGCATTCTTCTGCACAAGTCCGGAGGAGGTACTTACAAGCAACGTCAAAAGCACGCAGGCTATGGGTCGATGCAGCATTTTTCTATCTGGGACAGGGGCGGGACTCGACGTGGTTCCCCCCGAACAACACACAAAATATGTCGTCGTAAGCGACGATCCTTTCCTTGGCGTCCTTCCTGGGCACGGTGACAATCATGCGCTGATCTTGTCCATCGCGAACAAAGTAGATGACCGCGTCTTTGCTGTCCCAGACCAGCCAGGCGCGTTGGCCTTCGGGAAGCTTCTCAACCGCGTAAAGTTCCACTACTCGCGGAAGCTGCTGGGTAGAGATCAAGACACCGTAATTGACCGGCAGCAACAGAAACTCTACCGCAAAAAGGAAAACCAGAATACCGATCCAGAACCGAGATGCGGCGGTGGTTGCCGTTCCGCCGTGTAACACATAAAGAAGGATGGCACCCGTGACCAGCGTGCCCCCAACCAGCCCGCTGAAGTAGAGTGAAAGTTTGCCGTTGCTGGTCAGAAGTACGGAGCTGGACCATTCATCGGGCAGTTGCTTGCATAGCAGTAGATTGCCAAAGGCGAAGCACCTGCGCAGCACGAACTGGATCAACGCCACTGCGAGCATTATGCCCAGCAGAGGTAGATGGAGAGGTTCGGCGCACCATGACGAGGCCCAGCGCTTCATGCGGTCCTTGAGAGATAGCGGCAAGAGTTTGTACGGCAAATATCCGATGACGGCCAGCATCAGAAGGATGATCAGGATGTTGGGCACCGCGGATACCAGGTACACCACAAAGCGGCAGCCGGCAAACAGGTACTTTTCATCGAACAGGTCGAGGTTGGTGGCCACTCCGTAGGTGCTGAGCTGGAAGCGGAGGGTGAGATAGCCTAGCAGGTAGAGCAGGAAGGAGCCGAAGGCGGTGCACGACGTCCATTTTCCGGCCAGAGTGCCCAGCTTCTCCGTGAAGTTGTTCCAGAGCTCAGGCATTCTATTTTCCCTTCACGACAAACTGCTCCTGGAGGAAACGTTAGCTGTAATCCAGCCCCGACTTCACCCCAATTGGGACCAGCCGCGCTGCCTCCGCTTGCTGGTTATTCTGCCCCTGCTGGTAAAAGGCCTTCATCCACAAGAGTGTGATCCGACGTTCACCTCTCACGAAGGACAGTAGCCTTCTGTCTGCCCTAGCATAAAGCATCGGGAGCACCATGCCCAGGGCTTCGTTAGCGTGCGTGGCCTCGGCGCGGCCACCGCGGTTCGACTTACGCGAAGGGTTGTTTCGCATGACCGGTACGGACTTGACCCGAATCGACGGCATCGACGTCATGACCGCGACCACAGTCCCCTGGTACGGTCCTTCACTACCCTGAAGCGGGCTGGCGGGAAGTGCACCTTCTTCGCGCCAAGCAGGCAAGTGCTGATGCTTCTGAAAATGGTCCGCCTTGATACTATTCTGGACCTCGCCGAAGACGAAGCCACAGCGGTTGCCCGCATCTAGGTTCGCCTTCAGGCTGAAACCCGATTGACATTTTCGGTGTCGCCCGTTTCGTTGACTTGCCTCCGCGCGCAACTTAAGATGTCTGCCAAATGGAGGATTCCCAGTCACTCCTCGGGCAAACCGTATCCCACTACCGGATCTTGGAAAAGCTCGGTGGTGGCGGCATGGGTGTGGTTTACAAGGCCGAGGACATAAGGCTCGGCCGCTTCGTTGCCCTTAAGTTCCTGCCCGAAGATGTTGCGCACGATTCGCAGACGCTGGAGCGTTTCAAACGTGAGGCGCGAGCGGCATCAGCCTTGAATCATCCGAACATTTGCACGATCCACGACATTGGTGAGGAGAACAGCCGAGCCTTCATCGCCATGGAGTATTTGGACGGCGCTACTCTCAAGCACAAGATCGCTGGCCATCCGCTCGATATGGAAAGTCTTGTCGATATCTCCTTTGAGATTGCCGATGCTCTGGACGCCGCGCACTCCCAAGGAATTGTCCACCGCGACATTAAGCCGGCAAACATCTTCATCACCACGCGCGGTCATGCCAAGATTCTCGACTTCGGCCTCGCTAAAGTCCGAAGCGCTAGGGGTGCCAACGCCGACACTCTTGCCACCTTGGCGGAGGAATCCGAGCACCTCACGAGTCCCGGTACCGCACTTGGCACGGTCGCCTACATGTCGCCCGAACAAGTTCAGGCTAAAGGTCTTGATGCCCGCACCGACCTTTTTTCCTTCGGTGTCGTACTTTACGAAATGTCGGCGGGTGTCTTGCCCTTCCGCGGCGAAAGCTCCGGTATGATTTTTGATGGTATTTTGAACCGCTTGCCGCCGTCACCGGTGCGTTTGAATCCGGACCTTCCTCTGGAATTGGAACGAATCATCAACAAAGCCTTGGAAAAAGATCGGGAAGTCCGATACCAATCGGCGGCCGAGTTGCGCGCCGATCTGAAGCGTTTCAAACGGGACACCGAATCCGGGCGAAGCGCCGCGTCGATTCCCGCACGTGCGCCCGCGGCACAACCGAAGGTCTCGCGTTTATTGATCATTTCTGTGTCGGCAGCGGTGCTTCTCTCGGCTGCCGTGTTCTTCTTCCGATCATCCAGATGGACTCGGACAAGGCAGAAGCGTGAATCCACACAGCGGGAACTCACGGCGAATCCACCCGATAATGCGGTCACCGGTTGCGTGCTTTCCCGGGACGGCAAATTCCTGGCTTATAACGACCGGGCTGGCAGCTTGTTTCTACTCCAAATTGACACGGGACAAACCCGCTCTCTCTCTTCAGGCCCCGCTCCGTTCTACATCTCCGACTGGTTCCCGGATGGAACCCACTTGTTGGTCGTCGGCACGGGACAGAAGTCCGGACTCTGGACGATCTCTACCTGGGATGGGACGAGTCGCAAATTATCGAACGAGCCTGGAGGGGGTGCCTTATCGCCGGATGGCCTGCACATTGCAGTGATCAAGAAGGATGGCATTTGGTCCATGGGCGCCGATGGAGGAGATCCCCATGCCATTGTTCACTTCGAACCGGGAGACTTCCTCGGGGGCCTTGACTGGTCTCCCAGCGAACGCCGTATTGCTTACGTGCGCTTCAAGGCGCCCAGCGAGTACACAATCGAGACAAGCGACCTGACAGGGAGTGAGCGCACAACGGTGCTCTCTGATCCAAGGTTGCAAGGATATAACGGCGTCACCGATTTGACCTGGCTGCCGGACGGTCGCATTATTGTTGCCCTCAGTGAGTTACCGCCGAACCAAGAGGTGAGCAATATCTGGGCCGTCGATGTGGACCCGACTTCAGGTCGTCCTCGTGGTACGCTCGAACGCTTGACCAACTGGGTGGGCTTCTCCATTCGATCATTTACGAATTCCGCCGATGGCCGACGCCTTGCCTTTCTGAAGACTCGTACCCAGGACGTGGCCAAGATCGCAGAAATCAATCCGGGAACTGGCAAGTTGGGTGCGGTCCGCCGACTGACCCTTGACAGTTGGAACCAACATGCTGAAGGGTGGACACGCGATAGTCACGCAGTTTTATTTAGTTCGAATCGCAGCGGCAGGAGGGCTATCTATGAGCAACCTGTCCCTGGCACCAACTCGGAATCTGTGGTTTCGGGCCCAGAGAGCTACGGCCGCGCAGTCTTTACCCCTGATGGTTTGTGGCTGCTCTATACTGCCTCCTCCAACGGAAATTTCGATGCCGCCTCGTCCCGGCTCATGCGCATGCCGGCCGAGGGTGGCCCTTCCTCGGTAGTTTTTCCTGGCCAATATTCCTACGATTGCGCCGCTCCCCCTTCCAAACAGTGTGTTATTGGCGAACTCAAAGGAAAACAGCTCGTATTTTCCTCTTTGGACCCGGTCAGCGGCCGTGGTCCACAACTTGCCACAGTAGACCTCTCGTCGGGTTTTCCCGATTGGAGTCTTTCACAAGACGGAAAGAATATTGCTCTTGTAAGAAACGACGAAACGGGAATCTACATCGTCAGTTTGGAAAGTGGCGCGGCGCGTCCATTGGAGACGAAGAATTGGAACCTGTTTCAATTCGCACGCTGGTCCGCTGATGGCCACCAGATTTACGTTGAGGCGGCAAAATCATCGGGTTCTTCCTGGGAGATTTTCCTGACAGATCTTGCTGGCAACACCAAAGTTTTGGTGGAGATCCCCGGTGGGCAGGGTTGGCTTTGCTGCCCCCGGCCTTCGCCGGACGGACACTTCCTAGCCTACACCGAGAGGATTTTCGAAACGAACGTGACCATGCTGGAGAATTTCTGAGCTTTCAGTTCACGAGAAACTTAAGTAGGCTCGCGGCGCAGCGTTGGCAGCAATCGTGTGGATGGCTTAGATGTAAGTGTGGGTCACAGGAGGTGTTCCTGTGACCCGACTTCGCAAAATGATGCTGGAAGAACTCCAGCTTCGTAATTATGCACAAAATACTATACATCACTACCTTCGTGCCGTAGAAGATTTTGCTCGACATTTCAACTGTTCGCCAGATCGCTTAGGTCCTCGACACATTCGCGAATATCAAGCCGAGTTGTTCGAGAAACGCAAGGTTGTCAGCGAATTCCGTAGGACAACACCTGGCGTCGCTGCGCTTCTTCTACATCAAGACTCTTCGCAAAGCCGGGAGCCTTGCGGAAACTCCATCCGAAAAAGACCCGTCGCCTGCCGACGATTCGTAATCGGGAAGAACGGGAGCGGCGGGCTGCTTCCGCTTCGGCTGTATCATTCCGGGGTCGTAAGCCATGATGATTCGTACCTGGTTCATGATGTCCGCGGTTGGGGCTATGTTTTTGCAAGACCCTTAACCTATCAGCGCTCGAATTTTGGCGCGCACTTCCGCAAGCTCGGCCACCGATGTGATCCCTTTGCGCTTGGCTCTCCTTTTGCGCCAATCCAAGCTCTTGACTTGATCTGCCAGAACCGCGCTTGAACTCGGCCCGGCAATCACCACTTCAAAGGGATAGTTCTTGATCTGCGTCGTCATCGGGCAGCAGACCATCAGACTGGTCTTCGCGTTATATGCGGCGGGGCTCAACACAACTGCGGGCCGGTGCCCAGCCCGTTCATGTCCAGTCTGTCGGTCGAAGCTCATCCAGACTATGTCCCCAGCGTCGGGCACATAGGGCTACGCCATTACAACGCCTCTTTGCCAACAGGTTTGCCGAAATCCGCCTCGTCATGCAAATTCTCACGAGTAATCTCCTTCACAAGCGCGGTCAGGTCATATTCCTTGCGCTGTGCTGGCTCGATGACGATGCGCCCGGACTCTTCGCGCACGTCAACGGCATCGTCTAGATCCAGATGGGCCGCCTCCATGAGGGCAGCGGGAATTCGCACCGAGGCGCTGTTGCCCCATTTCTTGACCACCGTCCTCATATCGTCATTACTCCCTGTATCTACATTGCAGCGACATTTTGTCAGGAATTCAGGCTTGTGTCGACAATGTCGATACCGTGCACGAACTGTGCGAGAATCCAACTACCAACTGTAGTGCACCTTGTAATTTACGGTCTTCTCTCCGTCGCGTGGAATCTGCACCAAGAACTCAATCGTCTGGGCGTCGCTTTTCTTGAATGGATCCGAATTCTTCACGATATCCCAGCTCGTCCAGCGGTAGAGATGCTCCACGATGCGCACCTCGACGGGCTCGGTCTTGTGATTCCGCACCTTGATCTCAAACGATTCATCAATCCACCGTGCATTGTAGTCGGACCGGAATTCCGTCCGGCTGCGCTCCCCGGTCATGTCAAACGCGCTGCCGGTATACAGCCGAATCGTCTCGTCCTTGGGCGTGTGGTCCATATCGTTCTCGCCAGTGAACTCGAGCTGTCCATCGTCGTCACGGCGATAGAACCGTACTCGCCCTTTTGGAAGCGGCATACCCAGATGATTCGCGGTGCTGTTCTTGAACTCCTGCATCACCCATACTTTTGGATTGGAGAGAGTGCCGTAGCTCTCCTGCTGCCGGATATTCTCAAAGGTCCAGCCCCGGTAGTTCTGGTCAACTTTAAATCCGTCGTAAACATAGACCGTCTGCGACTGGATCCCCGCCGCGCGGACAAATTCCACTTGCTTTGTTTCACGGTCATGAAGAGTCGTGGCGTGCTCCAGTGTGTACAGGTGATACTCGTCGAAGGTTTTTTCCGTGACTGGGGGACCGAATTGCCCTCCACCCCTTCCAAACGTCGAAATTGCCCCCATTGCCATCGCCATTCCCTGCGGGGGCTGGACTTTATTTACATCACCGGCCATCAGCTTGACCTGCGCGTCACGGAACGTCCTGCCACTTTGATTGTCCACCGTCACCCAGCCCACGATCTCCAACGCATTGCCTTTTGGCGGTGCGACTGCGTTATAGCTGGCCTCCCAGTTCATCCCACCCGTCACGTAGCTGAATTCCGCCATCGTGGCGCCCGGCTTGTCCGTTTGTAGCTCCCAGGACAACGTGGGTTTGAGCACCGTGTCGTCGGCCAGCGCCGGAAAAAGCGGTTGCCCCGGAAGGGAAAACTGTAGCTTGCCGTTCACTTCAATCACTGGCTGTTCTCCGCCGCCCTGCGCGTTCGAACCCTGCTGCTGGTAATACTGCTGACCGTAAGCATGCACGGCGGCGTAATGGGGCACATAGCCGCTGCGGATGATTTTTCCTTGCAGGAGGTGCGGGTTGGCGTCCTTGTCCGTCTGCAGGAAATCAATCGTCTTGCCTTCGTAGAGGGACAGCAGCAACTGCTGAGAGACCGGATCATTGCGGTAGTTTTGCTCCAGAATCTGGAGACGACGGCCCGCATCGAGCGGGCGCAGGATCACCGAATCTGGCTCCAGATGCGCCGTAATGTCCGTGACTTGCACGTAGTTCACGCCTAACTTCAAATCGAGCGGCATTTTCTGCCGCACCACCGCAAACTGTTGGTTGTAAATCGTCAGTGCGGACGCTTCGCCCTTCGGCTCGTCGTCTCCCCCCGCGGCCCACGCCTGGTCGATTGGTTTGAGCACTCCCCATAGAAGTACTGCGCATAAACTCAAACTGCCGATCCCCTGCATGATTTTCACGGGTAACCTCCTGAGCAAGGCCATTGCCCCCGTTAGACGCCAACCGGTTCCCCGCTGTTGCCACACCCCCAGAGAATAGCTTGCTGGGTGTCCCACCCCACCTGCCTATTGCTCGTGTGGCGAAACACTTCCGTTATCCCTGGTAGACCCTTTCACTAGGCCCCTTACAACGAGGCCGTTACAACAAGGAAGGACAACATGAGTTCCACTAAGAACACCGGCAGATTCGCTGGCTTGCTGTATGTACTAACGTGTCGGAGGCGAATTACTAAAATCAGGCGGCCATAGGCTGGTATGAGCCTCGACAATGCTTCTGCCATCGATAACAACTGAGATTTGCGGGTGAGCGGCCGGCGTTGACGCCCGTTACCGGCGGGTGCCGTTGGCGTCCGGCGTGCGTTCGATGCTCATGATGGACGCCGAACGCTATGATCCGGCGCGAGTATTGATCCATGACGATCAGGACCCAGTGGGTACGCAACGATGCCGACTCGCACCTGCACAGATCCATACTCCAGAGGCTGTCTTTCATGTGGCCGAGGAACGTGAGACAGCATGGGCCTCCCGAATCCGATTCCGGCCGGTAATGAACGCTGAGGATGTGGCGAACCACATCCTTGTCGATTGCAACGCCGAAAGCCAACGTGATCTGCTGGGCGATTCGGGGACAACCCCAGTTGAGATTACGCCGTTTCAATTCAACGACTGCGTCGATGAGTTCTTTATTCGGTCCTTTCGGGCCAGGCGGACGCCTCCGCTTGCGCGAAAACAACATGCGGTACTTTCGTTTGGCCAGCACGTGGTGGAGATGCAGCAGCGTGGATGGCTTCAGGACGATGGCGGAACGCAGAATGCGTGCCAGGTTCATGAAAAGGGTGCACAAACCGACGATGAAACGCTCTGCGGCGCGCAGGTTGGGAGCACGCTTGCGGCCGCGATTGAGGATGCCTAGTTGATGTTTGACGAGCAGCGACTCGGCAAGGACAGAACGGAAGCCTCCCCGCCGTGCAAGCCGGACGACGGTGACAATCAAATGAATCAAAAGGATGAGGACATCGCGCATCCAGGCATGGTATCAAAACCCGAAAGGACACCTAATTTTGGCCCAATTCAGTAATTCGCCACGGACAGGTCCCATCTGTTACGACTCGGGACGCAAATGGACCGAGCGGCAGAAATCGAAACGCGCAAACAGAATTAGACGGTCTCTAGAAACGAATAGCTCATTCAAAGCGAGTTATTTTGCGACAGAAAGTAGCTAGCCTTGGGCTTGCTCTGGGGAGAGAAAAAGGCATTCGGGCTTGTCGATCACCACCACCGAACGTGGCTGCTAAGCCGTTTGCGGAGGATTCCTGTAGTTCTCGGCAGCGTCCTCGTAGATGGTTTGGCTTTCGGGCGCCGCTTGGGGTATCCACCGATGAAACTGATTGATGTGTTTCAGCTTGATCTCCATCAGCAGTTTCAGGTTTTCGGATCCGCCGACTTCCTTGTAATCCGGATCCAGGAAAAGTTGCAGGTCGTGACCGGTTAGATTGGCCAGTTCGGCGGCCTTGTGGGGAGGCAAAGCAGCTTCGTCCACGCGTTTCTCAACGGCGGCAGGTTGGTAGAAGCCGGTCACGCGCTGGCGGAGCGTTCGCAGCAGGCGTTCCGCGCGCGTGGTGCTGGGGCCATTGACGCGGCGCGTCATGGCCTGGTAGCGCAGATCGTTGAGGGCGCGCTTAATCTCGCGGGGTGTGTCGCAGACCATGACGATGTAGTGGCCCCAAAGCTTGAGTGAGTCTTCGAACTCCGGGGAATTCTGTGCGTCCAGGTTGGTGCGCGCGCTCAGTTGGTAGGCAAGAATCCCAAACAGCGCCAGGAGAAATATCGCGTCCACTCCATAGGACCAGGCACTTCCTTCAACCTTGGCGACGTCAAGCTTCAAATCTCCTGGCTTGGTGTCCGGACGCTGGAAGGGAAGCGGTTTGCCAAAATCGTTCTGAGAGACAACAGGCTGTTGTGAAGACGGGTTGGAATTGACCTCCGCGTTTGACGACTTCTGCAAAGATGCCAGGGGCTGGATGACTCCCTTCTGGTAGCCGACAACTACAGAGGACACGAACGCGACAAGGAGCAGCAGAACCGGAGCAATCTTGGCGGTCATGCGGCCGGTCTGGGCCAAACTCTCCCAGAGGCGCACGCGCCACAACCGCTCAACTGCCTGCTCTTCGTCCTCCTTGCGAAGAATCTCAGCCGCCTTGAGCTCGAGAACCCGCCGGCGCTGGTCCGATGTGGTCTTGGGCAGGGGCGCTACGATGTTCACCAGTTTCTTGATATAGAACGTGCCGTACTTGAAGCGCGCGACCGCTTTTTCCTGTTCGGTATTGCCGCCCCCTTCATAGGCGGCCTCTGCTAGCGCGATTTCCTTGAAACCGAGTCCAACGCAGTGCGTGACCTGGTTCCGGGCCATTCCAAGGACAATGATGCAGTCGCCGGCGGTAGTGAGGAAGTTGATGGACTCCAGAACGGTGACAACGCTCTCGGGCCGGCAACGGTCGAGGTCATCAATAAAGATGATCACGCGGCGGCCTCCCCAGGACCATGCATTGCAGAAGTCGCCAAATTCGCGGGCAAAGCGCGGGCGGACACCTGGGTCGGGTTTTACGTCTTTGATGGTGGCGGCATCGCGGAGATTGTCGGTGAGCTTTGAGGGGTTAATTCCGAAGGCACGGGCTTTTTGGAAGATAGCGGCGAGAACGGCGAGCACCGTTGCCACCACACTGTAATGCCCAATATCCGCGGGCAAGCGGTCCTGTCTGGACCAGGGCAGGAAATACTTGATCAGCGCGCTCATCTCCGAGGCAAAGGCTCTGATGTCTGGCAAACTCACGCCATGACGCGAAAGTTCGTAACTAAGAGAGCCGCAAAGGGCCAGCAAGAGGAGGATCATCAGGGGCCACTTGTCGCGAAGCCGAAAGTGCAAGAGGCGGGCGCGGAAGATCCAGTTGTCGATATGCCACCAGGGTGGCACAGCCTGGTCCTTGATGTGTTGCAGGAGAGCAGCCAGCAATTGCTCTTCGCTCTGGTGATGCCAGGCGTTGAACCAAACGGGACGGTAGCGGGACTTTTCGAGGTCGCCACGGAGCAAAGACATAACCGAGCTTTTGCCTTCACCCCATTCGCCTTCGATGGCGATCGTGACGGGCGGTTGGGTCTTGGGATTGCGGATGAACCGCGAGAGTCCCAGAGCCATCGGAGTAAAGTCGAGCGAATCCACATCACCGGGCTTGAGGGGGGCATCGGTGACGGTCCAGTCGGCGACCGAGAACTCTGTTGGCGGGGGAGGCGGCGGAGTAGCCACCACCGCGGAACAAGTCACAATCAGCAGAAAGGCAAGTAGCCAATACCAGGGCGCGGGGAGGCGATGGTTCGGCAGGGCGGCTTCCGGGCCACGCGTTTCATGGAACCAAGTGGTGCCGTCGTCGGAAGTGGTGAGGACTAGACCGTGGTCGCCGGCAATGTAGCCCCGCGCTCCCTTGCCGAAAGCGAATGCCCGCAGTGCAGCGGTTGTTCGCGTGGGGACAACTGTGACCGGAGCGGCGCTTCCCTGAGCTGACGAGCTCTTGCCGATGAAGCCGTTTTCTCCAAGCAGGAGGCGCTGCAAAGAGTTATTCGACGAGGTGAAGGTATCGGCCAGGAAGATGGCCGGGCCGTTCGCGAGCTGGCTGGCCTTGTCGATGGGCTGATTGCCCTTGAAGACGGAGCCATCGGACCAGGGCGCGCAGGTAAACGGGAGGCTTTTGTCCCGGGCTTCTGGAAGCGACGAGGTTGAGCACAGGTAGGGCGAGTCGCCAACTTTAGCGATTACTCTGCCGCCGTTCATCGCGGAAATGAGGGAAAGATCGCCTTGGGCACCGGTGGGAAGGTTGAACCGTGCCTGCTTAAAGGCCCACTCCTTGCCAGCAACGTTGTAAATCCTTCCGCTGCGACCGAGAGCGTGGCAGGTCTGGTTGGAACAGCTGACGTAGATCAGGTCGTCGTCCAACAAAAATGGCGTTGACGGTGGAACAGCATTGACACCCACATTGGAGTTTGCGCGCGACGAAACTTCTGCGGATGGAGTGTTGGTGGCCACCCCTGCCTGGGCAGGCACTTTGGCTTTTTCGGCCGCGTAGACCACAGGAACCAAGCGCTGAATTAGTAGACTGGCCGCCGCCTTCGGTGGGCTGCCGAGACGAACCATGACTGTTGTTTTTGGAGGGACCACCGTACCAGCGGAAGGTGACTGAGAAACCACGACCAGTGTCCGCGACGGACCTGGTTGTTGCTGCTGCTGTTGTTGCTTCTGCGGGGGCGCATTGGGTGCGGCCCCGGGCTCGTATTCCACTGCGAGTTGCAGTCCAACGCGGAGGGCGGTCGTGCGTGCAGCGTCCAGTCCCAAGCCGACGAGCGCTGGAACTCGGACAGCTGGCGTAGCGGCTGGAGTAGTGACACGCGGGTTCGCGGCGAATGGCCTGGGCGGCGTAGGTGTGGTGGATTGAGCTGGCGAAGGAGGCGGGCTAGCTTCGGCGCGCGCAGCGATTTTCAGTTGTTCCCAGTTGTACTGTCCGGCGGCCCGGTGTAAGACCAAACCAAAATTACCAACGGCCCATACTTCCGGCCGGGTGACCTGGGAGTCGTCGGCCGCGTTCGCAGCGTCGGGGATGCTGACCGCAATGCTGTTCAAGCGGCATGCGTAGTCGTCCGCCTTATCATTCGGACAGTCTACGTAGGGGAGGCGGGCGTAAGGATTGGTCTCACGCGGATACCAAAACCGCGTGGAAGGCGTGAAGCGAGTAGGCTCGGCGTTCAGTGGTTGGAGGACAGCGTAGATAGAACCGCCGAGCATCAGGACCATGCAGGTAGCAAGGATCGCCACCTTGGTCCGCGACTGCAGATAGAAACCGCCCGTGCCTCTCGAGCGTGTCGCGTCGGGAGAGGCCGGAGCTGAGGCCTTTGAAGTAGCGGATGCGCTCATGGGTCACACCTGCCTCAAAGATAGTGCAGGAAAGAGCCCGAGCGTGACGGAATATGGAGCGTTTTGCGCACTTGGCAATGGGGACTGGAGCTCGGCTTTCCGCACTGCACGCCCCCGACCAACGCCGAGCAGATTAATGAGGATTTGGGGTCGAGCCTGAAGAACACATCCGCCCGCAGGAAGCAGGGCGCAGATGTCAGTTTAAAAGGCCCCCTGCGCGGTACAAGCCGGCCGCGTGGGCCCGAGGTTACAACAGGCTGAAGGACCTCTTCATGGCGGCGGAGGCGCTGGTGCAAGCCTGGTTGAGCGACTTGGCACGCAGGGCGGCGTTGAAAGGCTCGGGCTGGATGGGGCCATCATAGTCGATCTGGACCAACGAACCCAGGAAGTCCTTCGCCGGAATGACGCCCGTGGCGGCAGGCAGCTCGCGGTGGTCATCCCGGTACTCATCCAGCGACAGGCCGGTGGGGGCATCGTTCAGGTCCACGGTCAGCACATCCGAGCCGCGCAGCGTAAACAGGTCCTTGCCCGTTTCTTCCGCGTTGAACCAATGCCAGCTATCGAGCTGAATGCCAAGGTTGTTCGTACCGATAGCGACCATCAGCTCCTTCATCTCGCTCATGGTGTGTATGAAGGGATGTCGCTGGCTCCGCAAGAGAGTGCGCGGCGCAACGTACTCCAAGCCGAGCTTCTGGCCATGGTCGGCGAGAATCTGCGCGCACTGGCGCAAGCGGTCGGCGTGCTGGCGGAAGTTCTGAGGGTATGTGAGGACATTACTGCAAGGGAGAACCCAGGTGCTGACGCGCCACACGCCGGCTCGCTGCAGGATGTCAGCCGTGGCCGGGAGGTTTTTCAGTCCGTCGTTAAATCTCGCCTCATCCTTGCGAAACTCCACCGGCAGACCCGCAGCGCCGAATCTGAGATTCTTCGCACGCAGTTCGTCAAGGAGGCGCTTGAGCCCATCGTCGCCCAGCGAAGCGAAGTAGTTCGGATCAGGATCCAGGCCTTCGAAACCGTGCTTGACGGTGAGTTCGAGCGACTCCGGAAAACTCGCTTGGAAACCAAGGCGTCCGAGGCTCAGAATCGCATAGAACTTGCGCCGTGGCATCTCGGCGGGCGCGGCAGCGCCAGCGAGTATGCCTGGGGTTGGCAGAGCTGCGACGCTTGCCGCGGCTCCGGCGGAGAGGAGCTGGCGTCGAGTGAGCTCGTTGGTCATAGTCGGCTCCAGGTCGTGCAGTGTAGCACCTGTGGCGTCGGGCGGTCGCGGGGCGCTGCGTCCGGCGCATGCCGTCGTCTGTTCCAAAGACTCTTTCGCGGGCATTGAAGTCCTTGGCTTTGATTCGCGCCATCAGTTCAGAGCGCAGGAAGGGATAATACAGAGATCGGTTTTTCTGTTCGGAAGGAATCCGTTCCCTTCGAAAGATGGCATCAGACAGCACGTTGAAAATGACAAGCGGTGTGTTGAAGGCACTTATTCGAGTTCGCCTTTACGACTGGCCCGCCCGTTTCCCAACTCGCCCTTTGGTTGAACCAATCGCGGAAATCCGCAATTCCCGGCGGTTTATACCGCTTGCCCTCGAATCAATTAAGAGCCTTAAGGAATGCAATCAAGCTCTTAAGGTCTTCGTCATTCAACTCAACGGGGGCATTCCTCCGTCCGTCATTGCGTCTGTGGGCTGCTTCAAAATGCTCTCCAACTTTGCGCTGTCGTGCTTATCTCCAACTCCAATCAATGATGGCGCCGCCGACGTTCCCGTCAAATCTTCGCCGTGGCACTCGGCACAGCCCTCTTGGTCGAACACTTTCTTGCCTTTGCCTGCAACCGGGTTAGTGAGCGCCACGGTGGCGGCGATCAGCGACGGTCCCGCCAACTCGGGAGAATTTAATCAGCTCTTTGCAATTTTTTTGGCTCCCGGGTCCCACACCGCCACAGCCTTGTTGAAATAGGCATAATTGGCCAAATGGCAGCCGATCGCCGCGTTGTTGCCAAATACTTCATTTTCGACAACCGGCTTTCGACTCCGAACCGCATTGAAGAAATTAGCTTGATGATCTGGAACGGCGTCGTAACCCGGTGGTGTGGTGAACGTCTCCACTTCTTGGTCCACCCGGAAATCGAGAGGTGCTGGTAACGGATTTTCTTCGCCCCATTTCTTCAGGTATTCGTCACGCAATTTAGCCGGCCAGCCGTGGATCGAGTAGCTCTCTGGTTGCGGGCGTGTGTCCTGCGGTTTAAACGTCAGTGTCGAGTCCTTGATGACCATCGTTCCTTTGGTGCCGTAAAACCCCAAAAGACCTCCGCCCTCACTGTTCAGGTTGCAGCGAAGGACAACACGAAAGTTGGGGTAATCGTAGAAGGTCTCGATCAGATCCGGAAATTCACGGCCATCTTTCCAACGGAAAAGGCCACCGGTAGACTGGGCGCGCCGCGCGATCGTGTTCGTGCCGGTAATGAAATGGATCCCAGAAATCAAATGAACAAAGAGGTCGCCAGCCAAGCCCTCGCCGTAGTCCGCAAAGCAACGCCATCGGAAGAACCGGACTGGATCAAAGGGTCGGTTTGGCGCTCCATCCACAAAGGCGTTCCAGTCGATCGTTTGTTCGTTTGCGTCTGGTGGGATGGGGTAGACCCAAGCACCGCTGGCGGTGTTGCGGTCCGAATACGCCTCAATCATGAACACGTCACCGAGCCTTCCCGAGTCAAAAATTTCCTTGGCTTTCGCGTAAAGGATAGAACTGACCCCCTGGCTGCCAATCTGCATGATGCGATTTGCCTTTTGTGCCGCATCGATCATGGCAAATCCGTCTTCCACCGTGTGGGACATCGGTTTTTCGCAATAGACGTCCTTGCCGGCCGCACAGGCATCGGCAACCACCTTGCGATGCTGGTGGTCAGTCGTCGCGACGATGACGGCGTCGACATCCTTGCGGTCCAGAATTTTCTTATAATCGCGTGTGGCTGGAACGCCCTTCTTGATAGCTTCCCTGGCCGCCTCATGCCGTGAGTCGTAAAGGTCGCAAACGGCGACGCACTCAATGCCCGGAACACGAAGCGAAGCCTGAAGCAACTCGCAACCTCGGACCCCTGTGCCAATGGAGGCGAAGCGAACCGTGTCGCTTGGCGAAACCACGCGGGCGTGAGCGGAGAGCGCGTTGGGGTTCAGGACGGTAACTTTCGCGCCTGCGCTTGCCGCCATGGCTCCCGTGCCGACACGGATGAATTGGCGACGAGTTAGTGAACCATAGCCCATGAGAGTATGCCTCCCAAAATATCGATCTAGCGCCAGCGTCACGGCGCGTTACGCCGCCTGCGTTCTTTTGGGTCGCGATTATCCCACGAAATTGGGTAGTTGCGAGACACTTGTGGGCGCCGAAATTACCGTTCATGCCAGATGGAAAGTGCGATCGTGCCGTCAAACTGCCACGCTACAACATCAGCCCGGAGGAGAATGCAGGCGTCCAGCCTAGAGTCTGGTAACCCAATTAGCAATTCCTCCTTGACACGTCGCCGGACTGCCTTATAGTCCCGAGTGAAAGTGGGACAGGAGACCGATCATTGTGATAAGGAGTCGTCGATGCGTAGGCGTGGCGTAAGCCTAGCGGCAGTTCTACTGCTTTCTTTCCCAGCGAGCGAGGTGACTGTGTGCGCACAGGACCCGGCTGTTAGTGGAAACGAACAGTTCAACGGCCGCTGGGACATCAGAACCACCGGTGGGCGTTCTCGCGCCTGGTGGCTGGAGATTGAAAACGCGGGAACACCTACACCGCAAGGAAAGTTCATCAGCGCCTTTTCCGGCGATCTGAATGTGATCGAGGAAATCTCGATCAGCGGCCGCACCCTACGCTTCGGCTGGACGCGGCAGGAACGCCCGAGTCCGGGTGCCGAACCGGTCAGTCGGAAACTGGTCTACACGGCGAAACTGGTGAATGGGAGCCTACAAGGGGTTTTCGAAGTGGAAGGGTCGAACCAGCCTTTGCTCGAATGGATCGGCGTACGCGCGCCAGTGATCAAGGAAATGGATGACGGGACTTGGCGAGAAGGAAAGCCAATGGAACTGTTCAACGGCGAGAATATGACGGGCTGGGTGTCGTGGGACGGCCAAGAACCAGTCGGTTGGTCGGCAAAAGATGGCGCGTTGGCCTCGACGGGCCGTGGTCAGGACATCGTGTCCCAGCAGAAGTTCTGGAATTTCAAGCTGCACGTCGAGTTCCGCTTGGCCCAGCACAGCAACAGTGGAGTCGCGCTGCGGAATCGCTATGAAGTGCAAATCCTGGATGACTACGGCCGCCCCCCAAACGCTCATAGTGCAGGCGCCCTGTATAGCCGCATTGCACCGAGTGAAAACGCCAGCAAGCCTGCCGGTGAATGGGAAACCTACGACATTCGCTTGGTCGGGTGCCAGGTCACGGTGACGTTCAACGGTAAAAAGGTGATTGAGAACGGGGTCATCGATGGTCTAACGGCAATGGCGCACGACGCCGATGAAGGCGAGCCTGGCGGCATTGCTCTCCAGGGTGACCACGGTCCAGTCGAGTTTCGCAAGATTACGATCACACCGTTGGTGCACTAGCCGAGAAGTTGGCTAATCCAGGAGAGACTGTGGGCGATGGAAATGTCCACCGAAGTGCTTGTGCCTCACTAACCACCCCATATAAGATGACTAACTCAAGGGCTACCCAGACCTCCCGTGAGGTTTCTCCCAGTCGCTCTACAGTGAGGAGTAGATGGCACCTATCGAGAGATACCCTAATTCCGCTGGTGCACCTTTACCACCATTTCCCAAGACTCGTTCCGAAGTGGTGGCTCGTCCAGCTCTGATTGAACTCGAAACACTTGTAACCATTCATTGCGCTCGCATCGTCGAAGGCTCCGACAAGCGCGAACCCCTTTCCGAAACTACCAGGACGGTTCTGGTTTCTTCTCACGGTGCGGTTGTCCGGCTTGCCGCCACGCTGGTGCCGGGCCAGCTCATTTTTCTCTTCAACGAAAGGACACAGAAGGGAGTCGTCTGCGAGGTCGTGAAGGCCATACCAGGTGGTTCTGCCAGCGGCTTCGTCGAACTCCAATTTTCGGAGCCCGCCGCTGGCTTCTGGGACTTGCCTATTGCCGTTGCCCCTCCTGCGTCGGTCTCTGCTCCCCCTATTGCACCAGCAGACCTCGAGACGATTCCCCCCGTTCCCCCCGCTGCCGCCAAGGCCGCTGCCCCGAAGCCCGTTGCAACAGTTCCAACTTTCATCGCACCGGTAAACCCTGCGATGGCTGCGCCTCCGTTTCCGACCGTAAAGCCGGAGGGCGCGACCCCGCAATCCGCTGCCTCAACGAATTCCGCTCCCCAGAGCTCGATTGTTCCTGCTGTGGCCGCTCCGCCCCCACCAAAGGTTTCGCCGACACAAGCTGGAGCGGTGCCAGCCTCTCCGGCCGTCCCTCCAGTGCCTGATGCACCCAACCCGGCAACTTCCACTTCCTCGCTTCGCGACTTTTCCAAAGAAATCAGCGTTCTTCTTGCTGCCGCTCTAGCTGCTGCCCCGAAGCCCTTTGCAACAGTTCCGACTTTCATCGCACCGGTAAACCCTACGATGGCTGCGCCTCCGTTCCCGACTGTAAAGCCGGAGGGCGCGACCCCGCAATCCGCTGCTTCAACGAATTCCGCTCCCCAGAGCTCAGTTGTTTCTCCTGTGGCCGCTCCGCTCACACCCAAGATTTCGTCAGCACAGGCTGGAACGCCTGCCTCTCCCGCCATCCCTCCGGCGCCTGTCGCGCCCAACCCGGCAATTGGCGCTTCCTCGCTGCTCGATTTTTCCAAAGAAGTCTCGGCTCCTGCTCGAACCGATGCGCCCAGTTCCCCGCAGGTTTCTCCGGTGACCTCAACTGCGCCGCGCCCCTCTCCAGCTTTTTCCCTGCCGTCGGTCGAGCAATTGATGCTCGCGGCCACGCCCCTGCAAGCAAGTCTCGAGTCACTGCGCTTCAGCGCAACTCCCCCGGCGCTTCCGGCTCCCTCCGCCCCACCAGCCCAGAAGACTAAGCCCCCGTACACCCAGGCAGCGAAAACAGATCTCGAATTTGCCCGGAGCGAACCAGAGGCCGTGGTCAAGAGCGAGTCCGAGTCTTTCCTTCCTGGCCATCAAGAGATTCCTCCTTCTGTCGCCGTCGAATCCTGTCTCGGTGTTGCAGTGAGCTCCGAAGAATCAATTGATGTCTTGGTTGTCGAAGAGCCTCGTCGCTGGCAAATGGAGGAGTCCGATGCTGGATTGCTCTGCAAATCTCCCGTTGAGTCCGATCGAGTTACTTCGGCCGGTCCGAAAAAAGTCCTTACTCTCGGGCTCGCCGCCTCTGTGCTTCTTGTCCTTGGTGCGGTCACCTTTTACCTCCGGCAAGATCACTCCGCAACTAGAACTCCTGCTACCGCCCAGTCGTTGGGGGCTCCTCCTTCTCCGGTTTCCTTGCGACCTGCGAAGAACGCCGCAACGGTTCCCAGCCACGCGGCCTCCGCAACGGTTGCAACCAGCCAGCTGCCGAGCGCTCCAATCGCTAACTGGCTCGCTGCGTCTGCCCTTGTAGAACCTTCCTCGCTACCAGCACCCGTTGAGCCGTCACCCGCTCCTGCCGCCACGCAGGATCCGCAACCTGGCGCAAATCCTCCGGCTGCTGAGTCACAATCCACAATCCCCAAGGGTGAGTTGACGACCGCCGGAACATCAAACGCCGCTCCAGAACCGGCTCCGGCCGATGTCCCTTCCCATACGACGGAAGTTGCCGAGGAGACCCCTGAACGGCGCCCAGGCGTTCAATTGGGTGGGTTTGAAAAGCCGTCAGCGGAATTGGCTGCTCTCGATCCGGACCGCCACCGCGTTTCTTTTGGAGAAGATGAAAGTCAAGCCTTCCAACAGGGCCAGCACGCAGGCTGCACCAAGAACGTCACCCTCGGCAGCGTCGGCAAAGAGAAACTCTATCTGGGTATTCCTGAATGGGCCTCACGTTGGATTGAAAAGAACAGCAAAAAATTACCCGGAATCTGTTTTTCGGATTCGCCCATGTCCGGCGCGCGGAATTTCTTGATCGTTTTTTATGCCTTGGCAGAACCCGCGCAGACCGAGCTGCTAACCACGGCTCCTTCTTCTTCCGCTGCTGCATGGCCTGAGGGGCAGGGGGCCTTTACGACTAGTTACGGCTCGACGTGGCACTACCACCACGACGAGACCGTGGGCACCACCGTTACGTCTCTTCTCCCCGACGATTCTCCGCATGGCCGCCCTGCGCATGTCTCTTATGCAATGGCCTACACCGAGGACGGGATGCCAATTTCCCAACGGAGGCCCCCGACGGAGACGAAGAAATCGAAGGAATCCGCCAAACCCGGCAAAACACGTGATGAGTCTACCGGGGTTTACCGCGAACTCGACGCGCTGCTCAGCCTCGTCGTCACCGACATCGAAAAGCGGTAGCCTTCTCCGTCTCCGGTTGCCTTCTTGAAACTCTGCAAAATCGAAAGACCAGCCACTCCTTGTTGGGGGTGGATGGCTTTTCTTGCTTCACCGGTTGTCAAGAAAACTTCAGCGCGCAACCCTGCTCCCGGACGGGCCTGCTGAAGAATCTGCCGATCTGCATGACAGACGTCTCCGATGCTCCAATCTTGTCAGCGCCTGTGCTCCCGATCGGCGCGGCGATATAGGTCAATGCCACAATTGCGCGCGAGATGAAGATCTTCGTGCATCTGCGGATGGTTACGCTCCCACATCATTCTTGCTTCCCCCCGCCCCGACCCTTTTCCAAGATGCCATAGCGGCCCAGTGTTTGGCCAACCATGAGGAAAGAACCTGCCTTGGCATCCTCTTAGGTCCCACACATAGGCAAGTCAACGCGCGGATCTTTTTTGAAGCATTGCTCCCTCATTCCGATGAACTCACGAACCAAGGGTGAAACGCTCCGGCACGCTCAACTGACCTTCTGATTGGGTGCCATACTCGCGGCCGACCTGCAGCCGGAACAATACACCTATCGGGCAGAGGGCAGTGCTTTGGATGGAGTGAGGCATGTCCACAAGCTGCTCAACACTGGCCATGGACAAATTGTAGACGCGCATCTAAGCGGCTACTTCGATAACCGTTTGGTCGGTGCTATTCGCCGAAGACAGGGGGAGCGTACATCGGTACAGTGCCTTCGAAGAAAAGTTGATCCGCATCTGCGAGGCGTATACTGGAAGCATGAAAGTACTTCAAGCATTTCAAGTTGCTGCTCGCGAAGACGGCTTCATCGAGGTGGAAGAATGTGGGGAAGGAACTGTGTTGTGGCTTAGGAAGCAGACAAAGGATACGGACACGAAGGCGCATCAGCGTCTATGCATTGACAGCTTGCTGCAAAGCGTAACCATTTATCGGACTAACGTTCTGGGAAAGATAGACTCGAAGACCTTCCGTACCGTCTCGGGCTTGCAAGAATGGTTTGCGCTGCAACCTGTCCGTTAGGTGCGAGGAATAATATGACAAATCGTGAAGCCAGCCTGCGACTCTCTGTCGACACGGGCGAGGGTGCCGCCATGATCTCATCGCGCGACAACGACGCTGAATTCATCCGCGTCGATGGTACAGACGGACGGACCGATTTTAGACAGTGATGCGCCCCCGTGTTTTGACACTCCAACCAGGCCGTGATGTCCTCCTCGCGGAACCGCCAATATTTCCCGAGTGGCAAGCCCGGCAATCGCTCTCTAACAGATCGTTTGCGCTTGCGTCCATACACCCACGAAACGGGCACGTACAGCAGGGCAGCCACTTCTTCGACCGGAAGTAGTCGGCCCTTTCCTGTTTCTGTCTCACCTTGTGGCTTCGTTTTGATGGCGGTTAAGCGATGGCTCCGGCCTTCCTGCGTCGTAGGGTGTCGGTGACGTTGGTAGTTCTGCCCCGCTGTCCAAAACGGAACAGACGCCACTTTCTTACCTATCTAGGATGGCCATGAAGGGGTCGACCTCCTGACGGCTCGTCCATGTTCTCTTTATGGATGACTTCGGTGGTTCCGGGTGAGTATTTCCATGTCGAGCCTGACTCAAAGCAAGTTCCAGTCTGATCAGAGAGGTTTCCGTCCTAAGAGCACCGATTTGTACAGATCGTGTCCTGTTCACATCCTTTTCATCCATCGCGATGCGGACACGGTAGAGTGCTGTCTGCAAGAGCTCAAGAAAGCGCGATTCGTTGTCAGTGCCGATACCGCTTTGAGCTTAGCGCAGTGTACCGAACAGCTCCGCTCCCAGTCTTATGATGTGGTCGTTGCCGAGTACCCCAGTCCTAGCTGGAAAGGATCGCAGGGTTTGCAATTCCTGCGTCAAACCGTGGAGG
>WNFP01000480.1_pt1 | contig 30002 bp, 16 predicted proteins | sample 5400201 | NCBI WGS metagenome assembly WNFP01 (sample SAMN13153355, study PRJNA577476) | soil metagenome | isolation source: 115 cm saprolite under Madrone tree | place: USA:California | collected 2016-06-14 | reverse complement strand
GGAGCTCATTTCAATCTTGGCCTGGTCCGGGAAGAACAAGGCCGGTTTGAAGATGCTCTCGCGAGTCTCAAGAAAGCGCTGGCCTTGAATCCCCGTCTGCGCGGCGCCAATCTGTTCCTCGGCATCGCGCATTACCGGCTGAACCAATATGGACCCGCCGTCGCCGCCCTGCGCCTCGAGATCAAGCTCAATCCTGCCGACCCCAAGGCTTGGATGTGGCTTGGGGTGGTGGAACTCGCACAGGAACAGCCCGAAGAGGCGGCAGTTGCCCTGGATAAGGCAGCCAAACTCGCACCCGATGACGTGGACATTCTCTATCATCGCGGGCATGCCCACTTGCTCGTTTCCAAGTTGAGTTACGAACGCATGCTTCATGCGGACCCGGACTCTTGGCGTGTCCGCCAGGTGCTCGCTCAAGCGGATGCCGAAGCTGATCGCGATATGGATGCCGTCAGCGAATATCAGGCGGCCATCAAAGCGGCGCCCCAGCAGCCCGGACTCCATGAAGAATTAGGAACAGAATTCTGGAAACTCAACAAGATAGAGGAAGCGGAAGCGGAGTATAAACGGGAACTCGCCATCGATCCCCACAGCATGCTGGCAACATACAAGCTGGGGAGTTTGCTGGTGGAAAGCGCCAAACCGGCGGAAGGAAAACCCTTGATTGAAGCGGCCCTGCGTCAGGAACCCAATCTCAAGGAGGCGTACTATTACCTCGGGCGTGCCCAAATGCAACTCGGAAATGAGAATGAGGCGGTGAACGCACTGAAGAAGGCCGTCACACTCAACTCCAATCCCGAAATCCTCGCGCAGGCCTGGTATCAATTGGCCATCGTTTACCGGCGGATGCACCGGATGGAGGAAGCACAACAGGCCATGTCTACATTTCAAAAACTCAGGGATCAAGAGTCCGAGCGCCGGCAACAAGAGCTAGAAAGGAAACTGCAGAAACAGAATCCTCAGTGACCTGCGGCACAAGAGGACATCTGGAAACATGAGAGTCTGGATATCTCGGGCCTAGGATTCCAAACTGACTTGAGGGCGGAAACGCCACTTCGCTATCTCATAGAAACTGCAATACTTATATTAACCTTGACAAACATTATCCAGTTCGTATAATATGATTATGTTGCAAGCGGCCCACCTTCGCGCTCTATCCTCTCCTTTCTCACACTCCTGTCTGTATCGTGTCCACCGGCTGCCGCAAGCTGTCCCGACGTCTTTCCGGCCTTCTCCAGAAGTCATATCGCGCAAGCCTCTTGGAGTTCTCCTAACTCTTTTAAAATCAACACTTGCAGGAACCTTCGTAAGTGTTGCATCTAAAAGACTTACGTCAAGACTTACGTCCGTTTTAACTCCTTTAGATGCAACACTTACAAAAAACCGGGGGGAGGGGGGCTACATCCCTCGGTCCCTCCTACTCCCAGTCATCTGCGCAGCGCTTCTGCTTTCGCCGTCAGCGATGGCACAAGAGAAATCATCCCCACCTCATCGGGTCTCCCAAATCGAGGTGTACGAATCCTCCGAGGAGCTGCATGAAACGTTGCAGGAGAAGCCCCCCTTGACCTTCGCGGCGGCGCGGGCCCCACAATTGACCGTTGCCGTCAACGACGCCGCGAAATACCAGGAAATGGACGGCTTCGGCGCCTCTCTCACAGAGTCTTCCGCCTGGCTGCTCTCACAAAAACTCACGCCACCTCAGCGAACAGCGCTCCTCAAGCAGCTCTTTGACCCAAAGCAGGGCATCGGCCTTGCCATTCTCCGCCAGCCCATGGGTTCCAGCGACTTTTCTCTCGCAGATTACAGTTATGACGATGTGCCGCCGGGAGAATCCGATCCTGAGATGAAACACTTCACTATCGATCGTGATCGCCAATACATTCTTCCCGTTCTTCGCGAAGCTCTTGCCGTCAATCCTAAGCTCAAAATCATCGCCAGCCCCTGGAGCCCTCCGGGATGGATGAAAACCTCTGGTTCCATGATTGGCGGCACGCTGCTTCCATCGTCTTTCGCGCCGCTTGCGCGCTACTTCGTGCGCTTCGTACAATCTTACGAAGCCGCCGGCGTTCCCATCTTTGCTGTTACCCCCCAGAACGAACCGCGCAACATTCCTTCTGACTATCCCGGAATGGGGATGACCGCTGAGGAACAAACCGTCTTCATCCGTGAACATCTCGGCCCCGCCTTTAGAGACGCCCATCTCAAGACGAAGATCATGGCTTTCGATCACAACTGGGACTTGATCGACTTCCCCGAGAAACTCTTGAGCGATTCCAAAGCTGCGGAATTTTCTGCCGGTACTGCCACACATTGCTACGGGGGCGGCCCCGACGCCCAGACCAAACTCCACGATCATTTCCCCACCAAAGGAATCTGGCTTACGGAATGTTCCGGCGGCGAATGGCAAAAAGGCAATTTGCTGGTGGCTCAGGCGAATCTCATTATCGAAACGACGCGCAACTGGGGGGAGAGTATCGTTCTTTGGAACCTCGCTCTCGATCAAAATCACGCGCCGCATTTAGGCGGATGCACAAACTGTCGCGGCGTAGTCACCATCGACCACTCGAAATCGCCGGCCACGGTCACTCCTACGGTGGACTTCGCCGCTCTGGCCCACGCCAGCAATTTTGTTGCGCCGGGTGCTCTTCGCATTGATTCCATCGCGTCAGAGGAATCGCCGCTTAAACACGTTGCCTTCCGCAACTCAGACGGCTCGATTGTGTTGCTGGCGCTCAATCCCAGCGAGAGTGCCATGACCTTTAGCATCGCCTGGCAAAGCCAATATGCAACCTACACACTTCAGCCCGGTGCTGTCGTTACATTCCACTGGCCGCCGAAATCGCGGACACGCCACTAGGTCACGAGACCATTGCCGATTGGGGATGTCTCCAGAGGAATCTATTGCGGTTTGGAGGATGCGGCACGGCTCTGGAGTTCGGCAGTTCGATCGAATTCCGCCTTGGCTCGGTCCAGGGCTTTCATTTGTTTGTATAACTTTCCCAATTGATAGTGCGCGGCCGGATCATCCGGCGCGAGTTGCACCGCCTTTTCCAAATCCCGTTGCGCGTCTGTTAACTTTCCCAGGCGCAAATATGCCGTGCCCAACTTCAAGCGGCAAATCGCATTCTCCGGAGCGAGTTCGACCGCTTTTTGGAGCAGTGGAACCGCGTCGCCCACCCGCGATTGTTCCATCAGCAAACTTCCCAAGTTTAGGTACGGTTGTTCGCTCGGACGCACGCTTTGCTCCTGCCATTGGATTGCCCTGCGATACGCATCCATCGCCGCGTCAGGTTGTGCTTCTGATTCCAGAATCAATCCCAAATTGTTTTCTGCTTTGGCGTCACGCGGATCCAGCTGCAGCGCAGTTAAGAATGCTTTGCGTGCTTCGGGGATGTTGGATTTCGTGTAATAGGCGCGCCCCAGAAAATACCAGGCTTCCTTATTCTTCGGCTCAGCCTCCACGGCTTTCTCGAGCCACTTGATGGCATCCGGATAGTCATTCAACAAAACATAGTCCAGTCCAACGATCTTCAAATCATCCCCGGCAGGCGTGCGATGTTGCGCAGCCCTTGTATACGTCTCCAGCGACTCTGTGGCTTTGCCCTCGCGGTGCAATACATAGCCGAGCAAGTACAGCGCGTCACTGGAAGTGGCATGCGCCAGAAGATAACGCCGCAACGCGGTCTCTGCCGCTGTGAATTGCTCTAGATGAATGTGAGCCTTGCTCTCGTAGAGCAAGGCATCGGTCGTGCCCGGGGCGGCTTCTTCGGCCCGAGCGAAAAGCGACACTGCCGAACTGAAATTCCCCTTGGTGAATTCGCTCAACCCAAGCGCCAAATCGCCGGATGTTTGCGCAAAGCCAGCAAGAGTGAAAACGCATGCGACAAGAAATGAGGCCAGCACACGCATCCTGAGCACGACAGTGACTCCGTGCCTCCTCCTACTAGCGCGCGGATTCGCTCGGTTCATCGATTTGCAAAACCTGATTCGCGCGAACATCTTTCAATGTCTGCACAATCCCGCTCGGCCAGCGCACTTGAATCTGCTGCACCACTTCGTTCTTCCCGAGACCAAAGTGCACGCGCTTGTCGCTCGCCGAAAGGTAGCTACTCGCTGTCGTAACTGTCGCAAATTGTGCTCCACTGGCGGTCACAGCCTTCACTTCCGCGCCAATTCCATCTCGATTGCTCCGGTGTCCCACGAGTTTCAGCAGAATCCAGTGATTCCCTGTGGCCGTCTCGTTGTGAAGCACGTATGCGGGTCCTTCATTTGTGGTCACCACCGCATCCACGCGCCCGTCGTTGTCCAGATCTCCGGTCGCCATTCCCCGCGCCACCCACGCCTTTTGAAAAATCGCTCCGGACTCCGGGGATATGTCGACAAAGCCCTTGCCTGTATTTCGTGCCAAAATCATCGGCTCGCGGTATCGCAGATTCGGGAAACTCAACTCCACGGTATCCAAATCGTGACCCTGCGCGATCAACAAGTCCTTCCATCCGTCATTGTCGTAGTCCAGGAACCGGATCCCCCAGCCTGAGTGGGCCAGCGTCATCTTGCTGATTCCCGTGGTCGTGCTGGTATACGTAAATGAGCCGTCGCCGTTGTTCTGATACAGCGCATACCTTTGATTGGCAAGGTCAGTCACCACAATGTCCGGCCAGCCATCGTTGTTGTAGTCTGCGAAATCCACGCCCATGCCTGCGTAGGTTCGCCCGTCAATGTCCACCGCCACTTCCGACACCAGCCCTACCTCTTCAAACGTTCCATTTCCTTTGTTGCGATACAAAAACTCCACCATTGAGTCGTTGGCCACAAACAAATCGATGTGCCCATCGCGATCGTAGTCCGCGATCGCCAGTCCCAAACCCTTTCCCGGTCGCGCGAGTCCCAGCTTCGCGCCGACTTCCGTAAAGGTTCCATCCCCATTGTTGTGATACACCAGCGGAGAGACCGGCTTGAAGAAATCTGGATGGCAGTATGCTCGGTATCCTTCTTTGTGTTCTCCGCACCAGATGTCGTCAAAATCCCATTCGAGATACCGCAGCACTACCAGATCAAGGAATCCATCGCCATCCAAATCCACCCAAGCCGCACTCGTCGACCAGCCGCTGCCTCCCACGCCGGCTTTTTGCGTCACATCGGTGAAAGTGCCATCGCCATTGTTGTGATAAAGCTTGTTCCCGCCGTACGCGGTAACATACAGATCCTCGTAGCCGTCATTGTCGTAATCCCCAACGGCTACTCCCATTCCGTATCCCGTTCCTTGCAGTCCCGCTTTCTCCGTAACATCTTCGAACGTACGGTCCGCCTTCTGGTGATAGAGGCGGTTCCAATACTGCGGCCCTGTTTTTTGGGGAATCGTTCCCTTCGGCGTCGGGTCGTCGAGTGGCGCACCGTTGACCAGGAAAACATCCAGGCGCCCGTCGTTGTCGAAGTCAAACAGCGCCACTCCCGCCCCCATTGTTTCTGGCAGATACTTTTTGGAGGTGTGCGAGGCCTGATAACGGAAATTTATTCCGGAGCGTGCCGTAATATCCACGAACTTTCCAGGAGCACTTGGTGGAGATGCCGGTAGAGTGGAAGCGTGCTCCTGACCGGCAACGAGCATCAGCGGAACGGGAAGCAGTAAGCAGAGAAGCACAATTGTAAATCCGGCGTCAACGTTCCCATAGCGCCAATGCCGAATATCGGTTTCCGGCCAACGTTTCACGGGGCGACGATTCCTTTGCCTTCCTTCACCGTATAGATGCGGTCGACGGCGGGAATCGGGATCTCTTCTTTTGCGCCGCTAGGCCAGTGAATCTCCACCCGGTCCACTTTCGTTGCCGCTCCAAGGCCGAAGTGCAGGCGTTGATCGGAACTCGATCCATAGCTTCCGCCGCTGAAGACGTCCCCGCGTTGCCGCGCGCCTCCTGCTGTGACAAAAACTTTGGCGCCGATCGCATCACGGGGACTCTTGGGGCCTCCTAACAGCTTTAGCGTGATCCAGTGATTCGAATTTTTGACCACGTTACGCAGCAGCGTGGGCTTCGAATCGATGTTGTTCAGGATCACGTCGATGTGACCGTCGTTGAACAGGTCGCCGAATGCCGCGCCTCGCGCGGTTATAACCACCGCGAGCCCGCTTCCAGTTGCAGCAGGCACTTCCTGGAATTTCGAACCATCCAGATTGCGCAATAGCAGCGGGCGCTGCGCCCAGGTTGTCCCCCAATCCTGTAAATCAACTCCCGGATACACGTGCCCGTTGGCCACGAAAATATCGAGCAATCCGTCGTTATCGAAGTCGAGAAAGCCCGTGCCCCAGCCCAGAAACGGGATCGTCAGTGTCGCGATTCCGGCGCGAAAGCTGACGTCGGCAAACGTCGCGTCGCCTTCATTCCGGTAAAGCGTGTTGTAATCGTCGGAAAAATTCGTGATGTAAAAATCGACTTTACCATCCCGGTTGTTGTCGCCAACCGCGATTCCCATGGCGGCTTGCTCACGCCCATCGTCGTTCAGGGCAAACCCCGAGAGGTAGCTGATATCTTCAAACGTCCCGTCGTGCTTGTTCCGGTAGAGATACTTTGGCACGGAATCGTTCGCGACCGCTAGATCGACCCACCCGTCATCGTCCACGTCTACAAACACGGAGGAAAAACCATAATATCCTTTCGCGTCAGCGACGCCTGCTTTCACGCTCACATCTGTAAACGTGCCGTCGCCATTGTTGTGAAAAAGGTGATCGCCCTCCCCCGGCAAGCCCCGCGGACCGCACATGACTTCGACTCCGCGAAACTGGCAAAACCCTGCTGGAAGACCACCCTTTCCGGCGATTGGCGGATTATCGGGATCGAACTTCGCGTAGCCCGGAACAAATAGATCAAGAAAGCCATCGTGGTCATAGTCGCCCCAGGTCGCGCCGGTTGACCATCCGCCGAGCGTCACGCCCGCCTTCTCCGCGACATCGGTGAATGTGCCATCGTGATTGTTGTGGTAGAGCCGATTTTTGCCGAAGTTCGATACATAAATGTCTGGCCACCCGTCATTGTCGTAGTCCCCCACGGCCACGCCGAAGCCCCACCGTTTGTTCGCGACGCCCGCCTTTTCCGTAACGTCAGTGAATGTGCCGTCATGGTTGTTGTGCAGAAGCATGGCGCGCGGCGGCGCTTCCTTACCCTTCAGCGCCGGGAAAGTCGATCCATTCAGCAGGTAAATGTCCAGCCAGCCATCGTTGTCGTAATCGAGCAGCGCCACCCCGGATCCGGGCGTCTCTAGAATTGTCCTTTTCTCAGGCGTTCCCGAGCGATGATGGAAGATGTCAATGCCAGCCGCGTGCGTCACATCGACAAAAATCACCGGGGCCCCGTCAACGAAGCCTCCGGCCGTGATCGGCCGCGAAAGGGCGTCCTTCACCGGAGCGTGCGCCCCGCCCGTGCTCATGCCGCTTTGCTGGCCCTGGACCTTACTCTTTTCTGGGAGATTTTGTTGCGCCCAGCCGGAATTCAGAAGCAGAATCATACAAATGATTTGCAGCAGCGTTGCGCGGAGAAGGTGCCCAGATTGAATGGATCGCGAGGATGGCATCAGGTCCCAAATGGGTCGTTTGACCCAAAGGGCATCTTCGCACAAAGCTGGCGAGTGGGCCTAATTTCATGCGGAGCAGAGATTGTGAGTTATTTTCGCTGCTACGGAACGTTGCTGCAACACACGGTCAGCATGACCCGACTCGGCGAGAAGTCCACTGGGAACAGAATGCTTTAGATCGTCGTCACGGGTTACGGACGCAACGTCGGGGATGGCGCGACAAGCACGTCCTCCCCTGTGTCATTGATCACGTACTGCTGATGATCGACGGTGAAAACCCTTCGTCCGTACAATTTCACTTCAACGGAAGTCTCGTCGCGGTACGGAAGCCAAAAACCATCAATCCTTTGATATTGCCGAACAAAGTCTGCACGATTGATCCAGAAGGAAGGCTTCTTAGCAGGGTGGCCGGCGATTTTCACGATCGCGAAGTCGTCGGCATCAATCCATATTTTCCCCTCGAACAAATACTTATCTTTGCGTTTCGGAGTGGCCTCGAGAACGAAGCAGTGATATGGGCCAACTTCTTCCTCCCCCGTAAAAAGGAACGTGTAGTTAGCCGGGGTGATTGCACTGTTGTGGTGCTCGCGACCGGCTGATGTCTCGCCCTCGCTTTGGATCAAGCGGTCGAACACCAGGTGACGCACGATCCCTGATCCCTTTTCGGAGGTCTTGTTGAACGTTTTCCTGTCAGGCGCCTCGTAGTTGACACGTACCACGGCCTCAGCCGCCAACTTCCCCTCGAGGTTTCTGATCACGTATGTCCGCACGGCCGAATACCGCTGTAACTGCTCATTTCGCAAGCGGTTGCGCTCAAGCATCTTTGCAATAATATCGTCGCCCGTCAGACTTATTGGAGCTGTGTAGCACCATGGGGCTGTTTCCACCGCTGTTTGGCTGGCGAAGCTCTGGCCTTGCGCAATCGAGGTTACTGAAGTCGACCCCAAGACAAAAATGATCGCGACCGGTTTTGCAAATCGCCCGAAATGAATTCCCATACTAATGCCACTCCTTTCTCCGCGTGTCCGCTTTCGGCTGGTTCTGCGCAGTTCATTCAATCCGCGAAACTGAGAATAAAGCCATCCACGCGCCGCTGGAAACCAGTGAACCTGCCAAAGAATGGCGAAGTCACATTGCTGTACACTTCGCGAAAATTGCCATGATTCGTGAGGTTGATCGAATACAGGCCGACCCGAACTTTATGCCGGCTCCCACGTTCCACGAGAGGCAAGTGCAGATGAAAATCCCGATAAATCTGCGCATCGGCGGAGAAGAAAGTCGGGAAGCGCGGGCCATTCGGCAATCCTACATAATTCTGGAGCACATCCACGTTGGAGTAGGGAAAGCCGGTGTGCAAGTCAACAACAGGACTTACCGTCAGCGACCACGGGAGGTGGAACACTCCCCAACTGACCACGCGATTGGGCACGTCCGAAGGCAGAATGCCCGAAGCATTAGGGCGAATTACCGGTTGTTCGAAGGGCAGGAAAACGCTGGACACAGTGTTCAGATCACCGCGAGCCCGGCTCCAAATGTACGAAACATTCAGGTCAGCGTGATGAACAAGTTGAAAGTGCAGCGTGGTTTCGAACTCATGGTAGTTCGCTCGGCCTGTAGGAAAGAGGCCGAGCAAGCCAGCACTTCCGAACACCTCCGGAATTGGATTCACCACGAACAGGTCGCGCGTTTGGCTGTAGATATAGCTAACGCGAAGGACCGCTTTGCCCCACAACTGGCGGTCAACTTCAATGTTGCTGACAAAGCTTCGGGGACTGGTGCCGGGTTTTGACCGCACTCGCGATGAAAGCGGGCCGACTCCATTTCCGATGAAGGCGTTGAGGTAAGTAGTAGGCGATCCGGTGAGTTGGCCCGTCGCGTCAAAAAGGCTCAGAGTCCTCTCCGGATTGTGAGCGAAGTCTGCTTCCAGCAAGGAAACGCGGTCATAAAACAATCCTGCTCCGGCGCGAAAAACAGTTTTCTGGTTCTTTCCAGGCGAATAGGCAAAGCCAGCGCGCGGTCCGAAGGCCGCGGCCCGCCCTACGGTCTCACTCGTCAGCCGCCCTCCCATGTCGATCGACAGATGGTCGTTCACCATCCACCGGTCCTGGACGAACTCCTCCACATCCGTGGCTGAAGCGCTTAGCGGCCCGTTGCTCGTAAAGCTGATCTCCTCCGCAAGCGTTCGGTCTTCTCGCAACAGTTGAATGGGATGCGACAGGTTATTGCCACTATAAGACCGATGCGTCACATCTGCGCCAATTTTCAACTCGTGCCGGCCAAACCACTTTTTGGGCGCAAACTGAAATGTTGGGTAGGCTTCAAACTGATTGGCAGCCCTGTTCCAGGAATTAAAGAAATTCCCGTCCCAACCTTCGGGATTCACGAGCATGTCAGCCGGTCCCTGACCATGGGCATTGCTTTGAAAGCGTGTATAGCGCAAGGCGATCCTGAGCAGCGCTCCAGACCGAAAGCTGCGAAGATCCGAGATTCCTGCCGAGACACCTTTCTGGTTGTAATCCGACGACGCCGTCTGCGGCACGAGCGCGGTGATATTGGCGAACTCTGTGCGCATCGGAAACACATTCACGTCGGCGTTGAACACGTGCTGCGGAGATAGGATCGCTTGAGCGCGAGTAAAGGAATTGAAACCTTGAGATTTGATTTCGTTCCTGGGCCAAGCTAGGCCACGCACCGGATCTCTTCTGACGTCGTACTCGAACACTTCAGAGAAGTTCACTTTGCCACCGCCAACAGGGCCTCCAAACGAAACCCGTGGTGTCGCTTGAGAGATGCCGACGAAATGGCCGTTCTTACCGCGCAAGCTGACGTTGAAGTCTTTCACCTTGTAGAACCAGTCGCTCGGAGGCGGCGTGGTTTCTATGGTCGTCAACCCGCCAGAGAAACCTCCGTTCTCGGCGCTGAAAGGAGTTTTGTCGACACTGACCGTCTGAATCGCGTCGATGGGCACCGGGATCGAGAACGATCCGGTCACAGGATCGACGGTCTTTGCGGAATCCACTTGCAACATTCCCTGATTCTCGGAAGAGCCCCTGACACTCAGTTTCCCGTCAAGCGTGCGGATCACGCCCGGAACAATAGGTAGCGCGTCCCGGAACTTCTGCTGCGCCAGCGGCAACGTTTCCAGTTGCCTGTTATTGACGGTTGAAGCGGGAGAAGCACTTTCTGTCGGAAGGCTCGCGGCCTGCTCTTTGACTTCCACTTTTTCCTCTATCGTGTCGAGGGCGAGCGTGATGTCAACCACTGCTGTTTGATTCGCGCTAAGCGAAATCGTCCCGGCAAATGGCTTGAACCCTTGTTGGTTTACGCGAAGGGTACAGATACCTACGCGCGACTGGGTAAATTCGTAATGCCCGGCTGCGTCAGTCAATGTCGCAAGAGGCTGCGAATCTTGAGGGCTCTTCGCCAGCTCGACGCGGATGCCTTCGAGGGGGTTTGGTTCCCCTTGTTGGCTGAGCACCGTCACGGTGCCTCGAATCGTGCCGCTCGGGGATTGCGGTAATTCTCCCTGTGTTGTCTGCGCGTGCGCTGCGCCCGCTCCAGCGTTCAGGGCAAGAGCCAACAAGACGCTCAACATGCGGTTGTGCTTGGAGGCCGCCCGCGAACTATGTAGCTCCAAGAGACGCATTCCCCTGTTCCCCTTGAAACTCGTTACGAAGTTACCGCACCTTTTGTTTCGTAAATCTCTGATGCTTGGGCACGCAAAAACGACACATATAATCAGCGAGCTCACAATGGAATCGCCGCCTTGGAAATGCGGGGGCGGATTTCTAGACACAAACCATTTTGTCGTAGGCGCCCTAATTGCACACTCCGGCCGCGCTCTTTCGTCTCGGCGGCAAGTCCTGGCAATTTTCGAGCAGCGGGCGGGTCATTGCCGGGACATTTTTGCGACGAGGGCTGGGACCGCGCGGCGCGGAATAAAACGCTGCGCGAAAACGCTGAATTTATTTATAAAGCCGGGAATCACTAGCCCGCCGCCGTTCGCCAGGGATTCCAACGCTTCTCGCACCACATCCTCGGGCGCTTGATAAATGAAGCCAAACTTACGGTTGCCGTTCTTGGGTTCCCCTCCGTGGCTATCCGCAAGAAGCCGGCCAGGACAAAGCGTCACCACGCTCACTCTGCTCGATCGTAGTTCTTCCTGAAGCCCCAAAGAGAAACTTGTCAGAAACGATTTCGTCGCCGAATACAAGCTGGCATAAGGAATCGGCTGAAAACCCGCCGCTGACGACACGTTGATGATGCCAGCTTGCGGATGTTCCATCAGCGAGGGCAAAAGTGAATGCGTCAATTCGACTACCGCGTCGTTGTTCAGCCGGACCATCTCCATCTGTCGCTCTAACGTTAGAGTCTGGAACTCTCCTCGGACGCCGAAGCCAGCATTGTTGATCAGCAGGTTTACTTCAAGTTTCCGTTCGCGCAATTGTTGAGCGAGATTCTGCCCCGCGGAAGGAGAAGCTAGGTCAAACGCGATCACCTTGGCAATGACTGGCCGGGATTGCTGCAACTCATTGGCTAGATTTTCTAGTTTGTCCTTCGACCTGGCAACTAGAATCACATTCTGCCCCCGGGCAGCCAGCGCATGCGCAAACATTCTTCCCAATCCTTGAGAAGCGCCGGTGACAAGAGCAAAGCTTGGATTCTTCATATCCCCACACTCACTGCGCCTACATAATTGTCCCTGGGCCCTGAAACTGTTGCGAGCTATTCGGCGTTCAAAGAGCGCACCAACCCCAAACCTGTCTGTCCAACAAGTTTAGATATATGAAGGCTGCAAAAGGATATAGGTTTTGGGCGAATCCTTCGCCCGCTCTTCGCCATCTTGTTGGTTTTGCGCGGACGCGATTCGGCTTGCGCCAAATTTTTTGTGTCTCTTTGCGCGGATCGAGAATCAAAGTGCCAGTAGTGAAGTGTAGAAGTAACTTCTGCCGGCCGTCCACCATGGAGGGCCAAGAAGACTCGGAGGCGCTATGTCTGAATTGCACCAGTTCCCTACTTTGCCCAGTCAGCCGTTCCGGCTCGATGTCCCTCTACACGAACTCCTGCAGCAGCCTTCCCACGATCCGTCGCCGCATCCGCCGGAGTTGAGGAAAGCCAAGACGCTGCCCGCACCCGTGTTTCCCCAATACCCGGAGTTGTACCATGATCTCGACGAAGAGGATATTGCTGCGCACGAGGCCGTGGTTCGCACCGGCAAGCGTCATTGGCCGGCTTCCAAGATTCTGAAGACCATGAAAGGCTGGATGTTTCCTTACTTCAAGTCTCGGGTGCTTCCCGGAGATTTTCAGCCGATCATCGCCTATCTCTTCACCGAATGGAAATGCAACCTCGATTGTCATTACTGCTGGTCTTACGACAATCGCGTGAAAGGGATGACCGAAGACACTGCCCGGCGCGCAATCGACTGGCTCGAAACCACACCCTGCCGCGTGCTTGCCCCCACCGGCGGCGAGCCGCTCCTGCGCCCCGACTTTGTTCACAAAGTCGTGTACTACGCGGCAAAGAAAGATTTCTGGGTTTACCTTGCCACGAACGCGCGCCTTCTGCGGCCGGAAGTAACCGACCGCCTCGCCGACGCGGGAATCGCGACCATCAATTTTGCCGTGGATACCATCAAGGAAAAGCCCGGTTTGCCCAAAGCGCTCGAGCACGTCCGCTCCTACTTCGACTATCTCGTCAAACGCCAGTACCGCTACGGCTATACCATATTTTTCAACACCAACATCTGCAGCACGAACATCGATGACGTTAAAGAGCTGGCCACAATCGCACACGAAAACGGCATCTCCATCACCTTCCACATCAACGAAGCGCCCATGATGCAGCAGGATCACTTCAAGCATTTGCACGAAAACGACACCTACATTCGCCCGCAAGACTTCCCGGTCGTCGACGATCTCCTGGACTGGCTGATCGACAAGCAGCGCCAAGGCTGGAAGATGGTCGACTCCATTCCTCGTCTGCAGAACATGAAGGGCTTCATGCGAGGTGTCGGCGAACATTGGGGCTGCCGCGCCGGACAGAACTGGCTGATCATCCGCACCGACGGAACTCTTGCTCCGTGCTTCCCCATGTACAACGCGAAGTTCGATTGGGGCACGGTCGAAAACCAGAAATTCGATGTGAAACAACTCGCGGAGATGAAGCAAGGCTGCGAGCCGCAATGTTTTTCAACGCTCGGATATAACGTCGCTTACTGCTACAGCGCCGCTCGCGTCATGAAGTGGCTCTGGAAACAGGCGATGCACGGCTTCCAGGGCGTTACCGGCAGCTTCGAGTAAGCCGGAATCCAACACACGAAGCACTGCAAGGAGCAGGTTCGTTCCTCAGGAGGTGATTTGTGTCCGCAGCATTGGCGCCAGCCTTGACAGGTCATCGGCCAATCGAGAGCTCGTTCGAAGCCTACAAACGCGAACAGTCCCGTATTGCGCGGCGGAGACTCTATCCGCTGACGGCATTCTACGCGACGTACTCGCTGATCGTGGCGCTGCTCGGCTTGCTCAGTTCGCACCCGTGGATTGGGATGGTTTTTTATCTGGCTGGCATCCCGGTGTGGAGCCTGGTGGAATATCTATTTCATCGTTACGTCCTCCACGGCCGCTTTCCTCCTGGGCAAGGCTTCGTTCGCCGCTTTCTTCATGAGCGCCTAGACCCTCTTCATTGGGAGCACCATGAAAGGCCTTTTGACGGTTGGCATATCAGTGGTGAGTTGAAGGATATCTTGCCGCTCTTTACGGTGGCCGCGCCCTTGAGTTTCCTTTTTCCTGTATACACTCTTCCCGCCCTGCTTGCGGGGGTCGTGCAAAGCTACGTCGGCGAAGAGTGGCTCCACTATTTCCTGCACTTCGGAAAGTCCCGGATTCCTCTCTTCCGGTATCTCAAGCGATATCATCTGTATCACCACAGTCCCCGTGGAATAAAAATGGGCTACGGAATCACCAGCGGTCTTTGGGATGTTGTTTTCCATTCAGGGTATCCAAGGCCGGTTCGCCAATCACTCTTCGAAAAGAGCCGCGGCGCTCGCCCCAAAAAACTGACGAGGTCCGAAGCGTCACGGCTTTTACGCGAGAGATTCCAGAAGCAATGAATCGCTATTTAGGCTTCGTGCAGATGCGCTCTCTAGGTTTCCACGGTTGTGGTTGCATCGCCAAATTTACCGAATCCTCCCCAACAGCGGGCCTTCTCCGAACCCGATTGAGTTTTGGGTTGCTCCACAAGGGTCCACAAAACGCCGCGGCAGTCGAAGCAGAGAAAACAGCGTAACCTAGCGAAGGGTGGGGTTTTGGGAGTGGTCGGGGCGAATGGATTTGAACCATCGACCTCCTGGTCCCGAACCAGGCGCGCTAGCCAGGCTGCGCTACGCCCCGACGGACGTGCTCAGGTCGAACTTTCCGTCCCAAGCGGGACTCTCAGATTAGCATAGCTCTATGGTTGCGGCTAGACCGGCCTTGTCCCCCCGCACAACGCTCAAACGAACGCGGATTCCTCGCCCTTCACGCGCGTGCCAGAGAAAATGCCGTGGCTTGTCACGGCATTTGAGCTTGAGGTGGGTGCAGGTCTGCGTCGGCTTTGCTCCAGAGTTTTTCCGCAGTGGCAAATTCCCGCTGCGCTGTAAGCGCATCGCCTCGGTGTTTCGCAGCGAGGGCGTGAGCGAAGTACCCGCCCGCATAGCTCGGATCATGCTGGATCATCTTCTGCGCTGTATGTTCTGCTAGTTCCCAGTCGTCGATTTCTCGTGCCATCCGAGCAATGGAACCAAGCTGAAAGAGTGCTTCACTCCAGGCATCGGGCCCGGGTACGGCTACAATGTCCTTCTCAATTCCCTCCATCAGGCGATTTCCTTCAGTCCAGTTTTTCTCGCACAGCAGGATCTCGGCGCGCAGCAAAACGCCGTCAACCAATGATTTCAGGACCGAGGTGGAAATTTGCTCGCTCTCCCGCTCCGCCAGTGAGAGCTCGCTCTTCGCGTCCTGCACACGATTGTTCGCCAGGAGCGCTCGTCCCGCCAAAGCATGCCCTGCGTAACGCGCCATTGCCCAATGGCTATTCACCAGCTCCTGCGTCGCCGCAAGCGCTTCCTGCGTCCGGCCATGGTCCAGCAAGAACTCTGGCCATGCCTTTCGGTTGTAATCCGCGAAGTCCGTGTAGGCAGGCAGGGAAAATGCCTGTCGGTACGCCCCCTCGGCCGCCTTCAGCTGCCCCAATGCTTCGTAACTCATCGCGAGCAGCTGCAAATTGTGTGCATGGTGCCAGTCAAGTTGTGGAGGGATGTTCTCCGAGCGATAGTAGTTATTCTCCAGATCTTCGGCCTTCAGGAACTCTTGTATCGCTTCCTCGGTTCTCCCCGCTCGCCGGAGATCATGCCCGTGCATGTGGTGCGCGTGAGGAATCGCCGGAGCCAGCCGCACGTAGATCTCGCTCTGCTCCAACGCTTCCTTCAGGGGCCCGTGGTTTTCGAGGGTGTGCGCAAGGTAATGGTGCGCGGCAAAATTGTCCGGAGAAAGTTTCAGCGCCGTTTCATAAAACGCAATCGTGTCTACGCCGCCGCCTTGCCCATGGGCGGTGGGGGTTCCTTCATCGGCAAAGCCGCGCAAGATCCACAGCCACGGATCGTTCGGGGTGGCCGCCAGCGCGTCAGTCAGGGTCTGGCGATAAGCGAAGTACTTTTGCAGGTTGCCGCTGTCTTGGAGATATTCCAGTTGCCGGGCGCGAATCGTCATTCGCGCGCGCTCCCGTTCGCTCGCATTTGCCGCGAGCGATTGTGCCTTCTCTAATGCGGCCAACGCCCCCGGAACGTCCAGTAAGCCGACGTAGGCATCGCTCAATCCGAGATAGGCCATGACCAGCGAAGAATCCAGCCGCAAGGCTTGGTGAAATGAGCGCGCCGCCTCGATCCAGACGTAAGAATTCAGGTACGCGAGTCCCTGATCGTAATAGGCCTGTGCTTCGGGAGACGACGCCGCTACCTCTTCATGGACTTTGCCGATTCCCTGGCGCAGGGGAAGCGGGCGCTCGAGCAGCTCGCGCGGGACCGGGCCGACGACTCCGTGGGCCTCGTGTTGTGTCTGCGCCCTCGCGACCGTCACCTCAAAGCAACAGAAAGCGCAAAGCGCGAACCACGCGATATGACGCATTGCGCGTTTTTCTTCTTTGCGGTGGCCAACTCTCTTCATATCTTGTGCAGGCGGCATTCCAGACTTCCACGAAGAGAGTATACGAGAATCCTTTGCCAACGTCAGAAACGAAGAAGGCCTCCGGGGACTCCGGAGGCCTTCTTCCACGAAAGATGCAAGCCGATCAGAATTCAAATCGGACGGCAAACTCCATTTCCCGCTGGCCGCCGCGCGGGCCTGCCGTCGCGGTAACCTGCCCAAACGTGCCCGGAGCGGTCGGATCGAGAGCGGCAAACACGTCGCTGAAGTTAACATTATTGAACACATTGAACGCCGTGACGCGGAACTGCAGCCGCTGCGTCTCCTTCCAGGGCATAAGGAACGTCTTATAGACGCCCATGTCGGTCGCGAAGTAAGCCGGCCCCCGGAAAATGTTCCGTGCTCCATCTCCGCCAGGGAGCGTAGGAACTATCGAATCGAGGATGGCTGAGGGGTTGGAGAAAAGGTTAGGAAGACACGATGGTGGCGTGGTGCCGGGTACTAGGACGCACCGCTTCAAGTTCGTACTGATCGTTTGTGTGGTCGACCCAAAGGACGTCAGGAAGAAATTGGTCGGGAAGTTGAAGCCGTTTCCCGGACTCAGCGGGAACCCGGTATGGAAGCGCAGTGTACCAGTCCATTGCCAGCCCCCGATAACTGCATCTTTGATCCGCCCGGAATTGGCCCCGAGCTTCTTGCCTTTGCCAAACGGCAGGTCCGCCACCCAGAAACCATTCACGTTGTGCCGAAGGTCAAAGTCCGACGGCGCACGGTTGGCGCGCAAATCGAACGGATTTTGAATCAGGCCGTTTAACGTTCCGTTAGTGAGGTTCCCGTTCGGGACGTTGTCCTGGTTCTCGGCACCCGAGGTATTGTCAATCCCCTTGGAAAAGACATAATTGACACCGTAAACGATAGGCCCCGAGGACTTTCGAACCGAGACCTGGAGGCTGTGGTAGTTCGAGTTGCCAAAGTTTGCCCAGCCCGGCAACGAAGAAAATTGAGGCGTGAACAGCACGAAGCCACTCCCATTCGGGTCCAACGTCGAGTTCCATGGCGTCGGCAGACCGAAAGCGAATGACGTCGGCGTTGCGACTGTGTCCAATGCGAACAACGCGCACGACCACGAGGGAGTCCAACTCCCCACTGCGTATGCATAGAAGGCTTGCGTGGGGGTCACGTTGGCAAAGGATGAGTCACCATACCAACCTGCCGTGAAAGCAGGCATGTTCGGAAGCATGTTATCAAAGAACGGAATCGATTTGATTGACGCAAGGCCAAGGAACGGGTCAATAGCCGCATTGCCATTGAAGAGACCAGGCGTTTCCCCTGCCAGCTTCACCAGCTGGGTCATAGCTTGGAAGAGAGTTGTCTTTGATTTCGGGTCGGTGATGTTCAGATACTGAGCGTAATCCGTCTTCGCCAGAAGCCGGCGTCCAAGGGTGCCCACATAGGCGACATCCAGGACAATCTTCTTCGGCAGTTCGCGCTGCACGGAAACGTTTAGGTCGATCGTGTACGGCGTGTGCAGATGGTTGTCGATGACAAAACCGAGATTGGACGTATCCGGATTCGGAGTGAAAGGAAACTTCACCGAAGTAATGGGATTGAAGAAGGGGTTCAAGGGAGGCAGACCGGTGCAGCCCGTAAACGTACAGCTCCCGGAAAAGCGTGGAGCGCTCGCAAAGGTAAATTGCTGCGAGCCATCGATAAGAGGTGTACCAACGCCTGGAGAGCCGTTCAAATCCGTTTCCGCAGCCATGGCTTGGCCGAGCCGGTCGTAGAAAAAACCGCCGCCGAGGCGAATGGAAGTTTTCCCGGGACCGCCAAAGATGGCTTTCATAAGTCCATCCTGATACCCGGGGCTCCACGCCACGGCCATCCGCGGCGCAAAATCCTTTTTATTGGGGTCAAACCATGATGGCTTCCCGTTGGCGCGGCCGGCCAGGTTCCAGCTCAGAAGCGGTGAGGCACTCGAAGGAATTCCCTGCGCCTGGTTGATCTCCCGCTGGAGGAGCCACTGATGAATGTCCAAATTGACTGCCGATTGGAGGCCATGTACCTCCCATGGCGGCGTAGAGTACGCGTAACGCAACCCCAACGTAAGCGTGACGTTATTGCGGAGACGCCAGCTGTCCTGCCCATAGATCTCGTAGTCGTTCTCGGCAAATTCACGAAGCTCGGTGGAACCCTGCGGAAGAACTGTACCGGTCTTCGGATCTGCAAGGAAGAAGGAGGTATTGACCTGAGTAATGGAACCCGTCAGCATCATCAGAGCACGCGTGACCCGGGTTGTACTATTTGCCGCAGGGAAAGGTGCCCCCGGGGTGAGAGGAACTCCAAATGATCTCGCGGGATCCTTACAAAGGCTAACGCAAAAACCGTTGTTCACGAAGAAGTTGGGGAAAGACAAGGTTTCGTCTTGCCGATGGTTTCGAATGTAGCGCAGTCCGCCACCGATCTGCAGCGTGTGCCTGCCACGTGTCCAGATCACGTCGTCCCTGAATTCGTTCACGGGAACTTGGTGGCCAAAGGCCCGGCTGAAATTCTCGGTGGTAGTAAAGTCCCGCACGGCAAAGAGCGGCCCCTGAGCTCCACTTTGGGATACACCTAGCCGCGTGAATCCGTAGTGGAAGCTGTTTGTTACGTTGTTGCGGATTTGCGCCGTGTAGCCCGCCACAATCCCGCGGCTGTTGTTGAGCAACTTCGATGTGGGCGCTTCGCCAGGGAAATTGGCCTCGATCAAGTCACTTTTCAGGCCGCCTAGAACGCCTCTGACATAGACAGCGTGACGGCCATCCCTTGTGATGTTGTAGTCCATTCTTGCGGTGTAAACATTATTCAGAGTTGATTCAGGTGCGTTGAAGACGAATCCATTCAAAGTAAGTCCGTTGTCAGTCCCTTGAGCCGGCGAGTTCCCCGAGGGGAAATTCTGCATATAGGCAGTCATAGCTGGGTTAATTCCGGTTCCAGCGGGGTCGATTGCTTGAATATTTGCTGGCGACAAACCAAACGTCCCAGGAGCCATCACAAACGATTTCGCACCCAACCCCGTAACCGTATTGCCGCCAGGGCACTCGTCCACGTTCGATCCGTCGCCATTGGTATCCTTGCAGCTGTACACCAGCACGCCCGCTTTGAGCGCATCCGAAGGAACCTGACGAGGATTCACGGAAAACGAACTGGCCTCGCGGCGCGTCTCGTAATCCAGGAAGAAGAAGGCACGATCCTTCTTGATGGGACCGCCCAGTGAGCCGCCGCCGATATTGCGCTGCAATTTGGGGCGGGGAATTTCTGGGGTGAGTGCTTTATTAAAAAAGGCGTTTGCGGTGGCTCCGCTGGTCCGATAGTACCAACGTACATTCCCATGAAAATTATCCGTGCCGCTCTTCGTTACCAGAGCGACTTGCGCGCCGGATGCCACGCCATCGGTGGCGTTGGCATTCGCCGTCGTCACGCGGAATTCCTGCACGGAATCAAGCGTGACTGGCAGGGCGCTGGTGAAAGCCGCCTGGTTCTGCCAGTCGTTCGCGTCCACACCGTCAAGCGTCACGTTGGTCTGGTTGCCGCGTACGCCGTTCACCGCGCCTTCGCGGCCATCCAATGTGCTGATATCGCCCTGCGAGAGCCGGTCGGTATCGGAATTTCCAGTAAAAACAACGCCCGGTTGCAATGTCAGCAAATTGACCACGTTGCGCGCCAGGAACGGAAGTTGTTTCACTTCATTCTCATCGAACGCATTCCCGGTCGTGGCATCTTGCGTGTTGATTGCCGGGGCCGCGCCAGAAACTTCCACGACTTGATTCACCTCGCCCAACTCAAGTTTAAAATCGACCTTTCTGGTCGTGGCGACTTGCAATTCCACATTCTCCTGCACACTGCTGCGGAAACCTTTGATCTCCACGCGCACGGAATACACTCCCGGAGGAAGCGCTTGAAACTGATAGTGGCCACTGGCATCGGTGTCGACTGACCGGCCCGTTGCGGACCCGGCCGGTGTCACCGTCACCTTGGCACCCGCGATGGCTGCACCCTGCGGATCCGTCACATCTCCGTTGAGAGCAGTGGTGCCGGTCTGCGCCCAGGCGCACGCCACGGCGACCATGAGAACTACAAAGCCGACCAAAAGATTGCGCTTCATTGAAGACCATTCCATAAACTACTCCTTTCGCGCACCTTCTTTGGGTTTCGAAAACATACGCAAGGATGCCAAGCGGGTGTAGGGAGCCCCGGCAATATGCAGGAGCGATGTCAGGATGCCGAAATGGACATTTTCCCCGGGCAACCCCATCTACCACTGATTCGAGCTAACGTTGATGTACCTTTTAGGCCAGAATGGGAGGAAATGTCAAGACAAGTTATTCTAAATTCTGTGTCAAATCGAGTCGATTCACCATTCAAATGGATTGGAGAATAAAGATGTCGGCAAACAAGCTATCTGGAGGGAATAAACCTTAGCCCAACCGCACCAACTTCGCTTCGGTAATAGCAGATATAGTCCTGATCGGTCCGAGTATCGCAGCTGACACTTCCCCGTCCACGCGGACAAGTGACACGGCATCGGCTCCGCGCTGCGCTTCCCGGCGGCCGAGCGCGAACGTGGCGATATTGACGCCGAGCTTGCCAAGAGTTGTCCCAATCTGTCCAATAACTCCGGGTTCGTCGCGGTTTCTCAAATAAAGAATCGTGCCTTCGAGCTGGGCCTCCAAAGGAATTCCTTCGATCTGCAACACGCGCGGCGACCCGTCATGGAGAACTGTGCCTTCGGCCGTGAAGCCTCGCGCCGATCCGGTTCTTTCGGGCAGCGCGGAGACTTCCAGAGTGTTCGGAAACCCGTGCTCGCGCCTCCGAGTCTCCTCTTCTACCGTTAAGCCTCTCGCCGCCGCTACCGCCGGTGCATTGACGACGTTCACCTTTTGATCCAACACCGCATTGAGGGCACCGGCTAGCACCGCGCTGCGTAGGAGATGTGTTCCCACTTCTGCCACTTCGCCAGCATACCGGATGCGAATCCGCGCCGGGCGCGAATCCGCCGCCTGCGAAACCAGCGACCCGAGCCGCTCCGCCAGTTCCAGGTACGGACGCACGCGCCGGTATTGGTCCGCCGAGAGTGCCGGCAGGTTCACGGCATTGCGAATCACTCCTTCCAGGAGATAGTCCCGGATCTGCAACGCAACCTGCGTGCCCAGCTCTTCTTGCGCTTCGGCAGTGGAACCCGCGACATGCGGCGTGGTGATTACGTTCGGCAGCCCGATCAGCGGGCAATTTTTCGGCGGCTCTTCCGCAAACACGTCGAGGGCCGCCCCAGCGACGTGGCCGCTCTTGATCGCCGCCGCCAGATCCGCTTCGTTGACGAGCTCCCCGCGGGCGGCGTTGATAATGCGCACGCCTTTCTTCATTTTCGCGATGGACGCGGCGTTGACCATGTCCCGCGTCTGTGGGCTGACCGCCGTGTGCAAGGAGATAAAGTCGCATTCGGCCAGAAGCTGATCGAGCGGCACGAGCTCCACGGAAAGTTCGCGCGCGGCCGCTTCACTGATGAATGGATCATACGCAACGACGCGCATATCAAAGGCTTCTGCCCGGGACGCCACCTCGCTGCCGATGCGCCCAAGTCCGACAAGGCCCAGAGTCTTGCCGCGCACTTCGGCGCCCGACGACGACTTTTCCCATCGTCCTTCGCGCATGGCGGCGTCAAATTTTGGGAGCTGCCGAACCAGTGCCAGCAACAGCGCGAAGGTGTGTTCCGCAACGCTGACGGAACTTCCTCCCGGCGTGCTCATGACCAGCACGCCGCGCTTGGTGGCTTCGTCCAAGTCGATATTGTCCACGCCCACTCCTGCGCGGCCCACCGCGCGCAATTTTTTCGCCTGCTCCAGCAAATCCGCGGTGACTTTCGTCGCGCTGCGCACAATCAGGGCATCCGCGTCGGCAATCTCCCCATTCAGGCTATCTTTGGTCGTCAGTACGATGTTCCAGCCGGGCTGCTCCTTCAGCAGTTGCACGCCACGATCGCTGATCTTGTCCGCTACGATAACTTTCATGAGCCCCGTCGTCTCCGCGGGTTTTTCCGCGCAATGTAAGCAATCAAAAGTAGCGAGCTGCTCGCGCACTGTCAAATAAGTACCGCTGATGCGGACCCAAGCTAACGCCAACCATTCCTTCGCGGCGGATTTCCCGGTCTGCTATATTCATTGGCGTGAGGAACCTCAAATGAGTCTTGCGGAGAAAATTCAGAAGGATCTGGTCGACGCCATGCGCGCCAAAGAGGAACTGCGGCTCAGCGTCCTGCGCGGCATCAAGGCAGCCATCAAGCACAAGGAAGTCGAAAAAATCCGCCCACTCGACGAAGCCGAATCCATCCAAATTTTGCAAACCCTCGTAAAACAACGCAAGGAATCGATCGACCAGTTCGCCAAGGGCAACCGCCCGGAACTCGTCTCCAAGGAAACCAAAGAACTCGCCATCATCGAATCGTATCTGCCTGCCGGCGCCAGCGAGTCCGAAATGGACGCGGCCATCGCCAAAGCAATCGCCGAATCCGGCGCGAATTCCATCAAGCAGATGGGCGCCGTCGTGAAAGCCGCTAAGGCGGCTCTGGAAGGCAAAACCGTTGACGGCAAGGTGCTTAGCGACCGCGTGCGCGACCGCCTCTCGAAAATGAGCTGAGAATTTTCATCCTTCATTCGGTATGCCGCTCCCGGAAACCATCGCGATACGCTTCACGGAAGAAGACGCGGGCTATGTCACCGTGCGTCCGGTCGTGAAGCAAACGTTTCGCCTCGCCGAACTTGCGGATATGGTTGTGAGCGTGACGGGAAAGAATGTCTCGCGTGTGCAGCAAATTTTTCGCGCCGGCACTGTGGTCTATAACGGTTATCGCTACTGGTGGGACGGTTTCGCTTCCACCGAGAACGAAGTCACTGGGCTACTTGCCGCTTTTCCGGATGACGACCCCTCGCTTCATTTCGACCCGGCCCAGGTGACCGCCGTCTCTCTCGAAATCGGCGGCGGCGCGCAACGCTCTTTGGTTAGAATCACTCGCCGCGAAGCTTCGGCAAAGAGGCTGTTGCGCAAACAAAATCCCTGGGATATCTTGTTAAAAGCGGCACAAGATTCACCTCCGCGCTACGAGCACTATTCCCATTCGGAACGCGCCGATGTCTATCTCTTGCACCTTTCTGCAGAGACGGCTGCCTCGCTCATAAGTGAAGCGCTAAAGGCTTCGCCACGCAGCCTGCGGAAGAAATTTGCCGCTCTGCTGCCTCCCGCGGCCATTCAATACTTTGTTCCTCGTAAAGATTCTTCTGTTGCGAATATTCCTGGATAGAACCATAGGATGGGACTAACCATGGCACCCACTTTAGATTCCGACACTCGCAATAATTATGCTCTCGCCTTGCTTCGCATCAGCGTGGGCATTCTTTTCCTGATCTTCGGCCAATACAAAGTTTTCGGCACGGCCTTCACTCTTCACGGCGGCTTTCAATTCTGGATCAACAAATTCCTTGACGGTGGGGCTTACCCTTTCATGGCGCCCGTTCTCCGTGGCTTCGTCCTCCCGCACGCCACGAGCATCGCATTCCTCGTGGCCTACGGCGAATTTGCAATCGGGCTCGCTCTCGTTCTTGGAATCCTGGTGCGCTCCGCCAGTTTCTGCGGCCTCATCTTCATGCTGACCCTGCTTTTCTCTTCGGACTATCCCGGCGTGGGAGCGGCGTTTTGGCAGTATTTCGGAGCAAGCCTCAGCCATTCGGTATTTGCGCTCTGCTTCGTGGCGTTCCTAGCCGGGCGCGCCGATTCCGTCTGGTCAGTTGAAGCTCTGCGGAAAAACCGGGCGGGGGGTCATGCGGACGGGAATTAGTGAGCCGCAGGCTTTAGCACCGCGGTATTCCGCTCATCGCTCGCAATGATGCGGTAGAGCTTCTTAAGGTCCTCGACTTTGCTTAGCGGCACGCTCAGTTCTTTCACTTCAAATGTCCGCGTATACTTCAGCGTGTTCCCATTCACTTCCGTCTTGCTGTGGTAACTCGCGAAAGAGTAGTCCGCGTTCACCGGTGGCGGCAGCTCATCCACCTCGTAACCAGCTGGAAGCGTAATTTCAAACGTGTCAGCATCCCGCTCCGGACCAGGCAATTCCACTGGATGTTGCCGGGGCTCCTTAGTTTCAAGGAGGTCGCTCGACTTGCTTCCCAGAACTCGTGGGCGCACCAGCATTAGATTGCCGGCTGTCTTCGCGTAGTTCTCTGCCACCAGCGAATACCGGTAGCCAAAGGGTTGATCCGTCTGGTTCAGGTTCAGGACGGCGGCCTTCGTGAGCTGAAAGGTTGAGAGAGAATGCGCAAGCAGGGTCTCGATCGGCTTGATCCGGTCCGGTTCCTTTGTAACGGATTTCAGGGCCATCCTCTGCCACATGCCCGAGTCTCCAAGGCGGCTTTCGACAATCTCGCCGCTCAATGCGCCTCTAGAGCTCAATACCAGTTTTGCATCGCGCTGAACACCATTCATGGCCCCAGGCAACTGCGGAAGTTTCACCAGCTCACCGCCTTCTGGCGTTACAAGTAAACCATGATTCGCTTGCAACTCCCCGCGAAGCTGTCCGAACGGCGTGTATTCGTCTGTGGGATCAAAAATCAAAAGGCGGCCGAGCTTCGGGTGTTCGATTACCGCGACAGTCGACTTGTCTTTGACCTCGCCCGGCAATTGCACTGCCAGAATTTCATGGTTAAACCATCCGATCATTGGGGGGCGGTCTGGGGCAGCTCCTCCCCGCACGGTATTGATGGAGATATAGAACGATTCAACGCCAATTTCGTGCAGCATCGAGCTCAGGAGCGTTGCCTTATCCTTGCAATCTCCATAACGATGCGTGAAGATCTCCGGCGCCGGGTGGGGCTGCCAACCTCCAATTCCGAGCTCGATTGCAACGTATCTTATGTCGCCCTGAACGAACTTCGCCAGCGTCTGCATCTTCGCGAGCGGCGTCGCCGAGTTAGCGGTGAGGGCCGCAACCTTCTGCTTGATTTCTGGAGAAGCATCCCGCCGCCCCTGCTCGAGGCCGGCCTCCCAATTCCCCATCTCTCGCCAATTCTGAAACCCCTTTGTTGTTCCACCGCCCGGTGGCACAAAAGAAACCACCAGAAGCCCGGCGATTCCCCGCCACGGAGGCATGCCTTCTTCGTGCCGGATTCCTTTCACGTCGCTGACCAGCCACTGCGTCTGATTTCCCGCCTGGATTGGCTTAGCTTCCGGATAGTTTATCCACGTGGCCTTGTATTCCCAGCCTGAGGGCAGTTGCACGGTGTAATGGGATTCGCGAACAGGATGGGATTGCTGAAAGTACCAAATGTCCTGGAGCACGAATGGCTGCTCTTCCGTTTCGTATTCGTAGCCCACGATATTCCCGGGGTCTGCGGCGGGGATGCGGAGGAATTTCTCTTTTACGTCGGACACGAGCTCGCTGCCTTCGATCTTCGGCAATGATATCTCGACCGCTTCCTTGTCTTTCACTTCATAGTCTTTACCCTGCGCCGGAATGCACCACCCGCGCATGCCGGTGATCTTGGAATGAGAGTTGAAGGATGCGCCCACCATGCCGTATTCGCGCCCGCCTGGCCGCAATATTTTGTATGCTTCCCGGACTGTCGTCTTGACCTTGTCCGCGGATTGCACCGTTACGATCCGCTCGGAGTAAAGTAGCACCACGTCCGTCTTGTCATCGTGTGCCGGCAAAGGCGCATTTACCAGCGCGTGCATCCAACCGGGCGCGTCGCCAGCGGAAGACCGCGGCACTCCGGCAAGGCCGCCTATCACGCAGAGTGTGAAATAAATCAGAAAGCGCCGCATTTCAATTGTTCGCCGCCGTTGCACCCGGTTGCAACACAACCTGTTGTTCATCTCCTGTCCTCACCACCTGAAAGAAATTCCGGAGCGTCGGATAAAGCTTCACTTCCACCATTAGCAGATCCATATTCAATTGCCGTGTTACGCGGAGCGCGCCTTTGTTGTTCGCCGCCTTGAGGCTGTAAAGAGCGGCCTTGGCGTCCAGCTCCTGCACCGCCGGCAAGCTGCTCACCTGCCAGCCTAGTGGCAGGTCGATCGTCACGTCGTCGATTTTTGATGATGGATAAGAAAAATAAATCGCGTGCACGCGGTTCGCATGTTCGAACGCATGCTTTTCAGGCGCACCGAAGAGCCCTACCGGCACGAGGGCTCGCCGTCCCGCCCCGGAGACCCATCCAGGGACCTTCAGTTCGAACTCTGCCACCAGCGTCGGGGTCGAGCTTCCCCAGTCAGGTTGGTTTGTCAAATCCACATCGATCCCCACTGGGATGTAATCCTTCACCTGGTCCTCGAGGAACTTCTTCCTGTTGGTCGCATCTTCGTTGCGTTCCTCGATTCTCCGCCAAAGCGCTTCCAAACCGGAAAACTTAACTGTCAGCTTCCCCTCCAGCGATCCCGTCTCTGTCAGCTTCAAATCGGCTTTCCGCTCGATCCGGGAATCGGAGCTCGTCGGCAGCGAGGTCGTCACCCAACCTCCGCCTTCTTTATCAAGACGCAGTCCCTTTACGCCAGTTTCGGGCCACGAAAGCAGTCCAAACGGAGCGAACGCCGTTGCCGGGTCACAATACACATCTTTCCCGTTCAATCTCACCAGCACCACATCTCCGTTCAATTGGCTTAAATTCATTAATTGTGGGTTGAAAAAATACTCGCTGCGCGACGATATATAAACGGAGTAGGCCTCGAATCCTGCCGCTCTCGCCAATGCTAGGAATAGCCAGTTGATCTGGCGACCATCTCCGTATCCTCGCTTCCAAAGATCTTCTACGTTATTGATATCCTTTTGCTTTTCGCGCTTCTGCTCCTGCTCTGTCTTTTCCGTCTCCCACGAAGTATTCCGGAACTTTTGCACTCTCGCGTAGATCTTTTGCAGTTTCACTTCCGGCGTATCATTGGCCGACACCGTTTCTGCCACGGCCTGCTCCATCGCTTTGCGCTTTCCTGTGAAGCTTTCCACCCTGTCGTTCAGCTTCTTCCCCGCATTCTTCCAGAACTTGTCCGGCTCTTTTTCTGGAAAGCCCTCGCTATACACGAAATCCACGCGGAATTTCAGCTCGTTCTGCGGCGGCATGTAGTCTTCAATCTGGAATGCGGGAATATTCTGCGATTCCAGCCGGACGTAGCCTCCTTCTTGCTTCGGCGGAGCGGTTCCCGTGGGCAGCCCGGCCGGCCAGCTCCAGCGAATGGCAAAATCCGGATTCGGCTTCAGGCTGAATTTTCCGTGCTTGGTGAAGAGTTCCTCGCTCAGGATCCAGTGCGAGTCGTAGACGTACCCCTCGTTCAGATCGTACGTGTAGTGATATTCGACAATGCTGCCCACCTGCACATCGGGCAAGGTGAAGGTCTTTGCCAGGTACTTTAAACCCTTCGCTTTTACGATGGTCTTGTCAAAGGCCTTCCCCTCGAAGTTCACGATCGAGCCATCCGGCCGTATTGTCCGGGCCTTAATACTGTGGATGTTTCCCTGTTCCTTAAAAAAGGGAATTTCCACGTCGGCGTATTTTCGGCCTTCTTCCGTCAGGATCTTGATCCTCGCGTAGTTATATTCGTGCGGCGTGCGGCTGTCTTCTCTGTCAACCTGCCGGTACAGGTAGATCGCCGGCGCCCCGGGGGCTTCCGGCACACTGGTCATCTTCAATTCTTCCTGGGAGATCGGCTGCCATTCGTCGCCGGCGCTTACGAGCTGCGCGCGGCGCGCGGCGGCCCCCACGAACAGCAGCAAAACCAGCACGAGCAGGCGGCGATAGCTCACGTCGGGCCTCCCAGCAATGCGGAATTTCGAATACCTGTAGGTAAAGGGCAGCAGCTCGCACTTCTGAGAACTGACCACTCGGCGGTCACTAGTCTTCCGGACGGGTTCGCGGTCGCCCGCGCTATGAGAGGGTCGCGTCCCATGGGCGCTGTTGCTGACCTAAGCAACGTATACCGCGGCACACTACAGGGGTACTACGCTGCTGTCAATAGAGTCGGGACCCGACCCCCTCCGCCCGCGAGGATTCTCTTCCCCACCTCGCCCACCTGCGGCATAATCCCCCCGCACAGGCCACATTGGCATTCAATTCCGCTAATTGGGGAGGATTCATTGAGCGAACAAACGGGAGGGCGCGAAAGGGCCTGGAGTTCCACAGCACCTCCGGGTGAATTTCGCACCTATATATCCGCCGAGGAAAGCCCGAAAGAATTCACCATTCGCGCAGTAATCCTCGGCGCGCTCTTCGGTCTGCTTTTCGGTGCGGTGACGGTCTATGTCGGCCTGCGCGCCGGTCTCACCGTTTCCGCTTCCATCCCCATCTCCGTGCTTTCCATCAGCATCCTTCGCAAACTAGGCGTGTATCTCCCGCCCTTCGGCCGGCCCACGATTCTTGAAAACAATATCGTGCAGACCACTGGTTCCGCTGGCGAATCTCTCGCTGCAGGCGTTATGTTCACGATTCCCGCGCTCATCTTCCTCGGCTTCGGGTCAGAATTCACCTTTTGGCGGATTTTCCCTTTGGCGCTTCTCGGTGGTTGGCTCGGCGTGCTCTTCATGGTTCCGCTGCGCCGCCAGCTCATCGTTAAAGAACACGGGAACCTGGTATTTCCCGAAGGCACTGCGTGCGCCGACGTGCTCGTCGCGGGCGAACGCGGCGGCTCCTTTGCAGGCCGCGTTTTCTGGGGACTCGGCCTCGGAGGCGCTTACACCTTCCTCATGAATACGGTGCAAGCCTGGACCTCGCGACCAGAAAACCGGCCCAGTTGGTTTCCCGGGGCTTCTTTCCGTGCCGACATCACTTCCGAATATCTCGGCGTCGGCTACATAATCGGACCGCGGGTTTCCGGCATTCTCTTCGCCGGAGGCATCATTTCATGGTTGGTCATGATGCCCGCGATCAAGTTTTACGGTCAGCTTGCCGGCAACACGCCAATCTATCCCTCAACGATCCCCATTCCGCTGATGACGCCAGATGACATCTGGCGAAATTACATTCGGCCCATGGGGGCGGGAGCCGTCGCCGCCGCCGGATTGATCACCTTGCTGCGCACGCTGCCAACCATCATTTCCGCTTTGCGCGCAGGCTTGAAAGACGTCCGAGCCGAGGGCGCGGGCCAGTCAACAGCCTCCAGCCGCATCGACCGCGACGTCCCCATGCGCTGGGTCATTCTGGGCTCCATCGTCATCATCGTCATGATGTGGGTTCTTCTAACATTCCATCCCATGCAAGG
>WNFP01000477.1_pt1 | contig 30100 bp, 28 predicted proteins | sample 5400201 | NCBI WGS metagenome assembly WNFP01 (sample SAMN13153355, study PRJNA577476) | soil metagenome | isolation source: 115 cm saprolite under Madrone tree | place: USA:California | collected 2016-06-14 | reverse complement strand
CGGCGCGGGCACGGCGGTGGCGCCGGCGCCGGCCGCGATGCGCTCGGAGAGATGCGCCGGAGCAAGGGGGCGGCCGTCGTCGGCCAGGGCCACCGCGCGCTCGATCTCGTTCTCCAGCTCGCGTACGTTTCCCGGCCACGGATAGCCGCAGAGGAGCTGGAGCGCCTCCATCCCGACCGCCGGCACGGCTCGCCGCGTCCGCCGGCAGGCCTCGCGCAGCAAGTAGTCGGCGAGGGCGGGAATGTCCTCCGTCCGCTCGCGGAGGGGCGGGAGGTGGATCGGGAAGACGTTGAGGCGGTAGTAGAGGTCACGGCGGAAGCGGCCGGCGGCCACGTCCGCCTCGAGATCGGCGTTGGTGGCGGCCACGACGCGGACGTCCACCCGGCGAGTTCCTGAGCCGCCCACTCGCCGTATCTCTCCCTCCTGCAGCACGCGGAGGAGGCGCTGCTGCATCGCGGGAGACGTCTCGCCCACCTCGTCGAGGAAGATGGTGCCGCCGTCGGCCTCCTCGAAGAGGCCCTTGCGCTCACCGGTGGCGCCGGTGAAGGCGCCGCGGGTGTGGCCGAAGAGCTCGGACTCGAGCAGCGAATCGGGCAGGGCTCCGCAGCTCTGGGCCACGAACGGCTTGGCACGGCGGGGCCCGTTGACGTGGATGAGGTGGGCGAAGAGCTCCTTGCCGGTGCCGGTCTCGCCGAGGAGGAGCACGGTCGTCTCTCCGTCGAGGACCTTGCGCGCGAGCTCGACGGCGGGCCGGAGCCCGGTGTCGGCGCCGACGAGCCCGTCGAACGACGTTGGCTTCTCGCGGCCGGCCGCCGCCTCGCGCCGGAGGGCATTGTAGGCCAGCTCGAGTTCGTCGCTGAGCCGGGTGTTCTCCCGGGCGAGGTGCCAGCGCTCGGCGGCCCGCCGGACGACGACCAGGAGCTCGTTGGGTTCCCAGGGCTTGGGGATGAAATGGTAGATCCGTCCCGTGTTGATCGCCTCCATGAGGTTGTCGACGTCGGTGTACGCGGTCAGCACGATCCGGATCGCATCCGTCTGCTCCTGACACCGACGGAGCAGCTCGACTCCAGTCATCCCGGGCATCCGATGATCGGTCACGATGACCGCCACCTCCGGCTCGGCGGCGAGGCGGGCGAGGGCCTCCTCGCCGTGGCCGGCGCGCAGCACACGGAACTCGGCGGCGAGAATCGCCTCGAGCGAGTCAAGCACGCGCGGCTCATCGTCCACGATCAGGATCGTCGTCTCGTCCACGGGGCCTCCGCAAGGATATGCGCGTCGAACATACCTGTCATCCGCTGGATCCGCCACGCGGCGATCATCCGGCTGTCGCCGGCCCGGGCGCGCCGGCCCGGGCGACCGGGAGCCGAAGCGTGAACACCGCTCCGCCGGCGGGTGGGCTCTGGGCCCGGATTTCCCCGCCATGCTTCATGACGATCTCGTAGCTGATGGAGAGGCCGAGCCCGGTGCCCTCGCCGACGGGCTTGGTGGTGAAGAACGGGTCGAAGATGCGGCGAAGCGCGTCGGGTGCGATCCCAGGGCCGGTGTCGGCGATGTCGATCACCGCCGTCGGTCCCTCCCGTCGCGTCTCGATGGTGATCGTGCCGGGCCCCGGGATTGCCTGGGCGGCGTTGGCGAGGACGTTCAGGAAGACCTGGTCGATCTGCGACCGGACACATTCCACCGGGCCGAGCAATCCGTACCTCCGGATCACCGCGATCCGATCCTTCAGCAGGTGGTTCAGCAGGGTCAGGCTCGAGTCGAGCTCCTCGTGCAGGTCGACCGGTTGCCACAGGTCGTCCGGAGTCCGGGCGAACACCCGCAGGTCGCCGACGATCTTGCGGGTGCGGTCGGCGCCCTCGCGGATGCCCGAGATCATCGAGTCGAGGTACTTGAGCGCGTAGTCGACCTGGAGCTCCCGCCGGCGCGCGTCGACCCGGGACCGGTCGGCCTCGGGAAGCGTCGCCTCCTCGTAGCTCTCGAGCATGCCCCGCAGGCGCTGGACGAAGTCGGCGAGGGTGGCCACGTTGGAGGAAATGAACCCGATGGGATTGTTGAGCTCGTGGGCCACGCCGGCCACGAGCTGGCCGACGGAGGCCATCTTCTCGCGCTGGATGAGCTGGAGCTGAGTGGCCTGGAGATCGCGGTAGGCGCTCCGCAGCTCCTCGTTGGCGGCGCGAAGCTGCTCGGTGCGGACGCGCACCTTGTCCTCGAGGCCCCGCGACAGATCCTCGATGGTCTGGAAGCTCTCCGCCTTGTCGATGGCAAGGGCCACGTGGCTGGCCACCGCGGTGAGCAGGTCCACGTCGCCCTGGTCGAAGCGGCCCGTCTCCGCCGAAGTCACCGAGAGCACGCCGAACACCTTCTCGCGCACGCGGAGCGGCACCACCACGAAGCTTCGCACCTGATGCGCGCGGACCAACGCCCGGTGTACCGGCTCGGTTGTCCGCTCCACGTCGTCGACGAACACGGGCTGGCCGGTGAGCGCGGCGCGTGCGCTCGCGCTCCCTCCCGCCTCGAGGGGGATCTCCACGCCCTCGAACGAAACGGCCTCCGCCTCGGTGCCCGCCGCCCGGTGCCCGCGGAGCACGCGGCGCTCGCGGTCCATCAGGGACAGGTAGGCCTTCTGGTACGCCATCCGATGGACGAGCCAGCTCAGCGCCTGGTCGTAGATCTTCTCCGGGTCGAGCGTCCCGCTCACCGCGGCGCTCAGGTCGGTGAGAAGCGACAGCTGCTGGATCCGCGTCTCGAGCTCGACGAACTTCTTCTCCAGCTCGCGGTTCGAGTAGATGATCTCCTCGGACTGGAGATCGAGCAGGCGCTGGGTGTGCCGGCGCTGGTGGCTCTCGCGGAGCGCGTAGCCCAGGGCGACGCCGGCGAGGAGAGGAAGAGGCGCCGTGGCCAGGAGTGGCCAGCCCCCGCCGGGCGCGGCGGAGGCCAGGCCGAGGAGGACGGCGGCGGCGCCTCCGATCAGGCTCGGCGCCCAGAAGGGCGCCCCCCGAGACGGATTCTTCCAGCGGACGTCCCAGCGGCAGGCATCGGCGCCGCGGGCTGCGCAGGTGCTCTCGATCACCTGGGCGCGCGGCAACTCCCAGTTGGTCGGGAAGCGCTCGAACTGCACCTTGAGCCACGTGCAGATCCAGACCGGAATAGCCTGCCCGGGCAGGGGCGTCCAGCGGTAGCGCGCCCGGTGGCGGCCGACCTCGAGGGTGTCGAGCTGATAGAAGCCGCGGCTCTGCTGGGAGTAGATGGTGGCGATCCGCTCGTACGCCGCGCGTGGACTGCCGATCCCCATGGAATAGGTGCCGAGATACGAGCGCTCCTCGCGGGGTTTCCAGTCCATGAAGGACTCCCCGTAGCGCCGCGCCCACCGCTCCTCGTCGGGCTCGTGCATCAGCGCCCGACAGACCTTCACCATCTCGCCGGCCACCGCGAGCGGAATCCAGTTGTGATCGGCCATGAGGTAGTCGCGGGATCGGCCGGCGAGCCGGCAGATCGCCGCGACCCCCTCGGCGCCAACCTCCTTCTCCACGAAAGGGATGAGCCCTTTGGTGAAGATGCAGTTCACCTCTCCCGGCATGGGTCCGATCAGCTCGGCTTGAAGACGAACTTCGAGGTGATGTTGACCGGGTTCGCGATGGTGTCCCCCACCGGGGATTTGCGATCGATCGTCTCCTTGCACTTCCGGACCTGCGCTTCAGAGGCCGGGCTCCGGATGGTGACGGTATAGCGGATGTCACTGAAGCCGTTGCGCACGGACCTGTCGTGTCCGAGGAGCCCGCGGAAGTCGATGTCCGCCTCCATGTCGATGTCGATGGCGGCGATCGGCACGTCGAAGAGCGCGGCATTGGCCGCGATGCCGGAGGTGAGGCAACCCGCGAGTGCCGCGACCAGGCTCTCGGCCGCGGTCGGCCCGGCATCCACTCCGCCCAGGCCGGCCGGCGCGTCCATGGTGACGAAGAACCGCCGGGTCGGCGGGACAACGCTCTGCCCCGCGACTTCCTGCGCGCCGATCTCGACGAGCGCCTTGACCCCGCGCTTCCAGCTGGACCGGAGCTTCACGGTGCGCTTGCCGAGGGCCGGATTCTCCCGGATCTTCTTGTCGAGCGCCCTGATTCCGTCTACATCCACGTCGTTCAGTCCGAGTGCCATGGGCATCCTCCTCTGGTTTGAGTAGGGGTGTTCAGGTCGAGCTTCAGCGCCGCGGGGGCCCGTCTCATCGTCTTCGCTCGTCAGAGCAGCTCGGCGATGAGCCGGGCGGCGCGGTCGGTGCCGTCGAGCGGCATCTCCGCGGAGTGGACCGGCTTACCCAGATGCTCGAGCATCGCGGCGCCCAGGGCTTCCGGGCTCGTCCGGTCGTAGTCGAGGCGAACCCCGGCGCCGAGGCGATCGAGGCGCCGGGCCACGTGTAGCTGCTGCTCGAAGTGGTGGCGGAGGGGAAAGTAGAGAAATGGGGTACGGAGGGCCGCCAGCTCCATGGTGGTGGTGAGCCCGCCCTGGACGATCGCGAGATCGACGGCCGCGTGATGCTTGAAGAGGTCCGGCACGAAGGCGCGTACCTCGACGCGGGGCCCCCAGGCCGGCTCCATCTCGGCGAGCCGCGGCCCGCCGACCAGGACCAGGCGCGTCTCCGGGATCTCGGAGGCGATGAGGGAGAAGGCCTCCGCGCACTTGCGAAGCAAGCTCCGCCCGACCCGCGTCCCTCCGACGGAGGCCAGGATGACGCGCTCGTCGGCCCGGTAGCCGAGCTCCGCCCGCAGGGCGGTGCGGTCGCGCAGGGCCCGGGGATCGAAGTGGAAGGTGTAGCCTGAGAAGCGGAAGTGCTCCTGGGCCCACTGCCGCATGTTCGGGAGATCGGGACCGAACTCCCGATCGAGCACGTCCGCCTCATCGCCGACGAGGATCGACAGGTCGCGCACGTCGGGATGGAGGCGGAGGTGGTCGATGTTCTCGGCGTTCTTCTCCCAGCAGCGGATGAACTCGGTGGACGTCCGGTCCTCCCGCATCGGGAGGAGGCCGATGAAGTCGGTGAGGAAGGCGTAGGGCGCCTGCTTGAGATCGGGATTCTCGTGGAGGAAGTAGTCGAGATCCCATCCTTCGTCGCCGATCCACAGATCGTACCGCTCGCGCTCGACCACGTCGGCGAGGGTCATGAAGTTCGCGGTCACGATCTCGTCCATGTCCCAGAGAGCGTTGAACGCGTGAAGCTCGTGATCGGCGGCCCAGCCCTCGAAGTGCTTCGTCTCGTTCTGCAGGAGACGCGTCGCCGGGTGCAGGCGCTCCCCCCAGTGCTGGACGACGCGGTCGGCGGGATCGCCGGCCAGGAAGTCGACGATGACGTCGGGATTCGTCTCCCGCAGCCGCCGGGCGATCGCGAGGTCGCGCTGGATGTGCCCGAGCCCGATCGGGCTCGAGAGCCAGAGCACGCGCCGCTGGCTCCCCCGCGCGGCGCGTCGGGCCGCCGGCCGCGTGTCGGACGCGGGAACCGTCCGCTCGGTGGTGGCCGGGATCCTGGTCTCCTCGACCTCCCGCCCGAGCGCGAAGTCGCGGATGAGCCGGTTGACCTTCACCGCGTCGCGGCCGAACAGCCCGTGGCCGCCCCGCTCGAAGGTGACCAGACGGGCCCCGGGAATCGCCGCGACCATCTTCTGCGCGTGCGAATACGGAACGATCTTGTCCTCGGTCCCGTGCAGCGCCAGAGTGGGGACGCGAACCTGGCCGAGCAGATCGTATAGATTGACGCCGTCGATGGCGCGCAGGGACTCGATCAGGACCTCGGGGGTGGTCTCGCCCGCCCAGCCCACGCAGTCCTCGATGGCCTTGAGCGAGTGGGGCTCCGGGAAGATGCGTTTGAACAGGCGCGTCCGCCAGTTGTCGAAGTCGTCGCGGATCACCCGGGCGACGCGCTCCTCGAAGGGCTGCGGCACCCATTCCGCGTACTGGCCGGAGAGCAGGATCAGGTGCGAGAGCCGGTCGGGATGGGCGACCGCGTACCGGAAGGCGAGCGCCGCCGCGCACGAGAACGCCACGAGGGCGAAGGGCGGTCGCGCGACCTCGTCGAGCACGGCGAGAAGGTCGCCGTAGCGGGTGTTCAGGTCGTAGCCGGTGGCGGGCCGGTCCGATCGCCCGTTGCCGCGCGGGTCCATCGTGATCACGCGGAAGTAGCGCGACAGGTACGGGATCTGATGCTTCCACATCCGGCTGTACGTGACGACCTGGCACTGGGGCAGCAGGAACAGATCGCGCGCCCCGCTCCCCGTCACGTGGTAGAAGATGCTGGCGTCCGGTCGATGAACGTACATCGTGGGACTCCTCGCTCAGGTTTCCCGGCCGCGCCGGGCCATTTCGTAGAGGACGAGGGCCGCGCCGCCTCGTACCGTGGCGCGCTTGTCGGCCGGCACCACACGCACCATGGTCGCGTCGAGCGCGGGGGCGAGCGCCCGGCGCCGGACCCGGCGCTCGATGTCGTCCTGGAGCGGGGCCAGTGACGCGGCGACGCCGCCCGTGATCACGATGACCTCCGGGTTCAGCAGGTTCACGAGCGCCCCGATGCCCATCGCGAGCGCTTCGCAGGCCTCGTCGACCACCGCGCGGGCGAGGGGATCGCCGCCCGCCGCGGCCTCGAACAGGAGTTCCGCGCTGATCCGCTCCGTATGACCCCCCGTCCGCGCCAGCACGGTGGAGTTCGGATAACGGGGGAGCCGCTCCCGGGCGCGCTCCGACATCATTCCGCCTGCCACGTACGTGGCCAGGCACCCGACGCTTCCGCAGACGCAGAGGGGTCCGGTGAGGCTCACCGCCAGATGCCCGATCTCCCCCGCGGTGTGGAGATGCCCGCGGACCAGCTGGCGGTCCAGGATCAGCCCGGCGCCAATTCCGGTGCCGATGGCCACCGTAATCAGCGAGGAGGTGCCCCGCCCGAGGCCAAACATCCACTCTCCCAGCGCCAGGGCGTTCACGTCGTTGTCGACGAAGACCGGGTGGCCGCTCCGCTCGTGGATGAGAGCCGCGAGTGGCACGTCGCCCAGCTCGGTGAGCCAGGAAAACGGCATCGACCGCATGAATCCCTTCTCGACGTCGACGAGGCCCGGAAGGCCGACGCCGATCCCGGCAACGTGCAGGCGGCGCTCTTCCGCCGAGGCCAGGGCGCGATCGATCAAGGTGAAGATCGTGTCCACCACCGGGCGCCCGCCCCGGGTGGGCGCCTGGGCGGTGGCGAAGACGGTGCCGTCCGGGCAAACCAGTCCCGCCGAGATCGTCGAGGCTCCCACATCCACCCCGATGACCGGATCCGTCGTCATGCGGGTCCAATCCCGCAAGCCCCATGCCAGCGTGAAAGCCCGTCTAGGATCGTGGCGCCCCACGTTGTCGGCGCAAGGTGATCTTGCGGGGACGGAAGCCGCTGCTCGGCAAGCGCGCATGGGGATTGGCCGCGATGAGCGCAAGGTGACATGGCGGATCTCTTGGGCGCGCGTGCAAGGTCCGGATGCTCCGCGCGCTATGATCGCGTCCCTTTCGAGTCCGCATGCCGTCTGTTCTTGCGTGTCCATGGTCCCAGCCGCCAGGACAGCTTGCGGGGCCAACGTGCCGAAATCAAGCGCGGCTGGTTCGACCGCTTTGCCGCCACGCAAGCTCATCTTGCTTCCGCCTTCCCCGAACCCGCTTGAAATTCCATGGACGCGCCGTGGGCACGGCGCTTGCTCGGCGATCGGCCCGTACGCAGCGCTAACGTCGTGAACAGGAGGATTGACCATGCGTCGTTCTCACCTCCGCGAAATGGGGCCGGACAATCCCACCACCGCCGAGGAGCGGTCGTGACGGAGCCCGCCCGCGCGTTCTTCCGTGAGGCGGGCTGTGGGGCCGCCGTCATCTGCCTCCATTCGAGCGCGAGCTCCTCGGCGCAGTGGCGGCCGTTGATGGATCACCTGGCCGGTTGCTTTCGCACGCTCGCGATCGACCTGTACGGCTCAGGCAAGACTCCGATGTGGCCGGGTCACCGGCCGCTCACCCTCGCTGATGAGGCGGCGCTGCTCACTCCCGTCTTCGCCTGGGCGGGCGAGCGATGCCATCTCGTCGGGCATTCCTACGGGGGCGCGGTGGCGCTTGCGGCGGCGCTCGCCGAGCCGGGGCGCGTTGATTCCCTCGTCCTGTTCGAGCCCGTGCTGTTCTCGGTGCTGATGGCCGAGGATCCGACCCAGCCTGCGGCCCGGGAGATCGCCGCCGTGCGTGACGACACGGTGGCTGCGCTCGAGCGCGGGAACCCGCACGCATCCGGGGCTCGGTTCGTCGACTACTGGATGGGGGCCGGCACATGGGCGGCGATGCCGGAGTCGCGCCGCGAGGCGCTCGCAACCGCGATGAGGACGGTGAAGGCCGAATGGGACGCCGCGTTCCTGGAGCCCACGCCCCTGTCCGCCTTCGCCGCGCTCGACGTGCCCGTTCTCGTCATCACCGGCTCGGACTCGCCTGCTTCGTCGAGAGGGGTGGCCCGCCTGCTCACGAAGACCTTGCCGCGCGTGACCGCGATCGAGATCGAGGGCGTGGGACACATGGGCCCCGTGACCCATCCGGATCGGATCAACGCGCTGATCGAGCGGTATCTCACCGACAGTTCGAATACACCAACCGAATAAACGAGGAGAAATGGCCATGGCAAATGCCATCACGACGAGCATGCTCACGGACGCGATGCTGAAGCGTTTCGCCGACCGGGCTCCGGGCTATGACCGGGACAACCGGTTCTTCGAGGAGGACTTCACCGAGCTCAAACAGGCCGGCTACCTCGCCGCAGCCGTGCCGCGCGAGCTGGGCGGCGGTGGGCTCACCTTCGCGCAGATGATGCACGAGCAGCGGCGACTCGCCACCTACGCCCACGCGACGGCTCTCGGGATCAACATGCACCTCTACTGGACGGGGGTCGCCGCAGACCTGTGGCGGGCGGGTGACAAGTCGCTCGAATGGTTGCTGACTGGCGCGGTCAATGGCGAGGTCTACGCCGCCGGCCACGCTGAGAAGGGAAACGACATTCCCGTACTCCTGTCGACCACCAAGGCCGAGCCAGTCAAGGGTGGGTACCGCTTCACCGGCCACAAGCACTTCGGGAGCCTGACCCCGGTGTGGACCTACCTCGGGCTCCATGGTCTGGACACGAGTGACCCCGCGGCTCCGAAGGTCGTCCACGCCTTCATGCCCCGGAACACCGAGGGCTACAGTATCAAGGACACGTGGGACGTCCTCGGCATGCGCGCGACGGCGAGCCATGACACGATCCTCGAGGGCGCGTTCGTGCCCGACCGGTACGTCGCCCGGGTGGTGCCGGCGGGGTTCGCGGGCGCCGACCTCTTCGTCCTGGCGGTCTTCCAGTGGGCCCTCACCGGCTTCGCCAATATCTACTACGGCCTGGCGCAGCAGCTGCTCGACCGCACGGTGGAGAGCGTAAAGAAGAAAACCTCGCTCGGAATCTCGCGGGGCTCCATGGCCTATCACCCCGAGGTGCAACACAGCGTGGCCCAGATCGTGATGGAGGTGGAGGCGATGGGTCCGTACCTCGACCGGCTGGCGGAGGACTGGACGAACGGCGTCGACCACGGCATGGCCTGGCCGCTCAAGATTGTCGCGGCCAAGCACCGGGCGGTGGAGAGCGCCTGGAAGGTCGCGGACATCGCGCTGGAGCTGGCCGGGGGCTTCGGTATCTTCGCGGCCTCGGGGACCGAACGCCTGCTCCGGGACGCACGCCTCGGCCGCATACACCCGGCCAATCCAGCCCTCACTCACGAGATCGTCGGCAAGATGACGCTGGGAATCAACCCGGACGAGCAGCCGCGCTGGGGGTAAGCGGCGGCGCGCGCCGGCCCGGTTAGGGGAGTACGGCGCGGTTGGCGGCGAGCGCCTCGAGAGCGACCTCGTCCGCCGGCCGCGCCCAGGATGCCCCGCGCGCGTCAGGAGCTCGCGCATGTGCGCCAGCGTATCGAGTCGGGCGCAGCCTGGCTTGTCAAGGTAACTCTGCGACGTCCCTCCCGGGCGTAGAATCCCCCGGGCAGGCTCAGGCATGCCATCGATGGGCTCGCGCACGTCGTGTCGAGCCCGCGGCCTCGATGTATGATCGGGACCCTGACGGCAAACCAACGGGAGGGAGCCATGCCACAAGTAACAGGCCTCGGTCACATTGGCCTCTACGTCCGTGACCTCGAGCGGATGGTGGGGTTTTACCGCGACGTTCTGGGCATGCAGGTCACCAAGCAGAACTGGCGCATGGGCATCGTTTTCCTGAGCGCCGATCCCGAGACCGTCGACCACGAGATCGCCCTCATGCGCGGCCGCCCCTCCGCGGACGACCCCCACCTCATCCAGCAGATCTCCATGCGCGCGGCCAGCCTCGACGACCTGCGCGCCTTCCACCGCCGCCTGCGGGCGGAGGGCTATCGCATCGAGACCGTGGTCAACCACGCGAGCGCGATCGGCTGCTACTTCCTCGACCCCGAGGGCAATCGCACGGAGGTGTTCTGGGTCACCGGGCGGCCGAGCTGGGTGCCCGTCGCGAATCCGATCGACATCGAGCAGCCCGACGAGGTCGTCCTCGCGGAGGTGGACCGGTTGTGGGAGCAGGTGCGCCACGTACCGGTCGGCGGCACGATGGCCGATGAACCGGCGGCGCTCCAGATCGGGCCCTAGCGCAGCAGGAGACGAAGGCTCTCCAAAGGAGGAGACCCATGGCGGTGACACTCTCTCGTCGGACGTTTCTCACGGGCACGGCCGCCGCGATTGCGATGCCGGTGCCCGCGTTCGCGCAGGCGAAGCCCGTCAAGATCGGGCTCCTCACCGTCAAGACCGGACCGCTCGCCGCCGGCGGTATCCAGATGGAGCAGGGCACCATCCGCTTCCTGAAGGACAAGAACTACACGCTGGCCGGCCGAAAGGTCGAGCTCGTGGTCGGCGACACCGGGGGCAATCCCGCCGGCACCAAGACCAAGACCCAGGAGCTGGTCGAGCGCGACAATGTCGACATGATCTTCGGTCCGCTCGCCGCGTTCGAGCTGCTCGCGATCAGCGAGTACACCGCCCAGGCGAAGATGCCCCTCCTGAGCCTCGCCGCGGCAGAGGACATGACCCAGCGCAAGCCGAACCCATACTTCATCCGCGCCTCCGCCACCTCGTCCCAGAACATGCACCCGCTCGCCGACTACGCGGCGAAGGAGCTCAAGTTCAAGCGGGTCATCACCATCGCGGACGACTTCGCCTACGGGCAGGAGCAGATGGCCGGCTTCCAGCGTGTCTTCGAGGACGCGGGCGGCCGGGTCGTGAAGAAGCTGTGGCCGCCGCTGGTGACTCCGGACTACACCCCGTACATCGCGCAGATCAGTGGCGTCGACGCCGTCGTCCAGGGCTTCGCGGGCTCCAACCCCCTGAAGTTCATGAAGCAGTACCGCGACGCGGGCCTCAAGCTGCCCGTGCTCGGCGGAGGGACCGCGTGCGACGACGCCCTTCTCAAGAGCTACGGCGACGAGGCGATCGGCCTGATCTCCTGCTCCGCGTATACGGGCGATCTCGACACGGCGAGCAACAAGCGGCTCATCGAGGGCATGGTGAAGGACTACGGCAATATCCCGGGCCTCTACTCGGCCGGCCTCTACATCAACGGCCAGGTCGCGGAGGCGGCGCTGGAGAAGACGGGCGGCAAGACGGACGACCGGGAGGCCTTCAACCAGGCCATGCGGAGCGTCTCCCTCACCGACACGCCCCGCGGCCCCTTCACCTTCGACCGGTTCGGCAACGTCGTGGGCACCTTCTACATCCGGCGGTGCGAGCGGAAGGGCGACCGCCTCGTCAACACCACGATCAAGACCTATCCCAAGGTCAGCCAGTTCTGGACCTACGACGAGAAGTGGTTCCTGTCGCAGCCGGTGTACTCGCGCGACTACCCGCCGATGAAAAGCTGAGGGGAGGCCGCCGAGGGTGAGCCTCTGGCTGCTGCTGGCCGTCAACAGCATCACGCTCGGCGGCCTGCTGTTCCTCCTCTCGGCGGGCTTCTCGCTGATCTTCGGCTTGATGAGGATCCCGAACCTCACCCACGGCTCGTTCTTCATGCTGGGCGCCTACCTTGCCACGAGCCTCATCGCGCGTGGCGTCGGTTTCTGGATCGCCGCCATCGTAGCCGGCCTCGGAGTGGCCGTCTTCGGTGGCATCGTCGAGCGTCTCGTCCTGCGCCGGCTCGCCGGCGCCGAGCTGGCGCAGGTGCTCGTCACCCTCGGCCTGTCGTTCATGGTGGCCGACGTCTGCCTGATGGTGTGGACGGGCGATCCCATCCGCATCGACACGCCGGTGGGGCTCCGCGGCACCACCGCGGTGATGGGCTTCGGGTTTCCCACCTATCGGCTCGCCATCAGCGCGATCGCCATCGTCTTCGCGGCGGGTCTTTGGCTGCTCCTCGACCGCACCCGGCTCGGGGCGATGATCCGCGCGGGTGTGGACGACCCGGCGATGGCGCGGGTGGCCGGCATCCGCGTGTCTCGCCTGTTCACGATCGTGTTCTGCCTCGGCGCGTGGCTGGCGGGCTTCGCCGGCGTCATGGGCGGGCCGATCCTCTCCGTCTACCCCGGTCTCGACGCCGAAATGCTGCCGCTGGCCCTCGTCGTCGTGATCCTTGGGGGCAGCGGCAGCCTCGTGGGCTCGCTCGTCGGGAGCTTCATCGTGGGCTTCCTCTACAACTTCGGGCAGGCGATGTTCCCGGAGATCGCCTACGTCGTGCTCTTCCTGCCCATGCTGATCGTCCTCGTCGTGCGGCCGCAAGGGCTGTTCGGGCGGCAGCCGGCGTGAAGCGCGGGGCGTTCGCCGTCGCGCTCGCGGCGCTCGCCACCGTCCCGCTCTGGGTGCCCGGCACCTTCTACGTCAACATCGCGAGCCAGATCCTGCTCTACGCGATCCTCGCGCTCGGCGTCAATGTGCTGGCAGGCTACGCGGGTCTCGTGTCGCTCGGCCACGCCGGACTGTTCGGCATCGCCGCCTACACAGGAGCCAAGATCCTGACCGCGGGCGGTGGCCATCTCGCCGGCGCCGCGGCCGCTCTGGCCGTCACCGTGCTCGCCGCCGCGGTGTTCGCGGTGCTCGCGCTGCGTGGCACCGGGCTCGGCTTCGTCATGATCACGGTCGCGCTGGGGCAGATCGTGTGGGGAGTCGCCTATCGCTGGATCAGCCTCACCAACGGCGACAACGGCATCTCGATCCCCGGCCGGCCGAGCCCGTTCGGGCTGTCGCTCGCGGCACCCAAGACCTTCTACTGGGCGACGCTCCTCGTGTTCCTTGCCGCGCTCGCGTCCATGGCCGTCTTCGTCGCCTCGCCGTTCGGCGCAGCCCTGCGCGGGACCCGGGACCAGCCCCGCCGCATGAGCGCGCTCGGCTACCACGTGTGGATGATCCGCTTCGTCGCCTTCCTCTTCTCGGGCCTGTGGACCGGCGCGTCGGGGCTGCTCTACCTCTACTACCACCAGTTCGTCAGCCCACAGGCGGTGGCCCTCACCGCCTCCGCCGAGGCGCTGCTCATGGTGATCGCCGGGGGCACCGGCACGCTCCTCGGCCCGGTGGTGGGCGCCGGCCTCGTCGTCGTAGTAAAGAACGTGGCGAGCGCGTACATCGAGCGCTGGAACTTCGTCCTCGGCGCCATCTTCGTCCTCATCGTCGTGTTCATGCCCGACGGGCTGGTGCCCGGCCTCGCGCGCCTCGCCCGCCGGGCGACGGCGGGGTGGCGACCGGAGTCGGCGGTGGCCGTGGCCGCGCCGCGTGAAGGAACCGGGCGATGAGCGCCCTCGCCGTGCGCGGCCTCCACAAGTCCTTCGGGGGGCTGCAAGTGACGTCCGCGGTGAGTCTCGCCGTCGAGCCGGGCGAGCGCCGGCTCATCATCGGCCCGAATGGGGCCGGCAAGACCACCCTGTTCAACCTCATCACCGGGGAGCTGCGCCCCGACCGCGGCACGGTCAGCCTCTTCGGCGACGACATCACGCGCGTGCCCGGCCGGCGGCGCGCGCATCTCGGCATGGCGCGCACCTACCAGATCATCACCCTCTTCCCGCGCGACACGCTGCTCCGCAACGTGACCCTGTCGCTGCTGGGGCTCACCGCGCTCCGCTGGAATCCGCTCGTGCGCCTCGACAGGCAGACGGCGCTGGTCGCCCGTGCCCGCGAGGTGCTCGCGCGGGTCGGGCTCGGTCATCTCGCCGAGCGGCCACTCGCCGAGACGTCGTACGGCGAACGCCGCCGCGCGGAGATCGCGATGGCGCTCGCCCAGAACCCGCGCCTCCTGCTGCTCGACGAGCCCTTCGCCGGCCTGTCCCTCGAGGAGCGCCGCGACGTGCTAGCCCTCGTCGCGGGGATCCCGCGCGACGTGACCATCGTGATGATCGAGCACGACATGGACGTGGCGCTCGACTTTGCCGAGCGCATTACCGTGCTCCATTTCGGCGAGGTGGTGGTGGAGGGCACGCGCGCCGAAGTGGTCGCGCACCCGCGCACCCGGGAGATCTACCTTGGCGAGTGAGGCCCTGGTGCTGGAGGACATCGACGCCTTCTACGGCGACAGCCACGTGTTGCATCGCGTGTCGCTCCGGCTGGGGCACGGGCGGCTGCTCGGTCTCCTCGGCCGGAACGGTGCGGGCAAGTCGACGTCGATGAGCGTGACCGTCGGGCTCCTCGCCCCCCGTGAGGGGACAGTTGAAGTCTTCGGTCACCCGCTCACCGGCCGCACGCCGGAGACGATCGCCGCTCACGGCGTCGCCCTCGTTCCCCAGGGGCGCCGGATCTTCCGGAGTCTCACCGTGCGCGAGAACCTCGCGGTGGCCGCGCGTCGGCCCCGCGGGGCAGCGCCGGCGCCGTGGACGCTCGAGACCGTCGGCGAGCTCTTCCCCCTCCTGCGCGCCCGCCGGGATCAGCTCGCCGCCTCACTCTCCGGAGGCGAGCAGCAGATGCTCGCCATCGGGCGCGCCCTGATGTCGAACCCGCGCGTGCTCCTCATGGACGAGCCCTCGGAAGGCCTCGCGCCGCAGATCGTGGCGGAAGTCATGACGACGATCCGGAGGCTGAAGGCGCAGGGCCTGTCGATCGTGCTCGTCGAGCAAAACCCGAAGCTGGTATTCGACGTCGCCGATGACATCGTGATCCTCAACAGCGGCCGCGTGGTCGTGGACGCCCCCGCCGACGAGCTTCGCCGGAGCGGGGCGGACCTCCGGCACCACCTGGGCATCTACTGATGGCGGCGCGCGATCGAGTCTCGGCTCACGGCGTTGCCCTCGGGTCGAGAATCCCCCCATCGGTGCTGGAGCGGACGGACGGGGTGAAGCGCTCGACGGCCCGCGCCAGCACCTGCCTCCACCGATCCGACTCCCTGGCCACGGCCACGCCGTCTGGCTGGACGAGCTGTTCGACCTCCGCCCGGGAAAGAGCGATCTCGGTCGCGCCGCTCAGGAGGGTGACACGGTCGAGGACCGGATAGCGGTCGAGGGCCCGGATGGCCGTGGCCACGGCGAGGGTCCGGACATCGACGGGCAACGTCGGCGACAGGGTGACCGTGAGCCCCGTCCCCTCGATCGTGACCGACTCGATCAGCTCCCTCACGCCTGCGCCGCTTTCGCCGGAGCCGCGCGAAGCCGCTCGACCATGTGGTCGAGAATCCGCGGGAGCCGTGGATCGAAGATCAGCCCGGCCTGATCCCGGACGTAGCTGCACACGTTCCTGCTGGGAATCGCGTTCTTGTAGGAGCGGCGGGACGTCATGGCATCGAACACGTCGGCCACGCAGGCGAGCCGGCTCACCGGGTGCTGCGTCCAGTTGGCTCCGAGGAACGGGTATCCCTTCCCGTCGAAGCGCATGTGGTGCTCGAAGGCGATGATCATGGGGAGGCGGTGCGCCACCGACAGGCGACTCAGGACCTCCGCCCCCAGGAGCGGGTGCTGCTGCATGATCCGCCACTCCTCCTCGTTGAGCGGGCCGGGCTTGCGGAGGATTTCCAGCGGAATGGCGATCTTGCCCAGGTCGTGGAGCATGCCGGCCATGCCCACCTCGTGCAGGAGGGGGCCCGGAAGATCGAGAACCAGCCCGAGCCCGATCGAGATGACCGCCACGTTGACCGAATGATAGAGCGTGTATTCGTCGTAGGACTTGATGCTCGCGAGGCGGAGCACCAAGTCGGGGATCTGGAGAATCTGCTCGAGGAGCGCCGAGGTGAAGATCCGGAGGGTCCCGATCTGCTCCACGCCGACGGGCGCGCGCGAGCGGATCGTCGACTCGATCTCGCGCAGCGTGTCGACGGACCCGTAGTAGGCCCGGCGCGCCATCACCTCCGCGCTCTGCTGCTCGGCCTGCACCGGTGGCTCCAGGAGGACGTGGACCAGCCCCTTCTCTGCCGTCCACGTGGACAGGCTCTCTCCCACACCCTGGGTGAGCCCTTCAACCAGCGCGTCGAGCTCGCGGGGCTCCACGCCGGCGCTGAAGGTGATGCTGCCGATGTGCCGCTCCTTCTGGCAGGTTTCGAGGAGCCGGCGGTAGACGAGGCTCTCCCGCGCGAGGATCCGCTCGTTGGCGACGAGGACGTCTCCAAGAAACCAATAGGTGAGTGTCCCGTGCGCGGCCAGGTAGGCGGTCAGAGCGCCGTGCAGGGTCTCTCTGGCCTTGACCGTCTGGGGATGGGTGGGCGGGTACAGCGTGGAGGCTCGGACGAGGCCGTTGAGGTGGCCGAAGACGAGCTGACCATGATCTGGGGCACTATCCGGCATGCTTGCCTTTCAGTGAAGCGAGCGCGCCCGCCGCCGCCTCCCGGACCTGATGGCCCGAGCGCTGCCAGAACCGGACCGGCTGAGTCGCGATCGCCGTCAGGGTTTCGTGCGCGAGAGGGGTGCCGATGGCGGCGAGGCCGCGGATCGCCTCGAGCTTCACGTCAACGTCATCTGTCTCCTTGGCGGGGGCCTGGAGGATATCGCGGAGGGGCGCGATGGCCTCGTCGTTTCCCGGTGCGGACAAAACCGCGATGACGGCGCGCCGGACTGTGGGATCTGGGTCGCGGGCGCATCGGCTGAGACGCGCGGCGGAGCCGGCACCGCCAATGAGGCTGGCCGAGCGTATCGCCTCCACCCGCACCCGCGGATGAGGATGGTCCACGGCGGCGAGGATGGAGGGGAGAGCGGAGGAGGCCTGCCGGATCTTGCCGAGAATGTAGAGGGCGTTCCGGACGACGAACCAGACCTGGTCGCCGAGCCTGGACACGAGCACGGGAATCACCGAGGGACCAACCCGGGCGAGCACCTCACACATGCGCACCCGCGTGCGCCGCTCGGGCTCGTCGGCAAGGAGCGCGGCGAACTCTCTGAGGCCTTCCTCCGGAATCAGGCGCAGGTACGCGGCCACGTCGTCGATCTGCTGGGGCGCGGAGCCTTGGCGCAGGAGGCCGACCACCTGCGTGATGTTGGTGCGATCGGCGGCCTTGCGGCGAAGGCGCACGATCCACGTATCGGCGCCCTCGGACGGCAGGCCGGGCGCGCGCTCTGCGCTGGCGCCGAGGCCCTGGAGCACGCGCGTGGCGAGGGAGAGCCTGTCCCGGCCCAGCGCCTCGGCGACGACCTCCCCCAAGGCCTCGATGGAGAAGCCGAGGTGTTCGTCCCTGTCCCCGGTCGTGACCAAGGCGAGGAGGAGATCGGCGCTCCGCTCGAGCAGCACGTCTGGATGGCAGGCGTCGATGATCTCCTGCCGCAGCTCCGCGAGGAGAGGTTCGTCGGCCCCGAGCAGCGGGCTGGGCGCGCCCGTCTCACCGCCCGCCCGGACCGTGTCGGTGATCGCCTGAACGAGTCGCCGTCGCTTGCCCTCCTCCCACGGGAACTCCAGCAGGTCGGAGGTCAGCGTCATGAGCTGCTCGGGTGGAATGTGGCGGGCAATCTCGGCCAGCTCGTCTTCTGTCACCTGGGTGAAGAGATTGAAGACGGCGAGGTCCATGGCGCCTTGGGGCACGATCCAGTCCGAGAGGAGAGGCTTGAGCGTCGCCTCCGGCAGGAGCAGCAGCGCCTCGAGCGTCGTGCGCACGCGGACCTCCCGGTCGCCGTGGCCTTCGGCCATGGTGACCAGCATCTTCGCCGCCACGAATAGTCGCTCGATCCCGCCCGCCGCCGAGATAGCCAGGAACCACTGGAGCAGGCCCGCGCGATCGTACGTGAGGCCGGTGAGCCGCTCGTCGACGCTGTCGAGAATCGCGTCGACCAGCAGGTCCACGGGATTCCTCCCGCGGCGGGCGCCCAGAAGAGCGCTCCCCTCGGTGTCGTCGGTTGCGCCAGGGCCCTGGGTGGCGGCCAGATCCTCCGGCTCAGCCGGCAAGCCCAGCCCCCCGGGGGCCGCCACTCTCACATGCACCACGCCTCGCTCCCGCAAGTATGCCGGGGCATCGCTGACGGTGAGGATCTTTTCAGGCGGCCGGTTGAGAAATTCGAGGAACTCCTGGATCTCCCGGTCCTCGACCCCCGAGTCGATGCTGAACTCGGCGATGCCGTGGGCCTGCAGGTCGAGACGCAGCGCTTCGAGCGCGGGGTCCGTGCTCACGAGATCTCCCCCCGCCCACACGAAGCACTCCCGGCCCACCCGGATCGGGAAGACGGGGTCCTGTCCGAAGAGGTTGTCAAGCGGCCCGCGGACCTGGCGGAACCTCTCGGTCGCCACCTTGCTGCCTGGGGGATAGAGGGCAAGGGACTTCTTGGCAGCCAGGAAGGCGCGGAGGAACGAGAGGACCGCCTGCGGGTTACCCATTAGTCCAGCCCACCGTGTAGCTTAAGGCCGAAGCCCACGGACACGAAGCTTCGCGTTCTGGCCTGAGGGGGAGGTGCCCGGCCCTTAGGGGCACCCCTCGGTCTCCGCATCGGAGCCGACAGGCGCGGGTCTCGGCATGGGCACCCTACCGGCTGGTCGTTCTCCGCGGCATCGCCAGCGCGTCGCGCACCTTGCGAACGAGGGCGCCCCGCGTGAATGGCTTCTGCAGAACCCGCCTACTCCTTGAACTGCGCCGCCCGCCAGCGGAGGGCGGCCCCCAGCCCCTCCTTCTCGCGGATCTCATCGAACTTCGTGCCGACCTCGGTGCGGGCGGCGTAGAGCGCAGCCAGCACATCGAGGCCGCTGCGGATGGCGTTGCGGAATCCGGCGGCGTCGGCGCCGCGATTGATGGCAAGCTTGGTCGCCATGAGGGCTTCCGGCGACATGAGGGCCATGCGGCGCGCGAACTTCAGGGTCGCGGCCTGCAGGTCGGCACGCGGGACGACACGGTTGACCATCCCGTAGGCGAGCGCCGTCTGCGCGTCGATCGGGTCGCCCAGGTAGAGGATCTCCCGCGCTCGCTTGAAGCCGATGACGAACGGCATGATCAGCGCCGGCCCCACGTTGGAGAACCGGATCTCCGGCTCCCCGAACTGCGCGTCGTCGGCCGCGATCGTGATGTCGCACATCATCACGAGCTCGCAGCCACCGCCGAGACAATGGCCCTGCACGGAGGCGATGACGGGCTTGCGCATGTCCCACGGTGTCATCTCCAGGGCGACGTCGTCGGTCAGCGACTCGTGCCAGGCAAGCGCGTTGCCCTTGCGCGCGGCGCGAGCGGGGTTGGGGCTGATGTCGTACCCGGCAGAGAACGACCGTCCCTCGGCCCGCAGCACCACCACGCTCGTGGCCGGATCGCGGTCGGCCTCGTGCAGACGCTCGACGAGCCTTCGCTTGAGCTCGGGGCTGATCGCGTTGAGCTTGTCGCCACGGTTGACCGTCACGATACCGATCTTGCCATCGGTGGTGTACAGCACGAGATCAGGGGTCATCAAAGTCTCCTCACTCACGCCCGGTCGAGATCAAATATCGAGAGCCATGCGGTCTCACTTACGGGATTACCTCATCCGCGCGCAGGAGCAGCGACGGCGGGATCGTCAGCCCAAGCGCCTTGGCGGTCTTGAGATTGATGACCACCTCGAACTTCGTAGGCTGTTCGACGGGAAGATCGCCCAGCTTGGCCCCTTTTGAGGATGGTCATCGCTCCTGATGTAATATACGCGCGCGGACGCGAGTCGGCAGCTTTCGCTGCAGGGCTTCACGGACACGTGTGATCCAGGACTCAGATGTATGACTCCGCCTTGCTTCTGCGCAGCGTGGCGTCTTTAGACTGCAACGAGGACCGTGATGCCTGAGCCGAGCAACTTTCTTGTCTTGGTGGCGACGGATGGGTCGAAGGACGCCCGGGCCGCGGTCGCGATGGCACGCACCTTTCCCTGGCCGTCGGACACGCGAGTCCGCGCGGTGGTTGCGCGCCGCTCTCGCTGGAGCGGACAGGGGCGGCCGGTGATCGGTGCGCTGGGTGGACATTTCGAGCGCGTGGCCGCCAGCGCACGTCGCAGCTTGCGCCGGACATGGCCGAACGCCGACGCGACGGCGGTCGACGCTCTGCCTGTCGAGGCAATCGTCGGAGAGGCACGACGATTCAGAGCGAAGGTCATTGTGCTCGGCTGGCGCGGCTACGGGCCGGTGGCTCGTCTGTTGATGGGCAGCGTCTCGCGCGGGGTGGTCCGGCATGCCCTCTGTCCGGTCCTCGTCGTCCGGCGTCGACGTGACATCCGGACTGTCGTTGTCGGTGTGGACGGGTCGCCCAATGCTCGGAAGGCCGCAACATTTTTGGCGGGCTTGAAGCCAGGCCGAGGCGCCCGCGTCGTTTTGGCCTACATCGTCGAGTCCGTCACCGTCCCGTCGGCCGGGTTGCTCCCGGGCACGGTGCGATCGGTGCTTACTCGCGAAGCCGCGAAGGTCAACGCGGCGCGAATTCGCCAAGGGGAGCGGGAGCTTCGAGCAATTGCGCCGACGCTGAAGAAGGCGGGGTGGAGAGTGAGCACACAGGTCCGCCTGGACGTACCGCTGCGAGGATTGCTCGAGGTCGTGAAAGCGTCGAAGGCGGATCTGCTCTGCGTCGGCGCACGAGGCACGAGTGGCGTCAAGCGCCTCTTGCTCGGAAGCATAGCTGAAGGGGCGTTGAATCGATGTCCCGTGGGTGTCCTGCTCGTCCGCTAGCATCGACGGGGGCCTCGACCCGTTGCGCGACGAGCCGCGCTTCCGGGCCATCGTCGGCCGAGTGAGCAAAGCCAGGATCGCAACACCCCCAGCCCTCGGCCGCCGGGGAGGACGATGGCTCTAGCTGAAGGATACCTAGTTGGCCGTGCGGAGCTGCACTCCCACCCGGCGGTTCTTCTGGTAGCACTCCTCTGTCGGCTCCGCGCAGCTCCGGCCCATCTCACCCGTTGCGGCAATTCGTACGCGCAGGGGCGCGACGCCTTGGGCAGCCAGTGCGTCGTGAACCGCCCTGACACGGCGGTCGCTCAGCCGGAGGTTGTGGACCTCCGGCCCGCGGAGGTCGGCGGAGCCATTGAGCTTAACCGTGAAATTCAGTTCGTGCTTCAAGACCTCGACGATGTCCTTGATCTTGTCTGCCTCGGCCGGCCGGACATCCGACTTGTCGAAGTCGAAAAGGATGTCCCGGAAGAGCATCAACCGGACCAGCGCCTCTCGATCGGGTGGAGCGACCTCCGGCGGGTCACGCCGCGCGAGCGTCACGCGGCGCCACCCGGGCAACAGCCTCACGGTGACCAAGGACTTGATCCTCTGAATTGTCTCGGCGGAGACCCCCGCCCTCGCAAGATCTCTCACGGAGCCGTAGGGACGGCCCGTGACGATCCGCGTGGCCGTAGCTTCCTCGACGCCCAAACGCCTCTCCAGTTCCGCCGCAGGTGCCAAGTTGATGTTCACCCGATCGGACTCGGCCGCCATGAAAGCGCGGGCCAGTAGCTCCAGCAGCTGCCCGCCCCCGACCGCGCCCTGAGCGAGAGCGCGCACGGGCAGACCTGTCAGAACCAGGAGCACGAGCCCGCCCACAAATGCCTGTGTGAATGCACTCGACGGATACCACATAGACGCCTCCCTTCACCACGCGAGCTCTCTGCGATCGGACCGCCCAACGGAAGACGTGCGGCGACCGGCCAGACATAGTCGCTCCGCGGCTTGGTGAGGAACTGATGGTGGCGGTTCTGAGACCAGCACGCCGCGCATTCACCGACTCCCATTCACGTAACGTGATGGTAGATGGGCTGAAATTGGACCACGGCGGCCCCGGAGAGTCTTGATGGAACCTTGATGGATCCGGAGGCCCGACACGCGCAGAGGTCGAGTGGGAAGGGATCCGCCACCGCCTGCAGTCACGGTCGCCGGCCTCGAATGCTACGTCGGCCCTCAGCGTGACCTGGGCGGTGGGCCGGATGGAGGCTCGCGGGGAGTGTCGTTGCCTTTCGCGTACATGCACTGCTCGTAGGCTCTGTCGTACCGACGCTGAGCCGTGAACGTTGCTGACTGGCCCGCATTGGCGCCGAGAGCCGTCCCGCCCAGGAGGCCGCCGCCGGCGCCAATGGCCGCGCCCGCTCCCGGATGGCCCGCCACGGCGCCGATCGCGGCGCCCAGACCGGCCCCGACAACCGTCCCGATCGCTGCGCCGGTTGCGATTCCCTGAACGGCCGCCGTCTGCGGGTGCCCCCCGGCCTGCTGAAGTGCCCATTGACGACAAACTCCATCGTCGGCCTGGAACTGCTCGAAGGATTTCTCCGGACCGGGCATCACGTTGACGGTCGGCCCCGTGGGAGCTGTCACACAGCCTGAGCACAGCAGCATCGCGGACCCTATCACGATCAGATGTCTGGTCACGTCACGCGCCTCCCTGTCGATGTACTCATGGCCTTGAGACGGAGCGGGCGACACAAGCGCTTACACAAGAAACGCCCGTGAGAGGGAGCGGGGAGCGGTTGTCGACGAGAGGTCAAGCCGTCCATGCTGCAGGACCTCGAGGCGGGGAAGCCACTGGAGCACGAAGCCTTGAATGGCATCGTGGTGAAGGTTCTTCAGCAGGCCGGGAAGAGGGCGCCGATCAACGAGATTCTGTACTCAGCGCTCACCCGTATGGATCAGGACCTGCGGGCCAAGCGCCTATGACGGAGCGGTATTCGGGGCGGGGAGGACGAACTGGAAAGTCAGCCCGGGGCCGTCGTTGACGGTGACCCAGAGCCGTCCTCCGTGCGCCTCCATGATCGACCGGCTGATGGAGAGACCCATGCCCAACCCTTTCGCTTTCGTCGTATAGAACGCTTCGAAGATGCGGTCGAGATGCTCCGGAGCCAGCCCGGGGCCCGCGTCCTGGACCGACACGAACACACCGGGGCCATCGTCGAGCTGGTGACGCTGCGCCCGCACCGATAGCTCGCGGCTTCCGTCCGACACCTCGGCCATGGCCTCGATGGCGTTCATGACCAGGTTGAGGACTACCTGCTGAAGCTGGACCCGATCGCCCAGCACGGGCGGGAGATCCGTGGGGAGGGACCCCTGCTGCCGGATCCCATGCCGCACCATCTCCGACTGAACGAGGGTCAGAACGTCGCGGATCACCTCCGTGATGTCGAGCGGACTTTTCTCTTCACTCGACTTCTTCAAGAGCGCGCGAGTGTGGGCGATCACGTCGCTGGCTCGGCTTGCGTCCCGGATCATGCGTCTGACCGCGTCGGCGGCCTTGTCCAGGCGAGGCGGCTCGTGGCCGAGCCAGCGCAGGCAGGACCCGCCGCTGGTCACCACCGCGGTCAGAGGCTGATTCAGCTCGTGGGCGAGGGAGGCGGTCAGCTCACCCATCGTGGTCACCCTCGTGATGTGCGCGAGGTCCGCCTGGGCCCGGCGGAGAGTCTCCTCGGCGCGCCTCCGATCTTCGACGTCGGTGAGGGTTCCGTACCAGCGAACGATTCGGCCGTCCTCGTCGCGCAGGGCGGTCGCGCGCGAGACCGTCCATCGATAGGCCCCATCCGCGTCCCGGATGCGACACTCGAGCTCGTAGGGCTGACCCGTGATGAGGGCGGCCCGCCACATCTTCGACCGGGACTCGACGTCGTCGGGGTGATGGAAGACTCCGCCCAGGCTTCGGATCTGCGCCATGGTCATGCCCGTGAAGTCGAGGAGACGCTGGTTGCAATAGTCGATGTAGCCGTCGGGCCGTGCGCTCCAGATCAGGTGCGGGATGGTCTCCGTGGTCAGGCGCAGGGTGCGGGCGCCTTCCCGGAGCTGGTCCTCCGCCTGCTTACGCTCGGTCACGTCCATGGTCATCCCAAAGAACTCCGCGAGGCTACCGGACTCGTCGAAGACGGGGTGGCCCAGACTGTGAATGTGGCGGATTGATCCGTCCGGAAGAACGATTCGATAGTTGAATTCGTAGTCCTTCTGCTCCTGGTGCCTCTTCTCCGTCACCTCATCGTACAGAGCCCGATCCTCGGGATGGACCCGCTCCCGGGACAGTTGCGCGCGCCTCGGTGGGCTGGTGGTCGCCGGATCGTAGCCGAAGATCTGAAACTGTTCCTGTGACCAGACGGCCTCGCCGGTATATTCGTTGCGCGCCCAGCTCCCGGTGTGGCTCAGTCGCTGCCCTTCGGCCAGGTAGGCTTCGCTGCGCCGTAGCCTGTCTTCGGCCCGCCGTCGCTCCAGGATGTCGCCCAGACGTTGCCCCAGGGTCTCCACCGCCGTGAGGAGCGGCTCATCGGGGTCACGCATCTCTCGCGAGAGAAATTCGAAGACGGCGAGGACTTCCTCGCCGGCCGTGACCGGGAAAGCGAACGCGGCCCTGAGGCCGGTGGCCCGCGCGGCGTCCGCGCGCAGGAAACCGCCCTCGTCGATCAGGTCCGTTATCCACTCGGCCGTCTTGCTCTCCCACACCCGGCCGAGGAGATCCTGACCTCGCGACATGGTCATGGTGAGGCTGGTCGCGCGAAAGGCTCCGAAGTCGGAGTCCGAGAAGGAGGACTCTGGAGAGCATACGAGCCCCGCCGCCTCGGGCTTGGGGAACCAGACCTGGCCCAGAGACCACCCGCGGAGCTCGCAGATCTTCTTCAGGCAGGCGGAAGCCAGGTCGGCGACACTCGCGGTGGCGCTGGCGGCGGTGGTGACTTCCACGAGAATTCGCAGGGCGTCTTCGGCGTGCTGCCGCTGGCGAATCTCGGCCCGGAGTGTCTCGTTCGCCTGACGAAGCTCCGCCGTCCTCGCCTCGACGCGGACTTCGAGCTCATCCCGGGCTTGCCGGAGTAACTGTTCAGCCCGGCGTCGGCCCACGGTGAGGGCATGAGCGAGCACGGCGGAGATGGCAAAGACGAGGAAACGCGGGAGCGTCTCGGTACTGACCGCCAAGGAATGAACGGGCGCGATGAAGAAGTATTTGCCGCTCACGATGGCGAGAAGAACCGCGAACCAGCCCGGGCCTCGGCCCCCGAACCAGGCACTCGCCACCACCGCGCAGAGGATGGGGGCCACGAAGGGAGCACGCTCGGAGCGTTCGAGGGGAAGGGCCAGTCCGAGCGCCGTCGCCACCGATACCACGGCAAGTCCATAGCGCAGGACCGTGAGTATCATCGACTGCGTATGGTTGGGCGTGGCTCGCGGCCGCATGGATGGAGGATAGAGCATCATCGCGCGCGTCGCCACTCCATGCAGAGATGACCGGTGGTATGAGGTCCCTCATACCAACGTAGGACGCCGGCTCCGTAGTGGCCACGCCGCCCGATGCTTGGCCGGAAGTGCTATCGTGCATGGGGCGGGGTCGTCGAAGCCAATGGAGGGAACCATGGCGCCTCGAGGGGGACGGAGGAGGGCATGAGCGAAGAGGAGCCCGTAGTCTTCGTGGTCGACGACGATCGGGCGGTGCGGGAAGCCACCGCGGACCTCCTCGCCTCGGTGGGCCTGCGGGCGATGACCTTTCGAACCGCGCAGGAGTTTCTCGCGAGCCCCCGACCCGAGGCGCCCGGGTGTCTCGTTCTCGACGTGCGCTTGCCCCGCTTGAGCGGCCTCGACCTCCAGCGCGAGCTCGCCGGCGCCCCCGTCCCGATCCCCATCATCTTCATCACCGCGCATGGCGACGTGCCGATGTCCGTACAGGCCATGAAGGCAGGAGCGGTGGAGTTCCTCACCAAGCCGTTCCGGGACCAGCAACTCCTCGAAGCCATCGAGAAGGCGATCGAGAGCGACCGCGCGGACCGCCGGCGACGGAAGGAGCTTGCCGAGCTCCGCGGCCGGTTCGAATTACTGACCCCGCGTGAGCGCGACGTGATGGGACGGGTCGTGGCCGGGCTGCTCAACAAGCAGATCGCCGCCGAGCTGGGCACCAGTGAAGTCACCGTCAAGATCCAGCGAGCTCAGGTCATGCAGAAGATGCGAGCCGACTCTCTGCCCGATCTCGTGCGGATGGCCGAGCGACTGGAATCCGCGCTGATCAAGCAGTCGTAGTCGCCTCATACCAAGGTCTGACTAGTCAGTCCGCGTCCTGCCCCGTACCGTAGCGTTCATGCTGAGCGACGGGCAGGTCATTTCCATCGTGGACGACGACGCCTCTATCCGGCAGGCGCTCGATGACCTCATCGGCTCGACCGGGCTCCAGGCGGCCACCTTCGCTTCGGCCGAGGAGTTTTTGCGCTCGCAGGGGGCACAGACGACTGCCTGCCTGATTCTCGATCTGCGCATGCCCGGAATGGATGGTCGAGAGCTTCACGAGCGACTGCTTCGCGAAGGCCATCGGATCCCCGTCATCCTCCTCACCGCGCACGGAGACGACAAGGTGCGCTCGTGGGCGCTGCGGGCGGGCGTGACCGCCTTCCTCGGCAAGCCCTTCGACGCCGAGGCCCTGCTCAGCGCGGTGGAGGCAGCGCTGCTAGGAGATAGAAGCACACCGAACACGGCATCCCCGCGCTGAGTGGCCGGGGATAACTGGAGGGGAAGATGGCACAGTCTGCGGAAACGGTGAGGATGAATCCGGAGGCAGAGTTGGCGGAACGGCTGCGTCGGCGAGAGCCAGAAGCCGCCGAAGCGCTCGTGACCACGTACGGGGACCGCGTCTACCGGCTGGCCCTCAGGATCACGGGCAACCCGTCGGACGCCGAAGAAGTGGTGCAGGACGCGTTCTGGGCCGTGACCCGCAAGATCGACACGTTCCGCGGCGATGCGGCCTTTGGTTCGTGGCTGTACCGAATCACCGCCAACATGGCGTATCAGAAGCTGAGGCGGCCGCGGAGCCAGCGGAACGAGATCCCGTGGGAGAGCCTCCGGCCGACCGTCGACGACAACGGCCACCGGGCGGAGCCCGTGTCGGACTGGTCGGCGACGGACGAGGACACGGCGCTGCAGGCGGAGCAGCGGAAGATTCTCCAGACGGCGATCGGGGAGCTGCCCGCCGGCTATCGAACGACCTTTCTCCTTCACGATATGGAAGGTCTCTCGAATCCCGAGATCGCCGAGACGCTCCACCTCAAGGTGGCCACGGTCAAGTCTCGGGTGCACCGCGCCCGGCTCTTCCTGCGGACGCGCCTGACCGAGTACATGGCAGACGGGCCTCGGTCGATTCCGAAGGGTGCTCGGTCTGTACCCGCGGTGGTCTCAGGATGGTGCCGCAATCTCGCCCACATGATGCCGGTGAACCAGACGAAAGTCCCCCACGGCCTCCCTGGACGGACAGCCCTGGGGCTGGGGGCTAGCCCCGTGTAGCCTCCGCTTTGCCAAGTAGTTCCTCGCGGGTACAATCCGATCCATGGACGGCGAGATCGTTCCCAGCGTCTATGCCGAGCCGTTTCGTCCGACCACCTTCATCGGCGAGATCTGGGAGGCGCAAGCGGCGGCGCGCTACTTCCACACCGAAGAAGAAGCTCGGATCGCGGAGGGCATCGCGTACTACGTCCAGCAGCGCTGGAATGAATGGGACGAATTGCCTTGGACCCCTCGAGAGCCAACCCATTGGGAGAATGCCGTTGGGGTGCTGGGACTGGCGCTCGCCAGCGTGCTGCTCCTGCTCTTGCTCTAGCTCCAGACTGAACCCGCTGATGGCAACCACGGGCAGCCCCGCCATGCCTGATGGCCCAAAGCCCTACCGATCGAGCCAGGCCGCGACGAGCCGTCCCCAGTAGTCGTAGCCGAGGTTCGGCCCGTAGTTCTTGAGCGCGGCATCCCACACGCTGACATAGGTTCCGGAGGGCGCCGCGACGTAGTACTGCTGCTTCGCCAAATGCCGCTCGATCTGGCTGATGACTTCCCGACGACTCTTCGGATCGGCGGTGCGCCGCTGGCGGACGAGCAGGTCGTCGAGGGCGGGATCGTTCACGTGACTGCGATTGCGCGGCTCCCCCGTGTAGTACTGGCCGAAGAGGAAGCTGTCGGGCTCGAGGAACGGGGTGAGGGGTCCAAAGACCATCGAATCGAATTTCCCCAGCCGGCAGGTGGCCTGATACGCGCCGTATTCCTTCTGGTCGAGCACGGCGCCGATGCCCACCGCCTTGAGGTCCTTGAGGAGGAGCTGCATGGTGTCGACGAGCATCGTGGACCCGTAGGTCGCGAAGCAGATGCTGGCCGGGATACCGTTCGGATGGCCGGCCGCAGCGAGGAGCCGCTTGGCCTCGGCGGGGTCGTGGCGAAAGTATTTCGCGCACGCGTGCCTCAGGGCCATGCCGCGACGCCCTGCCTGAACTGATCCAGCTCGAGTAGCCGCACCCGGCCGCTCGCCGTGGCCGCCGCTCGCGTCTGGGGAGTGTTGTAACCCCAGGCGGCCAGATAGAGCCAGACGTCCTCGAGGTCGGCATGGGTGGTGACATGCTCCAGGGTCTCCAACCGATCCTCGACGAACCAGACGCGCGGGCGCCGGCCCTGCGCCTTCGTGTAGGCGCCGATCAGCGCCCGCAGGTTGTCGCACTTGTGTGTCCCGGCTTCCTTGCCCTGGATCTCCGCCAGCCGCACACGCCAGTCGTCCAGGATGAGACGGGCGAACTCGCCCTCCTTGGTCGTGACGAGCACCGCACGGTCCGGCTCCCCGACGAGCTGCCGCAGCTCCTCGAGCCGACAGTACGGCGCGTTGCGCGCGATCCAGCCCGCGCGATCGGCGGCAATCCACTCGCGCCGGACCTCGTCGAGCGTCTTCGTGAGGAGGCCGACGATCTGGTCGCGCGAGCGCGGCCCCGATGCCACCTCCTCGTCGCGCACGGCCGCCCAATCCCGAAGGATGTCCGACTCCGACCGTCGCTGACCGATGGCGCGGAGGAGAAGCGGCATCTCCCAACCCGTCATGATGACGGGACGGAGCCGCCGGAAGGCGGGCAAGAGCTCTTCCCCGGGGGGAGGCGCCTCGGGCCACGCCTTCACATAGGTGCGACGACTCGTCTCGAAGTACTCGCCCATGCCATCGCACAGCACGCCGTCGAAGTCGAGGGCGAGGATGTCGGGAGTGGTGTGGGCCGGTTGCGGCATGTGGTGGCGATCCTGCCAGAGCGTGGCGGAGAGGTCAAACCGCGCGAAAGACAGGAGGGTGCCGCGTGGCGCCGGGGCGGTAGAATGGTCCGCTCTTGTCCAATGCCTGAGCGTGGGAGGGTACGGTGAGCGACGATCTGCATAGCAGTGCGAGAGACCTTCGTCAGAAGCTCTACCGGCTCGAGGTCCTCCTGGACATCGAAAAGGGCAGGCTCGGCGGGGATGGGCTGGCCGGGGAAGCTCCCAAGGACGTGGAGCGAGCGGCCGCGCTCGCCAGGCTTCTGGAATCGGGACTCATCGAGGCGGCACCGGCGCCGGAGCACTTCCGCCTGAAGCCGGAAGGAAGAGACTTCCTCAAGGCCGTCCGGTCCAAGGTCGCCTTCCACGGCATGGTTGATTGGACCCGCGTGGACGAGATCGACTTCTCGAAGCTCTAGCGGTCGAGGCTACCCGGGAAGAGCGAGCGCGGGCAGCACCTCCGCGGTGAAGCGCTCGAACTGCGGGAACTGGTCGTCGCCCACGAAGCGCAGGCAGAGATCGGTGACGCCCGCGGCGGCGTAGCGGCGGAGGGAGGTGATCACCGCGTCGGGAGGCCCGAGGCCCATGGTGCCGCGCATGTGGACGCCGCCCCCGTAGTACGCGGCGAGAAACTCGCCGGTGCGGCGCTCGGCTGTGCGGACGTCATCCTCGAAGCGCACCGTCGTGTAGACACAGAGAGGAAAGCCGGGGAGGCGGCGGCCGCGCCGGGCCAGCGCCTCATCGGCGCGCTCGCGGA
>WNFP01001144.1_pt1 | contig 30183 bp, 20 predicted proteins | sample 5400201 | NCBI WGS metagenome assembly WNFP01 (sample SAMN13153355, study PRJNA577476) | soil metagenome | isolation source: 115 cm saprolite under Madrone tree | place: USA:California | collected 2016-06-14 | reverse complement strand
GATGGTCGCTCGCGTAACGCCGTCAACCGCCAGCGTGCACCTGCAGCGGCTGAAGTCGCAGCGATTGGTGAAGGTGTTCGCGCAGGGGAAACATCGCTACTACAGCCTGGAAGGAGCCAATGTGGCCGTAGCGCTCGAATCCTTGAGCGTGCTGGCCGGCGGATCCCCCGACGTATTTGTGCCGAACACGCCCAATGCGCTGCGCGCCGCACGAACTTGCTACGATCACATCGCGGGCACGCTGGGCGTCTCGCTGCATGACCGCTTCAAGGCGCTGGGCTGGCTGTCAGGCGGCTCAAGTGCCGATAACCCTTACGACCTCACACCAGGTGGAGTGCAGGCGTTCGAAGCTCTTGGTATTGATATCGAGGCAACTCGGAAACTGCGACGTCGTTTCGCCTACGCCTGCGTAGACTGGAGTGAGCGACGACCGCATGTCGGTGGCGCGGTCGGAGCGGCGGTGCTGAACGCGGCCCTGCAACAAAAATGGGTGATCCGGGATCTCGATAGTCGCGCGTTGACCATCACCAGAGCTGGCCGACGTGAAATGCAAACTCGCTTCGGCCTTCACGATTGAGACCTGGGTATAACTCCGGGCTATGTTCAATCGGCGTTTTTCTGCTTCTCGCCGCGCCCTGCTTCGGCGAAGTTCTAGAGCGTGTGCGCCGCGCCAAGATCAGTCGGGTAGATAACCGACTTCCCATCTCACGGCCAATTCGGAGAAATCGAATCTACCATTCCGCCTGTCCAATACAGATAAAAGGCTTCGTCGCAGGGCTTCATTACATCACCATATTTCTTTTTCGCGTGGCTGCCCCAGTGGGGTTTCCTGCCGTCGGCGTCGCAGAAACCGTACTCGTCGGACAGCCCCCATGAGCTGAACACCCGCCCCGACTTCTTCGCAATGTGGGGATCCGTGGCCAGCGCAACCACGGCCCGTCCGGAATACAGCGGCGTCTCGGACTCCTCAAAATTGGGATCCTTCTTCGCGGCCTCCCGCCAATTGGCTTCGGTTACACCGAAGTGCTCCAGCATCACTTCGGACCGCAGAAAACCGGGAGTAAGCGCAAGTACTGTCACATTCTTGCGACGCAGCTCACGAGCCATGGCAAACGCCATGCGGATCACGCTGGTCTTCACCAGATCGTAGAATAAATTCCCCCGGTACTGATACGAATCGCCGTCAGTCACTTCCACGATCAGGCCCCCGCTCGATTTTTTTGCAGATTCGATGAGCAGGGGAGCAGCAAAATGGCATGTAATGATGTGCGTGTAAAGAGCGCCTTCCATCATCTGGAAGCCTTTTGGCAGGTCGAGCTGCCAGAAGGGTTTCCCAAATTCCAGGAACGGATCTCCACCCCAGATGTTATTGACTAGGATGTCGAGCTTTCCGTGCTCCTTCTCGATCCGGGCGATGAGCATCTGGACGGCTCCGCGGTTGGTATGGTCGACGAAGGCCGGGATGCCCAGTCCCCCCCGCAACGTCACCCTCTCCGCCGTTTCTTCAACCGTCTCCAGTCTCATCGAAGCGCTTCGCGTCGAATTTCTAGTGGCCCGCGAACTGCGCCCCGTGCAGTACACCGTGGCGCCGGCTTCTCCCAAGGCTACCGCGATTCCTCGGCCGGCCCCTCGGCTTGCACCTGCCACTAGGGCGACTGTTCCGCGCATGTTGGGGGGTGTGTAGGAAGGGGACATGGGTGCCTCCATACCTGATTCCTCAATCTTAAACTAATTTGTGCGCGTGGCAACGGACCGGAAGGACCATGGCAGCCAATGTAGCAGCAGAAGTGAAAGAGGATCCACCCCGAAGAAACGGCTGTTCCGAAGGAGTTGGCATTCGGAAGTGCGCGCGTGTGATCGCCAGGCCCATGAGGGTTTTGAAGCAACACAGCCGAAGCTATGAAATCGTCCTGAGTTGGCTAACCATCTCGCCCAACCAGGCTTCTAGTAGTGACCGCTGGTCGGGCGTCATCTCTGTGAACGCAAGGCCCATCCCAAATCGCGGGTCGCAATAGGCCACCTTGGCCTTGGTCTCGAAGACGCCCTGATCCCTAAGAATCCGCAACCCCACCAGGGTCCCCTCGGGGAACGGATTTAGCGTGTCAATATAGCAGCCCCCCAGGCCCAGTTCCGAAGTGCGTGCTGAGAGTAGCGCCCCGGAACGCAGCTCGGTCACCTCGGCAGAAGCGACCAGCGGACAACGCCGAACGGAACGCTTTTTAGCCGGTTGCAAGGGCTTGTTTCTTTTGATCATGGAGCATCACTCACGGCAATCTCGCCGCACAAGCTTGTCTAAATCAGCTAATGTCGAAGGGCGGCGTATTCCTTCAGCCATATTCAGTCCAAAGCTACCATGACAGCAACTCCCGTTGCGTCCGGAACATGCCGTCCCCGCTTGGCCGCCACAAGGTCAGTTCGAGACCGTGGAAAATAAGCCCAGCGACTCGCCCGGGGGCAGTGGCCTTCCTTCCTGGTGGTCCCACTTTATCTGATCGAACTGCGGCCACATGTCACCGTTGCGTCATAGAGCTGCAGTACATTAGGGAAGCCACGACCTCAGATTCTCGCTGAGCCATAACTCCCGGTCGATCCCGCGCAACCTCGTGGTGTAGTCGCACAAGTCGATCAAGGGTCCGTTTATACCCTGTATTTGGAACAATTGCGTATCTATTTCGGGCGGGCGCGGGTTTTCTCTTTAGCCAGGACTCCCGAGTAGCGCCGGGGAATTCCGGGCAAATTATTGGTAACGCATTCGAAGAGCAGCAAGCTTCAACGAGGCGAACTCAAAGGATTTCAGGGTATCTGCATTGCCGCGGCGCCCGTAGGAGGGTGCGATGGACGCCGGCGGTGATGCCCGCCAGCGACGGTGGTATGCAAAAAAACTCCGTTCAGCGGATTTCAACGCTAGGTAACGTTGGTTACATTCCTATCGCCTGACGAGCCAGGCCTCAGTTTCACCTTCTTGAATACCGCTGAATTCAAAGGCCTTCGCACCGGAAGCTTTTCGACGCCTGTGGGAGACCTGCCAAGTTACTTGTCTCTTGCAGTACGTCTGGTGCACTACCTGCGCTTTGAGATAAATTTCATCCCGGAGGGTTCATGGACATTCTGGCAGCAATCAAGCGCGAAGAGAGAAAACTCGAAAAACACTTAGGCAAGTTACAGCATCAATTGAACGGAGTACGAGCGGCGGCAAAAGCTCTGGGCGATTCGACGAAGCGAGAACTAAGGGGCGCGAAGAAGCGCGTGTTGTCGGCTGCGGCCAGGGCGAAAATTGGCAGAGCCGCCAAGAAGCGATGGGCGAAGTTTCGAGCGCAAGCGAAGAAAGCAGCAGGATAGTCCGAAAACCGGACTCTTCCAAAACACACTCCCCCAAGGTTTTTCGGCAGCCTGATGGAGGGTGCTCAATACCTTCGCCAACGAGTCAACTTGCAAACGACGCGATCTCTGGGAGCCGCGTACGACCGCAAGTCATGCGGTCTCGCGGAACCATACAGTTCGAATGCTAAGTTGAAGGAAGACTATTTCCGCGCCATTCGAGATCTCGTAAGGGTTGGTGCCGTTGAGGTCTTCCGGGCGAAGGACTCGCAAGATATTCGAACGATGCTTGGCATCCCTGCCATAGCTGCGGGAACTCGAACCCATGCAAGATTTCTCCTGAACTACTTCGACAAAGAATCGCTGGAAATTGAAAGACTGGCCTCGGAAGTCGATTTCCGATAATGCGCTGCAATCAGGACTTAACCTAACCGTGATATAAACTTTCGGTCCGGCTCAGTGCATCTTGTGCCTCCAGGATCTTGCAAACTATCATGCGTCCAGTCATTCAAGTTTCGGGAGTCCGCAAGACCTACGGCAAAACGGTGGCTGTCGACGAGGTGTCGTTCGAGGTAAACGAAGGTGAGATTTTCGGTTTAATCGGGCCCAACGGCGCAGGAAAAACCACCACGATGGAGTGCATCGAAGGTCTGCGCACGCCCGACCAGGGCACTATCTCGGTCTTAGGTCTTGATCCCTTTCGTCACGTCTACAAGCTGCAGGACCGCATCGGGGTTCAGCTCCAGCAGGCGCAGTTGCAGAAGCGGATAAAAGTGTGGGAGGCGGTAGACCTGTGGGCTTCGCTTTACCAAAAGAAAGCGATCGACGGCGAACACTTACTCGAACAACTCGGTCTCGCCGATAAGCGGGGCGCCTGGTTCATGAACCTCTCCGGAGGCCAGAAGCAGCGTCTGTTTATCGCCCTTGCACTCATCAACGATCCGGAGGTGGTGTTTCTCGACGAGCTGACCACCGGGCTGGACCCGCAGTCCCGGCGGGCCATCTGGGATCTCGTGCGCGGTATCCGCGCCCGCGGCAAGACCGTCTTTTTGACCACTCATCTGATGGAAGAGGCCGAACGGTTGTGTGACCGGGTAGCCATCATCGAGCACGGACGGATCATCGACATGGACAGGCCGGAGCGCCTCGTCGACCGACACTGCCCTGAGCGAACCGTGGTTCTCGCCACGGACGACCCCATCGCTGAAGACCGCTTCCGGGCCATCCCCGGAGTTGAGGCGGTGATCTTGACTGACTTGCGATTCACCATTCGCGGTCGGGGCGACGACCTAGTGACCGAGGTGATTCGTTGTCTGTCCGAGAATCGGATCCGGGTCACGGATTTCCGCACGATTCTCCCCAACCTTGAGGACGTCTTTCTCAAGCTGACCGGTCACTCGATTCGCGAGTAGGTTCGATAATGATGCGTGGACTCTGGAAACTGACTTGGATAGAGATCAAGATCTTCCTGCGCGAACCGCTTGGCGCATTTGGCACGATCGGTTTCCCTGTTCTGGTTTTCCTCGTGTTGGGCCGTGTAGCCGGCCGCAGACTCGCACCACCTCCACTCGCTGCCAGCAGTTTTATTCTCGTGGGTCTACCAGTCCTGGCCTCCGTGCTGATCGCCGTCAGCGCTGTGCTTTCGCTGGTCACGATAATCTCCATCTATCGCGAAGGCGGCATCCTCAAGCGACTACGCGCCACGCCGCTGCGCCCGCAGACGATCCTTACCGCCCACGTGATCGTGAAGCTGATACTCACCGCGGCCACGCTGGCCCTAATGGTCCTGGCCGGCAAACGCTACTACCCTGTCGACGTTCACGCTCCATTGTTCTCTTTCACGCTTGCGCTGCTAATCAGCACTTGGAGCATCCTGTCGATCGGTTTTCTCATCGCCAGCATCGTTCCCACGGCCCGCTTTGCGCAGCCGATCGGCGCCATTATTCTGTACCCCATGATCGCTGTCTCGGGGCTCTTCGTGCGGGTAGACTCGCTGCCGCCAGTGCTTCACGCGGTGGCGCGAGTGCTGCCGCTAACCTACGCGGTGCCACTACTCCAGGGAATCTGGAACGGCGACGCCTGGTCAACCCACGTGGGCGACGTAGCGGCACTGGCCGTGTTGTTTGCCGTTTGCACAGCGCTCTCGACGAGGGTTTTTCGTTGGGAGTAGCACAATGTTGCTCGATGCCCTATTCGACGCAGCGGCGGGGCCGAGACGGGCTCACATGACAGCGCGGAACTCAAAAGCAACCATTCCCCCGAAGTTCGGAATACTGCAAAATGGCAACATGACTCCAGTCCCGCGCTCTCTGAGCATCTCACTTCTGGTTAGCCTAGTCGCGATTCTCAATCCAGTCTCCGGCCAGTCTCCTCCGTCAGCTCAACACACGGAACGTCCGACACCGCCAACACGCAATCCCAACAGTCCCGGTTATGTCACGGCCAAAGAATTGCCCGACGGCTCAAACCCTCCGGTCAACGCGGACGGCAATTTCGTCATCGGGCCGACCCACGATGTTCCTCCCGAGATGGCTGTCCAGGACGGCATACCTAGGGGAACGGTGATGGAGTTCACTATGAACTCGTCGGACAGCAAGGTCTATCCAGGCATTGCACGTGACCCCAGCACCTTCGGAACTATAGATCCTGCTAACCCCTCAAAGCTGGTGGTGACTACAAGCCACCCCGCTCCGTACACGCGGAGGGTGAGCGTCTATGTTCCCAAGCAATACGTGCCGGGTAGCCTCGCGCCTTTCATCGTCGGGGCGGACGGGACTGACCCGTTGCTTTTTTCGGCCGTGGACACCTTGATTGCTCAACATAGGGTCCCGGTGATGATTGCCATTTCTATCGGCAACGGAGGTGGGGACGCGCAGGGGAGTGAACGCGGTCTTGAGTACGACACCATGTCCGGAGTCTATGCCGAGTTTGTGGAGAGCGAAGTTTTGCCTCGGGTGGAAATCGAAGCTCACGTGAAACTCACTAAGGATCCGGACGGCAGGGCAACCATGGGTGGCAGCTCAGGAGGCTCTTGCGCGTTGATCATGGCTTGGTATCACCCCGAGCTTTATCACCGCGTTCTCACCTATTCCGGAACATTTGTAAACCAACAGTGGCCGTACAATCCGCAAACGCCGCACGGTGCTTGGGAGTTTCACGAGCATCTCATCCCGGACAGCCCGGCTAAGCCGATACGAATCTGGATGGAAGTTGGTGACCGAGATCTCTTGAATCCGAACGTGATGCGCGACAATATGCACGATTGGGTTCTCGCAAACGAGCATATGGCTACCGTACTCGCTGCCAAGGGCTATCACTACCAGTTCGTATTTGCCCGCAACGCCGGACACGTTGACCGAACGGTGAAACAACAGACACTTTCCGGGGCCCTTCAGTACATCTGGCAGGACTACCCATCTTCGGCGATCAAGAATTGATCCGCTACTCGCGGAGGAATCGGTTGATCGCGCACAGGCAAATGCAGAACGCCGAGCGCCTCGATGAAGGCAGCTGCGTGCTGCGCCATCTCCTCAATCGAAGTTGGAACCTCACCGCTAGAGCTGGAGACGCCGGCGTTGTTGAACAAGTCACTTCGCGGTCCTGGGCAAATCCGTCGGTCAACCCGGGATCCCAGTGATCCATGGTTCCGGTAAAGTGCATGAAGAGGAGCAGCGGGATGTCGATCGTTACGCCGAAGCGGCGGTTGGCGAAGCGACAGTACGGGTTGGCCGACGATCCTTCCAGAATTGTGATATTCGCTCATGCCGATGACTTGGCTTATACTCCGCCCATGGGGAAAGGCATCCCGATTGTTCCCCGCGTATTAATCTTCGTCCTGTCCGCTGCCGCTAGTGTTTTCGCCCAGGCCAATCCCGACTGGACCGAACCGTTCCCACCGTTTCACATCGCAGGCAACCTGTACTACGTTGGGAGTAAGGGGCTGGCGAATTATCTGGTCGCGACACCGCGAGGGAACATCCTTATCAACAGCGATCTGGAAGCTAATGTGCAGATGATTGAGGCGAGCATCGAGAAACTCGGATTCAAGTTCAAGGACACCAAGATTCTGCTCATCAGTCACGCGCACTGGGATCACGACGCCGGGAGCGCGACGATCAAGGAATTGACGGGCGCGACGTACATGGTGATGGATGCGGACGTGCCTGTGGTCGAATCTGGTGGCAAGACTGATTTTGAGTACGGCAACAGTCCCACTTCCCTCTATCGGCCCGTCAAGGTGGACCGCGTATTGCACGACGGCGACGAAGTGAGACTTGGTAGTGCCGTGCTCGTCGCGCACCTCACTCCAGGACACACCAAAGGCTGCACCACCTGGACGATGGAGGTGACAGAACGCGGTAAGACATACAACGTGGTGATCCTCGGCAGCCCCAATGTGAACGCTGGCTACAAACTCGTCGACAACACAGCGTACCCGCAGATCGCCGAAGATTACGAGCGCATGTGGGGCGTTCTGAAGTCATTGCCATGCGATATTTTCCTCGGTGCCCATGGTAACTACTTCGGACTCGAAGAAAAGTACCCTCTTATGAAAAAGGGAGGCGTGAACGCGTTCGTCGATCCTAGCGGCTACAAAAAGTATATTGCCCAAAAGGAACACGATTTCCGGACCGAATTGGCAAGACAAAAACTCGCCGCCAAATGAAAGGCTGAGCGAACGAAAGAGTCGGCCTGGGGGTAAATGCCGGAGCATTCGGAATTTAGATCCAACCCCAATTCTCGACAATTCGTCCAGCATGACACATATTCTCCGCGGGGCTGCGCTAGTGGGAACACCCATGAGGGTCAAGTACCGCCCTAGGCACGCGCATGAGATCTAGACAGTTCCGTGTCCCCACCGGCCGGATTCGCGCTTGCCAGGAAAGTAGGGAAAAAGTCGTGAGCTCCTTCCTTGACATCCTCCCCCACGTGAACGGGGGGGATTCCCTAAACTTGGGCAGACAACCCGCTTATTGGGCTCATCCATCTCGAAGCATGCCGGGTCGGATTCCGTAAAACTAATTCTTGCCTTGGACTTTTTCTTAAACTGCGGCGGGTGAACTTGCTGGCCTCGGAAGAACCGCTGATAACGGTGTTGCGCAGCCCGTTCGTCACACACCATTAGGTCCCGAAGGCACGCACTATTTTTAACCGCTTAAGGCTCGCTTACCCCGCCCTGAAGCGCTGGGCTTGCGCTCGCCACTGGGTCATTGAAAAGCTGACAAAGAATCATGACCCTTCATCATTTGACTGCGGAAAATCGTCAGGTTGCCGAAGTAGCTTGCGGCACAGTTGCGGCGATGGCGGGATCGGTCACGCTGGGTTTTCCGGTTTCCAGGTGTCCTGCCAACTGCCGCTGAAAGCTGGCATCGGAATCGATGCGTACGGTCAAGTCGTACCAGCCGAAAGATTCATGCAACTGGCTAACATACGTAACACTGTCGTGCGGGTACAGCAGGTGCGTGCGCGTTTTGCCGGAGTAAGCGTCAAAGATACTCACGTTTTCTGCGCTTGAGCCATGGTTGCGAATCACGTGGACTCAGGCGCAACGATGTGAACGATCCGCGGTAGCTGCTCGAATTCCGCAAGCTGCCGCGTCTGCAGGTCACGTATGTTTGCAAAGGATGTGGGCCCTTCGCCGCTCACTTTTAATATGGGTTGGCGCTCTCTGTTAGTTAGCGTTCGATCTTCCCGATCCTGCGGCGGTGGCCGGAACACCTCAACAAATTGAACGTGCTTTCCTCGATGCCTACATGATTCTCGATCTCACTGTTTCTGTGCCTTGCCCTTTCCAGCCTCGACAAACTGGCCATTCAGAAGGAAATCGACAGGATTGGCAAATCCAGTGAAGCCAAATCTGCGTAGGCGTTTGAATGTCCATAAGTACGGAAGTGCCCGCCCGTTCTCCCTCTAGCTCTCTTCTCCTTTTGACAATCAGTAGGAGAGATGTATTCTTCCTCCTGAACCTCAGGGGGAATGCGTCTATGGCGGACAAGCCGAGTGATCTCGTCCAAGGAACTCTGGACATGCTCATCCTGAAAACGCTGGCGCTCGAACCCATACACGGATATGGGATCGCCGTCCGGCTCGAACAGATGAGCAAAGGCGTTTTCCGCCTCAATGCCGAACGAGCGGGGCTGATCAGCAGCGAATGGAAAGCCACCGAGAATAGCCGGCGCGCCAAGTACTACGTCCTAACAGACCAGGGACGAAAAAGGCTCAACAGCGAAACACGAGAATGGGGAAGGCAAGTGGCGGCCATCGCCAGAATCTTGGAGGCGTCGTAAGCGAACCATGTCATTGCTGCGAAGCATGGCGGGCGGACTCCGAGCGCTGTTCCGAAAAGAGCAGATCAGCCGGGAGCTGGACGAAGAACTAAACGGCTTCCTGGAGATGGCCGCCGAAGCAAAGATGAAGCAGGGTATGAGCCGCAACGAAGCGCTCCGGACGGCACGCTTGGAGCGGGGAAGTGTCGACGTTGCGAAAGAAGTGGTTCGCTCTGCCGGCTGGGAATCGTTTGTGGAGACTCTGCTGTGGGACACGCGCCACGCGCTCAGACGCCTGCGACTGGCGCCAGCATTCACCATCGCCACCATACTGACACTGGCACTCGGCATCGGCGCAACTACTTCGATTTTTACTTTAGTGCATGCCGTTTTGTTGAAGTCGCTCCCGGTAGCGAGTCCCGGCGAATTGTACCGTCTAGGGAAAGAGCCCCGCTGCTGTTACCAGGGCGGATACAGTCAAGAAAAAGAGTTCTCCCTCGTTTCCTATGACCTGTACAGATACCTTCGAGACAACACCAAGGGTTTCTCCGAATTAGCGGCGTTCCCAGCGCCCGAGCCACAGTTTGGTGTACGACGCTCGGGCAGCTCAGAGGCAGCCCAAAGTTATCCAGGCGAGTTCGTCTCCGGCAATTACTTCTCCATGTTCGGCATAAGAGCGTATGTCGGCCGCGCTTTTGCCGATGGGGATGATCAACCGAACGCTCCGCCAGTCGCCGTGATGAGTTATCGCCTTTGGCAGGAAAGGTATGGATCCGATCCATCAGTAATCGGAGGCTTGTTCAATCTAAATGACAAGCCGTTTACGGTGGTGGGGATCACTCCACCAGGCTTCTTTGGTGACACTCTTCGAAGCACTCCACCCGATTTCTTTCTACCGCTGAACACCGAACCGTTTGTCCAGACCGATGCCGACCTGCATAAGATCGATACTCACTGGCTGGAGTTGATTGGACGCATCCAACCGGGCGCGAACCCTGCATCCATAGAGGCTGAAATGCGGGTGGAGCTCAAGCAGTGGTTGCGCTCGCACTGGGGTGAGATGAGCGCGAACGATCGCGCAAAGTTCCCGAATCAGACCTTATACCTAAGCCCTGGCGGCGCCGGAATCACGAGCATGCGCGAGCAGTACGAGCACTGGCTTCTGATCCTGATGATGGTTTCAGGATTTGTGCTGCTCATCGTCTGCGCTAACGTTGCCAACCTCATGCTTGTTCGCGGCATGGAGCGCCGGCGACAAATATCACTGAGCATGGCGCTGGGTGCCCAGACTTCGCGAGTTGTGACGCAGCCCCTCATTGAAAGCATCTTGCTCTCATTGTTTGGCGGCGCGGCAGGTCTGCTGATCACATTCGCGGGCACGCGCCTGATCCTTCATTTTGCATTCCCCACTTTTCCCGGTTTCGCCAGCGTGCCCATCAGCGCCTCGCCTTCCGGGCCGGTGCTGCTATTCGCTTTTGTCACATCACTTTTGACCGGGGTTGCCTTCGGCATCGCTCCCGCATGGATGGCCACACGAGCAGATCCAATTGAGGCCCTTCGTGGTGCGAGCCGCTCCAGCGACCGCACTGGCTCCCTCCCGAGGAAGACACTTGTAGTATTCCAGGCCGCGCTCTCGCTTGTTTTGCTATCAGCATCAGGACTGCTTACCACCGCTTTGCAGAGACTGGAGAATCAAGATTTCGGGTTCGAGCAGGACCGGCGCATCGTCGTGAACATTAATCCACGGCTTGCCGGATACCGGACCAACCAACTCTCGTCACTTTATCGGCGCATCCGCGATTCGATAGCCAGCATTCCCGGCGTGTCTTCCGTCGCTCTTTGCCAATACTCGCCACTAAGCGGCGGGGGTTGGGGTGCTGGCGTCTGGGTAGATGGCTACCCCGCTCCAGGGCCCAACGATGACAACTCCACTTCGTGGGATCGAGTCACGTCGGGGTATTTTGGTGTCATCGGGACTCCGATCATCAAAGGACGCGGCCTCTCCGAAGAGGATACGGCCACTTCGCAAAAGGTTGCAGTCATCAACGAAGCGTTTGCGCGGAAGTTTTTCGAGAACGAAGATCCAATTGGCAAGCACTTCGGCCGGAAGCCGGAAGCAAGCCGTGAATTCGAAGTTGTCGGTATGGTTAAGGATGCGCGCTATGTGACATTCAATCTCGACCAGCCGAGCGGCCCGTTCTTCTTTTTGCCTGAAGCGCAGGCGGAATACTCGCAAGGCAATCTGGGCTCACTTTTCCTCCACGACATTCTCATTTTGACGAGGCCGCAAGCTAGCCTGTCCATCGCGCAGGTGCGTCAAGCCATGGCTTCGGTGGATCCTAATTTGCCGATCATTTCGATTCGGGCTCTGAGAGAGCAGGTGGCCACTCAGTTCACTCAGCAGCGACTCATCGCGCGCCTCACTTCGCTCTTCGGAGTTCTTTCCCTAGTCTTGGCTTCGATTGGTCTGTATGGAGTGACTGCCTACAACGCTGGACGCCGCGTCAGTGAGATCGGCGTGCGTATGGCGCTGGGGGCAACACGAGGAAGCGTGGTCGCGCTCATTTTGCGGGGCGCGTTCGCGTTAATCGCCTGTGGGCTCACATTGGGTGTGGTGTTGGCTCTTGCCGCGGGGCGGGTATTGAAGGGCCAGCTTTATGGATTCAACCCCCACGATCCGATAGTCATTACGATAGCTGTCGTCGTTCTCGCGCTATCCGCCTTGAGTGCCACACTGATTCCAGCCTTCCGAGCGTCTTCCGTCTCTCCATCTGAAGCGCTACGCAGCGAATAAAAATCCAACATTCTCCGCGATTCGAAGACACGATGGAACCGCTCTGCGCACTCTCAGTACGCACGCACTGCGGCTGACGGTTTTCTTGAGTCCGCGCGGTCGACCGCCGATCCACATATGCATGCGCTCGCCTTGGATCTGACAGGGCGAGTAGCGATGGCTGAGAACGACTCGGCGGGCGCACGCGAACATATCCAGCAAGCTCTCGCGATGGTTGACAAGTTTGAGATTCTGGTCGCGGCCTGGCAAACATATGCTACGGCGAGGCAGTACAGCAACGGAACGGTCTCGCAACCCGGGCTTCTGGACTTGGGATGTCGGGGTCCACGAAAACATTCCAGCCCCGGAGCGCAGCGGGTGCAATTCCGGCTGGAGGTTTTCAATCTCCTTAACCACCCCAATGGGGACGTAGCCAATTCCAATCCCCGGAGCGGGTCCTTCGGGCAGATGACGAATAACGAATAAACTTGGGAGCGACAAATGCAACTGGCCCTGATATACAGTTTCTGAAAATGGGAAGGTTGAATCATGTTCCGGTGTGAACGAGTGTGCCGATGAATGAACTCTCTCGACGAGAATTTACAAAACTGATCGCGGCGGCAGGGGTTGCCACACGATTTCCTCAGATTCAAACCACCAATCGAGTTATAGGCATTCAGGTGGGAGCGGTGTCGTTCGTGGACGAAGGCATCTCCTCCGTGCTAGACCGCTTTCAGCGCGATGGCAACATTAACGCGCTGTTCGTGGCGACGTTCACTTACGGACGCGGCATTGCCGGTCGGCAGGTTCCCGGCCAGCCCCTGCCGGATCATGGCAAGCAAGCGTATGACACCAATTTTCACGGCGGGAATTATGCGCGCACGCATGAACAGTACTACACGCATACTGCCCTGAAAGAGATTCAAGCGCCCGACCATCCTGGATTTGATGTTCTCGCGGAAGTTCTACCGCAAGCGCAATCGCGACGGATAAAAATATTCTGCTGGTACGAAGATGTCTTTCGTCGCGATCTGGAAGGCGTTGACCGCTTGCAAGAAGTGACGCTCTCGGGCGAGAAGGCGAGCACGATCTGTTTTCACAACCCCGAAGTGCAAGCGTTCTGGCGCGCACTTACCGAAGATTATCTGCGCAGCTATCCCATTGACGGCGTCATGTGGGGAAGCGAGCGGCAGGGTCCTTTTGGCAACGCGATTGGTGCCATGCACGGAGGCGCTGGATCGAATCCTTTTGAGGTCGCTTGCTTTTGTGATTTCTGCAAGCAAGCAGCAAAGTCCCGAGGGATCGACGCAGAACGAGCCATGGAGGGCTACAGAAAACTTGCAACCTTGGTGCGCGATGCACGGGAAAAATCGCGTCCGAGCGACGGCTACTTCGTTTCTTTGTGGCGTCTGCTGATCCAATATCCGGAAATTCTCGCGTGGGAAAAGCTGTGGAGCGACGGTCAGAAGAGCACGTACGCAAACATCTACCAAGTGACGAAGTCAATTCGCCGGGAGGCAATGGTCGGCTGGCACATCTGGCATAACAATTCCTTTAGTCCGTTCTATCGCGCGACACAGGACTACGCGGAGTTCCGCAAATACTCTGATTTTCTCAAAGTCGTCATGTACAACAATTGCGGCGGTCCCCGGCTGGCGTCCTATGTCAATAGCGTCAGCCAGACAATCTTCGCGGATTTTACTGCGGAAGAAGTACTTGGACTCACTTGCAAAACGCTGAACTACCAAGAGACGAATCTTGCCGGGCTTCCGAGCCAGGGACTGTCGGCAAACTACGTCGAGCGCGAAACGCGCCGCGCGATTGCTGGCGTCCAGAATACGGTCAAGATTTGGCCCGGTATTGATATTGATATTCCGACCGGCCGAGACGAAAAGAAGACCGAGCCGCGGGATGTGCGCGATGCCGTGCGAGCGGCTCTGGGCACTGGCGCAGACGGCGTGATCCTCTCGCGCAAGTACTCGGAAATGCGCCTAGCGAATTTGCGCGCTGTTGGGGAGGCGTTGCGAGCATGAGCACCATGAACAGACGCTCCTTCCTGCTGCTTACGGCAGCCTCAGTTACCACGTCTCCGGCAGAAATTCCTGTCATGCTGCCCGATTCCACCGATATCGTACAGGCCAACACGCCTTCATGTCCCTGGTACAGCGCCATGCGACGATGTGGTCAGATCAATTTCAACGAACGCGATCCGTTGACCATGGATACGCAAGCGTGGGCCGACTATTGGGCATCGCTCAAGGTCGATGCAGTGCTGCTGAACGGCGGTGGCATTCTTGCCTTCTATCCGACCCAAGTGCCCTACCACCGTCGTAGCCAATTCCTCGGAACACGCGATCTATTCGGCGAGATGGTTGCCGCCGTGAAACAGCGCGGTATTCGCGCTGTCGCTCGCATGGATTGCAATCTCGCCTACGAGGACGCCTTGAAAGCGCACCCCGAGTGGTTCGAGCGCAACTCCGATGGATCGTCTCGACCTCACCTGGAGTCGCCGTGGCTGTTCTCTACCTGCATGTTCGGGAGCTACTTTTCCGAGCAGATGCCAGCAATCTACCGCGAGATCAATCAGCGTTACGCTGTAGACGGATTCTTCACCAATGGCTGGCCGTCCACAGGAGCACTGCGTGTGTGCTACTGCGAGAATTGTCGCCGCCTGTACGAGAAGTTAGGGGGAGCGCCACCGGCAGAAACAGACGCCTCGAATCCGCTTTATCGCAAGTACTACCAGGCGCATCAGGACCGCGTGTTGGAACTGTGGCGTTTGTGGGATAGCGTCGCCCGCGAAGGCAGCGCGGAATCCGTGTACGTCGGCAACCTCGGCGGCGGGATCGACACCATCAAGGATTTAGAGCCGCTTAGCCACGCTGCGGCATGGTTCAACGCCGACCACCAAGGCCGCTCGGGTGAGACGCCGATCTGGAACTGTTCGCAGCAGGGTCGCGTCGCGCAATCCGTCATGCAGGGGCGCACCATAACGAACGTCGCGGGGGCTTACAGCAATGCACAACCAAGCTGGCGGCACGTTTCCAAAGCGCCTGCCGAACTGACGCTTTGGCTTGCGCAAACTACTGCAAGCGGGATGGTGCCATGGTTTCATTGGCTAGGCGGTTCTCCCGAGGACAATCGCTGGCGGGAGGTAGGGCGCTCTTTCTTTACCTGGCTGGCCGCAAACGAAACGCATTTCTGTAATCGGAGTTCGATTGCTGAGCTAGCCGTCCTCTATCCGCAACGCACGGTCGCTTTCTATTCCCGGCCAGATTCCCGACGGCCACGCTATCGTGGCGGCCCGGTCGATTATCTGCAAGGCATTTACTACGCGCTGCTGGAAGGACGTTTCTTGTTCGACTTCGTACACGAAGGGAACCTGGATGCAGCGAATTTGAAAAAATACCGCGCGCTTCTTCTTCCCAACGCAGCTTACCTCCGCGATGCTCAGTGTGAAGCCATTCGGCAATATGTGCGTGGAGGCGGCTCCCTGCTCGCTACATTTGAAACCTCCCGTTACAACGAATGGGGCGATCCGCGTTCCGACTTTGAACTGGCCGATGTGTTCGGAGTTCATGCGGCAGGCGAGGTCGTTGGACCTCAAGGGAATAGTTACGCGCGCATTGAGCAACCTCATCCAGTCGTTCAGGGTTTCAATGGCACCGCCCTGCTGCCCGGAGCCGAGAGCCGCGTTCCGGTGAAGGCCGAAGCCGCTCCTCTCGTCTTGAGCGTTGTCCCTTGGTATCCGGCATTTCCGCCGGAGATGGTCTATCCGCGCACCCCGAGGACAACGGAGCATGCTGCGGTCTTTCGGGAGATAGAAGAATCGCGAATCGCGTTTTTCCCGGGCGACGTTGACCGTACCTGCTGGCGGTCTGGCAACGCGGACATGAGTCAGTTGTTACAAAACGCGATTAAGTGGGTACAGGGCGATGACCCCGCCATTTCCATTAGCGGCGAGGGCATGATTGAGGCTTTCGCTTGGGAAACTGAACCCGGCTACGCCTTGCACCTACTTAACTACACAAACCCGAATATGACCCACGGCGCGATCCGGCGCACTTATTCCTTGGGTTTGCAGCAGGTACGCTTCCGCGTTGCTCGCAATCGCTCAATCAAGAGTGTGCGCGCGCTACGCTCGTCCGTGAGCCTGCCCTTTCAGCAGCAATCGGACCGGGTGAGTTTTGCGGTCCCGGGAATCGCGGACTATGAAGTCATTTCGTTGACCTAAAGCCGCCGTGGGCCGCAGGGAGGCAACGTTCACCGGTCAGCCGGATAACTGGAAAGAAGATACTGTTCAGATCGAGGGCGGGATAAACGAAGCGTGGCGAGTGGCTCTTCGTCTAGATCCCTGTGGGTCAGTCAGTAATCAAGGGAAGCGGCTCGCCGGGAAGGTCGCTGGAGCGGTACAGAGCCTCCACGAGCGCCATTGTTTGAAGCGCATCTTCAAAGTGCGACGGCAACGTGGAAGCAGTTCCTTCCAGCGAAGCACTGGAGAGCGCCCATAGTTCCCATGAAGGCGTCGGGAGAGTTGTTCCGCTAACCGGGAGGGAGAAATACCGCTGAACACGCTCACCGCCAAAAAGGTCATGCGGCACACCTGTCAAGCGAACTAAGCGAACTACGGTGCCTGGTAGGATTGGAAGATGTATTGTAAAGTGCCTTCCCCCGACTCACCGGCAGAGCGGGCTGAGGTGGTGTCCCTGCGGGAAGCATTCTTTCGCCAAATTCGCACCCATGAATGCTAGCGAGCAAGACTACGATCGAGGAGAACGGAGGAGATTCCTTTGTCATTGCAATTTGTATACGCTACCGTCTGGGAAGCTCTCGATGCGTCGCGCACCACGTTACTTCGTTATCATGACACTCGGAACTATGGCCGCGGTTTGTATGTTGACCTGCGGGGCCAGTTGGCAATCTCATTTGGGCCATAGTCAAGAGGTGGGTCAGGCCGCCGGTGCGGTGCTCATCAGTCGCGCTACGCATATGGACGTCTCGCGGCCGCTCGCCTCGATGCGGGAGCGGGACATCAGGGACGCGTCCGCTGATTGTGAAGGAGCGGGATGCGGCCCGTCGCCAGGCGCCTCGGCGGATGGCTCGGATGCAGTGCAAGAGCAAACGCAGGAAGGGGCCTTACCTCCTCCAATACCGCCGCCAACTTTAAGTCCCGCTGGAATTGCGGTTGAGCAAACGTCCCAGGGTGCGCGGCCCGCGGCGCCATTACTTGAGAGCTTCGACGGACTCGGCGCCGGGTTCGAGGGTCCGCAGGGCACAACGAACTTTCGCAACCCGTCCGACAACAGCCTGGCCGTCGGCCCCAGTCACATCATGCAGATCGTCAATTCCAGGATCGCAATTTACTCAAAGAGGTCCGAGAAATACGGCAAGAGCGGTACGGTGTTGTACGGGGCGGTTGCTACGAAATCCGTGTGGATCGGATTCGGAGGCGCATGCGAAGCCCGCAACAACGGCGACGCCGTAGTGCGCTACGACCAGCTTGCCGAGCGGTGGCTGATCGTGATGCCAATATTCTCACGAATTGGACCCGACGAATTTCCGGGCGGCACCGGTCTGGCTAGTGCCAAACCGGTCCCTGTAGAACAGGTTGCGAAGACCAGCGAGGCGTCTGCACCGGGGGCGGCGACGGCGCTTCCTGCGAATCCACCGCAGCCGCCATCCCCGCCAGAGCGCGCGCAAAGGCCACCCGAAAAGAAAGAGGGAGTGTGGGCCATGTGCTATGCGGTCAGCACTGGCCCGGACCCGCTGGGTACCTACTATCGGTATGCGTTCGAGCGGAGGTTATTTCCGGACTATCCACGTCCTGCGGTTTGGACCGACGGCTACTACACGCCAACCAGCACGGGCGACGATGTGATTCAAAAACACACGTGCATTGCGGATCGCGCGAAAATGTTGGCGGGCCATCCAGCGACCGAGCAGTGCATCGTGCTCGATGGTGTGAATTTTCTGAACAACGCTGACATCGATGGCCGGAAACTTCCGCCTCCGGGAGCGCCCAACATCATGATGGCGGCTGGTGGCACGCAGCTCAAGAAGATCTTCGAAGACGATGGCATTTACTACTGGAAGGTTCACGTCGACTGGAATAATCCTGCGAATACGAAGGCAGATGGCCCAGTAAAAATCAACGTTGCGCCGTACCACTACTTGTGCGAAGGGCAGTTGTCGAGCTGCGTTCCACAGCCTGGCACCGAGCGCCGGCTAGACGTGCAAGGCGACAAGATCATGCAGCGGCTCATCTACCGAAAGGTCGGGGGACACGAGTCGATCGTCGCTGCGCACTCGGTCGCTACGCAGGGCGGCGGGGGTGTGCGCTGGTACGAGTTCCGCCTCGACAAAAAGCGCGACCCCGTGTTGCATCAGCAGGGTACGTATGCACCGGAAGGATTCTACCGTTGGATGCCCAGCATCGCGATGGATAAGAAAGGCGACATTGCGATCGGATACTCGTTCGGTGGACTACCCAATTTCACGGGGCAGCGCTTCGCGGCCCGGCAGGCTGGCGATCCAAAGGGTCAGTTGACATTGCACGAGACCGTGCTCGTGAAAGGGGAGGCCTCGCAAACGAACACCCTGCGATGGGAAGACTACACGACAACTGCGATGGATCCGAGCGATGACTGCACGTTCTGGTATGTCGGCGATTATATGAAAGAGGGCGACAAAGCCTATCGAACCAGGATCGGCTCGTTCCGTTTGCCAAATTGCAAAGGCCGCTAGTTAGATTACCGAAGCCATCAGGGTTGCCCCGGTTTTGTCTCGATGGATGCTTTCAGTGCTTTCGCTACTTCGCCGGCGATGTCGTCCTGGACAATCAAGATGTCGTCGAATTGTCGGTCGTAGGTTTCAGACCAGACAAAGAGCCGTTGTCAGCACGAATCAATCGCCCATCGATCCGCACCCTGCGTGCCTGACTTGCTCACGGTCGCATCGAGTACCTAAGCGACATCGGGGATGGGTGGGGTCCCATGCGAAAGCGGCCCATAGTTTGCCCTTGAAATAGAACGAGGGAGCCGGAGGCGGTACCCCAAAGCCCGGAATCCTGCTGATTTTGTTGGTCAGCTCCTCGTTCAAGCTGGTCGGCGAAGGGCTTTTGGCCTATATCAACGGCCAGAGCAAAAAATGCGAGCATGGGGGGATCTCTGTGGCTGCGGAGCAATGGCGGCGAATTGCTGTTGGCGAGCGTGTCGTGGAACGGGAGACAACGACGACGGCAGGGAAAAGCGCAGCGCCGACGGCCCCTATGTACCCGATTCTGAGGCGGCGGCAAGCGTTCCACGGAGGAGTGGGCACCTGTGTTCTGGGTGTGAAACGTCGCTTGCCCAGCACCGGAGAGTGGGGAGTTACTACCCGCCAGTACGTCCAGATTGGTCATTAAGCTTAGGGTCTCACGCTCCTAGCGAAATGAACTCGAAACCTCGTGTGGATATTGTATACAATGCAGTGCGCTGTCGAGGTCGCGATCGTGACGAGACCGAATAGTTGTTTTCGGAAGGCGCTGCTGATGCTTTGTGTCGTTCTTGCGCCACTCGCTTCCGCGCGCGCCCAAGAACGGAATGTGCCGGGCAAGCCCATCGGAAAAATTTCCGTCCTCGGAAGTCTGATCCTCTTGGAGTTGGACGAGGGCGCCCTCGGGCAGCAGAACCTTTTCGACCTCGGCCAGCACACGCTTCGCTTCACGCCCGGAAGTGCGGGATATCGCATCGAAAATCTTGCCCTGCGCTGGGATGGGGAGTTCGGACAGCAGTTAAGCGGTCATCAGGTCACGTTGCGTAACTTCTCATTTCCTTTTTCCGGCAAAACCTGGGATTCATTTTCAGTCGGCGTTACCGGGTCGATTCGGTTCACACCGGAAAACAGCGCGCCCGCCGATGGGGCAGGCTCCGGCTTCGGGCCGCGCGATGAAGGCGGAGTTTCCATCGGCCGCTTCGATCCGTTGACCGAAGGGGCCGCGACGCTGGTTAACAGCGTTCCAGCGATTTGCGTTTTCTTCAAGCCGCGCATGTCTGGCAATCGCTACGTGAAGGAACTCCAGGATCGCGTCGTGGTGACCTGGGATGCGAGCGAACCTTGGGGAAACATCCAAGACTTTACTTGGACCAAGACCATCAACCGGTTCCAAGCCGTGCTCCACAACGACGGCGCGATCGAAATGTCTTACCAACAGCTTGCAGCCAAGGACGCAATCATCGGTATCTATCCGCTTATCTCTGGCGGAGCAGAGCAACCTCTTGCCACGCTCACGGGCCAGAAAAACTCTTCCGTCGCCGCGCATCTCGACATCCGGAACCTCAAACTCTCGGCGGTTGACGGGTTATTTCTCAAGGTCACGTTCGAGACTGTCGGCCCCGTATTGTCTGAGGGGGATTCGGGAATCTCAGGCATCGCCTATCGCGTTTACTTTGACTCCCACAATCCTTCCGCGCAGTCTGACGATTCTGTTAATGCCCATGTCGTTTGGACAATTCGCGGCTTTGTACCGCGGAACCACGCGAACGCCAGCAAGTCGCGATACTTTGCGTTCGGTTCCGGCTTATCCCGCCGCGTGAAGACGAGCGGCAACACGATTTCGATTCAAGGAATCCTGCCGTCGGCGCTTCGTGGCGCGAAACAAATTGCTGTTTCTGCCGACGCCTCTGCTCCCGGCTCGGACGAGCCAGTGGCGCGGATTCCCGCGGGACCGGTCGCGCTCAGCGGAATTCGTAACCCTGAAGTACAGTTATCTTCGCTCAAGCCGCAGGACGGTCCATTTTCCCTCGCCTACCAAGCCTTCCACTATTATGCTCTGCCGAATCCTCGCGATCTCACCTGCAGCGTGATCAAGAGCGTCGGCGACAAGTTCGATTTCCTCGCCTACTACTCCGACTTCCGCGTAGACAACCAGGAAGCGGGCACGCCGAGCGATGGCCCGCTGGGAGCGGTGGGGGGCGTCGTCACGGGAATCGGCGTCACGCAGAGCGGCCTCGGATCCTACTGCACGCAGGGCAGGTTTCAGTGGCAGTTCATCCAACCGGTGTATTCCGGCTCGAACCAGATGCAGGAGCGGCCGCCCCAGGACGCGCCGGTCGGCACAGATCATGACATTACGTTCTACCAGCAGCAACTCGCTGAGCCTTCGCAGAACGGCAAAATGCCTCCTTATATGTACGCCATCTCTCAAATCGCGCACGAAATGGGCCACCGCTGGGCGGCTTTCGTTTCGGCAAGGGTGGGCAGCGAAACAATTCCCCTCGGTCCCACGCATTGGGCGCGGGGTTTGCAGGCCCGCGTGGCATTCCCGTATCAGCGGCCGACCGAAGCGTCGATCATGGGAGGCGGCGTCTGGCAGGACAACTTCGACGGGACCTTCACACAACTCGACGACGACTACTACGTGCCCGCCACCGGATGGTCCTATCTCGACCTCTATCTCATGGGCCTGATTTCTCCCGCTGAAGTGCCCGATTTTTTCATTCTCCGCAACCTGGTTCCCGCTGGCAAAGACGCCCACGAGCACTCTATTTTCAAGGCGGACAGAACCAAGGTAACCATTCAGGACGTCATAGCCGCCGAAGGCGAGCGCCTTCCCGGCGTCGACAAATCTCAACGCCAGTTCAACACTGGAATGGTCATCGTCGTTCAGCACGGCGTCAAACCGACTAGCGAATTGATCGAGCGAACGAACGGGATTCGCAAACAGTGGATTGACTATTTCTCCGTCACCACGGGACGTCGTGCGTCCATGACGGCAAACCCGGAATGAGGACGGGAACGATCCAAGGGGACTGAACATGACCAAACATGGAATCGCCGGGAATTGCTGGCTCAATTGGCCGGAGCTTCCGCGAGAGTGCTTCTGCCGCAGGGAAGCACCATAGCAAGCGGAGCCGAACGCATCGAATTGCGACGTCTTCTGAACTAACATGGCAATGGTCACGTACACAAAAATCAGCACCCATTCCGCGGCAGTCTCTTTCCGCCGAGGTAACAGAACGTCTGCACGAGAAAATTCTGAGTTGGGAGTTGCGAGAAGGCGAACGGCTACGGCAGGACGCCATTGCGCCATCCCGAACATGAAGAAAGAGGATTTTCACAGCGCGGAAGACATCCTCGTACAGTACGAGCAGTCGCTGGAGAAGGATTCCGAAATAAAATCCTGGGGCCAGTGGAACTGGAGCTTTCATTTCGCGCGTTATGCTTCCGCTAATCGTCCGGTGATGCTGGCATTTTTGAAGACGCTGAACATCAACTGCGATCGCTACACTCGTCTTCACCTCGTATTTACGCGGGATGCATCCCGCTGGGACGGGCCATCGCGAACCTCTCGATGCCTGCAAGACGAAGAATCCGGAAATAGCCGAGAAGGAATTATGGAAGCACATTACAGAGAAGTTGGTTTGCTTGGCCCAGGAAACGAATATGGAGGATAAACGTCGCCTGACAATTGTCTGGGCGCGTCTTAGGAGGCTCTTGTGAGGAATTTCTTTGTTGTTTCATCGCTGATGATTTTGTCTTGGCCTGGGATCGTGCAGGCGCAAGCGCCCAACGCCGCACAAGTCGCGGAAGAAAAGATTATCAAAGTCCGGCCGCTGCCGTTGAACAGCGTGCGGCTCACTGGAGGGCCACTCAAAAACGCGCAAGAGCTTGACGCTAAATACTTGCTCGAGCTCGAACCGGATCGGATGCTGGCTTACCTGCGGCAACGCGCGGGACTGGAACCAAAGGGAAAGCCCTACGGAGGATGGGATGGGGCAGGACGACAATTAACCGGACACATTGCAGGACACTATCTTTCGGCTGTGAGTCTCATGTGGGCGGCCACCGGCGACGGGCGCTTCAAGGAGCGCGCTGCCTACATCGTAAGCGAACTGCAAGCAATTCAACATGCGCAGGGAGATGGCTATCTCGGGGCTCTGATGGACAACCAAGGTGTCGATGGAAAGCTCCACTTCCAGGAACTGTGCAGAGGAATTATACGGTCAGGTGGATTCGACTTGAATGGCTTGTGGTCGCCGTGGTACGTGGAGCACAAGATTTTTGCCGGGTTGCGAGACGCCTACCGGTACACGGGCAACCGCACGGCGCTGGATGTGGAGATCAAGTTCGCGAGCTGGGCGGAAAGTATTGTTTCCAAGCTTGACGACGAGCAAACGCAGAAGATGCTGGCGACGGAGTTCGGAGGGATGAACGAGGTGACCGCCGATCTCTACGCCGACACAGGCGATCCGCGTTGGCTGGCGCTATCCGGGAAATTTGAGCACCGCGCGATGATCGATCCGCTTGCCGCGGGACAAGACATTCTTGGTGGCAAGCACGGAAACACGCAGGTACCCAAAATGATTGGGTCGCTTTCGAGGTACATCTACACCGGCGATGAAACCGACCACAAAGCCGCAACGTTTTTCTGGGACCAGGTGGCAATGCATCACAGCTTTGCCACCGGCGGGCACGGCAAGAATGAGTACCTAAGCCAGCCCGACAAGCTGAACAACATGATCGATGGACGCACGGCGGAAACCTGTGATGTCTATAACATGATCAAGATGTCGCGCACGCTTTTCTCCGTCGACCCGGAGATACGCTATGCGGACTTCCACGAACGGGCGCTCTTTAATCACATTCTTGCGTCGCAAGATCCTAATGATGGCCGCGTGTGCTACATGGTGCCAGTCGGCCGCGGAGTACAGCACGAATATCAGGACAAGTTCGAGGACTTTACTTGCTGCGTGGGCAGCGGCATGGAGAGCCATGCGCTTCACGGCTACGGCATCTACTATGAATCCGCGGACAAACTTTGGGTGAGCTTGTATGTGCCTACGCACGCGAATTGGGAAACTGAAGGCGTCCAAGTGGAAATGAACACCGATTTTCCCATGGGTGAAACCGCGTCCATAGAGGTTACGCCCAAATCAGCAAGAAAATTCACTTTGGCTTTGCGGCGGCCGTATTGGGCGGGGGTGGGTTTCAGCGTCAAGGTGAATGGCCATGCGTTGAAGGATTTGCCCAAGGCGGATTCCTACGTGGAGATCACACGGACGTGGAAAAAAGGAGATACGGTGGAGTTGGCTCTGCCGAAGACACTTCGCAAAGAACCGCTGCCGGACAATCTAGAGCGATTCGCGCTGATGTGGGGACCGCTGGTGCTGGCTGGGGATCTCGGTCCAGAACGGCAGGAACAAGAACGACGAGCGCGACGAACCGCAGCCGGGGAAGATTCGGCGCCAGTGCTTGTGGCCACTGCGGAGCCCGTCGAGAACTTTCTGAAACCAGTGCCAGGCAAGCCGGGAACATTTGTGACCTCCGGCGTCGGTCTGACGTCGGACATCACATTTGTGCCGTTTTACCAATTGCCGCGGCGACGATACGCGATCTATTGGGACATGTGCACTCCCGAAGAGTGGAAGAAAAAGTCGGAGGCTTTCGCCGCTGAACAAGAAAAACAAAAGAAGCTTGAGGCGGCCACGGTGGCGTTTGCGCAACCGGGGCAAATGCAGACGGAACGCGACTTCAACCAACAGGGTGAAGACAGCGCTCCTGTTCAGTTGATGGAGCGCTATGGGCGACGAGCGACGAAGTGGTTCTCGTTTGATCTTCCAGTCGACGCAGGTCGTCCGGTGGGACTGGTAGTTACGTTTAGCAATGACGCGCGCCGGAAGGGATCTTTCGATATTTTGGTGGACGGAAAAAAAGTGGGAGGACAGGAGACGGAGAGGCGCAGCCCGGAGCAGGACGTGAGGTTCTTCGACGTTGAGTATTCAATTCCCGCCGAGTTAGTCGAAGGCAAGCAGAAAGTGACGGTGCGCTTCGAGGCTTCCAGCGGGAGCGATATTCCAGGCGTGTTTGGGATTCGAACAATCCGTATGGACGCGGCGCGCTGAAGGAATTCAGTGGTCGTTGCGGAACAGGTTGAGCCCCCGCGAGATACGCCATAGGACAGGCCGTCCGGAGTTTCAGGAAAGCTGTTTGCGATGGCGCGTGATGAATTCTTTCAGGTAGTCGCCCGCTTCCGTGATGTGTTTCCACAAATTTTCAGAAGCCAGTTCGAGATTTCTGAATCCTGGCCAGATAGTATCTGAAACCTTGCCGAAATTTCACGCCGCTGTTCCGGCCATTGGGGTACTCTCCCGCCACGCCGCCCTATTATCCGGTTGTGGGAGTACCTCATTAACGCCTCTTATCAGGCGATCTGCCAATGATGTAGTCTCGCAAGATGAGCACCTCTACCCCAGCCACGCATGTAACGCCTTCGCGTACGCTTACTTTCATTTTGGCCCTGCTGCTCCTTTCCACAACGCTCTACGCGCAGGAACCGCGCCAGAAGGCTGCTGAGGGCGCCTTCAGCGTCATCGCCAACGGCCGCGAGGGGGAGTTTCGTAGACATTTCGACCAGTGGGTGCTCTGGAAGACGGCGGGAGGCTATGAGCTCGAGACGACGATGTATCTGCTAGGTCGACCGCAAGCATCCCCAGCTAAACAAATTCTTTACCTTTCCAATCAGTTCCACACCGAGGGATTCAAGATATTTCCTGTCCCCTGGGACCCTCCCCTCGTAGGCTCATACGACTGCCATCTCCAGCCGCTGCCAGACGGCCGGCACCTGCAGTGTGACTATTCAATCCACAACAAACAGGGGGGTGGGAACATCTCGCTACCAGCGCCTTATATGTTCGAAATCTCGGTGGACTCAGTCAATGAACACCCGGAGTTCGACCTTCCGTTTTCGTTCGCCAGCATAGTTCTGAGCGCCCCGCGCGATCCCAAACAGAGCCGCACCATCCCGCTCGTCTATCTTAAAGTATGGGACGCTGACGATGGAGATCCGAATCATGTCACCGTAGTGGCCGACCGCACGGAGAACAAGAAAGTTCGCTTTGTCGGACGCCAAAGGATCGCCGTCCTCGGCAAACAGATCGACGCTCTGAAGTTCGAACTCGACGACACCCACGCGGTCTGGACGTCGGAGAACGGAATGCCTTTGGCAGTGGAGCAACTACATCATTCGAACCGGTGGGAGCTGACGCGATTCCTCCAATATGAGAGGATCGTACCTGGGCTGGATTGATCTCTTCTGTTGACCCCGGCTGTGTCCATACATGTATTCAAACCGAAGGTTGTAGTTCCCTGACTTGTCGCAGCCCTTCTGCTGTCAGCCCGTAAGCCGGGCGGCGGGCCGCTTCTACCTAACCGGCACGAAGCTGGACTACTGGCGGGGCGCCATTCCGAATTTGAACTGCGCCACGCTGCCGAAACATTCGAAGATTGTGACGTCAGCCGTCTTCACAATTGAGTAGCCTAATAGCTCGCAGCCAAGTCCGGCTTCCCTCCAGCGATTGGTTGGTCGCTGCCGGCGCGTTGATCGGTACTAATCAATTCGTAACAATCAGCACGCGCCTTTCGAGAAAACGAAGAGACCATCTCACGACACGCGCCGAAAAATTAGCGGGGCCCCGCGGTCACTGTTCCAGGGCTAAGGGATTTTTACGTCTGACAACCTCCCGATTTAAGAGACTGCTTGGAGCAGCCCCGCCGCCTCAGCTCCGTTATTGGCGTGGCCAGACTTCTTATGCTTCTTGCCCCACTTTGCCATTAGTGTCAGAACCGGTACGAGAGTCCGCCCGTAGGGGGTGAGCGCATATTCCACTCGCTCCCATCTCTGCCCTAGAACCTTCCTAGTAATAATTTGATCCTTCTCCAGTTCACGCAATTGCTCGGTAAGGACTTTTCGCGTGGCTTCGGGAGCATCGCGTCGTAATTGGCCGAATCGCAGCGTCCCTGGCTTCAAGGCATTTACGATGATCGGTTTCCATTTACCATCAATTACGTCGATGGTCGCTCTAACGGGACACTCAGAAAGACGCATATCGAACTCCGGTTACAAAATTGTGCCTACTGGACTCGGCAACCCGCTCATGTAAAAAAGGGTTGCTTGAAGTCAGGATAGCGCAGCTCCGTTGAGATTGCGCGAGCGCGACTTTCGCTCGAGGAAAGCGATGGCTGCAGTTCTTGAGGGCATTCGCTATGCGGGGGTTCGCGTGCGCGAATTTTGAGAAAGCCATCACAAATGACCGAGACTCGCAGTTTCAAATAAGCGAGGCATTAGAAAAAGTAGTAGCACGGTGTAAATCGCCACATTTTTATTAGCTTAGCGAAATCAGATGTGGCGGAGAGGGGGGGATTCGAACCCCCGTTGGAGGTTCTAGCCCCCCAAACGGCTTAGTTAGCAAACGGGTGATTGCGCTCTGGCTCGCTGGTAAGTTGCTGAAAACTAAAGACGCCGTTCGCCTGACTCTGGACGGTTTGGGTTGGCAGGCTATTGGGATAAATTGGGATAAATTGGGATAAAGGCTATTGGACCGCACGCTGATCCAAAACTGCGAACTACTCGTAACGCAAGGCCACAATGGGATCGACTTGCATCGCTCGCCTAGCGGGAAGGTAAGCTGCGGTCACTGTTGCGGTTAGCAGAACGGCTGTGGCGACGCCGAAGCTAAGCGTGTCGGCGGAACCTACGCCGAATAGCCAGGCACCGAGCAATCGTGTGGTCGCAAAAGCGAGTCCCCCTCCGAATAGCACGCCGGTCAGCACGATCCTGAATCCTTGGCGGAGAAAGAGATGCACTACATCGTGAGGACGGGCGCCAAGCGCCGTGCGCACACCAATTTCCTTTGTGCGTCTGGTGACTTCGTAGGAAACGACACCGTAGAGTCCCATTGTGCTGAGAATCAACGCGAGCAGCGCGGCACAACTGAGCACCGCATTCGCGATACGTGCATCCTTGTACGCTCCGCGGACTTGATCCATGAGCGGCATTGCTTCCGTGACCGGAACTTCCGGATCGATGCTTGCGATGGCCCTTCGGACCATCGGCAAAGCCGTTGCGGCATCGCCCGAAACGCGTATGCACATGCGGGCTTCGAGAAGAGTATCGTCCTGCCAGAACGGAAGATACGCGACCGGGAGAGGAGGCTCGACGGCACTGCGCATTTGGGCGTCTTTGACAAGGCCAACGATTTCATACGGCTTGTCGTCAATGAGAACAGTTTGCCCCAGCGGCAGACGGTTTCCTGTGATTTGACGCGCGAATGTTTCGTTCACGATGGTGACCAAGGGAGAGCCAGGCTTGTCGGAATCGTTGAAATCGCGTCCGGAGACAAACGGAATCTTGAGAGTTGCGAAGTAATCCGGCGCAATGGGCTTAGCGGCGACGATCGGCTCGTCTCCGGGCTTCGCATACGTCTTTCCAGGCAGCGTTGCCCTATCTCCGCCTCGACCTCCGAAGTGCCAGACGAGGCCTTGTCCCTTAGCAAGGCTGACGGATTCGACTCCCGGTAATTCGCGGAGCCTGCGAACCACCTCTTTTTTGAATGTGTAAGCCTTATCCGGCGGATAGTGAATGAGGCTGACCGGCAGGCGCAGTCCCAGGACATGGTGCAAGTCGATATTGCGGCCGGATTGAATGAAGGCGTCGCTGCGGGCCAAGAGTCCAGCTCCGACAAGCAACGCTAGAGAGAATGCGACCTGAAGAGCAGCCAGCGCAGTGCGGCTGAACTTACTGGTCGTAGTTACCGTGGCCGCGCCGCCCTTCAACGTTTCGTTCAGATCCGTGCGACTTGCTTGCAACGCGGGCAGGAGCCCGAACAGCACGCCCGCGGCGGCGGTCACGGCAATGGAATACAGGACAATGGCAGCATTCGGCTGCACGTCGAGCAGATGCGGGTATCCTTCGTCGTCGAGGCTGTAAAAATTGACGAGTAGGCGGCTGGTCCAAGTGGAGAGCAGCAATCCCAGAAACCCACCGGCAAATGCCAAGAGCAGACTTTCTGTGAGCAGCTGCCGCACGATACGGCCACGTCCGGCTCCCAACGCGAGGCGCATGGCGATTTCAGTTCCGCGGGCTGTTCCACGGGCGACAAGAAGCCCTCCGAGATTTGCGCACACAATGAGAAGGAGCAAACCTCCGATGGTGGCCAACAAGCGCGCTAACGCTAAGAAATAATCACGGCCACGGTCCCTCGTTATGCCGATCGCGGGCGTCACTGAAGCGCCATATCTCTCATCGAACGCGGAATTGGAGGAGCGCAACTGCTGCATGAGGGTGGCAATCTGCGCTTCGGCTTGAGCAGCGCTGATCCCCGGCTTGAGACGGGCCAAAATAGCGAGAATCGTGCAGCTAGGCTGGAAGCCATCGCAGTGACGGTAACCTACATGGATCATCATCGCAGGAATCCAGATTTCAAGGGGCGTGCCGCCGATTTCTGTGCCGTGAAATTCGGGAGGCATGATGCCGACGATGGTGAAACTGCGGCTGTTGATGAGGAATGTCTTGCCGATGACGCCGGAATCGCCACCGTAAATTCGCTGCCAGAATCCGTAGCCGAGCACGGCAACAGCGTCGCGGTCCGGCACGGAGTCTTCCCCGTTCGTGAAGAAGCGGCCGAGACGCGGCTGCAAGCCAAGGAGGGAGAAATAGCTGCTCGAAACGACTGCGCCGGTCACCTCGCCAGTCTCACCGTTCGCAGAAACGTACAGAGGAGCGGTTGAATAGTGAGCGGTCAGCTCTTCGACGGTCTTAGCGCGGTCCCGCAGGTAGGCAAATTCAGGAATGCTAAAGAGCCCTTCGCCATCGTTTTCCGGCGCAACAATTCGAACGAGCCGCTCGGGAGTTTTCGCCGGAACGCTGCGAAGAAACAGTCCATCAATCACGCTGAAGACGGTCACGTTCGCGGCAATGCCAAGAGCAGCCGTGAGAACGGCGACGAGAGTAAGACCAGGATTTTTGCGAAGAATACGAGCAGCGAAGCGCAAATCTTGCCAGCACGTCTC
>WNFP01001346.1_pt1 | contig 30201 bp, 28 predicted proteins | sample 5400201 | NCBI WGS metagenome assembly WNFP01 (sample SAMN13153355, study PRJNA577476) | soil metagenome | isolation source: 115 cm saprolite under Madrone tree | place: USA:California | collected 2016-06-14 | reverse complement strand
ACGTTGCGGGGATTGTTGTAGTGATCGACCACTTTATCGCTGTATGCCATTAGCCATTGCTCCTTGCCAGATTGACGAGATTGCCGAAACCAGCGCTCTTGACTGCTTTGTCCGTGAGCGAAACGTTCGGCACGGAAGCCGAGCGGCCCGCGGTCAACTGACGAAGAGCGTCCTTGATGAACTCCGCGCCGAGCCCGAGCATTTTCAGAAAGGCGCGCACTTGCTGAAGCTCGTGAAAAGAGCGCTCGCCGGCGACGGCGGCCTCTTCTCCCTCCCCACCATAAGGCACAAACGTCACGCGGAAGGCCGCGCCAGTGCCGCCGATGGAGCGATGAATGCGAATTGTTCCTTCGTTTGCCATGTTGTCTCTTCCAGTCCTTTTAGGCTGTTTGCCATTTCATTTTCGAGATGTCGATTCCCTCTTTGGCCATTTCGTAGAGCGGGGACAGTTCACGCAACTTGGTGACGACCTGCACCATCTTGTCGATGACGTAGTCGACTTCCTCCTGCGTATTGAAACGGCCCAGGCCGAATCGAATCGAGGTGTGGGCGAGGTCTTCGCCGACGCCTAATGCTTTGAGTACGTAGCTGGGCTCAAGGGTTGCCGAAGTACAGGCGGAACCGCTGGACACCGCGATATCGTTAATACCCATGAGCAGCGATTCGCCTTCCACATAGGCAAAGCTCATGTTGAGGTTATTCGGCAGGCGGTGCTCCATCGAGCCGTTAATGAAAACCTCGTCCAGCTTGGCTTCCAGGCCCTTTCGGAGACGCTCGCGCAAGCCGAGCATACGTACCGCTTCTTCCGGCATCTCTTTTTGCGCGATTTCGCAGGCTTTGCCAAGGCCCACGATCCCGGGGACGTTCAAGGTGCCGGAGCGCATGCCGCGCTCGTGACCGCCGCCGTCGATAATGGCGGAAAGCTGCACGCGAGGATTGCGGCGGCGAACGTAGAGAGCGCCGACGCCCTTGGGCCCGTAAATCTTGTGCCCGCTGATGGCCAGCATGTCGATGTTGTCCTTCTGGACGTCCACCGGAACCTTGCCCACGGCCTGCACGCCGTCGACGGCGAAGAAGATGCCGTGTTCCTTGGCGATTTTGCCGATTTCCACAATCGGGTTGATCACACCAATTTCGTTGTTGGCGTACATGATGGTGATTAGAATGGTTGAGGGCTTAATCGCCGCCTTCAGGTCCTCAATGTTTACGCGCCCATCCCGCTGGACCGGCAGATAGGTAACTTCAAAGCCGTGCTTCTCCAGGTTCTTGCAGGTATCCAGAACGGCCTTGTGCTCGATGGCCTGGGTGATGATGTGGTTGCCCTTTTCGCGGAACATCTCCGCGATGCCCTTGATCATCAGGTTGTCGGATTCTGTGGCGCCACTCGTGAAGATGATCTCTTTTGGCGTAGCGTTGATTAGCGAAGCGATCTGCTGGCGCGCGGTTTCCACGGCTTCTTCGCCCGCCCAGCCGAAGGAGTGGTTGCGGCTCGCGGCGTTGCCAAATTTCTCGGTGAAATATGGCAGCATCGCTTCGACGACGCGCGGATCGACCGGCGTGGTTGCGTGATTGTCCATGTAGATCGGCAGCTTTACAGTCATATTCCCTATTCTCCTAAGTCGTGCTCACGAGCGGTCGCGAGGCGGCCGACAACGCAACGAGCGCTGGCTCGTGCGGGTCTTCGCTCAATTGCGAAATGCTGACCGCGCTCAGCACGTTCAAAATACTTTCGTTGACGCGGCGCAGCGGCTCCTTGACCGAACACCGCTCCGTGGCATCGCAATTCCCGTGGCTCGTCACGCACGAAGTGATCAACACGGGACCGTCAATGGCCGAAATAACGTCCAGCGCGCTGATCTGCGATGGGTCCTTCGCCAATTGGTAACCGCCGCTGGAGCCGTGTTTCGCGACGACCAGAAAGCGATGCGCGAGTTTCTGCAGCACCTTAGCCATGAGGGTCGCGGAGATGCCGTACTCCTCGGCGATCTCGTTGGCGCTGCAAGCGTGCTGCTGGCGATGCATAGCAAGGTGCTTGACGGCTATCAGTCCGTAGTCGGCCTTTTTGGAAAGCTTGAACATCGTTCGAGAGACCTTCTGGACTCTCTGGGATATGCGACTGAATCGGTCGCACATGAAGTATACCCCTAGAGTTCCCTTAAGTCAACCTCCAGCTTTCAAAATCGTCCATGCAACCCCTGTCTTTCCAGTAACTTATAGTAAGACCAGATTGGTCTTGTTTTCTAATGAATTTCGGCCAATGGTCTCTTGTCCCAGCGGATGGCAGAAATTCAATGACGAAACGCGATTCGCTAAGTTTGCCGCCGCAGCATGTTAGCCTAGAGTTTCGATGGAGGAAATGGATGCTCGGATACATCGGGAGACGCAAAAAGTTGGCTTGTCAATTGGTGCGGGGGCTGGTATCGCTGGTTCTCCTCGTTCCAACACATGTCCGAGCGCAAACACAATCGCCTCAGTCAGCCGATAGACCCAAGCGGCCTCGTAGCAAAGCGCCCAAAAAGCAGTTGCCCGAGCGAGCTTTTGTTCTCGTCGGCGCAGGTGACATCGCCAGTTGCAAGAATCCGGAAGGCGCCCGGGCGACAGCCAAATTGATCGAACAAATTCCTGGGACGGTTTTTGCGGCAGGAGACCTGGCCTACGAAAATGGGAGCGTGGAAGACTTCAAGAATTGCTATGACCCGGCGTGGGGCCGCTTCAAAGACCGGACAAAGCCTGCTTTGGGGAATCATGAATATGAAGGGCCTACGGCGTCAGGCTATTTCCAATATTGGGGGGCGCAAGCAGGGCCCACAGACAAAGGCTACTACAGCTACGATCTCGGCGAGTGGCACATCGTCGTTTTGAACACCAACTGCAACGCGCAGGGTCTCGGAGGTTGTGGCCAAGGCTCACCGCAGGAGACCTGGCTGAAAGAAGATCTTGCGAAGCACCCAAACGCGTGCGTGCTTGCGTATGGCCACCACGCGCTTTTCAGCAGCGGTTTCTTCAAGAAACACGCCGTACATCCTGAGTTGAAGCAACTCTGGGAAGACCTGTACGCCGCCCACGCCGACTTGGTTCTTGCGGGACACGAACATTCCTACGAACGCTTCGCGCCCCAGGATCCTGAGGGCAATGCCGACCCCGCCCACGGGATCCGCGAAATCGTAGCTGGGACCGGAGGACGCAGCCATGATCTACTCGGCTTCGCCACGCCGAACAGCGAAATTCGGGACTGGGGTACGTACGGCGTGCTGAAGCTCACACTTTCCGCCGGGAAATACACTTGGGAATTCATTCCTGAAGAGGGGAAGTCATTTCGTGATTCCGGCAGCGGGGTCTGCCACAACCAGCCCGCAGAAGCGAAGTAAATAGCTTTTACATCAGCGCAATTTGGGCTACGGCCTGGCGGTGGAGCAGGCGCCACCCCCGGTCGCAGCCTCGATCAGTTTCTGTACGGCGGGCGCCGGAATCAGCAGCAACTGCGCTTTCGGCTTTTTCACCTGTTCGAGGATGGCAAGCTGTTGCGTTTTCCATGAGTCGGGAGCCGGCTGCCCCTTTGCGATGGCGTCGAGGGCGGCTAGCCCAGCGGCCCCAAGCGCGGAGAGATCCTGCGAATTTGCCGCAACTTCCTTCACCAGGAAAGAGCGCTGCGCGAGCGGCTGAAGTATTGCATCATTGTCGCGCCAAGTCGTAAGTTGTGCGCGGAGCCCTGCCTCCGCCGCCGGATCGTGGCACGCAGCCGCAAGAAATTGATCGACCCGATCATTAAAACGCAGCCCCGCATCGCTTTCGAGCGGAACCGCATCCACTACGCGATTCATCGGTGTACGGCTGGTCGGCACCGATGGAGCTGTCTGTTCACGGGTGTAATCCTTCACCGGTTCGATGACATCGGTGAGAGTGCGCAGCGCGGCAAATTCTACTGGCGACGATGAGCCAGCGAGGCGCTGCAGCATGTGGCGCGAAGCGCTCCGGTGCGTAAGTCCCAGCCATTCCAAGCGGGCGCTAACAAAATCCAACCGTGCATACATGGAGGCGGGATCGCGGACCTCCTGCGGAGACCACAGGCGCTCCGCAATCGCGGCATTTCTCGGCCAGATGCGCGAATCCACATTTTCCGGGCTGACGTACTCAGCCCACATGCAGGATTCACCACCTAGAATTCGCTGCTTCTCCTCTACGAAGAGATTGGCCGCATCTCCGCTCATCGGATCCACCGCATAATGCCGAGCCGCGGACCATCCCAAATCCAGGTAATACCCGTTCGACAAAATTCCGCGATAGCCTTGCTTTGCCGCTTGCGCCAACGATGCCTGCCCGCGCCACGACTGAATCACAATATCTTTCGGCACTCCTGGCACCAGCACTTCGTCCCAGCCAACCACCGTTTTCCCGTGCTTGGTGACCAGCTTCTGCACGCGCCCGCTGAAATACGCCTGCAACGCTTCGTTGTTTTTGATTCCATGCGCCTTCATGAACGCCTGAATCTTCGGATTCGCGTCCCACTCTTTGCCGTTCACCTCGTCTCCGCCAATATGAAAATAATGGTCCGGAAAAATCCTGGCCATCTCGCCGATCAAGTCATCGAGAAACTTGTAGACTTTCTCGTTTGTGGGGTCCATCGCCGGATCGAAGACTCCCCACCTCCGCTCGATTTCGTACGGTCCTTTTCCGCTGGCCAGCTCGGGATGACCAACGAACCAGGCGGTGCTATGCCCCGGCATATCGAATTCCGGCACCACGCGAATTCCGCGATCCCTCGCGTACGCGATCAGATCGCGAATCTCATCCTGCGTGTAGTAAAGGTTGTCGGAGCCCAACTCGTGAAGTTTGGGAAATTTCTTGCTCTCGACGCGGAAGCCCTGATTCTCCGAGAGGTGCCAGTGGAACACGTTCATCTTCACGGCTTCCATGCCGTCGATATTCCGGCGGATGACGTCGAGCGGGATAAAGTGGCGGGCGGAATCGATCATCAAACCGCGCCAGGGGAAGCGCGGCTGGTCATGAATTGTGACCGCGGGCGCGGCAAATCCGCCAGGAGAAACATCCACCAGTTGAAGAAAGGTCTGGAGTCCGTGCATCGCGCCGAGCGGCGTTGGCGCGGTAAGCTTTGCGCCCGTGGCCGTCACTTCCAGAACATAGCTCTCGTCCTCGCCGACCTCCTGAATTTCCTTGCTGGCGTGATCAGCCTGAATCACGAGTGTGGCTTTTCCCGTCTTGGCCGGCATGAGGGCGAGCGGGAGACCCGTTTGACGCGCGAGTTGCCGTAAGAATCTCTCGCCGGCGCGCTCCAGCCGCGGTTCGGTGTGGCCGGTGAACGCCACCGAAAACGACGAGTCCACTCCCAGGCTCCCCGTCCCGGACTGCGCACCCGCGGGAAGTGGCATCAGATTCAATGCAGGCTTTTGAGCTGTAGTCATCGCCGGGTAGATCAAAACGCAAGAAACAAGTATGCCAGCGCTTCGCAACCACGCATTCTGAGCCATTGTCCGGAAAATCCTCCCGCGCAGGGTACCGAATCTGTGATGACTGCTATGTAGCACCAGCTTCCGCATACTGTCATATCTTCCGCATCCTGCGAAGAGGATTCCTTCTGCCGTCGAAAGAATCCACATTGGCCTCCCCTTAAGTTTGCAAGCTGCGGCTTTCCCCGCCTGAGTTAGAATAAGCTGAGACGTGCGGCGCCGGTGATTCCACGATGAAAACTTCGATTGCCATCTACCCCGGTTCTTTTGACCCGGTCACCAACGGACACCTCGACCTCATCGAGCGCGGGGAGAAGATGTTCGATTTGCTAATCGTCGCGGTGCTACGGAACGCCGAGAAGGAGCCTCTGTTTTCCGTGACTGAACGTGTCGAAATGCTGCGCGACGTGACCAAACAGTGGACGAGCGTGGAGATCGACGTTTTCGACGGACTGCTGGTGGACTACGCACGGAAGCGCGGCGCTGGAGTTATCTTGCGCGGAATCCGCGCCGTTTCCGACTACGAATATGAATTGCAGATGGCGCTAATGAACCGGAAACTTGAGCCGCGGCTTGAGACAGTCTTCATGCTGCCGGGCTTGTCGTACAGCTACTTGAGTTCGAAGCTGGTCCGCGAAATTGCGCGGCTTGGGGCGTCGCTCAAAGGCCTCGTGCCGGAAGTGGTTGAGCAACGCTTGCGCGCCAAGGTTTCGTAGTGAATTTGGACGGGAGATCTTTATCTTATTCCTGGTCTTCAGTTTTCAGTGGTCAGTTATCAGTGGAAGTGAGCTCGCGATCCGGCGAACCACGCCGAGTCTTTGTCGTTCCTTGACTGTGAACTGTCTACTGTAAACTGAAAACCTTTTTCAAGGAGCCAAGGTGCAACTAACAGACCGTATCAATCGCATCCAAATTTCGCCGACCGCCGCGGTGATCGCTGAGGCGGACAAACTAAAATCGCGCGGCGTGGACGTCGCGGACTTCGGCCCGGGCGAGCCGGACTTCCCCACGCCCGACCACATCAAGAAAGCGGCGATCAAGGCCATCGAGGAAAACAAATCGAAATACACGCCGACCGGCGGCGTGATGCCGTTGCGCGAAGCCATCTGCGCGTGGCACAAGCGCGAGCTCGGCTCGTCGTACGAACCGAAAGAATGTGTAGTGAGCGTCGGCGGCAAGCATTCCATCTTCAACGTGATGAGCGTGCTGATCCAGCAGGGCCACGAGGTCATTATCCCCGCGCCGTACTGGGTGAGCTTCCCGGACATCGTGAGGTACGCGGGGGGGACGCCGGTATTCGTGGAGACGAAGCCGGAAGAAGGCTTCAGCGTGAAGGCGGCGGCTATCGAAAAAGCGATTACGCCAAAGACCCGCCTGCTGATTCTGAATTCGCCGAGCAATCCCACGGGCGGCGTCGTACCGCCGGATGAGTTCGAACGCATCCTGGCGGTCTGCAAAAAGCACAGCGTCTGGCTGATGGGCGATGAGTGCTATTCGCACTTTACCTACGAGCCGCACAAACCGTATTCGATCGCCAGCGCGCCGGGCTCGAAAGAAAACGTCATTATCATCGGCTCGGTTTCGAAAACGTTCGCGATGACCGGCTGGCGCATCGGCTACACGCTGGGACCAGAAGCACTGATCCAGGCGCTGATCAAGCTGCAGAGCCAGTCCACCTCCAACGCAACATCCATCGCGCAATACGCCGCGCTGGAGGCGATGCTCGGAACGATGGAGACCGTTCCGGTCATGCTCGCGGAGTACGCGAAGCGCAGGAAACGCATCGTAGAAGGCCTGCGCGCGATTCCCGGTGTAACCTGCGAATGGCCGGGCGGTGCGTTCTACGCCTTCCCGAATATTTCCGCGCACCTTTCTAGCGCGCCAGGTAAACCGGGCCTAGCGAAAACGTGCACGGAAATTTCCAAAATGCTCCTGGAGAAAGTGCAAGTAGCGGTCGTGCCGGGCGAAGCCTTTGGCGCGCCAGGCTACTTGCGGCTCTCCTACGCCACCTCCATCGAGCGAATCGACGAAGGGCTTCGCCGTCTCAAACGTTTTTTCTCGCGCGCCGAAGCCGCCGCGTAAAACGTGAGTGCCTGGCCGATATCTCCCGAGCCATTTCGCATCGAACCCGTATTCTCCGAGCGTCTGTGGGGTGCACGCTCACTCGCGCCTCTTTTCCCGGAGATGCACGATCTTAAGTCACCAATTGGGGAAGCGTGGCTGACTGGTCTTGATTGCCACGTCGTCAGCGGCCAGTTCGCCGGACGGACGCTGGGCCAAGCTTGGAAAGAGATGAGCGTTCCGTGGCGTGGTTCGAGATTTGAGGGCGACGTCGACTTTCCTCTCCTTCTGAAATTCATCTTCCCCACCGACAAGCTTTCCATTCAGGTTCATCCCGATGACGCATACGCCGCAGCGCATGAACGAGCTGCGGGAGGCCGCGGCAAAACTGAAATGTGGCATGTCGTTTCAGCGGAACCCGATGCGCGATTGCTCGCTGGGTTAAAGGAAGGCGTGACAAAGGAAAAGTTTCTCTCTGCTCTTGCCGATCACACTCTCGAAGATCTTTTTCAATCCCACGAGGTTCACGCAGGAGATACATTTTATATTCCAGCGGGAATGCCACACACAATTGGTCCGAACATGGTGATATGTGAAGTGCAAGAATATTCTGACCTCACCTATCGTCTGTACGATTACGACCGCCGCGATCCCAACGGGAAGCCGCGCGAGCTCCACGTAGTAAAAGCGATGGAAGTTATAGACTTCAACTCTGCCACTGGTGGAAGAGTAGCGCCTCGCCCGCAACTAATCGTCAACAGAAAACTCGGGGAATACCTAGTTGACTGCCCCTATTTCTCGACACGGAAGCTTGAGTTTGACCAGCTAGTTCACTTCAAGATGGAGCCTAGCCCGCCTGTTCGATTTAGTTTGTGGGTATTTCTGGAAGGCGAAGGAGTGGTTGGGTGGTCTTGCAATCCATACGATATGTGGAGGTACAATTCTGGCGATTTTCACTACAAACCGGGGGAGTGCTGGTTAATTCCTGCTGTGCTTGGAAGCCATGGTTACTATCCGAAAAAGAAGACGCGCGTGCTGATAGCTTCTCCGCGGAATCCAAAGCTCGATGCAGAGAAAAACAGTGATGGCGACTGAAAAACTCAGCGTGCACGCCGTGATTCTTGCCGGAGGGCGCGGCACGCGCTTCTGGCCGCGTAGCCGCACGCGCACGCCGAAACAGCTTCTGAACATCGTCGGCAAGGACACGATGCTCCAGCAGACCATCGCGCGGCTGAGGCCGCTGATTCCCGCCGAGCGCATCTGGACGGTCACGAATGCGGAGCAGGCCGCCGCCGTCCGCAAGCAAGTTCCGGCAGCCGCGCGCAAGCGCGTGCTGATTGAGCCGATGGGGCTGAACACCGCGGTGGCGATCGGGCTGGCCGCCATTCACGTGCGCCATGCGGCGCACGGCGACGCGTTGATGGCGGTGCTCCCCGCCGATCACTACATCGAACAGCCGCAAAAATATCGTGACATCGTTAGCTCCGCTCTCGACGTTGCGCGCGAATCGGGGCGAATGGTTGTGCTCGGGATCCCTCCGACCGGGCCGGAGACGGGGTTTGGCTACATCGAAAGAACAGGCGAACCGATCGGAACCGAAAGCTTCCCCGTTTTTACCGTGAGGCGTTTCACGGAGAAGCCTGAGCTGAAGCTCGCGCAAGAATACGTCGCTTCCGGAAACTATCACTGGAACGCGGGGATGTTTTTCTGGCGAGTTTCCACATTCCTCGAGAATCTGAAAAGTTTTCTGCCTAAGACGCACGCCGCGCTGGAAAAGCTCGCTGAATTTATCGGAACCCGGAATTACGAGCGCAAGCAGCGCGCCATCTACTCGAAACTCGAAAATATCTCCGTGGACTACGCCGTCCTTGAGCCTGCCACCCGCGCGCAGGGACCGCCGCGCGTGTTTGTGATTCCTGCAGAAGTGGGCTGGAGCGATATCGGTTCCTGGGGAGCTGTACACGGGCTGCTGTTGGACAGGAACTCTGCGGACGGCAACGTCTTCGTCACTCCCGGCTACGCCCTCGACGCCCGCGGTAATCTCATCTCTTGCCCAGGAAAAATCGCCGCCCTGATCGGTGTGCACGACCTGATCGTCGTCGATACGCCCGACGCTCTGCTCATCTGCCCGCGCGACCGCGCCCAGGACGTCGGCAAAATCGTGAAATGGCTTGAAGAACAAAAACTAAGAAAGCTCCTGTAGGGCCGCTTTCCGAGGCGGTCCGTCCTCCACAACAGGCCAATCCGGCTGTTTGGCAGGCATGTGGCATCGCGTATACTCACCTGCAATGACCTCGATTCGATTTGGAACCGATGGCTGGCGCGGCGTAATCGCTGAAGATTTTACGTTCGCGAACGCGCGCATTGTGGCCCAGGCCATCGCCCGTTACGTCGTTCGCTGCGAGGACGCACGGAAGGGCGTCATTATTGGCTACGACCATCGCTTCGCATCTGACGGCATCGCCGCGGCCGCCGCTGAAGTGGTTTCCGCAAGTGGCACTCCCGTTTTCTTGACGGATAAACCCTGCCCCACGCCAGCGGTTTCCTTGCTTGTGCGGCAACGCGGAGCGGCAGGCGGCCTGATGATCACCGCGAGCCACAATCCGTATCAATGGAATGGTATCAAGTACAAAGCGAGCTACGGCAGCTCAGCATTGCCTTCCATTGTGGCGCAGATCGAAAAGGATCTCGATGTCGTACAGAAAGAAAGCGTGCCGCCGCTTCCGCCGCGGAAAAGCCTCATTCAGCCTCTGGAACCGCGCGGGCCATATCTCGACACACTCGAAAAACTGGTCGATTGGCAACGGCTCCGGAAGGCGAAGTTCCGCTTCGTCTCCGATGTCATGCATGGCTCGGCAACCGGCTTGCTCGTCGAACTTTTCCGGCGCAATGGCATCGCCTGCGATGAAATTCGCGGCGCGCGCGACCCTCGCTTTGGCGGCGTGCACCCGGAACCGATCGAGCCGCATATCGAAGCCTTGCGGCAAGCGGTGCTTGCCGGGAAATTCGATGCCGGCTTGTGTGCCGATGGCGACGGCGACCGCATCGGCGCCATCGACCGCGACGGCACGTTCGTCAATCCCCACCAGATCTTTGCGCTGCTCGTCTGGCACCTCGCCGGAACCCGCAACCTGCCTGGCGATATCGCAAAAACTTTTTCCGTCACCAAGCTCATCGACAAGCTCGCCGCAAAATTCGGCCGCAAACTTCACGAAACGCCCATCGGTTTCAAATACATCTGCGAGCTGATGCTCGAGCAGAACATTTTGATCGGCGGCGAAGAAAGCGGCGGCATTGGCACCAACCTCTACATCCCAGAACGCGACGCCACGGTTTCCGCGCTCTTCCTCGCGGAACTGATGGCTTGGCACGGCAAATTCCTTGCTGAGCTGCTCGCCGTGCTTACCGCCGAATTCGGCGAGTATCATTACGGGCGCGTGGATCTCGACCTGAAACCCGGCCAAAAAGAAAAGGCCATCGCTCACTTTTCGGATGCCCAGCTGACTCGTATCCTTGATCTGCCGGTGGTGCTGGGCGATGTCGGATGGGTGATGGTCCGCGCTTCGGGAACCGAGAATCTTTTGCGCGTTTACTGCGAAACCTCCAAACCCGAAACGACTCGCCGCGTTCTCGAAGCTGTAACTCAGATGGTTCACAATCTATAGGTGCCCCATGAACACGATAAACTTGCAAGAAAAATTCAATCTCATTTCCGAGCACTACCGGCCCTGCATCATAGGTGAAGTCAATAATTGCCTTGTGAAAGCCGTCAAGTTCAAAGGAGAATTTCTCTGGCATCATCACGATAACGAAGACGAGCTTTTTCTCGTCGTGAAGGGCTCTTTCCGCATGAAATTCCGCGATCGTGAACGTGTGGTGCGCGAAGGAGAATTCATTGTCGTCCCGCACGGCGTCGAGCACTGCCCCGTTGCGGACGAAGAGGTCCACGTTATCCTGATTGAACCAAAATCGACGTTGAATACCGGCAACATCACCAACGAAAGGACTGTCGCCCAGCTCGAGCGCATCTGAAATCTGCTCCCGCGGCCGATCCACAACCAGCCATGGAACATCGCTTCTACACCCTCGACGTTTTCACCAACAACCGCTTCGAAGGCAACCCGCTCGCCGTATTTACCGACGGTGACGGGCTTTCGGACGACCAAATGCTCGCCATCGCGCGCGAAATGAATCTTTCGGAGACCGTCTTTGTGCAAAAGCCGGCGGAAGAGGAGGCCCTCGCGCGCTTGCGCATCTTCACGACGAAAGAAGAACTCAAGCTCGCCGGCCATCCCGTGATTGGAACCTGGTTCTTGCTCGCGGAACTGGGCGTCGTTCCCGCACAGGATGGCGGCGTCCACATTCTGCAAGAGACCGGCGCGGGCGTCTTGCCGGTGGAGATTCGCTTCAAGGACGGCCGCCCGCAGCGCGTGACCATGACTCAGAAGGAAGCCATCTTCAAACCTGCGAAATTCAACAAGAAGAAGCTTGCCTCCGCACTGGGAATTTCGCCCAAAGATTTCGACCCGAAACTGCAACCTGAATTTGTATCCACCGGCATCTTCAACCTGATGGTGCCGCTGCGCAATCGCGCCGCGCTGGGCAAAATCGCCATGAACATGACCGAACTCCGCCGCCTCCAGGGCAAGAACGCGACGATGGCTTACTGCTTCGCTCTCGGCGGCAATGGCAAAGCGTTCTCCCGCGGCATGCTGCCTTGGGAACTCTATGAAGACGCCGCGACGGGCTCCGCCGCTGGTTCGCTGGGGGCGTACCTTGTGCGAAACGGAAAATTAGCGCCGGGCCACACTCTGCGCATTCTTCAGGGCGCTGAAATGGGACGCCCAAGCCTGATCGAAGTGGAAGTTACGCAGAGTGGAAAGAAACTCGTCCCGCGCGTGAGCGGCGCCGCCGTGAAAGTTTTTGAAGGCACCATCCGCATCTGACTTCTTTCATTAGGTACTGTAAACAAACAACTGAAAACAAAGGCCACCCGGGAACTCCGAGTGGCCTTCGTTGCTTTCTTCCGAAACACTGGCACCTAAGAACTGCTCTTAGTGCCTGCGTTTGTCGTGGCGCAGATCCTTGCGATCCTTGTGCAGGTCTTTCTTGTCCTTGTTGATGTCCTTCTGATCCTGGTTGCGATCTTTGCGGTCTTTGGACAGGTCCTTCTTATCGTGGTTGATGTCCTGCTGGTCCGCGTTGCGATCCGCGCGGTCCTTGTTCAGGTCCGCGCGATCGTGATTGATGTCCCGCTGATCCTTATTCCGGTCGACCCGATCCGCGTGAAGGTCCTTGCGATCGGCTTGCGCCGGCGCGCTGTTGGCGCCGTATTTCTTGTCATCGCGGACGAGCTGGGCCTTGTCGTGATTAATGTCGCGCTGGTCCTTGTTTCGGTCCACGCGGTCCTTGTTCAGGTCCGTGCGATCGTGATTGATGTCCCGCTGGTCCGCGTTGCGGTCGGCGCGGTCCTTGCTCAGGTCGCGTTTATCGTGATTGATATCGCGCTGATCGGCGTTGCGATCCCCGCGATCCTTCGCCAGGTCTTTCTTATCGCTTCGAATGTCTTTCTTGTCGTTCCGAATGTCCTGCTGCTGCGGAGTCGGGTCCTGGCTCTGGGCATACGTGCCACCCGCGAGCAAACCGGCAAACACAACTGCGAACACACCTCGACGGACCATGAGTTCTGCCTTCATTGTCTTCTCTCCTGTTGAAATGATTCCTGAACTCACCACCACACTTACAAAATCAAACACAGGTAGAGCAGCAAAGTTTCGCCACCCTGGGAACCGATTGTTATCGGGAAAATTGAAGGAAGGAAAATGAACTATAACTAATTTATTTTCAATGATTTATGGACTGCATCGAGGACGCCATTCACAAACGCTCCGGAATCTTCCGAGGAAAACTTCTTAGCCAATTCCACCGCTTCGTTCAGAACGACTCTAGGCGGTGTCTCCGTGCCATTCATTTCATGAATCGCCAGCCGCAAAATGGCGCGATCGATGGCCGCGAGCCGTTCGAACCGCCAGTTGTCGGCGTGCTTGACGATGATCGCGTCCAGCGTGGTGACGTCCCTCGCCGCGCCTTCAAAAAGTTTGTTCGCGAATGCGCGCGTCTTGTCTGCCGCCTTCGCGCTTTTCCAGAATTTCACTTCCAGCTTGCTGAAATCCTGCTGGCTCATGTCCCACTGGAACAGCATTTGCATCGCAAACTCGCGGGATTTTGTGCGGAGAGACACGTTACTTGCGCCGCGGCTTTCCGGCAGGCGCCGTTTTCGAATGAGAGGCGCGAAGTTTTCGTGACAGTTGAGCCATTTCGATGGCAGCGAGCCCCGTTTCGAATCCTTTGTTCCCGCCCTTGAGACCGGCGCGGTCGATGGCCTGCTCCAGGGTGTCGCACGTCAGCACACAAAAAATAATCGGCAAGCCGCTGTCCATCTGCGCGAGCTGCAATCCGCGCGCGGTCTCCGAACAAACATAGTCATAGTGCGTCGTTTCGCCGCGAAGCACGCACCCGATGGCGATCAACGCATCGTACTTCCCCGTCGCCGTCAGTTTTTTCGCCGCCAGCGGCAACTCGAATGCTCCCGGAACGTGCACCACATCAACATCCTTGCTGGCCGCGCCTGCTCGTTCCAGCGCATCCACCGCCGCCGCAAGAAGCCGCTCCGTAATAAAATTATTGAATCGGCTGACGACAATGCCAAAGCGAAAACCCGCCGCGCTCAATGCGCCATCAATCTTCCCGGGCTGTAATTTCTCCGCCATCGCCAATCCGCGCCGTTCCCTATTCCTATCCTCTATTTCCTTTACCTCATACTTCCCTTACTTCCCTTTGAACTGCGGTGGCCTCTTCTCCAAAAACGCCTTCGTGCCTTCGCGCATGTCTTCCGTCGCGCAAGCCACGCCAAAAAGAGTCGCCTCCAGAAACAATCCTTCTTCCTGAGCCATTTCTATACCGCGTTCGATCGCTTCCATCGTGAATTTCACGGCGAGTGGCCCATTGGCGATAATCTTCTTCGCCATCGCTTCCGCGGCGGGAATCAGCTCCGCCGGCTCGTAGATATGGTTCACCAGCCCGATGCGCTGCGCCTCTTCCGCCGCGATCATTTCGCCGGTAAGGCAAAGTTCGTGCGCCACACCTTTGCCGCACAGCCGAGCCACCCGCTGCGATCCGCCGTAACCGGGAAGAATCCCGAGTTTCACTTCCGGTTGGCCGAGCTTCGCCGTCTTGCTGGCAATTCGAATGGTGCAAGAAAGCGCCAGCTCGCAGCCGCCGCCCAGCGCAAATCCATTGATCGCGCAGATCGAAGGCTTCCCCATCGTTTCCAGTAAATGAAAAACGCCCTGGCCGAAGAGCGAAAATTCTTTGCCGTTTACAGGTGTTTGCAGCGCCAGCTCGCTGATATCCGCGCCCGCCACGAATGCTTTTTCTCCCGCGCCCGTGAGGATCAGCACGCGCACGGCCTGATCACTGCGCGCGTCGAGCAACGCATGCTGCAACTCTTCCACCGTTTTGCGGTTCAGCGCATTCAGCACCTTCGGCCGGTTGAAGGTGATATACGCAATTCCGTCCCTCTTTTCGTACAAAATATTTTCGTAACCCATCTCTTCCTTCTTCTCGGCTCTGCGTTCCTCGGCGTACTCGGCGTCTCAACGTTATCTTTTTCTTTTTATTTTCTTCCCGCCGCTAAAACTTCGTCACCTTAGGATTCCCCGGATCGGAATAATCATAAAATCCCCGTCCCGACTTTCTCCCGTTCCAACCCGCCAGCACCATCCGCTTCAACAGCGGCGGTGCCGCGAATCGCCGTTCCTTGAACTCATCAAACATAATCTGCGAAATGTAATAGGTAGTGTCGAGCCCCACGAAATCCAGCAGCGTTAGCGGTCCCATCGGGTGCCCGCAGCCAAGCTTCATCGAATTGTCGATGTCTTCGATCGACCCGACGCCCTCTTCCAGCGCGCGGATCGCGTCCAGAAGATACGGCACCAGCAGACGATTCACGATGAAACCGGTGCTGTCCTGCGCGCGCACCGGCGTCTTGCCCAGCTTCGCGCCAAACGCCACCATCTCTTCGTAAACCGCAGGTTCCGTCGCGATCGTCCGCACCACCTCGACTAACTTCATCACCGGCACAGGATTAAAAAAATGCAAACCGACGAAACGTTGCGGCCGCTTGGTGGCGGTCGCGATTTCCGTGATCGTCAACGAAGACGTGTTGCTCGCAAAAATCGTCGATGTCTGACAGATCGCATCCAACGCACCAAAAAGCTCTCGCTTTGCCGGAAGCTGTTCGATGATCGCCTCGACGATGACGTCGCAATCCTTGAGCTCTTCGACCTTCGTGGTTCCCTTGAGCCGTCCGCGGATTTCACTCTTCAGCGCTTCGGTGATCGTGCCCTTTTCCGCCAATCGATTCAGGTTTTTCTCGATGCTCTTAAGCCCCTTGTCCACCAACTCCGCGTTCACTTCGCGCACTACCGTTTCGAATCCCGCCGCAGCCGCCACCTGCGCGATCCCCGAACCCATCAGCCCACACCCCACGACTCCCACTTTCCGAATCGCCATGCTTTTCCTCGTAGAAGATGTTACCGGCCCATGGGCATAAAATGACCGGCAAAAAACCGCGAACCCCGAATGCGAAAGTGTAGCAGAAATGACCGATTCTTCTCTCCGCTTCCTCAGCGCACTCTGCGTCTCTGCGTTATCTCTAGTCTCTTATCTTCACGGCACGATGGGCGCAGGCACTCAATCAATTTCCCATCGCCTCAACAACCATCGCGATTCCTTGCCCGCCCCCAATGCACGCCGTCGCCAGCCCGTATCGCAATCCATTCCTCCGCAACTCATTGAAGATCGTAATCACCAGCCGCGTTCCAGAAGCTCCCAGCGGATGGCCCAGAGCAATCGCCCCGCCGTTCACATTCGTCTTATCGCGATTCAATCCCAGCACTTTTTCTACGGCCAGATACTGCACTGCGAATGCCTCATTCACTTCCGCGCGATCCATCTGCTGCAGCGTTAACCCCGCGAGTTTCAGCGCCTTCTGCGAAGATGGCACCGGCCCGATCCCCATGATGCTCGGATCAACTCCCGCCACTGCCCACGATACGATTCGGCCCACAGGTTTCAATCCCCGCTCCTTCGCGATTTTTTCTCTCGTCACCACTACCGCGGCCCCGCCATCCACGATCCCGCTGGCATTGCCCGCGGTCACGATTCCGTCTTTCTTGAAGGACGGCGGAAGTCTTTCCAGAATCTCGATTGTCGTTTCCGGACGTCGGTGATCGTCTTCGCTCACAAGGATGGTCTTCTTCCCCTGCTTCACTTCCACCGGCACGATCTCTTCCTTGACGCGGCACGCCTTGTAAGCCGCGTCCGCCGCCTGCTGGCTGCGCAGCGCATACGCGTCGGCATCCTTGCGTGAAATATTATGTTGCTCGGCAAGTTTTTCCGCCGTCAGCGCCATCGGCAACCCGCAATAAGTATCCGTCAGGCCCGCCATCAGCGAGTCTTCCAGCGCTCCGCCGCCGAGCTTCAAACCAGCTCGCGCCCCGCGAATCACAAAAGGCGCTTGCGTCATGTTCTCCATTCCGCCGGCCAACACCATTGTCGCCTCGCCCAGCAGTAGCCGCTGCGCGGCCTGTGCGATCGCCTCAATTCCAGATCCACACAACCGGTTCACCGTCACCGCCGGCGTTTCGATTTTCAACCCGGCCTTCAACCCCACATGCCTCGCGCCATAAAGCGCATCCGCGCTCGTCTGCATCACATTGCCGAAAATCGCGTGGTCAAACTCGCCCGGATCCACGCCAGCCCGCCGAATCGCTTCTCTCGAAGCGTGCGCCGCCAACTCAATCGCCGAAACATCCGAAAACGCCCCCGTATACCGCGCCATCGGCGTCCGCGCCCCCGCCACAATCACCACATCCGTCGGAAACATATTCGTCCTCACTCTAGTATGCAGAACTCGCCAGTCAGCTGTTTACCGTTGAAACCAAAAGAACAAATCGAAGGGTAGGCAGTCAATCCACGAGAAACATTTCGCCCAAAGTTCGGATTTATCGGACCAAGAGTATCAACAGCACGATCGCCCCGCCGGCGAAGCAGAGCCAAGTGACTCGATCCACCCAGGTGAAATTGGAATCCGACTCTTCCATCATACTCAGCAATTCTTTATCCAACGGATCTTCCCACCGTGGCCCTGAGATCATTCGATGTACTGCCTGAAGGCCGAATATTCCGAGCAAACCAACCACAATCATCGGATACATCAGAGAGCGACCAGAGATTTTTATCCACAACATGCTTATCACGAGAGGTAGAATCAAGAAAAGGGCGGCTCCGCCAATGCCCAGCATCCAGCGTTTGTGATAGTAAGCAACCGAAAGAGTCAGGGCTGTCAAGAACGCACTCACCATGCCGGAGACGGGGACCAACTCCTGCCAGTAAACAATCGGGCCCTGCGGTTTGCAGAGCCACGCCAACAAAAAAGCCTGCGACTCCAATGGCCACAGACCTCATCTCTGCTTCTTCCCAAGCTTCGTAAGGCCGCAGTTCCTTAAATCGAGTGCTCATGTGAATTATGAATAGTCAGGCGGTAATCACCGCCAAACGTGATCTTAAATCCTCCGAAGACCATTCGCAACTCAGAGCTTCGGCGTCTCCAGCGCCACCACGATATCCCCGCCGCGCTTCCGCGCCTCTTCAATCGAGAACTCCGCGCGGTTGATCAAATCCGTCACGATGTCTTCGCTGTCGTATTCGTGCTTGGCCACGGCTTCCACAATTCCCGCGCTCAGCGTAACTTGCGTCGAGTCCCACGGCGGCCGCAGCCCGGACGCCGCTCGTCGCAGCTTATCCGCCAAATTCTGCGCACCTGCCAGCGTCGTATCCGGCAGGATAAACGCCAGCGACCACGAAGTGTATTTCACCGCCACGTCGTTTTGGCGCACCATCGGCTGCAACGACCGCGCTAGTTGCTCCAAAAAACGTTCCAGCGGCGATTCGCCCTGCTGCCGCAAAATCTCCGCGCCGCGATCGATCTGCAGAATCGTAAGCGCCAGCGGCGTCCCCTGCGTCCGCGCGCGGTCCGCTTCCGTCAGCAAGCAACTCTGGTACGAACTGCGGCTCAGCAAACCGGTGCGCTCATCGGAAACGCCCATGCGCCGCACCAGCGACCGCAACCGTGTGTGACTGACGCTCATGAGCATCTGATCGCCGATGGCCTGCAGGAAATATGCTTCGTTAGGTCTCCACTTGTGCTCTTCGGCGCGCCCCACGATCAACATCCCCGCGGGCATCTGCGTCTCTTTGTCCGTGATCATCACGCCCAGGGCCGTCGCCAGCCCCAGATCGCTCAGAATCGATCCTTCGGCTGCTTGCACCATGAGTCCGCCGAGTTCGTCCGGTTCGGCCTTCTCGATGTGCGCGAGCAGCAGGACCACCTGCGCGCCGGGTGCAGGCTTTACCCCATGGGCGCAAAATTCTGCGGCCATTTCCGGCGGGCGCCCGGGCGTTCCCACCACGGCCAGAGCGCGCGTCACGCGCAGATAGGTGCCAACCTCGTTGACCGCCGTGTTCAGCATCGCCCGCGGCGTCTGCTGGCGGAATATCTTTTGATTGACCTCGGAAATCTTTGAGAGATCGCGCAGCGTCTCCGCCGAATAAACCCCCGTCCTCGAGGTAATGGGTACTGGCGCCTCGGCAACCGGTGCGGCAGGCGCGACCGGCGCCGGGGATGCCGCGGGCGGGGCAGGCGCCGGTTCCGTCTTCGCTTTGGGCGTTCCTTTGGGCCACCAGTTTGCCATCTGGTAGAGATTGGCCAGCCGCGCGCTCCGCTCTTCTTCCCCGGGGAACATCGCCGCGATTCTTTGCAGACGTTCCAGCGCCTTATTCTGCAGCGAGTACTGCAAAAAAATCTCCGTCTGCACGATCAGATCTTCTAGCGCTTGCAACTGCCGGCCTTCTTCGCTGCCCGGAGAAGGAGCCTCGGGGGCCTGCGCCGGAGGGGCGTGCGAAGTATGACCCGGCGTGGGAGTGCTCGATTTCAACAGCCGGCTTGCGATCCGTTTCAGGTGGGCTTCATCCACTCGGCCGCGCAGCAGTTCCAGCCTCTCCTGATTGCGATAGTCGAACGCATCGATGTCCACCAGCCGCTCGAGAGTCTCTGCCGCCTTCGCTACATTTCCCGAGGTCAGGTATACGTCGAAAAGCCTGATCAGCACTTCGAAATACTGCGATTCGCGATTCAATTCGTTGTGGATGGAAGCCCAGAATTCAAGAATGACTTGAGAATGGGGGTACTTAGCCCCTACTCCGTCCATCAACGTCGCGAAATCGTTTTGGCGTTTGTCGGCAAACATCCGCCGCTTGAGCATCAGGAGGATATCCGTGGCTTTCTGGTCCTGGCCCGCGGCCACGTAGCGGTCCGCCAGTTCGAACAGCTGGGTCATGCCTTCATTTTTTTCGCGGAGCACCCGCTCGAGTAGCTCGCGGGCGCGTTCCAGGTGCCCCGATCGCATGAGTGCGTCGCTAAATGTAGTGAGAAACGCCGCATCGCTTTCGGTTGCTGCAAACGGTTCCAGCAAGGCTACGGCGCGCACGGCATTCCCGGCCTGCAGGTTTGCTTGGGCATACAGAAGTCCGACGCTGCGTTCCTGCGGCGCCAGTTTGTACGCGCGGCCCAGAAGATTGAACGCGTCGGCTGGCGTGCCGCTCACCGAAGCCAGTTGCCCGGCCCGCAGAAAGGCCCGTGCGGCAAGCGCCGTCTTGCCCATGCGTTCGGCAGCTTCCGCAAGACGAAGTTGCCGCAAAGAATTCTCCGGATCGAGCTGCGCGGCCCGCTCCCAACAAAACAGCGCGTCTTCCTCGCGGCTCGCCGCCGCGAACAGCTCCGCGGCTTTCGTGTACTGCTCGATGGCTTCGTCGGGATGATTTTGTTTTTGCTGCAGAAAGGCGTATCGAGCGATGCGCTCGGGCAGTTGCTGGCTTTGACCCGTCTGCAGGAACCGCTTGTAGATGGCGAGCGCTTTGGATTCGTCCTTGGGCTCGACGAGCAGATCGAACAGCAGGCCGTAGTAGACCGCCGCGCGGTCCGGCTGATCCATCCGTGCGTACAGATCGCCGAGCGCTTGCGTGGCCTCCTGATGCTGCGGCATCTCGTCGAGCACCGCCAAATACGCCTCGATCGCGTCCTCGACGCGGTTCTTCTCGAGGAAGCGTTTGGCGCGATCCAGATGCTTGCTTACGTCTGCGGCCATCCGTTCAGGTTGCCTTTGCGGTGACTGAAATTTGTCGATCAGGTGCCGAGCAAGTGATGATACCAGGCTGCACGTTGCGTCCAGCGCGAACTGCCCTCGTTAACTATATACCCCCGGCGAGAAGCGGGCAAAACGCCCGAAATAAGCTGATGTGGTATGCATCACCGGAATTCAAGCCACGCCGAATCAGTCAAGCCGGCCGCGGAGTTTCTCGGTGGTACAATTTGCCAAGATTATGACGACAACCGATTCCACTCCTCACTATGCTCTCGGCAGCACCGACGCGGAACAGGCGCGCCTCATTCGGCAAGCTGCACTTCTCGCTGCGTTCAGCGAACGATTCTTCCTTGGCGCCGGCATTAGTCCAGGCCAGCGTGCGCTGGATATCGGTTCCGGCGTCGGAGATGTGGCCATGCTGGTGTCCAAGCTAGTCGGTCCTTCGGGTGAAGTCGTCGGGGTAGAGCGCGATGCGCGCTCCATCGCTCGAGCCAGAGCCCGCGTGTCCGAGGCCGGCCTTCGCAATGTGACCTTCACGCAATCCGATGTCTCCCAAATCCCAAGTAGCAAGCCTTTCGACGCCGTCGTGGGCCGTTTCATTTTGATGTTTCTTCCCGATCCCGTCGCTGTTTTGCGCTCCTTGTCTCAGCTTGTTCGTCCCGGCGGAGTGGTCGCCTTCCATGAGTTGTCGTGGGCGCCCTTTCTTCTGCTTGCCAAGGGCCTCCCCCTCTGGTCTGCGGGTGCTTCCTTAGTCCATGAGACCTTCCGGCGTTCCGGCGCAAACACAGAGATGGGCTTCGCTCTTTACCGAATTTTCCAGGAGGCAGGCTTGCCCGCGCCAACCATGAATCTGGAGATGCCGCTTGGGAATGATCCTGAATTCACGCGTTGGGTCCCCGACGTTCTTGGCAGTTTGCTTCCGCAAGTTCGGCAATTTAATCTTCCCCTTGAGCCGCTCGGGGACCTCGCTACACTTCCACAGCGGATCCAAGCGGAAGTTGCGGCCTCAAACACGGTTGTCACTTGGATGGCCATGGTCGGCGCTTGGTCTCGCAAACCTGCAGCACAGCCGCCAGCTCGCCCAGTTTTAATTTGAGGTGCCACGAAGTCTTCTCGGAAGCAACAACATGAGCGTCGCCGACGCAAACAACGAAACGCCCGCAACCGCCAGTCCGCCATACAAGCTTCCCGTCTTCTGACTGATCCATCCCGTTGCGTACGGCCCGGCAAATCCCCCAAGATTCGCAAGCGAACTCACTAAGGCAATCCCGGAGGCCGCCGCAAATCCCGTTAGGAAATCGCTCGGGAGCGAATAGAAAGGGCCATAGACGCTGTAGATGCCGAGCGCGGCGAAAGATAGAAGGACGATAGTTGGAAATATAGATTGAGTTGCGCCCAGCGACGCTAGCGCGATACCAGCAACGATGGCGGGAATCGCCGCATGAAATCGGCGCTCCTGTTTTCGATCCGAACTACGCGACACCATCACCATCACAGGCAGCCCCACCAGATGCGGAATCATCGCCAGAAGTCCGATCAAACTGTACGAGATTCCGCTCGAAAGCGATTGCACCAGTTGCGGCATCCAAAAGTTCATCGAGTACATGCCCGTGTTCAAAGTGAATCCGATGAACCCTAAATGCCAAACGCGCTTGTTCAGCAGCGCCTTTCCCGCCGAAATGTTGTGGCTCGCCAGTTTCTCCTGTCCTTCCCGCGCCAACTCCGCCGCAATCCAATCTTTTTCTTTCTGGTTCAAAAATTTGGCTTCCGCGGGCCAACTGGGCAGCAAAAAGTACGTCAACACACCGCCAACGACGGCCGGAAGTCCCTCCAAAATCAGCAGCCATCGCCAACTGCTGACGTCCATCCAGTGCACGTGCTCCAGTAGAAATCCGGAAACCGGGGATCCCAGTATGCTGGTGACAGGAATGCCCGCCAGGAATAGCGCAATGGCCTGCGCCTGATCCCGTTGGCGAAACCAATAGGTCAGATACAGAGCGATTCCAGGAAAATAGCCCGCTTCCGCCAGCCCGAGCAAGAAACGCACCGCATACAGTTGGTGCACCGAATGCACCAACCCGGTCAGCGTGGCCAAAAATCCCCAGGTAATCAGAATGCACGCGATCCAGATTCGTGCTCCGATCTTCTGCAGCATCAGGTTGCTCGGAATTTCAAACAGGAAATATCCAAAAAAGAAAATTCCCGCTACCCATCCAAACTGCTTGCTGGTAATTGCCAGTTCCTTGTTCATGGTCAGCGCCGCAAAGCTGATGTTGATGCGGTCAAGAAAGGAAATAATGTAGAGGACGAACACAAACGGGATAATCCTCATACGCAGTTTGCGAACTAGTTTGGCTTCGTCGGCGGCAGTGGCTGTTTCGTTAGTCACGATCACCTCAGTGTCTGTCTGCCCCGGTCAATAGTTCTCCCCCAGCAAGCGTCGCCTGCCATGGGCCTGTAAGAATTGCCGAGACTCTATGGCGGCAAAGTCCGTCCGTCAAGTAACTCTGGATTTCTGCAAAAAAAAAAAACGACCCGCAATTGCCCGGCCCTGCTCTTGTCACGCCACTTTTCCTTTCGCCAGAGATTGGCGGGCAAGCTGACGCGGCCTTCGAATTGTGGCAAACTGAATGTTTATACGGCACGGTTTTTGCGCTGCGTGTGTCGCTCGTTCGAATGCAGCAGGCCCGCCGGAAAATCGTGCGGACCGTTCGCATCCTGCCCGCAATTGAGAAAATTGGTAAGCGAGAAAAATGGACCCGAAGTTCATTCGAAACTTCTGCATCATCGCGCACATCGACCACGGCAAATCCACGCTCGCTGACCGCCTGCTCGAAATGACCGGCGCGCTGACGCAGCGCGAAATGCACGAACAAGTCCTTGACTCCATGGACCTCGAGCGCGAGCGCGGCATCACCATCAAGGCGAAAAGCATTCGCCTCCATTACAAAGCGAAAGATGGAAATACCTATCGATTAAACTTAATTGATACGCCCGGCCACGTGGATTTTTCGTACGAAGTTTCGCGCGCGCTTTCCGCTTGCGAAGGCGCGCTCCTTGTTGTTGACGCATCGCAAGGCGTGGAAGCGCAGACGGTCGCTAATACTTTTCTCGCGGCCGCGCACAACCTGACGATTTTGCCGGTGATCAATAAAATCGATTTGCCCGCCGCCCAGCCGGATTTCGCAAAAGAACAAATCGAAACGGTGCTGGCGATTCCGGCGGAGGACGCCCTGCTGATCAGCGCGAAAAGCGGCCTCGGAGTCGAAGACGTTCTCGAAGCGATCGTCGCGCGCGTTCCGCCGCCCAAGGGCAGCGCAGAAAATCCACTGCAGGCGCTGATTTTCGATTCGTGGTTCGACATTTACCGCGGCGCCGTCGTCCTCGTGCGCGTGATGGAAGGGCGCATCACCAATCACATGAAAATTCGCCTCGTCTACAACAACGAGGTTTACGAGGTCGAACAACTCGGCACGCTCACGCCGAAGCCCATCGCGCTTGAAGAACTCGAGGCCGGCGACGTCGGTTTTGTCGTCGCCAACATCAAGCGCGTGGCCGATGCGCGCATGGGCGACACCGTCACGGATGCAAGCCGCCCGGCGCCCGCGCTGCCCGGATTTGAAGCCATCAAGCCGATGGTTTTCGCAGGGCTGTTTCCCGTGCTTGCCGATGACTACGAACCGCTGCGCGACGCGCTCGGAAAATTGCAATTGAACGACGCGGCCTTTTTTTACGAACCGGAAAACTCCGTGGCGCTGGGGTTCGGTTTTCGCTGCGGCTTCCTGGGCCTGCTGCACATGGAAATCGTGCAGGAGCGGCTGGAGCGCGAATTCGGCTTGAACCTTATTACTACCGCGCCGAGCGTGCGCTACCGCATCACGCGCGTGACGGGCGAGGTCGTCGAAGTCGACAGCCCCGCGAAATTTCCGAATCCCAGCGACATCGAGAAAATCGAAGAGCCGATCATCAAGGCCATGATCATCACCAACGAGGATTCCGTGGGCGGAATCCTGCAGCTCTGCCAGGAAAAGCGCGGCACGCAGAAAAATTTCGAATACTTGTCGCCCACGCGCGTCATGCTCACTTACGAATTGCCTCTGAACGAAATAGTTCTCGATTTTTACGATCGTCTAAAATCCACTTCACGCGGCTACGCCTCCCTCGATTATCATCTCGCCGGATATGTCGAATCCGACCTCATCAAACTGGATGTGCTGGTCGCCGGCGAACCAGTCGATGCGCTGGCGCTGATCATCCATCGCGAATTTGCGGCGGAGCGCGGGCGCGACCTGGTGACGCGCTTGCGAAAGCTCATTCCGCGGCAGATGTTTGAAGTGCCGATCCAGGCCGCGATTGGCAGCCGCGTCATCGCGCGCGAAACCGTCGCGGCCATCCGCAAAAACGTTCTCGCCAAGTGCTACGGCGGAGACATTTCCCGCAAACGCAAACTCCTCGAAAAACAAAAAGAAGGCAAGCGCCGCATGAAGCGCGTAGGCCAGGTGGACATCCCGCAGGAAGCGTTCCTCGCTGTTTTGAAGGTTTCCTCCTCCGACGAAGAATAGTCTGATCGTCCATCAAGCTCCCTGAGCCCTAGTGCATCTTCGGCTGTGTTTTGTTGCCGCCGGTGTTCTGCTGCGCTAGACTTTCCTGAGGGCGAAACCATGAAAGCACCAACGCAATTCCTGACCAATGAAAAGGGCGAAAAGATCGCCGTGGTCATCCGCATCGAAGAGTACGAACGACTCCTCGAAGAATTGGAAGATCTCGAAGACCTACAGGCAGTGCGAGAGTACGAACAGGCAAAAGCAGCGGGGGAAGTCCCTATCCCGCTCGAACAAGCGCTCGCTGAAATTCGCCGCAATCGAAAGTGAACTACCGCGTAGTTATAGCGAATCGGGCAAAGAAAGTACTCGAAGCAGTTCCCTCCACCGTGCTTGAGGCAATCGAGGAAAAAACACTGTCCTTGGGAGAAGTTCCGCGACCGCCCGGCTGCAAGAAGCTGAAGGGCGACGAAAAGACTTTGGCGCATTCGTTCGGGCAAGTATCGCATCCTCTATCAGATTGACGACTCGGCGAAGGTTGTGACCGTCGTCGGGGTCGGCCACCGAAAGGACGTTTACCGGTAGCGTCATTTTTCTTCCTTCTTGTGAACTTCGGTGGTGAGGCGGCCGCGGTGGAGCTGGATGGCGACGGAGTCGCCGATCTGAACTTGATCCGCAGAGCGGAGGAGGTTGCCGGCGGCGTCGGTAGCGATGGCGTAGCCGCGTTCTAGGACCTTTAGTGGACCCCGCTCCTGGAGTTGCACGGTCAGGCGCTGCCAGCGGTCACGCTTGGCGCGGAGGAGGCGCTCGATGCGGACACCGAGTTCGGCGGTGCGTTTTTCGAGGCCCAGGCGGAAGGCCGCGATCTTCACGCGAAAATCGAAGGAAGCGATGTGCAGGTGGGCGGCAGTAAAACGTTTGCGCGATTGTTCGAGGCGCGCGCGGAGGCCGAGCGCAAAGCGCGAAGTCATTTCATCGGCGCGCTGGCGCTGCTGGCGGAGGAGATCGAGCGGGCGGCGGAATCCGCGGCGCGCGGAAAGCTCGTGGACGTGGCGGGAAAATTCCAATAGGCGGTAGCGGATCAGGCCGGCGAGGGTTTCGCGCAGGTCGGCGATGCGCTTGTCAAATTCGCGGCGGGTCTGGACGACGAGCTCCGCTGCCGCAGATGGAGTTGAGGCGCGGACATCGGCGACGAAATCGGCGATGGTGAAGTCGGTTTCGTGGCCGACGCCGGAGATCACGGGAATTTCGGAAGCAAAGATCGCGCGCGCGACGATTTCTTCGTTGAAGGACCACAAGTCTTCCATGGAGCCGCCGCCGCGCGCGAGGATCAGCACGTCCACCATTTTCTTGGCATTGAAAAATTTGAGTGCTTTGACGATTTCCTCGGCGGAGCCTTCGCCCTGCACGCGGACGGGATAGACGGTCAGATGCACATTCGGAAAGCGGCGCGTTAGGATGCGCACGACGTCGCGGACGGCGGCACCCTTTGGTGAAGTGATGATGCCGATGCGGCTGGGGAGAAGCGGCAACGGTTTCTTGTGCGCGGCATCGAAGAGACCCTCGGCTTCGAGGCGCTTTTTCAATTGCTCGAAAGCAAGCTGCAACGCACCCTGACCCATCAGCTCGATTTTCTCAACGTAAATCTGATATTCGCCGCGCTGCTCGTACACGCTGATGCTGCCGCGGATGGTGACTTGCAAGCCGTCTTCAGGGCGGAACTTGATGCCGCGCTGCTGCTGCTTGAAGTAAACACAGCGGACCTGGGCGCGATCATCTTTCAGGGTGAAGTAGATGTGGCCGGACTGCGCTTCGCGGCAGTTGGAGATTTCGCCCTGGACGCTGATGTCGGTAAAGTTTTTGGCGAGCAGGTCGCGGATTTTGCTGGTCAACTCGCTGACGGTCCAGGTCTTGCGGTCCGGCATGAGGTTGAAGGTGAGTTGCTGGGTCATCTTGAGTTCTCAGTGATCAGTTGTCAGTCCTCAGTTTCCACGAATGAGTCCGTGGCTCCATCGATCACCTTGTGTCTCTGTCGATAAATGGGGAAAGCGCTGCTTGTCAGACCACGGCTCGACTTGAAGTTGGCGGTAAGATCCTTCCGCGAACCTTGTCGGTTCGCTTCAGGATGACAAGTATCTGGCGTGTGGCGAAGTGGGGGATAAGCGGACCGAGCCACGGGCGCACCCCCCACCCCCTCATCAATTTGCATGGATATCAAAACAAAGGGATTGCTAGAATTGCAATTCGTAAGTATATGAAAAGAAAGGGGAGGCATGTCGGTTGATGAGGAGAGGAAGGCAGCCCCACTCCCCACCCCCCTGTTTTTTGTAAGTGTTGCATCTAAAGGAGTTAGCTCCAGACTAAGTCTTTTGTTTGCAACACTTGCGGGGGTATCCATAAGTGTTGCAGTTAAAGGACTTACGCGAGCGATCTGTCGGCGAGAATGTAACTTCGTGAGGCCAAATGATTTCGACCGGGCAGGGCGAGTTTGCGGCGTGAATTTCAAAAACCATTATAGCATATCGGTACATTTTGTCAATGGTTACTTGTAAGTGGTTTGGGTTCTATGGGATAGATGGTTGAGGGACTAGCTCGATGTCTTAGATTAGCGCGGAGTGAGTCTTTCGAGAGGAGCCGAGCGCAGCAGAGACGGAAGTCAATGCGACAAAAGCGCAGGTTCAAATCACTGGGGTTTGGACCAATCGGCGAGGCGGAGGCGGGGACGAAGGGAACGGAAGGACCGGTCGCTGGTGACGAGGGTGAGGCCGGAGGCGAAGGCATGAGCGGCGACGAGCATGTCCAAGGCGGCGAGGGGGCGGCCTTTTTTCCAGGAGGCGGAACACAGGTCAGCGTAGGCGCGCGCGGCGGCGGAGTCCCAGGGCAGAACGCTGACGCCCAAGAGGAATTGATTGACGAGCTCGGCGAGTTTTGTGGCTTGGGGCTTCAGGGCGAGGCCAAAGAGCAGTTCGGCTTCGGTGATGGAAGAAATACAAACCTGAGCCATGGGAACGCGGCGCAAATGCTCGCGAACCGAGGGCGGATTTCCGCGGAGGGCGTAGCTCACGCTGTTGGTATCGAGCATGAAACGGAGCATGAGTTCCGATCAGAAGAGGCGGCGTTTTTTGGGCGGACGGCGATCGCGTGAAGCGAGGAAGTCCGCGGGAATTTCGACGGTGTCGGCAAGGGCGAAGAGGTCGTCCCAGGAGCCGGGCTTGCGGGAGAGAATGACGTCGCCGGTTTCGGGATCCTTGCGGATGAACACTTCAGGCGAGGAGAAGCGGAAATCCGAAGGCAAACGGACCGCCTGGCTGCGGCCGTTCTTGAAAAGTTTGGCGGTTTTACGCACTGGCACTCCCGGAAAACGTGAATCCAGCATCGTGATCTATACCATGATATATCACAAGTACTTTGAAGACAAATGGGTGCGATCCACGCATACGGAAAAGCACCTGGCTTAGCGGCGCTTGAGGGCTTCGAGCTCGTCGAGGGTGCGCGGCCAGTCCGATCCCAATAGCCGGGACAAACCGCGATCCGCAAGAACTTTTCCGCCAGTTTGGCAGCGAGCGCAGTAGTTCGTTTCGTTGTCGGCGTAGCGAATCCGCTGAATCTTTTCCCCGCACCTTGGGCAAGGTTGTCCATAGCGTCCGTGGACCGCCATTTCCTTGCGAAACGCGGTGACTTTTTCGGGAAAGCCAGCTTGGGCCTCGGCGCGCAGCCGGCCGATCCAGACCCCGAGGGTATGACGCGCCGCCGCGAATAGCCTTTCCCACTCCTGCGGCTCCAGCTTGTGCGTGAGGGTGACGGGCGACAGTTGTGCCGCATGCAAAATTTCATCGGAATACGCGTTTCCGATCCCACTGAGCAGGCGCGGATCGGTGAGAGCTCTCTTGAGAGTGCGGTTTTCGAAGGTAAGCGCATCGCGAAATGAAGTGAGATCGCTCGCGAAGATGTCGATTCCTCCGGGGTCGACGGAACGCAAGCCCTCCTCGCCAACGAGAACATGCAACGATGCGCGGTGCTTTGTGCCGGCTTCGGTAAGCACGAGGGAGCCGTTGGGAAAATCAAAAGCTGCCAGACTGTGGCGGCCCGCCAACTTTGCCTGCGGCGGCCGCCAGTGCAAGCGGCCTGCAATCATCAAGTGCAGCACCAGCCAAAGATCGCCTTCTACTCCAATCGCGATGCGCTTGCCGATTCGCCGCAGTTCGCGCACGACGCGGCCCTCCACACTTGTAATTGGCGGTTGCGCGGTTCGAAGCAAAAAAGGGCTCGCAAGGCGCACCCGAACGACCGGCTGCGCGACGATGCGTGGGTCGAGCGCAGTGATGTAGGCGGCGATATCCGGCAGTTCCGGCATGCTTCTCAGCTTGCAGGTTGCGCCTGCGCTTTTGCAACCTGACTCTTTTGACGAGGGAAATTACCGATGCTTAACCCGGGATGTTTTCAAGGCGGCGGAGTTTGGGGCTGAGGCTGAGGCGATGGACGCAGAACTGGAGAGAGGGGCAGTGGCAGCGGAGGAGGCCCTGGAGGAGGGATTTGAGTTTGAGGGAGCGGGCGATGGATTGATCGACTTCGCGGAGCTTGCGGGCGGCGAGTTTTTTCCAGCGAGGGCCGACGGGAGCGTTGTCGCGGAGGCCGCTGAGGAAGAGTTTGATTTCGGCAAGGGTGAAGCCCATGTCTGAGGCGAAGCGGATGAGGAGGACGCGATGGAGGGCGTCGCTGGGATAGCGGCGCTGGCCACCTGTGCGCTGTGGCGGAGCGAGGAGGCTGAGTTTTTCGTAGTAGCGGATGGCGGAGGCGTTGAGGCCGGCGCGGCGAGCGAGTTCACCGATTTTCATTTTCGAATGCTTTCTGGATGCGAAAGTCTCAATG
>WNFP01000474.1_pt1 | contig 30222 bp, 33 predicted proteins | sample 5400201 | NCBI WGS metagenome assembly WNFP01 (sample SAMN13153355, study PRJNA577476) | soil metagenome | isolation source: 115 cm saprolite under Madrone tree | place: USA:California | collected 2016-06-14 | reverse complement strand
ACCGGCCGCGATCATGAAATGACGGTATGGCGCTGTCATGGGTGGCTTCCCTTCGCAGCAAGACTACCGCCAACCACATTCCAACGGCCGCGGCAAAAAGTGGGAGGGCCAATATCTCTGGTTAACAATTGGAAAGGACCTTAATCCCGGGATGTCCCTCGGACGGCCGGATGGCGTGGGTGATCCGGACCGGCCTTGGTCGAAAGAGGCCCCTCGGGCGGCTGGATGCGCAGATTCGGTGTCGGGCGGGCGCGATCCTAGGAATCGCGCCGGCACCAGCCGGGTCAGCTGTCCTGGCCAGCCCCGTCATCCATGCTGTAATCGAAGAAGTAGGCCAGGAAGAGACCGAGGGCGCTGGCGAGCGAATAGGTAGCGACGCCGGCCACTAGACGCACGGTCCAGAGATAGAAATCCGCGCCTCCAACGCTTTTGGCCTGCCACCAAATCTCGAACGAATTGCCCATGAGATCGGCCATGAGCCAGGCGGCAACCCACGGCAATCCGATACTGGAAATGATCCAGAACACGACCGCGGGACGAATTCTGGGCAAAACGCCCGCGCGACTCAGGCCCAAGCTCACGGCCATGCGCTCGACCGGTAGCAGCATGCAGATTGCAATGCCCACAACGATCGGCGAGCAGATCGCCGTCCACGTGGCGGTCACCCAGACACTGCCGCCAGTGCGCAACAACAGGGCTACCAGAAGCCCGATTCCAAAAAGCGCCGCGGTAGCCAGGATGACGCATCGCCGGAATTTACGGTAAAGTAACGGTCTGTCCAATTTCCCCGCCGCTCCCTCGCCAGCATAATAGCGCGAAGGCGATTTTTTGTCACAGGCCGCGTTTTTCAACTAAAAAATTTACCGCAAGCCCACAGTGCAACGAAGGATTGGCCTCGGCCAACCGTCAGAAGGGGCAAATCCCCCAATTTCGCGGGGACACCATGGGATTCAAAGAGTTATCCGCTGCAATCGCCCTCTCAAAGACGCAAGCGAGCACGCGAGGCCGGAAAAAGCCTGGCCGGTTGGTTTTCCGGGGATGAGGCTGTATATGCTGCACCAGCGATCGAATGGGAGCCGCACCGGGGGCCTTGAACCGTGAGCCTGGGGACGGGCTGAGAGGTTCGGCAAGAAGCAGAGCTAGCTTGGCAGATGCATAGGGGAGCCGAAGCCGAAACCCACGCCACAGTCGAAGAAATCCGAGCTCATCAGCCATGTGGCGTTGGAGTTCGTGGAAGCGATTTGGGATTACTGAAGGTGAAATCCACCCCCAAACGGCAGTCTCGATGACAATTGTTGTGAGCGTCAAAGTGACTGACGGCATTGTATTAGCGGCCGACAGCACGGCTACATTCTTGGATAATTCCAGGCAACCTCCAGTGAAGATCCGCAACAATGCGCACAAGATCTTCAATCTGGTCGAAGTTTCACCGATCGGCGCGATGGCGTACGGAACCGGTGGGATTGGATCAGCTTCGGTTGCAACCCTCACCGAAGACTTGCGACAACGGCTAGCAAGCGACCCAACCTATGTTCTCGGGGGAGGGGCGTATACAGTCGAGGAAGTAACCAAGAAGGCGCGCGCATTTCTATTCGATGATGTCTACCTCAAAACATATCCGACTCCGATCCCCACCTTCATGATGGGCTACCGGGTTTGCGGTTATTCCGCCGATGCATCGTTACCCGAAATTTGGGAATTCATAATTCATGGTGCTACATGCATCGGGCCTTACGAGATCCAGTCTCCGGCGGAATTTGGCATTCGATGGGCCGGGGAGAATGAGGCATTGGATCGGCTGCTTCGTGGGGCAACCGGGGGCATCAAGGAGATGTTGGTTGCGCATGGGTATACTGAAAACGAAGTACAGGACATTTACTTGGAAATGTTCGCCAAACTTCGCACTGGGTTCGAGCTGCCGGCTATGCCCATTCAAGATGCGATCGACGTGTCGGGATTTCTTGTCGAGCTTTCCACGAAGTTTGCCCAATTCGGTCCAGGGCCGGCGATGATTAAAGGATTCACGGAGATAGCAGCGATTACCAAAAATGAGGGCTTCCAATGGGTCGTCCGCAAGCATTCCTACGGTGATGAGCTCAACTCCTGCGCCAGCGATGACTCGGGTCTGTACTCAGATAATTTATCGAGAGATTTAGCTGATCGTGAATCACCGTAAGCGGGGGTCGATCATGCGAATTGATCTGCGGCGCAGAAGGGGGGAGAAAAATCAGGCGATCGGCGTCAGCCGCGGGGGCGGAGCACGAAAATCCACGCCATCGTCGACGGCAAAGGCCGCCCGGGTCGAATATCTCGTCGGACAGAAGTCGAATATCTCGTCGGACAGAAATGGACGTCGACTCCCGACGATGTGTTGTGGCGGCGATCGAAGCTCGGCCTGCACCCGCCAGGGGATTCGCGCAAGCGCCCGGCCGATTGGATCGCCGACGCATCCGCGAATCCGGCTCAGGGCGTCATGCCGTCCTCGGGCAGGGCCCGCCAGCATTGGGGGCAAACTTCCAAACCGGCCTTGATCGCTTCCCCGCAATGCGGGCATCGCCTCTGTGCCTGGTATGACAGGCCACGTTTTCTAGTCGCCTGTTTCTTCGACGCCATCAACAAGGCATGAAAAAACGCAAACGGCGGTGAGAGCGCCCCGTAGATCAGCCAGCCGATAAAGCCGCGGCCTTTCACACGGGCCAGCAGCGCGGTCATCAAGCCAAATACGATCGCGATCGCGACGGAAAGCATGATCAGGGGCGCGTCGTCCATCTCCATGGCGCTCATCTATACTCTGGTAAATGGCTGCCCGTCGTCGGGAAACCCGCTGGCGCACTGGTCGGGTTCATTGAAATAACGCTACGCATCCGTTGCGTTGCGTTACTTGATGTGCTCATTTTGCCGCTGCCTCATATGACGCCCGGGGCTTGTCTCGAAAGGAATTGCAACGGGTCGCTTGCGCATTCTCCTGGTTTCGCTCGCTCTCGCGTCGATCTTGTCCGGCTGCATCTTTGTCGGAAGGCCCTACCACCCGTTCCATTGGGGCCCACCGCGCTGTTATGGTTGCTGGTAGCCAGCCGGTTAGCCAGATCTTCCGCGGGCGAGGCGATACCTTCCTTTGCTCGTGGCGTGAGGTGACGAAAGGCCTGGTTCGAGGCGCTGCCGCCGCCGGCCACGTCATGCGCTTCGGCGCTGACGGCGCAGCGCTCGCGGGCTATTATTCTGCTTCTTCGGGTCATCGAACCCGCTGACCGAGGGGAGGGGGATCGTAGGATCGTGAAAAAGCTACCTCGCCGAGGGGGGCGTCCCACCCGGGAGGCCGCAGCACTGCTCCAGGACCGTATCCTGGACATCGCGACGGAACTGTTCCTCGCCGAGGGATATGGTGAAACCACCATCGAACTGGTCGCCAAGCGCGCGCGAATATCCAAGCGGACTTTCTATCACCGGTTTCCCGACAAGGCGGCGCTGTTCGGCGCCGTGGTCCATCGCATCGTCGGCCGCCTTCGACCGCCTGCTGTGTCGGATTTGTTCCTGGGGAACAGCCTGGAGGAGATTCTGACGCGCCTGGCCCGGGCGATATTGCGGGCCGCCTTGGCTCCCCAGGCATTGGCGCTCCACCGCGTCATCCTGGCCGAGGCCGGTCGATTTCCCGCCCTTGCCGCCGTGGTGGCGGATCGCCCGGCGAGCCAGGAAGCGACCGAGCGCATTGCCGATTTGCTGCAGCGCGAGGCTATGGCCAAGCGTATTGCCCTCGATGCGCCGCAGTTCGCCGCAACTCAGTTCTTGCAGATGGTCGTGGCCCTGCCCCAGCGCCGCGCGCTCGGTCTGGGCGTTCCCATGACACCGGCGGAACTCGACGCCTGGGCTCGCCAAACGACCAATCTGTTCGTGAATGGTTGCCGCGGCTGGAGCGGGCGTGTGAAATAGCCCGGAAGCCGAAGGCAACGCAGGCGAAGAATTGGCTATTGGGTTTCCAAATTCGAGGCGGTATAGCCGCATCTTAGGGGCAGGGCTGTGTTTGGCCATCACCTGCTGCGCCGATACGTCGAGCGTGGCCGATGCGCTCGCTCAGGTTCGAATCGCACGCTGTCAGGACTTGGTGCGCCGGCAATCCGGCCTCGTCGAATTTGTGCCTGCCACTTGGCGGGTCTGGGAGGAACCAGTTCCAAAGACCGCGCTGCCCGCCGCGGCCCTGGAAAAAATCAAAGCCCGCGATCTGCTCTATGACGGCGGCGTCAGCGGGTTGTTCAGCCTGAAGGCCGGAACCGCCCCCTTCGCGACGCGTGACGCCTTTGCCTTTTGTTCGTTCAACAATCTTTTCGTCTGGTTACAGGGCGTCGAGGACCGCGGCAGCTGGACACAGTTCGATCCAGGAGATTATGTCTTGCCGTATTGAGGTGAGGTCAGGATCGGAACGGGGGCTGCGAATTTGTCGTGGTAGCGCCATATTGCGGAATCCGCCAGGATCGGAGGTACGGCGTGTTAATTTCCTGGAGCTTTTGGGGGCCGCAGCCTTTCTAGCTTGACACCAACCTTTCGAGTAGCGCCGCGGAGGGTCTTGGCCGGCCCAAGCCCGCGCCGAGGAGCCGCATGGCCGACATTTACGACCGGGCTGCGACTATCATCCGACAAATTTATGATCGGCGCATTACGACTCCCCCCGTACTCGACATGGAATCGAATTTCCCTGATGGGCGCAAATTTGCCCTGGCTTGGCAGGCCATTCGCGAGGAGGCACTGGCGGTATCCCGTCGGCTGCGGGAGGTGCCACGATTTCACGAGATCATGCGCGAGCAAACCGCCATTTCGGCCAATGACGGCCGCGACTGGCGGCTGTTCATTCTCAAGGCCTATGGAATCGAGAACCCGCGAAACATGGAAGCTTGCCCGGTTTTGGCCTCGGTGGTCACGGCCGCGCCGGACGTGCTCTCCGCCTCCATTTCCTTCATGGCGCCGAATAAGCACATCCCTTCCCATCGCGGACCGTTTCGCGGGGTGCTGCGTTTCTATCTGCCTCTGGTCATGCCCAAGGCCGGCGATGGATCGCCCGCCGCCGTGCTCAAGATCGATGGATCGGAATATCGGCTGACGGAGGGGCAATGCATGTTGTGGGACGATACGTATCCCCATGAGGTGTGGAATCGCAGCGACGAGGTCCGCATTGTGCTGCTGCTTGACGTCCGGCGGCCCAATATGCCCATGGATATGGCCCTGTTCTCCGGGATATTGATGACCATCGTGCGCTGGGGCATCCAATTTCGGGGCCTTTTCTAGCGCCTGTTGAATTAGAGCACGATTCACCGATCAATTTGAGTCAAACTGACGGGATCTTGCTCCAGGAAGCCCTCCGCCGCTTTTGGCCCGATGCTGCAAAAATCGAATATTTTTCCCGGCGCCGGATGCTGCGGCGGCCACAAAGCTGCGCTCATCCCTGCGAAAGTTTGGCCCCGGCCGTGAGAGGTCGCTCTGACCAGCATCCTTGACGTCATTCAATCGATGGCCGGGTCGAGCGTGGCGCAAGCCATGGCCCTGTATCTTATCCCCTTTCTCCATGAAGACATGGCGATCGTGGCGGCCGCGCTGCTGGTGGCCCAGCATCAGCTGCCGTTGGGCGTGGTGGCGATCAGCCTTTGCGCGGGCATGGTATCGCGAGACATTATTCTATACGGCCTAGGCGCGGCGGCCCGGCGTAGCGGTTTCGCCAGACGGCTCTTGATTGGGCCGCGTGTGGAACGTCTGGCCAGTTGGCTCGGCGGCAACATGACGAAGGTCATCGTGGTATCGCGTCTGGTTCCCGGGCTCATGTTTCCCGCCTATATCGCCTGCGGTTGGTTCGGCTTGCCGTTCGTGCGCTTCGCCTTGACGAGCATCGCCATAACCGCGGTCTATCTGCCGGTGATCCTGGGGCTTGCCCTGTTCTTCGGTCATGCGGCGATTGCCTGGGTCGGCGGGTGGGCCTGGCTAGCCGTGATCGCGCCGCTGGCTGTGGCCCTGCTCTGGCGGACGCGGATGGCCTATCGCAATCGGCGGGCCACTTAGATCGGTCGTCGGGCCGGTTCCGGATCCCCTGAGGCTCGAGCGTTATTCAGGCGCAGCTCGGAACGCTGTGGCGGATCAGGTGAACGATGCTGCGCACGATGTCCTCGATCGGCCAGCGCGAGCCATGCATGGTGGCGATCAGGATGACGGCGGCGAACGCCAGCCACTGGCTGCGGAACGTCATCGCAGGCTCCGCCTTCAGCACCCGATAGAAAAAGAAGAGCGCGGCCAATCCGATCAGGAATCCCACGGCGACCTCAGCCAAGGAATGACTGTCGAGCACGACGCGCGAAACGGCGATGCCGCCGATAAGGGCGACCGCCCCGCCCGCCAAAACCCAGCGTCGTTCCGCCGACACGCTGCAGTTGAACAGCAGAGCGAGCGAGCCATAGACTGCCGTGCTCATCGCGGCATGGCCGCTGGGATTGGTGATTTCCGTGTGAAGGAGGGGCCGTCCGCAGGACTGCAAGGCAAGCTTCACCAGCCCGATGGCAATACCGCAGCTTGCCAGCGTAATGGCAAACCCGATGGCCGCGCGCCGCCATCTGGAAAAGAACAAGAAGGCGACGGTTAGTGCCGCCAGCGGTAGTGTGACTGCGCTGTCGCCGAAGTCGGTGACGAAATTCCAGAACGTCTGCAATATGATACTCCTTTGCGGCGCCCCCACTATAGCCGCGGCCAAGCGATAGTCGTTATAAGGGCGGTAACTTCGAGTTTGTCGAGGCCAGGAAGGGTGGCGAGATGACGGTTGATTGCCGCGAAATCGGGTACGAGGTTGCAACGCCGACACGGTGCATGCTGCCGCCTCCCGGGTCGAATTCTCGAGCGCCACGACGCGGCGGATCGCCAAGATGAAAGGCAAGTATCTGGTTACCGGCGGTGCCGGCTATGTCGGCAGCCACCTGGCGGCGGAGTTGCTGGAACGGGGCGCGGAGTGCGTGGTGCTGGACAATCTTTCTACAGGCCATTCCCGAGCCGTGCTTCCCGGCGCAAAGCTTGTCGTAGGCGATCTTGCCGATCCGGCGATTCTCGAACGCACGCTTTCTGACGGGCCCTGGGCGGCGGTGTTCCATTTCGCCAGCCTTTCCCTGGTCGGCGACAGCATGCGCGAACCCCTACGCTATTTGCAGGAAAATGTCGGCAATGGCGTGCGGTTGATCGAATCATGCCTGCGCCACGACGTCGAGCGCTTCGTCTTGTCATCGACGGCCGCGCTATTCGGCAAGCCGGCGCGCATACCCATCGACGAAAATGAGCCGATCGATCCCGGCTCCGCCTATGGCGAGAGCAAATGGGCGTTGGAGAGGGCGCTGCTTTGGGCTGATCGCGTCCATGGCCTGCGCAGCGCCTGTCTGCGCTATTTCAATGCCGCGGGCTGCGATCCGGCAGGGCGGCTTGGCGAGGATCACGACCCCGAGACCCATCTCATTCCCCTTGTGGTCGACGCGGCCTTGGGTCGGCGCCCGGAGATCGCCGTCTTCGGCCGGGATTACCCAACGCCCGACGGCAGTTGCATTCGCGACTATATCCATGTCAATGACCTCGCCGATGCGCATATCCGCGCCCTGGATCGGCTGCAGCACGGCAGCGTGCGCTACAATCTCGGCACAGGCACAGGGCATTCCGTTCTCGAGGTGATTCGCGCGGTGGAGCGAGTCAGCGGCCGACGGGTCCCCGTTCGCAACGCCGAGCGGCGGCCGGGCGATCCGCCAGTTCTCGTGGCCTCCTCGGTGCAGATCGTCCATGATACGGGATGGAACCCTCAATTCAGCGATCTGGACCGCTTGATCGAGACAACGCTCAATTGGCGCGCCGCGCATCCGCATGGATTTGGCGGCTGAGGATTTGGGAAAAATACCCGTCACGACGTCCGGGAAATTGCTTTCGAGATACACTCACGGCACATGTTCATCGCTACGCTGCAGGGCTGCTGATTCGTCCGGTCGATGCCGCGCCTTGCCTGCCAGACCATCGGCATGTGCGTCCTTTCCGCTTCGATTACGAAGTCCGCCGGCGGGGAGCAGACCAAATGCGAACGCAGTGACGGGCATGTGACAAAATTGGAGTAGGAAGCCGGTGACTGTACTTTGCGGTTTACTTGGGCGCAGATTCGATCTCTTTAAGAAACGATCCACCGGCATATCGTTACTGAGTGTTAGCGATTTCTGCTGAGCATGAAAGTCGGGGGCGCGGGGGTGGCATGAAACGATCGCGTCGAGAATCCGCAGCAACGTTGAGTGTGAGTTCGATGACTGTGCCCGCCGGGACCTGGCCCCGGAGTCCCGCTGCACCTCGGCTCGCTCCCTTTGCCGATCGGATCGGCGGCGCCTACGCACGATCGATCCGTTGAGCTTATTCGTCGGATGGCAAAGGCATTGACACTTCCCTGGCGTTTGAAACGCATGAGTCGAATGGGCCCGCGGGAAGTCGTTGCCCGGCTACGCGACGAGGCGGTAAAGGCCGCTTGGCGGCGGCTGAAAGGAAAGCCGGTGAGGGGCATGGAGGCCCTCAACTCAAGCTTCTCCGAAATCGCCGTCGCTTCGCTCGAGCTTGACGACCAGCGCTCGATCGAACCCATAACGACATTCGGTGAGCGTCTGCTGGCAGGCCGGCTGCCGTTGTTCGGCCGTGAAACACAATTGCCGCAAACCGAACGAGACTGGTTCGTAGACCCCGACAGCGCCCGCATTGCACCAATGCGGGACTATGCCTTCGATATCGACGCACGAGATCCGGCGGTCGTGGGCAATCATAAATTCCTGCTCGAACCGTCCCGATTGCAGCATGTGACTGTCCTTGCGGCCGCCTGGTTCGTCACCGGCCGGGAGGTCTTTGCCCAACTCGCCGGCCGCCAGATTCAGGCCTGGTGCGAAGCCAATCCATTCCTGTCCGGCGTTCATTGGACCAGCGGAATAGAAGTGGGGATTCGGCTTGTCACGTTTGCCTGGACACGCCGGCTGCTGAGGGGATGGGGGGGTGTCGGCGATTGCTTCGAAAAGTCCCGACTTTTCCGTACGCAGATCTATCGCCACCAACAGTATCTCGCCAGCCTCGGCAGTCACAGTTCTTCGGCCAACAATCACCTCATAGCCGAATTGGTCGGCCTCTTCGTCGGCGCGAGTGCCTTTCCCTGGTTTGCGGAGAGTCAAGGCTGGCGCGAATCGGCGGCGCATGAGCTGCCAACCGAGGCCATGCGGCAGATCTTCGCCGATGGCTTGGATCGCGAACAGGCCAGCGAGTATCATGGCTTCGTTCTCGAACTGCTCATGGTGGCGGCCGCGGAGGACATGGCGGCGGGTCGGATGCCGCCACCGCAACTGCGGGAATGCATCGCACGCATGGCCGACGCCTGGGCGGCCATCCTCGACAGCGGGCTTCGCGCACCGCGTCAGGGCGACAGCGATGATGCCTATGGGCTGATGATAGACCCACCCGATCGCGCCAGGCGGCCAATGTCGCTGCTCGCCGCGGCGAAACCGATCGTCGGAGCGGCAGCTTGGTGGCCAGAAGTTGCCGGCGACATCCGCAGCCGCCTGTTTTCGGCGCTTCGCCGGCGAATGCCGGCGGCGACCGAAGTTGGCGCGGGTCGACCCGCCCGCCGGCCGAATCATTTTCCCGATGCCGGCCTTGTCTTGCTCAGGGATATCGAGCCGCGGGCCGACGAGCTGTGGTGCCGATGCGATGGCGGCCCGCACGGCTTTCTCTCCATCGCCGGCCACGCCCATGCCGACGCCTTATCCATCGAGCTTCGCCACGGCGGCGTCGATATTTTGGCGGATCCCGGAACCTACTGCTATCTGGCCGATCCTGAGGCGCGCCGGTACTTCCGATCGACACTCGCCCACAACACCCTGGGGATTGGCGGCAAGGATCAGGCCCGTTCGGGCGGGCCGTTCCTGTGGCTGAATGCACCAAAATCGGCTCTCGTCGAGGCGAGTGGCCTTGACGCCGGGCGCATCGCCCGGTGGACCGCGCGCCATTACGGCTATGCCAGGCAGGCAGTGCAGGCGATCCATCAGCGCAATGTGGTCATGGACCGACAGGATCGCTGGGTGCTTATCGAAGATCGCGTAGAGGCTGCCGAGCGCGTCCACGTTCGCCTCGCCTTCCACCTGGGTCCGGCGGTCGGAGCGAGCCTGAGAGGCGATGGCGCGGATCTCGCTTGGCTGAGCGGGGCGGGCCCCCAACTCGCCCGGCTCAGTCTTCCGGCCGCTCTTACCTGGCGGGCTTGGCGAGGTTCCCTCGATCCCATGCTCGGCTGGTATGCGCCCTGTTTCGGCGAACGCGTTCCGGCGACCAGCCTGATCGGCGAGGGCACCATCGACCCCGAGGCGGTTCTGCAAACCACGCTGACGATCGAGGCGCGCTGAGAGCCCCTGCCAAGAGGTCCCGTCGAAGCCTGCATGTCCGTGCAGATCGGCGTGGTGGCCCCGCCGGGTCAATGACATTTTGTTCGGATTTCAGGCGAGTCGGCAGGCAGCCGAATTGCGCCGGGCCGGGGTCTTCACAATCAAATTACCGGCCTGTCCGCTGGCCGCCTGTTAGAATCGCGCTTTCCGAACACGTCTTTTCACAACCCCAATCGACGCAGGAGGAAATCAGAGCCATGGATCGCATCGACACCCACTCGCAAAGCCTGTTGCAAACCACCGATTTTTCCCGACGCGCGTTCGTGGTGACGGGACTCGCCGCTGGCTTCGCTCTCGCCGTGCAGCCGGTCTCGGCCCAGACCATCACGACCGACAGCGTGGGGTTGACCGTGGGCGAGGTGAAAATCCCGGTCAAGGGGGGCGAGATTCCAGGCTATCGGGCCATGCCGGCCACTGGCGGCCCCTTCGCCACAGTGCTCGTAGTCCAGGAAGTCTTCGGCGTGCACGAACATATAAAGGACATTTGCCGGCGCCTTGCGAAGCTCGGGTATTTCGCGGTCGCCCCGGCCCTTTATGCGCGCGAGGGCGATGTCGCCAATATGAGCAATATGGACGACATCCAGAAGGTCGTCGCCAAGGTGCCGGAACCGCAGGTCGCCTCCGATCTCGATGCGACGGTCGCCTGGGCCAGGACGACCGGCAATGCCGATACTTCGCGTCTGGGAATCACCGGATTCTGCTGGGGCGGTCGTCAGGTTTGGCTCTACGCCGCGCATAATCCGCAGGTGAAGGCGGCCGTCTCCTGGTATGGCGTTCTGGAAAAGCCGAAGGCCGAACTGACGCCCAGCAATCCGATCGATCTTGTTTCTGAACTCCAAGTTCCGGTGTTGGGGCTGTACGGGGGTGCCGATGCCGGGATCCCCGCCTCTCAGATCGAGGCGCTAACCGCCGCGCTCAAGGCCGCGGGCAAGCCCTGCGAAATCGTCGTCTACCCAGATACGCCCCATGGCTTTAATGCCGATTACCGCCCCAGTTACCGCGCAGCGGCGGCCAAGGATGGCTGGATGCGCATGCAGAACTGGTTCAAGGGCCACGGCGTGGTCTGACTTCGTAAAGCCGAGTCGGCTGCGCGGGGTCGTAGAACTGGCAGCGGATTCTCTCGCCCGGCGATGTCCGGTTAGGGCTTGCCGGCCTCGTCGTACTTTTTGTCGGCGCCGGCCAGCCGGGCGAGGTGCTTCTCCATCTCGCTGAGATAGAAAGCGATGTAATTCAACGCGTGTTCCACTTGCCCCTCATGAGAGGCGCCCGTCGGCAAAGGTGAAAATGGCGATCCTGCCAATTTCTGTCGCCCGCGGTCGGTCTCGTTGGTCATGGTCTTTGCCCAATTTAATGATGCAGGAGGCTAATGAAGTAGATGAGGCCATAAGCCGGCGATGCCGACGATGATCAGATAAAGAGCGACGATGTAGTTCAAGAGCCGCGGCACGGCGAGAATAAGAACGCCGGCGATGAGTGCCACAAGCGGTTGCAGAACCAATAAACTGACGGTCACAATGAAGACTCCTGATTTGCGCTACGGGGCCGCCAGCGGCGCTGGCGCACCAATCTGAATTGAAGCCGAAGTGACATGCCGCCGCCGGCAGTTCGTCCATCGCCTGCCGGCAGCGGCGGTCTACTCGATCAGGGCAACGGTATGAAATATGAGGCGACCGTCCCGATCGAGAGAACAATAACGGCCAGATAGAAACACATGGTTTGGACCATTCGGCGCTCCTCTCGTGATCCTGCGCTTTGCGCTGAGAAATCCGATACCATGATGCGATAACGCCGATGCTGGCGAATGGTTCCCATGGCCGATCCTGGGGACCTAAGCGCGGCCCGATTTATTAGGCGGGCGCGATGATCCCCGGTTCCGTGAGGTCGAACGAGAACCGTACGGTGGTGCCAGGGGGACCTTCGACGGTCAGCGCACTGCCGAGCTGCTGGGCGAAGGCCTGCATCAAGATCATGCCGGTGCCGGCGCTCATTTCGGACTCGGCAGGATTGTCGGCCGATGGCGGCGGCGGCCCGATTCCATTGTCGGAGATGGAGATCGTCGCCAGCCCTTCAGGCGTGACGCTGAGGCTGATGCGGATGATCCCGGCCTGGTTGTGCGGGAAGCCATGCTTGAGCGAATTGCCGAGCGCTTCGGTGATGAGAAGCCCCAGCGGCACCGCACGGTCTGCGGTGATCGGGATCGGTGGAATATCGACCTCGATCGTCACCCCGCGGGCGGCGGGTCCACTGGACTCCCTTACCATCTGACACAGCTCGACCGTGAATTGTCCGAAGTCGAGGTAACGCAGGTCGTCGCCCTCGTAGAGATGGCGGTGGAGAAGGCCGAGCGCCCTGACGCGGCGCTGCAATTCGGCCAGGGCGCGTTTGGAGGCTTCGTCGCCGAGCCGATTGGCTTGAATGCTCATCAGGCTAGTCACCACCTGCAAATTGTTCTTAATGCGATGATGAATTTCCTTGAGCATCGCCTCCTTCTGCTGGACCGAGCGGCTCATGTCCTGCTCGTGGCGCTGGACTCGCTCGGCCATATTGGTGAGCGTATCGGCAAGCTGACGCACCTCGCGTGAACCGCCCCTGAGTGATGGGCGCGCGCTGTAGTCGCCGCGCTGGAGCGCCTGGGCGGTGGCGGACAGCGCACGCAACCCGCGCGCCACCAGAAGATCGCCGCCGATGGCAACCCCGATCAAGGCGCAAAGCAAAATCGCCATGGAGGCAAGCAAACGGCGCATGAAGTCGCGCCGAGCCCAGCCGGTGGAACCCGATTCGGGAACTCCGATAACGACGAAAAGATCGCTGTGGGCAAGATTGGTCACGCTGTAGAGACGGGCAATCCCGTCCCTGCCATTTCCGGAAAATTGCCGCAGGTCCTGGTTGAACGCAGCGTGCAAGACCTTGTTATCTGGCAATGCCGCCATCTCCAGATTGGTTGCACCGGGATCTTGGACCTTTGCGGCATCGATCAGCTTGCCAGAACGCGTTACCACCATTCCAGCCCGATCAACGAGAAAGGTCACCCCTTCCGCGGGCGTGCCTGTAGCGTCGGACAACCCGACAAGCCAAAGCGCGTTGATGCCAACCGAAATTTCACCGCGGAAGGGCTGCCCCTTGGCACCCAGCGGCACCGCAACGACAACCACGGGGGCATTGTTCAACTTCGACAAAATCAATTGGCTGACCGCGATCTCGCGGGTCATTCGGGCTTGTTGAAACCACGCCCGATCGGAAACGCTCAAGCCAACGGCACTTGGCACGGAGGTGCAGAGCACGCGGCCGTTAGCGTCGACGATGGCGAAGGCGGTGTACTCGTTGAATACGTCGGTCAGATCAACCAGGCGCGCGGTGCATTGGGGCTGTGCGTTGCCTGCCGCTGATGCGAAATCAGTGGCTGCGAAGGCGGTCAGCAATCGATGCGTCGAGTCGATAAGAAGTTGCGCCCGGCCGGCGGCCAACTCTCCGAGGCGTACGAGCGTTTCCTGGGTTCTCGCCTGGCTCTCGCGGTAACCGGTGTAGGCCGTAAAAATGCTGTAGAGCACGGCGGGAAGCAGAACAGCTGCCAGCAAAATCGCCAGCCGCATATACAATGGCAAAATAAATCGTCCAGTGCGCGGACCTGGATTGAGAGAGTCCGCCTGGCTGGTGGACCGCGCTCGATCCGGGGCCCCCATTCCCGGAGAGTCCGCGTCCGGCATTTTCATTGCCGTTGTCGGCCTGCCCGTGCGGAAACGCGCCGCGGCATGGTCTCGCGCCCGGTTTGAGCGGCTGCGTCCGGGTCGCGGCCCCCGACACCGAGCAGCCTTTCGATCTCGCCGCGCGCTCGGGCGACCCGGCTTTTTATCGTGCCGATCGGGCAGCCGCAGATTGCCGCCGCTTCTTCGTAGCGGAAACCATCGGCGCCCACCAATACCAGCGCTTCGCGCTGTTCGGCCGGCAGAGTGCCGAATGCGCGGCGGAAATCGTCAAATTCCAATCCCGCCTGTTGGGCGGGCGCCGTCGCATGGGTTTCAAGGTCCGCCGTTTCCAGTGGCCGCATGAAGGCGCGGTTGCGGCGAAATTCGTTGAAATAGAGATTTCGCAGGATGGTAAATATCCAGGCTTTGAAATTCGTCCCCGGCGTGAACTGGCTGGCGGCGCTCAGCGCCCGCAGAACGGCGTCCTGGACCAGATCGTCGGCCCTGTCGCGGTTGCCGGTCAGCGATCGCGCAAACGCCCGCAAATGCGGCAGACAGGCCAGGATGTCATCATCGATGCGGGTGCTCAAAACATCACCGTCCGGTCTTGAGAAAAGCACAGGGTATTCAGCGTGCTAGCGTCCAAGCTGGAAGCCTCGACCAGGGAAAGCGGCCTAGCTCAATTTCGAGATCCGATTGAGGATTTTCAAAATATCGTCAGGCACGGGCTCGTTCACGACTTCCTGGTACATGTCGTGAACCTTCTTCTCGAGCCACCGTTCATCCAGCCCGTTGCGCGCGCGCTTTCGCGGCTCATCGGGACGTGCACGATCCTTGCCCGTGCCGGTATCGGCACGATTGCGTTTATCGGTCATCGATAGTTCTCTTTACGAATGTTAGCTCACTCGTCAGCCGCTATGGCCTGACCGCGACCGCCCTTGGCCGTGTCGCAACTAGACCGAGAATAGATTCGCATGCCCACCCGCGCCATGTGCGCGCAAACGCAAGCGTTACGTCAGTTAACCTCAATGGCTCTCAAAAGTTCCCGTAAGCAAAAAAGTATGCTTGTTGGCAAGGCTTGCAACCTTGCCTCACCCCTATAATCCCACTACACCACGTCCAGATATTGCCACTGGAAGACGAGCCGCCCAATCTAGGTAGTGTTGTTAGGGCTAAGAAAATCTACCCGAATTGCGCCCATTTCACCAATGAGATTGTAAAACGAGCGCGGGAGATTACAGTGCAGACGACGACAAGCGCGCAACCGCCGGGCGATGCGGCCCAGGGGAAACTGGACAGAATGACCGGGCTAAAGCATCAGATCGTGCAGCACCTGCCATATCTTCGCCGCTATGCCCGGGCGCTCACCGGCTCTCAGGCGGTGGGCGACGAATACATCCGCGGCTGTCTGGAAACGTTGCTCCACGAACCCGAATTCATGACGGCGGGCAGCAGCGTGCCGGTGCAGTTGTTCAAGCTGTTCCATAAATTCGTCGATACCGTTGAAACCTCGACCGACGATATCGCTCAGCTTGCTGATCCGGTCGAGCGCCGGATCGGCGAGCGGCTGGTCGCGCTTGCCCCCCTCGATCGCCAGGCGCTTCTGCTGGTTCACCAGGAAGGGTTTTCGCCGGCGGAGGCTGCCGATGTTCTTCAGCTCGATGTGGGCGAGGTCAATCGGCGAATTGACGACGCCTGGGCCAATCTGAAGCGCCAGCCGACAACGAGCGTACTTATCATCGAAGACGAACCGGTGATTGCCCTCGATGTAGCGGAGGCAGTGAAGAGTCTCGGTCACCGGGTTACAGGTGTTGCCTCGCGGGCGTCCCAGGCGATCGAGATGGCGAAGGCGATGCCCCCCGGCCTGGTCCTTGCCGATATCCAGTTGAAGGACGGCAGCACAGGCATCACCGCAGTACGGGAAATCCTTAAATCCATCGAGGTTCCCGTCGTTTTCGTGACTGCGTTTCCCGAGCGCCTGCTGACCGGCGAGGCGCTGGAGCCCGCCTTCGTCGTTACCAAACCCTTCGATGGCACGACTCTGAAAGTTGCGATTTCCCAGGCTCTCTTCTTCGCCAAAGGCGAATAGGGTTTGGCCGACGCGCCTTGATCTGCGCGCGAAAAGAACATGGACCCCGCATTGGCGGGGTCTTTTTTTGCGCCTATCACACGCGGCGACCGCCGGCTGCGATGAACGGTCTTCGATCGCAAATCGGGCGGGAACAATTTCAGGGAGCCTGTGTTTGATGGTTGACGACCAAGAATTCTATCGGGCCGTGACTTCAAGCTCGTATGTGACGCATTTTTCCGACGAGGGACTTTTCATGAAGTACGGATTGTTGTGGCTCCTGGGCGTACCCATTCCGGTTCTGATCGTGATCTACCTCATGTTCCATTGATCGGGAACATGCCTGACTAGTCGGTTCGCATAAGCAGGCGGAGAGAGCGAGACGCTTACCACTCTCTCTGTCGCAACTGGGATCTTTCGTTTCGCATCGGAAGGACAAGGAGTCGAACCGTGACACGCATGACATTGATTGCCGCAGTTCCCTGCTTTGCCGAATGGCTTGTTGGCCGTTGACCAGCCTGCCGTCGCTATTGGCCGCGCAAACTTAGTTTTCCTCGAACATAGGTGCAGCGATGCTTGGAACCATACTTTTAATCGTTTTGATTCTGCTTTTGGTTGGTGCCTTGCCCACCTGGCCTCACAGCAGTGGATGGGGGTACTACCCGAGCAGCGGCCTGGGAATTCTACTCGTGATCGTTATTGTTCTGCTGGTCATGGGCCGACTGTAGATAGGTCGAGCATAGCTTCCAAAGTTCCATTGTTTGCAAAGCCGCCGCCGGAATCCTCCAGCGGCGGTTGTCGCTTATCTGCCATTTCTTAAAGGAGTCGAGTTCCATGAAGCCATTATCGCTGGCCGGTGTCGTCCTCGTCATCGCTGGCTTAGCCGGGTTGGTCTTGGGCCATATCTCGTTCACGACGGAGAAAAAGATCATCGACATCGGCCCGGTTACCGCAACCACCGAAGAGCACCACAGCATCCCCATTCCAGACATTGCCGGTATTGCCGCGGTCGTTGCCGGCGCTGCCCTGGTATTTCTCGGACAGCGCCGGGCGTAGATCGCTCTGCCGCTTAGCGGCGGCCGGCCGTCGTGCGCTTGTTGGGCGTGCCGGCCCAAGGAGCCTGGGCAAGCTGTTTTGCCACGAAGTCCCAATTGACGAGGTGGTCGAGGAAAACATCGACGAATTCGGCCCGCTTGTCTTGGTAGTCGAGATAGTAAGCGTGCTCCCACACGTCGCAGGCTAACACGGCCGTTTGCCCATCGACCATGGGCGTATGGGCGTTTGCCGAACTTCGCACCTCAAGCGCGCCGTCAGAGGCGGTGAGCCAGGCATAGCCGCTGCCGAATTGGCCGGTCGCCTTAGCTTTGAATTGTTCGTGGAATTTGCCGAGCCCGCCGAAGGTATCGTCGATCCGTTTGGCAAGGGTGGCGCTGGGCTTTCCGCCGCCGTTTGGGCTCATGCAATTCCACAAGAAGGTGTGATTCCAGGCCTGGGCTGCGTTGTTGAAGATCTCGGTCTGGGGTTTTTGGTCGCTCTTGGCGGTGGCCAATATGATCTCCTCGAGCCCCATCTTTTCGAAGGATGTGCCCGCGATCAGCTTGTTGAGCTTATCGACATAGGCCCGGTGATGGTGATCGTGGTGACATTCCAGGGTCTTGGCCGAGATATGGGGCTCGAGTGCCGATTTGGCGTAAGGCAGGTCGGGTAATTCGAAAGCCATAACGTGGTTCCTTGTGACAAAAGGTGAGGGGACAGATCACATATTCATGCGGCCCTGCTTGATCAACCCTCCCAACCGGCCGAGAGTTCCCCCATCGCAACAGAGCGCCCTTGCCGCGGAACCAATCGGTCGAGACAGAGTTCCTCTCGCAACGAGCATTGCATAGGAGATTGTCATGAATTGGGATCGCGCCGCCGGCGAGTGGAAACAGCTCAAGGGCAAAGTGAAGCAGAAGTGGGCGAAGCTGACCGACGATGATTTGACCTATATCGACGGCCAGCGCGACCAGTTGCTGGGCCGGATTCAGGAGCGCTACGGCATCGCCAAGGACCAGGCGGAAAAACAGCTCAAGGAGTGGGAAGAGGGCTTCTGACTGGCGTTCGGCCAATTGGCCCGTACCGAATATCAACCCTTGCCAGACGCGTCAGCTTTGAGATTATAGGTTGTCGCGAAGTTCTCCGTTCGAGAGCACGGGTATCGAATGGCAGTCTGGTATGGTGACCATGCCCATAATCGATGTCGAATCGGCCAGACATCAGCGCTGGACGCTTGACGACATTCCCTGGAACAAAATCGAATGCGGCGTCGTGGCAGCCGAGGAGGAACTTCTCCTTCTGGTCGCCACGGCGTCGTTCGTCGAAATCGCGACGGACCTTTTTGCCCGCAATCTGCTCGAACGCTTTGCCGGCGAGGAAGATATCGGCCTCTGGCTCGGGCAGCATTGGCAGCACGAAGAATTGCAGCACGGTCGAGCTTTGAAGCGCTATGTGGAGGTCGCCTGGCCGGATTTCGATTGGGCCAACGTGCACCGGTCGTTCTTCGATGAGTTTTCCGCGACCTGCAAAATGGAGGCTCTCGAGGCGACGCGCGCCTTGGAAATGGCGTCGCGTTGCGTGGTGGAGATGGGAACCGCGAGTTACTACACGACCCTGAGCCGCCTCAGTCCCGAGCCGGTGTTGCGCCAGCTTGCCGCCTGCATCGCCGAGGACGAGGTGCGCCACTACAAACATTTTTATCGATATTTCTGCCGCTACCGCGAACTCGAGGAGCCCGGCCGTGCGCGCGTCGCACTTGCCCTGTGGCGCCGCTTGAAGATGATCCGCGACGATGACGGTTTCATCGCCTTCAAGCATGTCTATGCTGCCCGGCATGTCGGCGAAAGGCTCGACCGCGGCGTCTATCGCAAAGTGCGGCGGCGCTGCAAGGACGTCGTCGGCGAATATTTCCCCCATGCGATGAGCATCAAGATGCTGCTGAAGCCGCTCGATTTGGCGCCGGCGACGCAGCGCGTGGCGCAATCGACCCTCGAAGCCCTGGCCCGGCGTCTCGTCGCCTAATCCCTGTCGGCCGCCTGCATGATCGCGCCGACCGCCGCTTCGCTGGGGCCGCCTTCGCGCAACAGGCCTTCCGCCACGCCGATTCGATTCGCCGCCGGCTGATTCTGACTCATCTTCCATTTGCCCTCGAGGCGTGCGATGGGCAGGTCGAAGCCGACGATCCCTTTCAGGCGGGCGGCAATATAGTCGCTCGGCGCGTCGCTCACCGCCCAAGGTGCTGCCCTCCTGCCTTCGTGAGTTTCGGTCAACGCGGTGACCAAGGCCAGCAACCGCGCCGGATCGTCGAAGAACTCGACGGCACCGTAAGCGTGGATCGCCACATAATTCCAGGTGGGCACGACCTTGCCATCCGCCCGCTTGGTCGCATACCAGGCCGGCGAGATATAGGCCTCCGGGCCCATGAAGATCGCCAGAGCCTGAACCTCGGGCAATCCGTCGCGCCATTGCGCATTGGCCCGCGCGACGTGTCCGCGCAAGGTGCCATAGGGCGTCGGCGCCGGGTCCAGAAGCATCGGAACGTGGCTGGCGATCAGGCCGGCGGAGGAGAGGGTTACCAATGTGGCAATCCGGCTCCGCCGGATCGCGTCATGCAGGACCGGCAGCCGATCTTCCTTGAAATGCGGGGGGACGTACATGAGGGTCACCATAGGCGGCAAATGCTGTATGGCTCGCATGCCGACGGCCTCTTGGCAACCACAAGAGAGGTGCCGCCCCGGCTTTCAATTGCAAATGATTCTTATTCGCGTTGTCTGGGGATAGGGAGTCTGGCTTTCAACCTGGTGACGGATTCGATTCGGTTATAGGCGCCGAGCAGCTGCGCGCTAGCCGCCACCCCTGCACTCTACAGCGGCAAGCATGAGCAGACCGCCGACATGCTGATTGCCGATTTCGAGAAGGAAACCTGAATCGAGGTCCGGGTCCCTTCGGGCGAAGGGCCGAAAATCGCAAACCAGATGGCCGAGGAGGGCGCGGATTCCCCAGCCAATGTCTACGTCATGGAGAATTCGCCAGAACACGTGCTCCTGCGCGCCGGCACGGCGCGGCTGCGTCACATCCTGACGACGGCCTTCGCGGCCGTCGGCGCCCTGCTGCCGCTGCCTTAGGGCGTCCGCACCGGCTCGAAGGAGGAGCGCCGTCGGCGATCGCCGTCATCGTCGGCCTGCTGACGTCGACGCCTTCACGCTGGTCATGATTCCGGTGCGCTAAGCCGGCTTCTCCAAGAGAGCGACATTGACCGTGGTGAAGGCGGCCCGACCTAGCGTATCAGTAGCCGTAGTGGTGGTAATGATAGCCGCCGTCGTAACCACCGCCATAGCCAAACCCGTAACCGCCGCCGTGACGATGGCCATAGCCGCCGCCATAGATGCAACCTGCCAAGGACACTGCGAGAATTAAGAAGGCCAAGATTTTCCGAGTGCCGCGCATGAGTTGTCTCCCGTTGATTGTCGCTTGAAGCTACTCACGTTGCCGACGCACCCTTCCTGCGCATCGCGACGGCCGCGATGGGAAATGCCTTGAGTCTGCCGTAATTGCATTAGGGCAGGCGTCGCTTAATCCCGGCCCTTGTCAGTCCGCGTTCGATGTTTAGGATCGCGCTCGGACTCCACGGCGCTAGATCCGCAGCTTCCACTACTTTTCGCGAGGACGTCACGATGCCAAGCCATCTTTTCCGCCCGATCCAACTGGGCTCCATCGAACTGCCGAACCGGATCGTGGTCTCGCCCATGTGCCAATACAGCGCCGAGGATGGGTCGGCCACGGATTGGCATATCCAGCATCTGGCCTCGCTGGGCTTTTCGGGCGCAGGCCTGGTGATGGTGGAGGCAACGGGCGTGGAGCGGCGCGGGCGCATCAGCCATGGCTGCCTCGGCCTCTATTCCGATGGCAACGAGGCCGCACTGTCTCATGTCATTGCGGTGGCGCGCCGCACCGCTGGCCCGACGCGCTTCGGCATTCAGCTCGCCCATGCCGGACGTAAAGCTTCAACGCGCTTTCCCTGGGCCAGCCCCGCGGGACCTTTGACGGCCGGGGAGGATCCCTGGCCCGTAATCGCCCCTTCGGCGTTACCCTTCGACGACGGCTGGCCAACGCCCCAGGCCCTCGACGAGGCGGGCCTGCAGACGGTGCTGGCGGCTTTTGTGGCGGCCGCGCGACGGGTTGCGCGCATCGGCTTCGATGTCGTCGAGTTGCATGGGGCCCATGGCTATCTCGTGCACGAATTCCTGTCGCCGCTCGCCAATCGGCGCACCGACGCATACGGCGGCAGCCTGGAAAACCGGACGCGCTTTCCCCTCCAAATCGCCCGCGCGCTTCGCGAGGCGCTGCCGGAGAGCATCGCGCTGGGCGTGCGCATCACCGGCAGCGATTGGGTCGAGGGCGGATGGACGGTCGCCGACGCCGCGGCCTTTGCCAGCGAGCTGCGCAAGCTCGGTGCTGCTTACGTCTGCGTTTCCTCGGGCGGCGCGATTCCCAAGGCGGCCATACCAACCGGCCCCGGATATCAAGTCGGGCTGGCCGCGGAAGTGAAGGCTAAGTCGGGGATCGCCACTTGTGCCGTGGGCATGATCACCGGGCCCGACCAGGCCGAGGACATCGTCGCCAGCGGCAAGGCGGATATGGTGGCGCTGGCGCGCGGCTTTCTCGACGATCCACGTTGGGGCTGGCATGCCGCCGATCGGCTGGGCGCCAAAGTGCATTGCCCGCCGCAGTATCAGCGGGCCCGCCCGCCGGTATGGACGCCGGCGCGCCATGCCTGATCCCGGCACGCGCCGATGAGCGAAATCCGTCCGGCGGGCGACCCGCGCCGGGCGGCGTTGGTCGTAATCTTCGCTATCGTCCTGCGCGACATGCTCGCGCTCGGCATCATCCTCCTGGACCCGCCGCCTGACACTCGCCTTTGCCATCGCACCATCGGGCCCCTGCCATTTGCCCGGCGCACTCTTTCTTCTGGCGGGCCTGGTGTTCACCTGCGCCCAGGGCTCGGCCTATCGATTGGCGAGACCGAGTTGAGGCGACGCAGCGGCGGGCTCTGGCCCTACTCGCTTTAGCTGTTAGACTTATCGAGGAATCCACGAGTCGCGGATAACGGATCGTGACCTCTCAAGACCAGGCCCTGATCGAGCTTGCCCGGCGCACGGCCATGCTGGACGCGGTCGGTTATGCGGCAACGCAAATCGTTGCGGCCGCTGATTGGCGAAGCGGCATTCAGGAGCTGCTCGATCGTCTCGGCCGTGCGGCTGGGGTAAGCCGGGTGACGCTGTTCGAAGTGCATTCCGGGCCGGGAGCCAAACTGGTGCAGAGCTGCCGCTACGACTGGGCCGAGCCTGGCATGGCGTTGCTGTCCGGCGACCCGCGTTATCAGAACATGAGCCTGGCCGACGAAGATCGCCCCGGCGAGTTGGGCGATTGGTCGCGCCGCCGGCAGCGCGGGGAAATCATCCAGGCGGTGTTGCGTGAACTCGATGGCTATGCCCGGCAAGTCTTCCTCGAGCATGGCACGCTCTCCTTCGCCTCGGTGCCCATCATGCTGGGCGAGACTTGGTGGGGATTTCTGGGATTCGATGATTGCAGGCAGGAGCGGGTCTGGAGCCCGCTCGAGATCGATGTGCTGAAGACCGCGGCCGCGCTCATCGCGGGGGCCATCGAACGGGGGCGGGCGAGCGAAAAGCTGCGCCTCAGCGAGGAGCGCTATGCCATGGCGGCAAGAGGCGCCAACGATGGGTTGTGGGACTGGGATATTGTCGGCGGCCGGGCCTATTTCTCACCGCGCCTGCATGAGATTCTGGGCCTGCCGGATGGCGCGCTGGAAGGCAGCATCGAGGCGCTGTATCGGCAGTTTCTGCCGGAGGATTCCGCGGCACTGCGTGCTGGCTTGGCTCAACGCATCGAGCGCGGCCGGGCGAAATTCGAGTTCGAATGCCGCACGGCCGACAAAGGTTCGGGGATGCGATGGCTCATACTGCGTGGCCTAATCCTCTATGAAGACGCTGGCCCGCGGCGCATCGTTGGCGGATTGCGCGACATCACGCGGCGCAAGGAAACCGAAGCCCGGTTGCAGGAGAGCGAGGCCCGGGCCCGCGCCGTGGTCTCCGCGGCCTTGGACGCTATCGTCACGATCGACGAAGAGGGGCTGGTGGTGGAGTTCAATCCAGCGGCGGAAAGGATCTTCGGCCATCGCCTGGCGGACATCGTCGACCAGTCTCTGGCCGACCTCATTATTCCGCCCAGCCACCGCGACGCCCATCGCAACGGCATGCATCGTTTTCTCGTCACCGGCGAATCCAAGATGCTGGGACGCCGGGTGGAGATGGATGCGTTGCGGGCCGATGGCGCGCAGATACCGATCGAAATGGCGGTCACTACCGTGCGGCTGCCCGACCGACGATTGTTCACGGCCTTCCTGCGCGACATTACCGAACGCAAGGAATTCCAGCGCCAGCTGGCCGAGGCCGAACGCAAGCGGGCCAGCCTCGCCCGGTATTTCTCGGCCAATATGGTAGACGAACTGATGCAGAACGGCGGCGATCTCGACACTGCCCGGATTCAATTGGTGGCCGTGCTGTTCGTCGACATGATCGGATTCACCCGCATCAGCGCCCGCCTGCCCAGCGTCGAAGTCATCGGCCTGTTGCGCGAGTTCCTGTGTTTCTTCGAGGAAGCGGTCTTCGCCCATGGCGGAACGCTGGACAAATATCTGGGCGACGGCCTGATGGCCACGTTCGGCACGCCGCGGCCAGGGCAGCGCGATGCGACCAACGCGCTAGCTTGCGCCGCAGAGATGGCCGAGCGGATCGTCGTCTGGAATGCCCATCGCCAATCCGCCGGGCTGGAGCCGCTGCGCATCGGCATCGGCGTCCACTACGGCGAAGTCGTGCTGGGCGATATCGGTGGGGAACGGCGCATGGAATTCGCCGTCATCGGGGATACCGTCAACATAGCTAGCCGGTTGCAGGACATGACCCGGACCCTCGATATCGCCATCCTGGCCAGCGGTGCGGTCGTCGCGGCGGTACAGCGCGAGGGGGGCGAGCATCTGCTGCGCCAATTCCGCGATCTGGGCGAGCACCCGTTGCGCGGCCGCGAGGGTACGATCCCGCTCTGGGGACGCCAGGCGGAAGGCTAGAATTCCGCGGCTTCAGTAACCGAGCGCCGCCCCACCGGGCCTCCGGCTGTCATTGGCGCCATATAGATGGCCTGGCACCAGTGGCGCGGGCCGCGTCGTATCGTCGATTCCCGCCGGCGGCGCCGTGGAAGGCAGCGGCGGGCCGACCAGAATTGCCTCCACCGCCCCCCAGGCCCTTTGATCGGTGAAGGCGTAGCCGGCGGCCTTCAGCTTATCCAGCGTGTCCCGCGACAGGGCGAAAGGTTCGAGATAGATCGTGTCCGGCAGCCATTGATGATGGAAGCGCGGGGCGTCGACGGCGGTCTGGATATCCATGCCGTAGTCGATGACGTTGACGATTGTTTCGACCAGCGCCGTGATGATGCGCGACCCACCTGGGCTGCCCAGCAGAAGGAATGCCTTGCCGTCCTTGCTGACCAAGGTGGGACTCATGGAGCTCAAAGGCCGCTTGCCGGGCTCGATCGCGTTGGCTTCGCCTTGGACGAGGCCAAAGCTGTTGGCGCTGCCGGGCTTGGCGGTGAAATCGTCCATTTCGTCATTGAGAAAGAAACCCGTGTCGCCGGCAATGACCTTGGCCCCGAAATAACCGTTGATGGTGAAGGTGACTCCGACGGCGTTTCCGGCGGCGTCGATTACCGAATAATGGGTCGTCTCGGCGCCGCTCTCATGGGGCGGCGTGTCGGCGCTGAGCGTGCTCGACGCGGTAGCCCGGATCGGATCGATCACGGCCCTGATCTCAGCTGCATATTCCGAGGACAGAAGCCGGCTCAGTGGATTGGCGACGAAGGCGGGATCGCCCAGCCGGTTGTTGCGGTCCAGGAAGGCGTGACGTATCGCCTCGACCATGACATGCAGGCTGGCGGCGGAATGAAAGCCGAAATCGCCCAGCGGGTAGCCTTCGAGAATGCCGAGGATCTCGCAGAGGGTCGCACCGCCCGAACTGGGCGGCGGCGTGGCCAGAATGTCGTAGCCGCGATAGCGGCAGCGCACCGGGTTGCGTTCGACCACGCGATAGGCGCTGAAATCAGCGAGGCTGAGGATGCCGCCCTGGGCCTGGCTTGCCGCCACGATGGCTGCGGCAATCGGGCCCTTGTAGAAGGCATCCGGCCCGCCCTCGGATATGCGCTGCAGCGTGGCCGCCAGCGCTCCCTGGGTAAGGCGGTCGCCGGCGGCATAGGGCTTGCCGTCCTTGAGAAATATCTTGGCGACATTGGCTTGGGCGGCGAAACTCTTGCTGCTGCCTGCCAGAATCTGGGCGTCCGGGTCGGAAAGGACGAAGCCCTTTTCTGCAAGCGCGATCGCCGGGGCCATGACCTGCTGGCGGGTCATGCTGCCGTATCTGGCCAGCACCGTATCGAGACCCAGTACGGTGCCGGGCACGCCAACCGCCTTGTATCCCAGCGTGCTGGCGTCGGCGATGACCTTGCCGTCCTTGTCGAGATACAGGTCGGGTCGGGCGGCCAGCGGCGCCGTCTCGCGGAAGTCGATGATTCGGTCGCCGCCGCTTGCCAAATGAACCAGCATGAATCCGCCGCCTCCCAGATTGCCGCAGCAGGGGTGGGTGACGGCAAGGGCGTAGCCGACCGCGACCGCCGCATCGACCGCGTTGCCGCCGCGCTTCAGGATGTCGAGGCCGACCTCGGAAGCCAAGCGCTGGGCGCTGACCACTATGCCGTGGGTTGCCTCGACCGGGGGCAGGGAGGCCGCTATGGCCGGCGGCGGCCCAAAGGCAAGGCTGAGTGCCAGGGCCAACCCATACCGTGGGCGGGTCATAAAGACGTACCAGCTTCTGATTCGGGCCATGGAACCTCACTCATGGACGCGGTAGGCCCCGTGCCCGATCTAGGCCAAGCCTCCGCCGGTATCGCTCCCTCAAGGCTAGAGCAAGATTTACGGATCAGTTTGAATCAAACCGATCCGTAAATCTTGCTCTAATTCAACAGAGTAGCGACTGATTCACGTCCTAAGCCAAGTCTGCTCAAGACAATCCGGCGCCAGGTTCGCCGCCAGGGCAGGGCAAGGCAAGCCAGGCCGATCGAGCGCCGTGGCCGCCCCGCCGGCTCCGGTGCTTGTGAGAAAACCATTGCTTTTCGACCGGATTTAACCCAATAAGACCGGAGAATTGTTGGCCTTGGCGACTGGTTGCCGCCGCGCTTGGGCATACGTAAACGACATTCTCCAATGTGGCCCTCGTTTTGGGTGACTTCTGGTGCGCGGCGTCATCCCGAATATCTGACAAGGAGGCCATTATGGCCGTCGGCACTGTTAAGTTCTTCAATACCACTAAAGGCTTTGGCTTCATCCAACCGGAAGACGGTTCGAAAGATGTGTTCGTGCACATCAGCGCCGTCGAGGCGGCTGGTCTGTCGACACTGCGCGAAGGTCAGCGGATCTCGTTCGAGACCATGACCGAGCGGGGCAAGACCGCAGCGACCAATCTCAAGGTCGCCTAGTCTTAAAGCCAAGTTTTCTCGATTTACGTGGTGCAACCCGTCGCCCGCAGGGCGACGGGTCAGCGCTTGCTCCCTCGTTCGAAGAGACTGTCGGTCGCCCATCGCTTCGTTCGGCCGAGGCCGCCGTAAACCTGCCTCGATATCGCCAGGCCACGGACACTTTTTCGAAATAGGCTTTGCCCATTCCCTTTTGAAGGAGTCGTCCAATGGCCGGTGCTTCTCGCTCTGCGAAAACCAACCGGCCCAGCGACAACGACGACCAGAAAAAACTGGCGCGGCTCAGGGATCAGAGGCTCGCCGCTCAAGCGGTGCGAGAAGCGGCGGGGACATGGGGCGAATTTTCCGTGGGTGAGATCACCCATGTTCCGACCGGCGCGGTCTTCGTTCATTGCTGGAAGGGCCGCCAGGAACCCGATCTGACGAAGATTCATGAGGCCCGGGGCCAGGATCGCACCCCCGACGAACATCAACGAATGACCGTCTGGCTGTTGCAGCACCGATCGAAGGGATTCGAACACACCCTCCTGGGCTGGAACTTGAGCGTGGCCGAAGCCAATCGGATAAAACTGGCGCGCATCGCCGAACTCATTGCCAGCGGCCGGCGTGTCATCAACGAAGATGCCGCCGCGACGCGGACGCCCGCGGTAGCCTGAGAGGGCGCCGCCCTATCTCATTCCTCGATCATCGAGAGGGCGGCCTTCTGGCTGCCCGGCTTCAATTGCACGAACAGGGCCCGGGCTTTCTTGACATCCTCGGGGTTGCCGCTTGCCGCCGCCTTCTGCATGGCGAGCGTCGTCGGGTGATCGCTGCCGCAAATGAAGGAAAGTGCCTGGGCAAGTCGCGCCAGCGCCGCCACATCGGCCGCAATCGGGGGAGTCGGTTTCATTTTCCTGCTTCTGCCGGGCGATTGGTCGCCGCTACCGGCGGGCTGACATCATCCGGCGCTCGTCGCTGATGATGTCAGGCATTGTCATCCGGCCTTGCCTGGATTTCAAGCCGACTTTGCCAGCGGGATCTCGCGGGCTTCGTCGGCGACAGTACCTCGATGCCGCTGCTCCAGGGCGGAACGGCCATCGTCATTTTCGCCCACCTCGTCTGGGTCAATCCCATGATCGCCGGCTTTGGCGCGATACTGTGTTTGCCTCAGATCTTCATCGTCCCGCGCACGCAACACGGCATCAACCGCAATTCCGCGACTTATGCCAAGGTTCCAAGTATATAGAACCCGGCTGCGCAGATGGGGGCCGGTCAGGCATCAACATCTCCCGCTGGCCTTCTTTCCGGCTTGCAGACTCGGATTGACCTGCAGCTCGACGTGATGGCTCTTCGCCACCAGCTGGAGGTTCTTCGAAACGGTCAACGAACCCGCGCCCGGCTGGCGTGGCGGGACCGGGCCTTCTGGGTTCTGCTCTATTGTCTGTGGGCCTGCTGTCTTGGCAGGGTCGTGATCGTCAAGCCTCACGAGGAAAAGCAGGACAAGCCAGACAACGCCCGGCAGTGCGAAGGCCGGCCATGGCCACTTTGGATACATCCCGCTTTATTCCCCGCCCGCGCCTTACACGCCCGAATTGAACCGTGCGTAGGCCTTCTGCCAGAGCGCTTGGCCATTGGAGGTCAGTGCGGACAACTGCAGTGAACCGGCGCCAAACCCGTCCGAGGTGAAGATGGCCGTCCGCAAGTTCTCCGGCAGGACCTTGGCTTGGATCAGCGAATCCGCCGTAATCGACACCTGCGGCGGCTGATAGCCGGTGAACCCGGTGAAATTGCGATAGGCCACATCCTTGTCAAGCAGATAGTTCAGCCACAGATGGGCAAGCACCGGCTTTTTCGTATTTGCCAGGATTGCCCAGCAGTCGTTTTGCATCGCACCCTTACCCTTCGCGGGCGACCAGAAGCGCAAGCTCGACCCGTCATCGCCGGCCGGCAGATAGTTGAAGTACGCCCCCAATAGATCGCCCGACCAGGATTGATGCAGCCAGCTCTCGCCCTTCGCTAGCGTCTGGTATTCGGTAATGTTGATCTTCGGATTGCAGATCGGAATCATGGCCATCAGATCGGCCAGCGCTTTATCGATCACCTTTGGATCTTCTGTATTGATATCGTAGAAGCCGCGATACAGCATGGCCATGGAGAGCGATTCACGCGCATCGTCGAGCACGCCGACATAGCCCTTGTACTTTTCCGATTTCCAGAAAATCTCCCAGGGATTATCCATTTTGGCGATGTCTTCCGAAATCTTGTCGGCCCGCCAGCCAATGCCGGTGGCGTAAGTGGTATAGGGCACCGTATAGCGCGATCCCACGTCGTAGAACGGGCTATGCAGCGCGGGCCAAATGTTCGCCTTGAGATTGGGGATGTAATCGAGGTTGATCGGCTTGATCAGCTTGCCCGCAACGGCCTGGGCAATGCGATCGATGTTGATGTTTGTCGCATCTGGCTGCACCGCATGGCTGGCCAGGCGCGTAATTGCCTGAGCCATGCTGTCGAAGGTCGTCAACTCCATCTTGACGTTGTATTTCTTGCCGAACTCGTCGATCAGCTTCTTGTCGAAATAGTCCTGGTAGTTGAATAGTCTGAACGTGCCGCCGGTTTCCGGTTGGAGGCCGCTCTTGATCGGTTCTTCGTGCAAGGGCAGGGTCACAGGATGGTCCTGTCGGGCCAGCGGAATTCTCCCCGGTCCCATGGGTTGCGCGCTATCCGCAAGAGCGCCGTCGGCAATGAGCGATATCATCGAGGCCCCAATACCAGCGGCACCGAGGGCCTTAAGGGCCTGTCGGCGCGATATCCGACCCGCTCGCAATTCCGTCAAGATCAGATCGGCGTCGAAATCATAACCTTTCATCAACGTCCTCCATTTGGTCAGCCCCCGCGCTCGACGAACTGTAATGTGCCGGTCTTTAGCGGTCCATCCGCTTTCAATGCGCCGAATCTGCCGCTACTTTGTTTAGGGCGTGTACTCATAAACGCTCAGGGATGTCCGCTTGCGGGGTAAAACTACATCCAAAATTAATGACGTCACGCCCGCTGTTGACCAAAGCGGACAGCGATGCTGAGGTAAGTTAACTGCCCTTGGCGACGGCCTGGGCGAAACGGACCCTTCTTGGGTGGAGAATGGCGCTTGGGCTACCTAACTCAGAAGACAGCGGATGAGGATAAAAGGCCGGAATTTGGCTTCAAAGCGAAAGGACACGTAATGGCAAAGAACACGATTTGCCTCTGGTACGATAAGGACGCCGAGGCTGCTGCCCGCTTCTACGCCGAGACCTTTCCCGACAGCGCGGTGGGTGCCGTCCACCGTGCACCCAGTGACTACCCATCCGGCAAGGAGGGCGACGTGCTGACGGTCGAATTCACAGTTGCCGGCGTCCCTTGTCTCGGCCTCAACGGCGGT
>WNFP01000597.1_pt1 | contig 30223 bp, 35 predicted proteins | sample 5400201 | NCBI WGS metagenome assembly WNFP01 (sample SAMN13153355, study PRJNA577476) | soil metagenome | isolation source: 115 cm saprolite under Madrone tree | place: USA:California | collected 2016-06-14 | reverse complement strand
CGTGTTGTCTTGCCGCTGGCTATAGACAGCGCATCTGCTTTACTGATGACTTCTGTCGGGGTCACGCCCCGTGCACAAAGCCGTGAGAGTTGTGGAGGGCCCGGCACCCTCCGTGCAGAACAGCGCGTAACAGAAGCGACACTCAGAGACCGAACTTGCACACTCAGTCGTAGGGTAGGCTCTGGCCCCGGATAATCATGAGTCCGGAAGGAGCTGGCATCCGCCGTCAAGGGGCCGTCATCAGAACTGCGCAACAGTTTTTATTGCGGCCTCGAAACTTTTTTGGTCCATCTTAGGTCCGTCGGGTAGTCCGTCGGGTAGTGTGCCAAAAAGATTCCAGGGTTTTTGGCACGACGAGACGTGATAGGCTCCCATTTATGTCACACGTAAAGGTAAACCAAGCGTTCATGTTCGGCGTTCACTCAGAGTGGAATCTACGCAGCCAGCAAGCGTGGCGTCTTTTGGACGGTTCGGTATGGGCCGAATTTCTCTTTCGAGATGATTGCCCACTGTTCAATGGTCGGCAGAGACATCCCGATGTCACGATTCCGGTAGTGCTTCGCGGGTACGTGGACGGGCAAGAATTGAAAGAGGGACTTTGGCGCGAGCTTGAGAATTTCAAGAGCCCGACAACAAGCTGACCCGCTCATGGGGGACATTTCAATCACACCAATTTGTCCTAGAGCATTTCTTGGCACAGTCATTGCCTAAGACGGGACAAAATTCCACTTGAATCGCTACGTCTTGGTCAATGAAATCGAGGAATTTATCCAATTCCTCCTGCTGATTTTTGCCGCGTGGTTTCTTTGCGTATTTAATGAGCCATTCTGTTTGTCCCACTCCCAGCGTATCGCCTTCCTCTAATTCAAGGGTATAAACATCATCGGTAATCTTCGGCACTTTAGCAAATTCTAAAGCCTTCTCCGCATCAGCAACGGGCTTCTTATTGACAAAATACGTGATGGATTTTATTTTCGCCGGTCCAGGTCCAGCATTTTGAATGCTGATGCCTGCTGAAGTCTCGGGGTCAGTCTCAGTCAAGATGTTGATTGATGGCTTCATTGCCAGTAGCAGTTGGTTATGAGACTCACGCCACTGTAGGCCGGTGAAAATGACCGCAAACAGCGATATGACAATCGCGGTCACCGACAGAGTAGTTGAGGCAGTCACAACGCTGGGCAGACTAGCTCGTTTTGGGGGTGATTGCAAGGATGATGGCACATGCTAGGCCGCATCACCACTCAGTCATAGTGGCGAAACCATACGCCCACCGTGTAGGTTTGGGTTGTTCTCTATCAGCCAACGAGCGGTCTTGATTGCACCGTCTATATAGCCCGTGGCCCAATCATCTTCGATAAACCGCTTGACATACGGCACCTGACCAGCATGCAGAGCATTTAGTGTCGGTATGCCTATGATGCCCAGCGGTATGTCGTTTCTTTCCACCGAGTCACTAAGCAGCCCCAATATCATGTGACCCGGGAAACCGCTGTTTATGTGCTGGGCACCTCCGATGCCGCGCATGAAAAGCAGCAGGGAGAAGTACGCAAACTCGCCTTCGGTCTGCTGAGCATTCTCAAACTCATGGAATAATTCGGCAGCGGTCATCATAGTAGCCTTTCAACCCGAAGGGGCCGTATTCACATTTTGACCCCGTGAGCGGCGTTCCAGTCTTTGACCGCTCTTTTCGTGCTGGCGATAGTCAGGGATTTCGCGCGGAGTGTTTTGCGGTGGAATGTGATGACAACCGCAAGGGATGGGTCGGACTGTACGGGCCTCAGTCTGGAGTCATACGCCACTTGATAAAAGTCGTCTGGTTTGTTTTTTAGACGCTTTGCCACGTTAGCCAAAATATCACCGAGTTTGGGGGCAGAGATTACCAAAGGCTTCCTACTGTTCATAGAAATCGCTCTCTCTAACGTGATGATAGCAGTGAAACCCGCTCATGGACCGCCTGCAAGTCCGCGGTTACGAGATTCGCATATCTCAACGTCATTTCTAACGTGGAATGCCCCAAGACTTTCTGCAAATGGAAGACGGAACCGCCGCGGCGAATGTAGGTCACCGCAAAAGTGTGCCTGAATGCGTGGAGCGTGCGTCCCGGAGGGGTAAACCCGAGCCGCTTACAAAGTAGCTTCACGTCTCGGAGCATCACCCGCCTGCCCAATCGCGTCTCGTTCCTACTGGCCAGCAAGAGCCGGTCCGGCTTCCGTCCGAAGTCCCGGATGTAGCGGAACAGTGCCCTTCGCAGCTCGAACGAAAACGGGACCACTCGCTGTTTGCGTCCCTTCCCGTCCAGCGTGACAAGCAGGTTTTCCATGTCCACGTCGCTCACGCGCACAGTCAGAGCCTCTGTAATGCGGCATCCGGTGTCAATCAGGAAAAGCACAAGCAGATGCAGACGGCGTTGGCAGAAAGTCTTGGGTCTCCATTTCACAAGCAGCGACACTTGCGCGGCTGTGAACGTGGGCAGAATCAATTGCGGCTCTTTGAGGCTCGGCATCCGGGGATGTGAGCATGCCGGGCTGCACTTCGTTCCGGGGCTGGCGGACCAATGCAGATAGGCATTGATAGCCCGGATGGCTGAATTGCAGCCCGTTGCCTTCAGCCCCTTCTCACGCATCCGAAGCACCGCGTCCTTCAGCTCATCTTGGGACGGTGACTCGGAGCGTAGCCACTTGAAACTGTGCTTGTACCACTCCAGGGTTGAGGGGGAGACATTGGACAGGAATTGACGTTCGCGGACGAACTGAGAGAAGCCCATAGCAGCCTCCAAGGCGAGTACTCAGATTTGGAGGAAAACCGCGTACTCGCTTGGGGTGCGAGGGGTCGGCAGTTCAAATCTGCCCGTCCCGACCAATAAAATCATTCGCCGTTTCAACGATTGCAGACGTATCCTCTCGTGTTTTGAACACGTCAACAGTCATTTCGCGCAGCGGAAACCGACAAAGTCGCGCGCGCCGTCCGGGGGGTGGCTGTCGCGATACTCGACCCAGTAGTTCACCTGCTCTCCGTCGAAACTGCCGCCTCGAATCACGCGCCTAGTTTTGACCTTAAGAAACGCCGTGCCATCGAGGAACAGGTTTCCGCCGACAACAGGGTTTTTCTGGGGGGTGGAGGGATAAGGTTTCCATTCGTCGGCCAGGAATTCCCAGACATTGCCGGCCATGTCGAACAGTCCGTATCCATTCGCAGGATACTTGCCGACGGAAGAGGTGGTGCCCAGGCCGCTGCCAGAAAAGTTCGTGCGAGAGCGGTCCACGGGCTGATTGCCCCAGGGAAAAAGTGCGTCGAGCCCACCGCGGGCCGCATGTTCCCACTCCGCCTCGGTAGGCAGACGCTTGCCTGCCCACCGGCAATAGGCCACCGCCGCGTACCAACTGACATTCACAACCGGGTGGTCTGCTTTGGTCGTCATGGTGATCGGTTCCTTCCAATGCTTCAGGTAGTTGCCGTTGTGAAGCTCGCGAGGAATACGGTCCGGGTGCCACTCAGGGTTGGCATCGGTAAAACTCTTGAACTGCGCATTAGTCACGGGGTACTTGTCGATGTAGAAATCATCGAGGGTGACCGAGTGTCTCGGGACCTCATCCTGAAACAACTGGGGAACATTGATGTCGAAAGTCTTCACGAGATCAGGGATCTGGGTAGCCTCAATCCCCATCTGGACGGTACCGCCGCGCACTCTCACCATCGGGCCGATGCTGGTGCCATTTGTCGGTTGGGGCGCCCCTCCTGGCCCGGAACGAGACTCGGCCTGCGCGAAACAATTCTGGGGAGCCCCGGAGAACAGCGCGAGGCTCAGAGCGGGGAGCAACATGGCCCTGTTCATCGATTTCCTCTATTCGCTCAGTATGCCTAAGCTTAGACGGCTACGGCTCGGGAAAGGAAGTTGGCGAAAAATCTCATCACCGGCTAGCCCATTCTCAGGGGCCTGCACTGGTCCGAAAAACAGGAAAGTTCGAAAATCGTCCGCTAGGGCCGACCAACCTCAATTGGGTACCGCGAGTCGAAAGACGTAGTCTCAATGCGTAATCGTAGTTCTCGCCGCCGCTGTGATTAGGTCGTGGGTGCACCTGGCACGAATATGGTGATTCGCCGGCAAACTGTGATCTTTTCGTGATGATCGACCGAGCCGTCTATTTCTTCTTACGCGAAGAACTGCCGCGAAGAAAAGCTGTATAGCCTGCTTCGTCGAGGTTGCCGCTTGCCAACTCTAGGACCGCCCGCGCAGCCTCTTCCTCGCTGGCAGCGAATCTGTACCCGTTGAGTTCGAGGAATAGGATTCCCACAACAAATCCCGTGCGCTTGTTTCCATCTACGAACGGATGGTTCCGTACGGTGCCACCCGTGTAGGCGGCAGCCATCTCGAACACATTCGGAGACTCAGCATAAGCGAAGTGTTGTTGCGGCCTGGCCAGCGCTGATTTTAGCAACGTATGGTCGCGTAATCCGCCCGCCCCGCCATGCAGTGCGAGTAGACGATCGTGAAGCGACAGAGAGTCGCGTTCGTCGATCCAGACAGGTTCCCTCACTTGGCGAGGACGTGTAGTGTATTGCGGTAGCGGCTGATGATGTCGTCCGCCTTCGCCATTTTTTTCTCGAAGTTAGGATCGTAAGGCGTGAGCCGATAGCCGCCCTCCGGAGCTTCGATTAGAAACAGCGGCTCGCCGTCGCCAGTATGCAGACGGTGGATGACCTCTTTCGGCAGGACAACTCCAAGCGAGTTACCGAATTTGCGCACCTTGAGTTCGAGCACAGAGCTCCCTCCTTGCTGCGTTATTACTATTGTAATAACGCAGGAGCCTTCCGGCAACACGAAAAACTTTCCGCTTCAGCTAGGCTTTTCGACAATCATCCGAGGCGTTTTTTGGCAGATTCGATCACCAACCCGTGGAAAATGCAGGTTGGCAGTTCACTGGACCGGGCGATGTCGCTTTCAACTGGTGGACAGCGTTTGCTGTGTCCCCCGAATGGATGATGCAGGGTGTCTTGGCTCGGCGGACATGCGGTCGGCACGGCTTTTATTCGCGATTCTCCTCCGTTTTAGGGTTGACAGTCCCGGCACTCTCTCCGAAGCTAGACGCCATTAAGACCGGCCCCTCACGCGCCAGGAGGTCGAAGTTGCCCCTCAGGAAACGTCTGTCAGACCAAACCCGGAAGCCCAGCCAACGTCAGCAGCGAATCATCGAGTTGGTGGCCCAAGGATTGAAGAACCGAGAGATCGCCAAGGTACTCGGCATTGGGGAAAAGGTAGTGAGGAACTATCTCAGTGCGATCTACGACAAAATCGGCGTACACAACCGGGTCGAACTTGCGCTGTGGTTTGAAGCGCGCCGGCATGAAGGCCGGTTGCCACCTGCCGCATAGGTTCCCCCGGCCGATTCATCCCTTTCGCCCGACCCGGTTCCACGCTTGCACAACTTGTTGTTTCCGGGCTTTATCTTAAAGGTCTTCAACCCGAAAACTCCGAGTCGGTCATGATTCGGCCTGCTTGAGACGACCCTTTGCCTTCCGCTGGCACGGGCAGCGCGCAGAAACCGCCTACGGTGAAACCCTCCGATTCGATGCCGAGCGCATGATCAAAGCGCGCGCGGTAGTTCTCCCATGCCAGGGTGGCGGTGAGTTCGACCAGTTGCGCCTCGTTGAATTTCCCGCGCAGCTTCCCAAACAGCGCGTCGGACACCTCGACAGGAGTGCGTGTCATGGCGTCGGCGTACTCGAGGACGACTCTTTCTGTTTCGGAGAAGAGAGTGCTGGTTGGATAATTCGGTAAAGCTTCGATCTTCTCTCCCGAGATGCCGTTTTGTCTGCTGACCGCAGAACCGATATCAATTCAAAAGGGACATCCGACCAGAGTGGCCACGCGGAGTTGGGCGAGGTCCTTGAGGACGGCGTCGACCAGGTGGCTGGAGGCTAGCGACTGTTCCATCTGGCCGTAACCCCACAGCAGCTTGGGATGATGGGCGGTGACCTGCACCGGCATCACGATGCGTCCGACCTTGCGCCGGGTCAAGGAATAGACGATTCGGGTGAACAGGCCGCTCAACAGTCCTTGCTGGCTGGAGTCGGCCCCGCGGATCCGTGCCATGGCGTCTTACCTCCTGGGTGCTCCCCGTAGGATAGTCCAGCCAGCCGATCGCGGGCGCTGCGAGAAGGCACCGGCTTGGAAAAGCCCAGTTCCGCGGCTGCCGCGGCCATCCAGCCCAGGGCGCCTCCGGCGGCAATCTTGCAGGAAGCATCGCACTCGCAGGCCCGCGGGCAGAACCGCGGGTTTAGCGCGTGCTCGTCTGGAGAGGAAGGGAACCCTTGGTCGGGAACTGGAGTTTCCGGCGCTCGGTTGATAAGGAGCCGGTCTCCTTGCTGGGGTGGAGAACCTTTCGCCTTTACACCCGCTTGGCAACCGGGCCTGGCAGCACCCGGAGACTCGAGCAGATATTCCGGCAGGGCGGGAGCGCTGCTGGTCCGGGACGTAACTAGTACCTTTCAAAACCTTCGTAATCTTGCACGTGCGCGGCGAAGGTCGCTACGATAAGTGCCTCAGTTGGCGGTGTGAAAGATGTCCTCCCCTGCAAACACGCGCCGTTGGTCCCGCCATCCGGTAGAACTACCCGTTCGCGTGTTTCCGCGCGGCGGCGACTCCAAACTGACAGTCCAGGGTCGTGGCATCGAAATGAGCGAGGGCGGCATGACGCTCTACGCGGGCGTACCTCTGAAGCCGGGCGACCTGATGGAACTGGAATTCCTGATGCCCGGCGGAGCGCGGATCGCTGCCGTGGTTCGCAGCCGGACTGGCTTCTGCTTTGGGCTCGAATTCCTCACCCCGCTGAGCGTTGATGCCAAGCCGGCGACTACCCCGAGCCGCGCTCCGGCCCAAATTCCGGATCCGCCGGCCTCCTCAAACCGTGATTTGAAAACCGTCCTTCGCAACAAAGAACTGGAAATCGAGCGGCTCAAGAAAGAAATCGCCACCCTGCGGACGTTTGGCAAGTTTTAGAGGCAGGTGTCAGGTTCAGGTGTTATGTCTTAGGCCTTTGAGCTTCGAGCTTCGCGCCTTGCGCCTCCGAGTTTCCCGAGGACTCCTCAACCACCAGCCCCTTGGAAGGGTTACCCCCGGGTTACTTTCGTGGTTTTGCGGAGGTTTGCCCGTCCCCGGTACTATAACGACGCATCTCCAGCATCGTGAAAACGGCGGTTTGCTCTCCGGGTGCTGGAGCCGCGTTGCCTCTATGACTGCTTTCCGCGCTACCAACGTTATCCTGACCGAAAACGAAGCCCGGGTTCTCGGGTCACTGGTGGAGAAAGACATCACCACGCCCGATTACTATCCGATGTCTCTCAACGCGCTAGTCAACGCCTGCAACCAGAAGTCGAACCGCGATCCGGTCATGAGCCTGAACGAGGAAGCGGTACGGCAGGCGATCTACTCACTCAACGAGAAAGGGCTCGCGGGAACGGCGAGCACGGCCGACAGTCGGGTGCCCAAGTACGAGCACCGCATGCAGGAGGCCTTCAACTTCACGCGACGCGAAACGGCGCTCCTGTGCGTGCTGATGCTGCGCGGCCCGCAGACGCCGGGAGAGTTGCGCGGACGTACCGAGCGCATGCACCCCTTTGAAGATCTCACAGACGTGCAGTCGACCCTGCAGAAGCTGATGACGCGGGAAGAACCGCTGGTGAAAGTGCTGCCTCGCCAGCCGGGCACGAAGGAAGCGCGCTACGCGCACCTGCTGTGTGGTGAACAACCCGGATGGGATGCGCCCCCGGCGCCGGTGGAGACGCGAGTGGAGAGTTCTGCCGGCGGTGAGCGGATCGCGCGACTCGAGGAAGCGGTCGCAAATCTCAATCGGGAGATTGCCGACCTGAAGCAGGAGTTCGCGGGATTTCGGAGGCAGTTCGAGTAAGACCTCAGGCAGGTCGTGCGACAGATTGCCCCATCTCTTTTCCGGTTTGGAACTGGAAGACCGCATTTCTTGGAGATGTGTCGGCTTAAAGTCCCCGCAATTCGCGCCAACGGATAGAATGGCCGCCGGCGTTTCTCTGATATCCTCCGTGCCATCAACGCCAAAGGAGATTCATGATGAGCCGTGCGAAGGCATTGGTCGCGTTTGCAGTTTTGTTGTTTCTGGTGACGTTGCAGCTTCGGTCCGCCCTGGCTGCGGCTCCGGCGGCGAACGAGACCGCCCTCAAGGCGTCTGACATTACGGGCAAGATTTTTCCGGATCAGGTTTTCTTTCGGGGGCAGGTGGCGCCGGTGCAGATGCGGAACACGGGTGGCATCCGGTTCGGCGACGACTTTTACGTGCTGGCGGGCCTGGTGGACAACTCGGGATACTCCACGAGTATCCGGCAGAAGTATCAGGGCTACCTGATCACCGAAGTGACGCTCGAAATGGGCGGGCAGAAGTTGGCGCCGGGCGCCTATGGCGTGGGATTCATCGCCGGGAACAGGTTTGTCGTGATGGATCTGGGCGCACACGATGTGGTTCAGACTTCGTCGTCGAAAGATTCTGAGATGAGGCGGCCCACGCCGCTGCAGGTGGTGAGTTCGGGCGGCAAGTACCGGTTGTATGTTGGGCGGGATTACGTGGACGTGGCGCGTGTCCAGTGAGAGTCGCTCTGTCATGTCGAGGGCGCCGGTTTTGGCGGCTTTGTTAGGGTCGAAAACCGGGTCCTTCGCCTCGTTCAGGATGACAAAATAATTCCCCAGCCGGTCGTTCTGGAGGACCAATCTCTTTTAATCCTTGGTCGCCTGTATCAACTGATTTGCCGCTGGCCCTTTCACCTTCCGGTTGTGAAATAGAAGGCGTTGTTCCCTGTGCGCAGGTCTTTTCCGTAGACCAATGTTACCCCGACACCCAGCACGCGCAGCTTGGCTTGCGCGCCCGTGTCCCATAGCCATATGTGCGATCCCAGATGACCGGAGGAGTCGGTGATCTTGCCTGTGTCCAGGAAGGGGCCAAGCTTGGCGGTGATCAAGCCGTTGCTGTAGACGTTCTTGTCGATCTCCCAATTGGAGAGCAGGTAGCGGCGGCCGAGTGGGGCGCTGCCTTTGCGGCCGTCACGGGTGCCGATGTGGGCGCGCATCCAGAGATCGTTGTCGCGCTCCATGCCCAACATGTAGAGCTCGTCGAAGGGCGGCTGTCCGGTGGTGCCTCCGGCGCGCACCTGGGATCGGGTTTCGTAGTCGTCGCCCTCGGCTTTGGGAAACCAGTGCGCCTGAAGCGAGCCTTGCAACTTGGCGAAGGCGTGCGCGGGTTGCGACCAGATGCGGGCCAGTTGGGACGAGGCGGCGGTGTCGAGCGCGAAGCGATGTTCGGGCGCGCGAAGCAGCGCATAGTGAATCCGGGCAGCCTGCTTGAGTTGTGGGCCCGTCAGCAGCAATTCCGACGTGAGGGTCGAGCCTGGCATCACATGGCGGTAGTCGCGATGGGAGAACTCGACGCCTGCCGACCAGCCCCAACGCCCGCTATGAAAGGAGTCGATGTCGGCGCTGGCCGCTTCCCGGCGCAGGTTGAGTGCGCCCAGCACGGGGGCTACGCCGGTGAAGGAGTTGCGGATGTCCCAGTTCTCGTTGCGCAGGTCGAGCGCCAGGCGATAGCGCCACTTGGGATTTTCGTGAAGCGGGCCAGAAAGCGCGGCTTCGAGGCGGCGTTTTTGCGCGTCCCAGCGCACGAGGGATGTGACGTTGGTGGCCGAGCCGCCGATGTTGGAGTACTCGGGATAGATCGTCTGATAGCCAACGCCGCTGAAGATCGAGAGCAGCGCGACCCAGACATTTCCGCCCCAACCGTTGCGCTCCTGAAGATTCAGGACGACGTCGAACTTGTTGTCCGGTTCGGCAGCCAGCTGGAAGCGGGGCTCGCGGAAAACTTCGAGACCTTCAATGCGGACGCGACTGGTCTCAAGATCGGCGAGCCGCAGTTCGCTTGCCGGAGACAGCGCCAGGGCGCGATCGAGCAGGGCGGGCTGGATGCGCAGAGGATCGTCGGGGCGGACGGCCTGGACCTGAGGCTTGCCGATGCGATTCCAGTATTTGAGGGCGGCTTCGAGATTACCCTGCAGCCAGTAAACGGTTCCCAGGAACTCGTTTGCGTAGGCATCCGAGGGATCGAGACGCAGGGCGCACCGCAGCCAACTGGTGGCGCTGGAATAATGCTTCTGTTTGAAGGCGACGCCGGCAAGTTCGATGGGAAAACGCTTGTCGCCTGGCGACGCCCGGCGGCCGGCGAGAAAAGCTTGGCGCGCGTCGTCGAGCCGGCCAAGCTGTGCCAGGGCGCTCCCGTAGTAGTAGTCGAGGTCGGGGTCGGCCGCCGAAGGGCGTTTGACTTCTCCGACGATTTCTTTCCAGCGTTGGTCGGTGTAGAGCTGTCGGATCCGGGCGGAGAGATTGTCAGCTGATTTCGTCGGAGAGACTGCTTCCGCAGACGGGGAAGTTGTCTGCGACGTTCCGGGGGGAGCAACCGCAAACAGCAAAAGAACGAGAGCTAGCGCGCGGATGACGCGTCCTCGGATTGCGGCACGGCCAGCAACGTCCAATTGCCAGCGTCTTTCCATTCCTTGGCGAAGCTCGCCAACTCCTGCTTTAGCAGCTTGCGCTCGGCGGGGTCGTTCAGCAAGACAAGGTTGTGTTCCAAATCGAGTCCGGCGACCACAACGTAGTGCAGCGGGGCGCGGTTCCCGGGCTTCAGGGCGACGATCAGGGGGCGGCCTTTTTCGAGATGCCGGCGAAGATCGTCGGCTGTGCCCTGGAATGCGAACGTCCGGAAGCCGTGCTGCTCGAGATAGCGTTCAAGATCCGATGCGTAGGTCCCGTGGGCCTGAGGCGAGTACAGGGACAGCTGGATCTGGGCGGCGTCCGAACTTGCGTCGAACGTCTGACCCTGCTGGCGCTGCCAGAACTGCATCACCATCGCAATGCTGGCAGCGCCGCAGCCATTCTTTTCCTGCTTCACGAAAGGAACATCCAGCCAGATGCCGGCCGGCTCGGCCGCTGCGCACACCAGTACAGACGCGCACAGCAGGACCAGCAAGCGGCTGGAGATGATCTTTTGCATGGAGCCTCGGGCGCCCCCTAGCGAACCGCGACGATAATCAAGATGAGCGCCGCGATGGCGACCAGGATGATGATCAGGTCCCGGTCACTCAGCGTGCCGGCGGCGAAATCGGCTTGCGTCTTGCTGGCCCGGGAGGCGAGTTGCGCGAGTTCCTGATCGCTGAGCCGCGAAACCGCGTTCCTGACCTGCTGCGCGTCGAGGTGGGCGGACTTCAGGGCTTTCTCAGCGGTCGGGGAAGAAACGAATTCCCGCAGCGTCTCGACATTTTTCTGACGCGCGGTGGTGGAGGCGACGGTTGCGTTCTGCAGTTCAGCCAGGCTGACGACATGGCTCTGGGCCAGCGCGTCCTGGGGAATCATGAACACAACGGCGAGCGTGCCGGCCGCGGCTACGCGGACAAACTGCCGCATCAAAGAAGGCATTTCTTCTTCTCTCCTTGGCTTTAGTGTACGGGCCAGAGTTTGTACCAATATACCCGGCTCTTGGAGAGTTGGGTATGTGTCAAAGGTTGTACGGGGACAGGGGGCAGGCACGACACCGCGCAAGGAGGCTCCAGTCCCTTCGATACAAGCCCCGGAGGTTAGACCATCCCGCAACCTCGATGCTTGAGACGGTTTCACCCGATCTGGGATACGAGCACGTCGTGCGTCGGCGCAGCAAGGAGTTCGCCCAGGCACGAGAGCCTTTTGCTCGGTCACGGGTGCAGTCAACGGCTTTGACGGACGGAATGGCACTCCTGTTCGAGCCAGGCAAACAATTGGTCCATGTGTTCGGTACGAGTGCGAAAGTTGACCGGATTGATGCGAAACCACGCCTTCCCTTTCAGTTCAGTCGTTGAGAACCAGAATTTCCCGCTTTGTTCGACGCGTCTTGCGACCTCCGCGTGCAGTTCCTTGGATTCTGGCTCGCTCAGGTCCGTGCCGCGATATCGAACGCAAATGGCCGACATGGGGGGCTCGCTCGCGGCTTCGAACTCGGGATGTTTGGCAACCAGAGAATAAAGATGTTTTGCCTGGCGGACATTATTGTCGACCCATTCTCCGATCTGGTTTGCGCCGTAACGCTTGAAACTCATCCAGACCTTCAGCCCGCGAAAGCGGCGCGACTGCTCGAAACTGTGAACGTAATACTGGTATCGTTCGTCGGCGCGGTCCAGTTCGTCGGTAAGATACGACGGCTTCATCCCAAAAGACGCCGTCAACCGGCGGTCATCCTTGACCAGGATCGCTCCCGCATCGAGCGGCGCGTAGAACCACTTGTGAGGGTCGATCGTGATGGAGTCGGCCGACTCCAACCCCTGATTGCGCATACACCACGCATGGGAGAGCAACATGCCGCCCCCATAGGCGGCATCGACGTGCAGCCACATGCCTTCCCGGTCGGCAATCGCGCGAAGGTTCCGAATCGCGTCCATGGCTCCGGTGTTGGTGGTGCCGAAGATGCCCACGATACACAGGGGCCGTATGCCGTGCTTGTGGTCCTCGGCAAGGGCCGCCTCGAGGGCATCCAAGCGCACTCGAAATTCGGCATCGGTCGGCAGCGCACGCAGCGCGGTCCGGCCGAGTCCCACGGCGTCAACCGCCTTGTCGACCGAGACGTGGCGTTCTTCTGAGGCGTACACCGCCCAGCGCTGCTGTACTCCGTCGTGTTGGCTCCGGTCGCCCGAGACCGAGTCCCGTGCGAGTTTGAGGCCGATGAAGTTGGCCATCATGCCGCCGCTGGTGAGGTTGCCCCCGGCCTTATCGCCGTAGCCGACCAGGTCGGTAAGCCAACGCACGGTTCGTCGTTCCATGGCCACGCCAGCGGGACCGATCGTATAGGCCCCGATGTTCTGGTTGAGGGCGGAGCAGATGAAATCCGCAATGACGCCGACCGGGTTCGGCGATGGCGTGATGAGTCCCATGTATCCGGGATGTCCGACATGCGTGCAATACGGGAGAAGCTTCTCCTCCAGTTCTCGCAGCACGTCCTCGGACGCAGTGGAGCCCTGAGGCAGTGGTTCGGCAAAAAGCTGGGTCAGGGTGCTGGGCGCCACATTCGGAAACACGGGCTTTTCTTCAATGTGCTCCAGATACTCGGCCAGCAGATCCACGACTCGGTGTCCAATTTCTCGAAACTCTCCCTGATTCATGTGTCCGCCTGATTTTCAGTTTGATTAGACGCTGCCCGACGGTTGACGATTCCCGATGCCGGTCGGGGAACAAGCAAGTGGGGTGCGCCTTTAGGGTTTGACGCTGAAGTGGCTGGCCACACACCGCCACTGTCCTGCCAGGTTCATCCAGGTGTCGGTGAAGCGACCCCGGCGCTCGAAAGGCTTGCCCTTGTCTTGCCTTTTTCGACGTACGCGCCGGTGACGATGGCGGTATTGCCGTACAGGTGAACTTCCATGTTTTCCGACTGCAGCACGTCGGGGCGGTAGGAGGTGTCTCGCACCGAGGCCAGCATGCCGGCCTTGTTGAGGACGTATCCGTCGGCGACGGTCATGACGAAGTCGTCGGCCAGCAGCCGTTCGACGGCGTGGGCATCGTTGTGGAGTTCGGCCAGGTTCCATGAGTTCTCGAGGGCGATGATGCGGGTCTTGTCCTCGGCGAATGCGCAAAAGGAGAGCAAGCATAGCGTGCAACAGAAAATTGCGAATGGTTTCATGGCAAGCCTTTTTCCAGACGGGCGCCCCGGTGGCTTTAGCTTAATCGAAGGACCCGCCGGATTTCAGCCGTGGTACCAAGAACGGCACTTTCTGTGGAAGAATTTGGCCGTCAGAATGTTCGCAAGGAATTGGCGCGCGCCACGATTTTCGACTCAGGAGAAGTGTGTATGGCGGCCAGGCAGGTGATCCTCTACTTCGACGACCAGAAAGATGCCCTCCGATTCGCGCTCGCGGCCGGTTCGGTCATGGCGGGAGAAGGTGGAACGGTGACAACCGAGGAGCGCGCCCTCATCCAGGAGACCCAGCGCGCCAGCCGCATCCTGCTCGACGAGGCGGTCAATACCGGCTCGTCGGCCGAAGCCAAACGCTGATCCCGGCCCGGAGCAGGTCCTCGCACCAGGCCCTCGGGCTCCGGTTCTGACTCCCACCCGTCAATCGGCCGCGCTCCGCCGCATCGTATACCTTCCACCAGGGAGTGAATGTCGGGATTGCCGATCACCCCCGCCTGTTTCATCTGCTTGCGCAGCTCGTCGGAATCCATGGAGCGCTGCGCGCGCGGGGAAGTTCTTCCCATTCGAAAAGCAGAGCGAGGTGGTTGGGATCGGTCTTGCGGAAGACGCGGCACCTGCGCTCGCCGCCGTCATGGCGTACATCGAGGGCGGCATGCTTGCCGGGACGCCAGCGCCGGAATCACCGATGCTTGCCGGGAGTTCCAAAGCGGGGAAGACGGGCAGGCCCGTTGCACGACTGCTTTAGCGTCGTGGAGACAGAATGGTGAGAATCTCCTGCAAGCCCTGGCGAATATGTTGGAGATCGGCAGGCGAGTTGATGGGGAAGGGGAGGGCGACCTGCTTCTTCTCGCCCTTGCCTTCATCGCGCAGGTGCTGGCGCGCGCCCGCGATGGTGTATCCCTCTTCATAGAGCAGGCGCTTGATGCGAACAACGCTTTCAACGTCCCGACGGCGATACATGCGCTGGCCGGTATTGCTCTTGACGGGTTTCAGCTGCGGGAACTCAGTTTCCCAGAAGCGCAGGACGTAGGCCGGGAGCCGGCAGAGACGGGCGACTTCCCCGATGCGGAAGTACAGCTTTTCCGGGATCATGATTTCGCTCGTCTTGCTCGATTTTCCGTTGCTCTGTTTCTTGGGACTCATGCGGCCTGCGAGAGGTGGCGCCCGTCTGCGGGAAGGCCAGAATTCCCGCCTTAGCCGTTTCTAGCACGATGTCGGTTTCCGAACAACCCCAATTCGTGCCACCCCAATTCGTGCCAGAAAACCGGATTGGCGCGCGCGCCTCGGCACAGACAGGGCCCAGGCGAATCTGGCAGAGCGGGATTCGGAAATGTCCCCGCCGGCACCGCTCATGAGTTTGTCCCCCGTGGTTGAAGCAACGTTCGGTTCATTCAGCCAAACATGAAGCCCGCTGCGAGACATTCCCAAATCACGGCCGCAACGGCTGCTGACCAGAGTTCTCGATTCACCGGGCAGTCAGGTCGTGGGGCCGATCTGGTACGGAGGACCGAATGCAAGCGGCGAAGGCTTTGCGGCAATGTTTGATACCGACCGGGAGGTGGACAGCGGTCTGTGATGGGAAGCACTGCATGGGAGGATTCACAGCGCCGAAGGCAGGCTGAGCGGGCGCGGGTCGTCGCGGGAGCAAAATCAAAAAGCCTCGCAGGAGGTGCTTCTCCCGGGAGGCCTTTCGTGAAAATCCCTTGGGTTCTTGCGAGTATCGTCTCGCAGGACGGTTAGTGTTTCTTTTTCTTCTTCGCAGCCTTTTTCTTGGTTGCCATGAAGTGGTTTCCTCCGTGAACTTTTTCCCTTGCAAGGTTTTCTTCGGTTCGGACGCTAAAGCCCGTCTTCCGATGGAGCCCAACCCTTGGTATGGGCCCACCTGTTAATACAAGATATTGCGGCAGTGTTACAGCCATGTCAACAGAATTCTGCTCGTCACCCGGTCGCGCGAAGGCGTCCGGCGCAGTCACTGCGTTTAGTACACTGGCTGCCGCGAACCCGGGTCTGATCGGATGACACGCGATCCCATCGAACTGGAAATCTTCAAAAACCTCTACCACTCGATTGCCGAAGAGATGGGCGCCGCGCTGCGCCGCACCGCGTTTTCTCCCAACATCAAAGAACGTCGCGACTATTCATGCGCGCTGTTTGACGGCGGTGGCCAGGTCGTCGCAATGGGCGACCACATGCCCGTGCATCTGGGGTCGATGCCGATGTCGGTTCGGGCTGCCATCGCGGGGCGCGGGCTTGCTCCGGGCGATATGGTGATGCTGAACGATCCCTTCGCCGGCGGCACGCATCTGCCCGACATTACGCTGGTGGCGCCGGTGTACGTGAAGCAGCGCGCCAGGGCGCGGCGTCCGGGCAGGTCCGGTCGAAACCTGGGGAGCCGGGCTTACTTTGCTGAGACGCCGGATTTTTATGTGGCTTCGCGTGCGCATCATGCAGATGTGGGCGGGACCTATCCGGGATCGATGGGGCTGTGCCGTGAAATCTGCCAGGAGGGGTTTCGCATTCCGCCGGTGAAGATCATGCGGGGCGGCAAGATCGATGGTGACATCCTCGCGCTCCTGTTGAGCAACGTACGCACGCCGCGCGAGCGGGAAGGAGATCTGGGAGCGCAGATCGCCGCCTGTCATACAGGAGCCCTGCGGTTGCAGGAGGTGTGTGCACGCTACGGAGTCGTGCGGGCGAAGCGGGCCGCGTCCGATCTGCTCGCTTATTCAGAGGAGATGATGCGAGCGTTTCTTGCGCAGGTTCCGGCGGGAACGTATCGGGCCGAGGATTTTCTCGATGGTGACGGAGTGAGTGACACGCGGGTGAGGATTACGGTGGCGGTCACCTTGCACCCGAGGCGTGGGGTGGCCTCGACGCGGGCAGCAGTGCCCGCGCCACACCGGGTCACGGTCGATTTCACCGGCAGCGATCCCCAGGTCGAAGGGAGCATCAACGCGGTCGAGGCGATTACCTACTCCGCCTGCTTCTACGTGTTTCGCTGCTTGTTGCAGGAAGACGTCCCGGCGACGGCGGGATTGATGCGCCCGATTCGCGTGCTAGCTCCGGAAGGTAGCGTGGTCAACGCGCGTCCTCCGGCGGCCGTCGCCGGCGGGAACGTGGAGACCTCGCAGCGGATTGTCGACGTGCTGCTGCGCGCGCTGGCGCAAGCCATGCCCGAGCGCATTCCGGCGGCAGCGTCGGGCACCATGAACAACCTGACGATCGGAGGCATCGATCCGCGAACCCACGAGCCTTTTGCTTATTACGAGACGATTGCTGGCGGGATGGGCGCGCGCCCGACCAAAGACGGTGTTTCCGGAGTGCATACGCACATGACCAATTCGCTGAACACCCCGGCGGAGGCGCTCGAATATGCTTACCCGCTGCGCGTGCGGCGCTACTCGATCCGAGCGGGCAGCGGCGGCGCGGGCAAGCATCATGGAGGAGAGGGCCTGGTGCGGGAAATCGAAGTGTTGACCGATGCCGAGGTCACACTGCTGTCCGACCGGCGTTCGCGCGGACCGTGGGGACTGCACGGGGGTGCCGACGGAGCGGCGGGAAAAGGCGCCATCATTCGCGAGAACGGCTCTACCCAGGGCCTGCCGGGCAAGTTCAATGTGCGTTTGCGCAAGGGCGAGCGGATTCGGATCGAGTCGCCGGGGGGCGGGGGATGGGGGCGGGTGTGATTCTGACCGGTTCCAGGAATCGATCCGGTGGGGGAGTTGTCCGCTGCATATCGTTCAGTCGGTAGGTTGTCGGTGGCAAAGATCAGGGGCGCGATTCAGGATGGCGAAGCGGCTGGGTGACGTCGAGCTGCAGCTACAGCGGAAGGGGATTCGGTCCTCGATCGGGTACCGGTCAAGTTTCTGTTCTGGTAGAGCGAGGGATTGGCTGTGAACGAGGTTGAAAAACATTTCCTCGAAGAAGTCCGTCGCCAGTTTCGCGGGCACAAGCGCCTGGGCGAAGGGGCGATCGCGCAACTCAAAGACGACGAACTGTTCGTCGCGATTGATCAGGAATCGAATTCAGTCGCCATCCTGGTCAAACATCTTGCCGGCAATATGCATTCCCGGTTTACGGATTTGCTGACCTCGGACGGCGAAAAGCCCGACCGGCACCGGGACCAGGAATTCGAGTTGGCCCCGAACACCACCCGCGAAGAGCTGATGCGCGCCTGGGAGCAGGGGTGGACGCTTGTGTTCTCGGCCGTGGGCTCGTTGAAGCCTGACGACGTGATGCGCACGGTTTACATTCGTCAGGAACCGCACACCGTCCTGCAGGCGCTCAACCGCGCCCTGGCGCATTACGCGTTCCATGTTGGGCAAATCGTGTTCCTGGCCAAGCATCTGCGCGCGAGCGAATGGAAGACTTTGAGCGTGCCACGCGGGAAGTCCGAAGAGTTCAACCGGATGTCGGTGGAACAACGTCGCAAGGGGCAGGGCCCAGTCGCAAAAGGGCCCACGCGCGAACCGTAGCCCGGCTGCTTGCGGTGCTAAAATCAATGGTTCTGGGTGTCATCGTGAACTTATAAGGTAGCTCTCATGCCCGATACCATGCTGGCGGTGGTCAAGCCGGAGGCCGCGCCAGGCGCTGCCGTCCGCGAGGTCAAGATTCCGGGGTTCGGACGCACCGACGTCCTCGTGAAAGTAAAAGTTGCCTCCATCTGCGGCACCGACCTGCACATTTACGAGTGGGATCGCTGGGCCCAGGGCCGCATTCGTCCGCCGCTCATCCCGGGCCACGAGTTCTGCGGCGAAGTGGTGGCCTACGGCGACGAAGTGACAAGCGTCAAGGAAGGCGACTTCGTTTCCGCCGAGATGCACGTGGCTTGCGGGAAGTGCCTGCAGTGCCGCACGGGCGAGGCCCACATCTGTCAGAACGTGAAGATCATCGGCGTCGATGCCGATGGAGCCTTCGCGGAGTACGTGGTGATTCCCGAGTCGAACATCTGGAAGCTTGATCCCGAGATTCCGCTGGACTACGCGTCGATTCTCGATCCGCTGGGGAATGCGGTGCATACGGTGCTGGCGGGGGAGATCGCGGCCAAGACGGTTGCGATTACCGGATGCGGCCCGATCGGATTGTTCGCCATCGCCGTGGCCCGTGCCGTGGGCGCCGCGCAAGTGTTTGCGATCGAAGTCAACCAACACCGCCGCAACATCGCCCAGCAGATGAAAGCCGACCGGGCGCTCGATCCGTCGAAGGAAGACGTGAACGCGATCGTGCTCGAAAGCACTGGCGGCCTCGGGGTCGACGTGGTCCTGGAGATGGCGGGCCATCCCGGCGCGATTCGAACAGCCTTCGACATCGTGCGGCGCGGCGGCCGCATCTCGCTGCTGGGCCTGACTTCAAAACCCATTTCTCTGAATTTTTCCGAAGACATCATTTTCAAAGGCATCACGATCCAGGGCATCAACGGCCGCCGCATGTATCAGACCTGGTACCAGATGACCGCGCTGCTGAAGGCCGGCAAGCTCGACCTGCATCCGGTGATCACTGACCGCATCGCCATGAAGGATTTCTCCAAGGGCATGGAGCGGTTGAAGACCGGGGAGGCCAGCAAGATTCTGGTGTATCCGAACGGGACGCGATGAATGCTGGGGCAACCTGCGGTGCTGCCCGTGCACTGACACGAAGGCACTGTGATTGACTAAGATGTCATGCTGGGCGAAGCGCAGACCCTCCGAATTTTTGGGCACCGACCAGAACAACAGGTCCTGTGCTGCGCTCAGGATGTCAACTGATTTGAGGCTAAGCATGGCAACGCAAACTCCCGCCCGCACCAATCCTCTCTCGTATTTGACCGACCAGCTGAACGAGCTCCGCGCCCAAGGTACGCACTTCAGGCTGCGCGTGCTGGACGACGAGCAGGCGCCGGTGTGCACCTTCGATGGGAAGAAGGTGATCAACCTTGCCTCAAACAATTATCTCGGGCTGACCACGCATCCCAAGCTACGCGAAGCCGCACTGGCGGCGACGCGCAAGTACGGAGTTGGATCGGGCGCGGTGCGCACCATCGCCGGCACCATGAAGATCCACCTGGAGTTGGAGGAAAAGATTGCTCGCTTCAAAAACGTCGAAGCCTGTGTGGTCTTCCAGTCGGGGTTCACAGCGAACGCGGGCACGGTCTCGGGCGTGCTGGGCAAGGAGGATTTCATCATTTCCGACGAGCTGAACCATGCCAGCATCATCGACGGCTGCCGCCTGTCGCGCGCCCGGATTCTCGTGTTCCGGCACAAGGACCTCGTGCATGCGGAAGAACAACTGGCCAGCGTGAAGAATCTGCCGGGTCGCAAGTTGCTCATCACCGACGGAGTGTTCTCGATGGACGGTGACATCGGCCCGCTGCCGGGACTGTGCGATCTCGCGGAAAAATACGGCGCCATCATGATGGTCGACGACGCTCACTCCTCCGGCGTGCTCGGTCGCAACGGGCGTGGAACCGTCGATCACTTCCAGCAGCACGGGCGGGTAGACATTCAGGTGGGGACGCTGTCCAAGGCGATTGGCGCGCTGGGCGGTTATGTGTGCGGAACGCGCGACCTGATTGACTACCTCTACCACCGCGCGCGTCCGTTTCTTTTTTCTACGTCCCACCCCCCGTCTGTGGCGGCCACCTGCATCGCCGCCTTCGACGTGCTGGAGCAAGAGCCGGAGCGCATTGAGAAGCTCTGGGAGAACACGCGCTTCTGGAAGAAAGAACTTGGTCTGCTTGGCTTCGACATCGGCGGCAATACCACTCCAGCCAGCGAGACACCCATCACGCCGATCATCCTCGGCCACGGTGGCCGCACCATGGACTTTTCCCGGGAACTCTTTAACGAGGGTGTGCTCGGAACAGGCATTGCGTTTCCCACCGTTCCTGAAGGCAAAGCGCGCGTGCGCACGATCATGACCGCGACCCACACAAAAGAACAATTGCAGCAGGCGCTGGAGGTGCTGAAAAAGGTTGGGAAGCGGATGGGGATCCTCAGCTAACGCCCTTTGGACTCGCTGGCGGCACTCGGTTGCGGGAAGCTACCCGGCGCGGTAGATGATCCGTCCGCCCACAATGGTCGCGATTGTCTTCCCCGTAAGTTGCCAGCCGTCAAAGGGGGAATTTCGTGACAGTGACCGTGACTTGGTCAGGTCAAACGTCCAGCGCTTCTTCGGATCGAAGATCGTGACATCCGCGTGGTTCCCGCGGGCAAGCGATCCACGGCCACGCAGCTCAAATACCCGCGCCGGGCCGGCCGTAAACAACTCCACAATCCTGGTAAGCGGGATCTTGTGCCGGCGATGAAGCTGGGTGAGGGCGAGACCCAGTGCGGTCTCGAGTCCGATGATCCCGAACGCGGCCCGCTCGAACTCGACCTGCTTTTCGTGGCTGGCGTGGGGCGCGTGGTCGGTGGCGATGGCGTCCACCGTGCCATCGGAGAGCGCCACAAGAATCGACTCCAGGTCGGCCGCAGAGCGCAACGGCGGATTCATCTTGCAATTGCTGTCGTAGTCGCCCACGGCTTCGTCGGTCAGGGTGAAATGATGGGGCGTGACTTCACACGTGACACGCGCTCGGGCGCGTTTTCCGCGGCGTACGGCTTTTAGCGAGTCGGCCGCGGACAGATGGGCCACGTGCAGGCGAGCGTTCGGCATCTGCTGGGCAAGCTGGACATCGCGCTCCACGATGCTTGCTTCGGCGGCCGCCTTCCAGCCGCGCAGGCCGAGCCGGAACGAGGTCGGGCCGTCGTTCATGGGGCAGCCTTCGGTCTGCCGGGTATCTTCCGCATGCTGGACGACCGGAAAGCTCAGTTCTCCGCTCAGGCGCAGGCATTCGCGCATCACTTCGTTGTCGAGCACGGGCTTACCGTCGTCGGTGACCGCAACGGCTCCGGCCCGCTGCAGTCCACGAAAATCGGTGAGGACCGCGCCTTTGCTCGCGTGGGTCGCGGCCGCCACTGGAAAAACATTGACCACTGCGCCGCGTTCCGGCTGGCGCAGCCAGGCCACCCATTCCTGCGAGTCGACGACGGGGATCGTGTTGGGCATGCAGCAGACCGAGGTGAAGCCTCCCGCTGCCGCGGCTGCGGTGCCCGAGGCAATGGTTTCCTTGTAGTTCTGTCCCGGCTCCCGTAAGTGGACGTGGAGGTCGATAAAGCCGGGCGCCACAATCAGGCCACGCCCGTCGAATTTCTCGTCGGCGCCGCCGCGGATCTTGTTCGGCGGAGCGAGCTCAGCGATCTGCCCGTCGCGCAGCAGCACGTCCATGGGGCCGTCGATCTTGTTCGCGGGATCGATCACATGACCCCCCTTGATCAACAGCGACGTCGGTTTCGATTTATCGTTTGGCATCGGTGGGTGCAGACTTCAAAAATTCAGGCTTTAGGGTCCCGGTTCCCGGCTTTCATGATTGCAGGTCTGCGAGTTGCCCGGGGTTGGAGCTGGTGCGCGCTTGCCCAGAGCCCAACCCTTAACCTCCCGGGCCGGCTTTCCCCAGCGCGCGCGCCAGGATCGCCATTCTGGTCGGAACGCCATTGCGCACCTCCTCCACGATCACGGACTGGGGACAATCCGCAACCTCTGCCGTGAGTTCGAGGCCACGGATGATCGGACCGGGGTGCATCAGGATTGCGTCGTGCCTGGCCATCTTCAGACGATGCATCGTCATCTGGTAGCGCGCGACGTAGTCTTCCAGGCGCAGTTTCATGCCAGCGAGGCGTTCCTTTTGAACGCGCAGCAGCATGAGCACGTCCGCTCCGTGCACGGCGTCCTCGATGTGCCGGGTCACCTGCAACCCGGGCGCGAGCGTGGCCGCGATCTCAGGCACAAATTCCGGTGGACCGCACAGGGTCATCTTCGCTCCCAACTTCGTGAGCAGATGGCAGGCGGAGCGGGCGACGCGGCTGTGGAAGATGTCGCCCACGATCGAAATGTGCAGGCCCTTGAAAGTCCGCTTGTGCTTCCCGATGGTGTAGGCATCGAGCAAGGCTTGCGAGGGATGCTCGTGCATGCCGTCGCCGGCGTTCACCACGGGAATGTCGAGGTGCTGCGCCATCAACTGCGGCGCGCCAGCCAGCGGATGCCGGATCACGATGACGTCGGCGCCCAGCGCGCGCAGCGTGTATCCGGTGTCGAGCAGCGACTCGCCTTTCTCGATGCTCGAGCCACTGGACTGAACCAGCGTGGTCAGCGCGCCCATGGATTTGGCGGCAACTTCGAACGAAGAGCGCGTGCGGGTGGAGGGCTCGTAGAAGAGCAGAATGATTCGCTTGCCGCGGAGCAGAGGCCGGGGCCTCCGGGGATTCATGCGCCGAACCAGCTTGAGGATCTTGAGAATCTCCGGCGCTTCGAGATGTTCGATACCCAGCAGTGAACCGCGTGCGACCCTGTTCATCGCTTGCCCACGAGGGAGGCCGCCTGGGCCCGTGGACTTCTCCCCACTTCGCTCAACTGTGCTTCTCCATCAGCATGACCTGTTCGACATCGTCGATTTCCTTGAGGCGCACTTCGATGATTTCATGGGCGGCGGTTTGCACCTTTCGCCCTATGTAGTTGGCCTCCACCGGGATCTCGCGGTGGCCGCGATCGATCAGTACACAGAGCTGCAGCAGTCGCGGCCGGCCATGCCGGAACAACGCGTCCATGGCGGCCCGCGTGGTGCGGCCAGTGTACAGAACGTCGTCTACCAGAATGATCGTCTTGCCCGTAATCGGAACGCCAACCCCAGTTTTCTGCACGACCGGCTTCGACCCGAGGGTTGATAAATCGTCGCGATAGAGAGTGATGTCCAGTGTGCCCACGGGCACCGGCTGCTTTTCGATGCGGCCGATGGTTTGTGCCAGCCGTTCGGCCAGGGGCACGCCCCGGCGCCTGATTCCGATGAGTCCAACATCCTTGCTGCCGTTGCTTTTCTCGATAATCTCGTGCGCCAGACGCACCAGCGTCCGCTCGATTTCCGTGGCGGACATCAACTGCGTCTTTTCACGCACATCGGGATTACGGGCCAGCCTGCAAGACATAAACGCAGCATCATACGCGTGAAAAGCGTTGGCGGGCAAGGACGCCGGGTCCAGCCGGTCCAGCCGGTCCAGCCCGGTCCAGCCGGTCCAGCCGGGAATGGTCACCGGGACGGGGCAGCGGGGGGACTCTTCTCGTAGCCGTCACAGGCGAGCACAGGCAGGCGCGGGTACTTGGGAAACCGTGGATCGGTGAGGGAGAGTGCACACAATAAGAAGACAGAACCGCGGTCGGACGAGATCCGGCGGGCGTGTACGCAATGGCTGCAGAGTCCGGCCTTCGAGGGAAGGTTGGAAGTGTCCTCGGGAGAAGGCATTTTCGCAAGATACCAGAGCGGGCTTTGTCGTCTAGCGGCGCAGGCGTTTGCGCACCCAAGCGGAGTACCAGGCGCCGCCGATGCTGGCGCCGACTATGAAAATCACGCACATGATGAACAATACGAACCCGACGAACAGGGACAGTCCTTGCGGCGTCTTCAGCAGCTCGAGCGTTTGCTGGATTTTATCAGGGTCATAACCCCGGCCAGAAAACTGGGAGACGCTGTCAGCCACTGCCTTGCGTAGATCATCTGCGCGATAGAGCAAGACTGCGATTATCAGAAGCGCAGAAAAAAGGAACGCGAACCCGCCGCTCGCCGCGCCCACGAATGCGCCCCGGGCTGGTGTGAGGACGACGTTCGGGGCTCGCCGGTGGTAGAGCGCCATCGAGAACGCGCCTCCGGCGACGCAGGCTGGACCGAGGAGCGCGAACGGAATGAACGACAGCAACAGCGTGAGCCCTCCGCCCAAGGCCGCGCATGGGAGGGCCTGGGACCACCGAATACGCGCGGCGTCGGCACCCGGTGCCACCGCAGGAATGGGCAAGTCCTCGGCGGCGGGGTGAGGCACGGCAACGGTCTCAGGCCGGGGTTCGATCCCCACCACGCGGATCTGGGGGGCGCGGCAGGCTCGGCAAAATGGGATGCCATCTTCGACGGCCTCACCACACTTGGGACAGGGATGCTCCACGGGAGTTCAAAGGTACAGCAGGGTGGAGAAACGAAGCAAGAACCGGGGGCGCCCATTTGGCCGGCCCGGGGAATCGGTACCCGCGTGGATCAGATCGTGTCCTTGTCGCCGCCGTGCGTCTGTACATACACCAGGGCGAAGTCCGTTCCCTTACCCTTGTCCTGGGGCGAGATGGAGACGAGGTGCTGGTTCTGTCTGGTGCCCACTTTCAGCTCGAGGGTGGTGCCGCTGTCTTGCTCACAGCTCAGCTGGCTTCCGTCTTTCTTGTCGCTTTTGCCCAAATGCACATCGACGTCACCGGAGTCCCGGTGCCGGTTGCTGGTGTGGCACTCGAGAATGGCTCCGTACTTCTTGAGCTGGTCTTTGTAGTAGGTGGCGACTTTCTCGGGCGGGTCGTCGGACAGGAATTCGATGGCCACCACTCTGAGACCGAACATGCCGGCGGAGATATTGACGTTCGCGCTCTTCTCCTCGCCCGTCTCGTTTATGTCCTTGGGTTTGGCACCGGGGTAGACGGGCAGGCCGGTATCGCGAGCGTCAGCACCTTTGCTCACGTGGATGCCGCCCACCGGAGTTTCGATATCGACCTTTTTTTCTTCGCCGTTGTCGGCCTTCTTGACATTGATGCTGCAGGCCGGCAGTGCGGCCAACCATGCAATAGCCAGCGCGGACGCGAGGCCAAACTTACTCCGAGGCGATCCGGGTGTCAGCATGCTGGGTTCCTCCCTGTGCAATCTGGGCGGGCCGCTCGATGCCGGCGCCGCGCTGCGCGACCTTCGGGATGCTGACCGGCAAGCGGCCGCGGATCGGGATCTCCCCGAACAGCGCCTTCACCGCGCTCAACTCCGAAACCGTCGCGTTGGAAAAGCTACAAAGATAGTTCTGGATCCCCGGAAAATCCGAGACCACGTACGGATTACCCATGGCCACGACCGCCATTTTATCGGCGGCGTGCTCGATCAGTCTGCTGAGCAGCGCTCCGGTCGCGTCCGCGACGGCCACGGAATTTTTCGTGCTACCCGGCGCTGGAGCCACGTACACAGCCGCGACGACGGCTTGCGCTTCATCCACGGCTTTCAGGATCTGGTCGGTCATGGCTTCGGCAATGCGCGGGTCGACAGACAACACGTTCGCATCGGGCACACGCATGCGCACCTGGCGCCCCAACATGCGCCCGGAGTCCATGCGGACATCCTCGGAGAGCACAACCACCACGAAGCGGTTGTGTGTCTCCTCAAGGGTCATATACGGAAGGCCTCCCTTGATGGTTCCCACCGCCTTGAGCGGCAAAAGCCTGCCATTCTCACGCACCAGGGTGACCGCGTCATCGGCGACTTGCTGGCCCACGGCTGCGTTTTGCGGCTTGCCGACCTGTTCTGAGATGCGCGCAATATCAACCAGTCGCGCTTTGTGGAGTCCGAGGGAAGCCTTAGTCTTCAATATCTTGAGGACGGACTCGTCGAGCCGGGCGGCGGAAATTTCGCCGCTCGCCAGCGCCTTCAGCATCGCATGGTAGGAGGCGTCGAGATCGGCGGGGATCAGCAGGAGATCGTTGCCGGCCTTGAAGGCCTCCACCGCCGCTCGGCCCACGTCGGAGGCGTACAGGCGAGTGAGGCCGGCCATATCGAGCGCGTCGGTGGTTACGATCCCGGTAAACTTCATCTGCTTTTTGAGCAGGTCGGTGACGACCAGGGTTGAGGTGGTTGCGACGCGATTGGGATCTGGTTCAAGTGCCGGGACGCTTACGTGCGCCACCATGACCGAGTCCACGCCCGAGTCGATGGCCCGCTGGAAGGGAGGAAGTTCGATCGATTTCAGGTGAGCCACGTCACCGCCGACGCGAGCAACTCCGAGGTGGGAGTCGGTGGCGGTGTCGCCGTGCCCAGGAAAATGCTTGGCTGTGGCTAGCATTCCGCCTTCATGGGCGCCCTTGATGTAAGCGGCTACCAGGTCGCCGACCTGCTGGGGATCTTCGCCGAACGAACGCGTGTTGATGACCGGATTGACCGGGTTCGAGTTCACGTCCGCGACGGGGAAAAAGTTCCAGTGAATGCCGATGGCGCGTGATTCCTGCGCCGTGATACGGCCGAAAGCCTCCGAATAGTCGAGCTTGCCGGCGGCACCGAAGGCCATCGCCGAAGGAAAAGACGCTGGTCCGTTGAGGCGCATGGTGAGCCCGCGCTCAAAGTCGGCGGCAAACAACAGGGGAAGCCTCGAATCTTGCTGCAGCTTGTTCACCAGCATCGCGGCTTCGTAAGGCTCGCTTTTGATAAGGAAGGGGCCATCGACCGGGACCGTCATGGCGAACGATCCGACGTGGTATTTGTGGATCGTATCATCGAGCTGCGCATAGGTGTCGCTGTCGGCGTTCAGAAACTGTGCGCGCACCCAGACCATGAACAGCTGCCCGACCTTCTCTTCGGGAGTGAGTTTGCGGAGGGTCTTTTCCGCCCATCGTTGTCCGTCCCGATCGAGATGGATCGGCCCGGGCTTCTGGTAGCGGTCTTTGGCAAACGATGTGGTCAAGGCGAAGACGAGAAACATGGCGGTGGCAGAACGCATAGGCAGAAGATAACAGGAAACCCAGGGGTCAGGTGTCAGGGGAGCAAACCAGGTGTCAGGTCTCAGGCGTTAAGGGTCAGGACCTGCTGGTTGCACTCCCGGTCACCGCCGTGTTCTCGCGGCGCTAACCCTCTCAGGCCTGGGCCGGCCGATGCTCGATCCATGCACGCGAGTCCATCGCCGATACCCGGGCACCGAACAGGATTTGCAGACGCCTAAGACCTGACAGCCGACACCTGACTGATCGCGTCCCGCTGAACCTCCGGGTCGTCTCCGAAGCCCTCGAGCCAGATCACGTTCGGTTCGCGGCGAAACCACGTCATCTGACGCTTGGCGTAGTTGCGGTGCGCTTGCTGGGCGGCGGCGATTGCTTCCTCCCTGGTCAACTCGCCGCGCAGGAATTGCAGAGCCTGCTTGTAGCCGAGTGAGGTGAGAGGGCGCGCGGAGTCGCCATATTGGTGCGCCAGACTCCTGGTCTCTTCCAGCAAGCCACGGTCGAACATGCGCTGGGCGCGCTGGTTGATGCGCGTGTAGAGCGCGTCACGGCCGGGATTGAGCCCCAGGCGGAGGATGCGAAAACCTTTGAGCGGATCGCGGCCTTGTTTCCACATCTCGGTCATCTGTTCGCGGCTGGCGAGGCAGACTTCAATGGCGCGGATCAGCTTGGGGATGTCGTGGGCATGGATCTTGGCGGCTGCAGCGGGATCGAGCTGTTGGAGCATGCGATGCAGGTAGGCCGAGCCAAGTTTCTCGGCGCGCTCACGCAAGCGCTCACGCAACCGCTGGCAGCGTTGCGGCCCGACGAACAAGCCTTCGAGCAGCGCGCGCAAGTAGAGACCCGTGCCCCCCACGACCATGGGCAGACGTTGGCGATTCTTGATCTGGTCGATGACTTCCCGCGCCTGGTGAGCGTAGGCGCCAGCGGTGATGTATGCCGTCGGTTCGACCATGTCGAAGAGATGATGCGGGGCGCGTGCGCGTTCTTCAGGGCTCGGCTTGGCTGTGCCGATTTCGAACTCGCGGTACATTGCGACCGAGTCGCAGTTGACGATCTCGCCTTGATAGCGCTCAGCGAGGGCGAGGGAGAGCGCGGTCTTGCCGCTGGCGGTGGGGCCGAGGATGACGACCAGCCACGGGTCCGGAGTCGAGGTCAGCGCAGGCTCCCCTGGATGGCATTCCAGAAGCGCACCAGCGTGATCGCCAGCAAGGTGGCCGCGATGATCAGCAGTCCGGTGGTTTCGAGCGCGTAGACGTGATGCCGGGCGTGACGATGATCGAGCTGCGATTTGTTCCGAGTGGGGGAGGGCACATCGTTATTTTAGCCCTTAAGAGCGGGCTCAGGTGTTAGGTCTTGGGTCTCGCGACAGACCCAGCTCAATCTCCGGGACCTCGTCCCCTGACGCCTGAGACCGGAGCACCTGAGACCCGGTGTTAAACTACCGCGTCATCTGGATGCTTATGCCGGAAGCCAGTTCTGCCGGGCGGATTGTGCGCTTTGGAGTCTTTGAGGCGGACCTTGTTTCCGGGGAGCTGCGCAAGAACGGGAGCCGGATTCGCTTGCAGGAACAGCCTTTCCAGGTGCTTGGCATGCTGCTGGAGCGTCCGGGCGAGATGGTGACACGCGAGCATCTGCGAAACCGGCTCTGGCCAGCGGATACCTTCGTCGATTTCGATCATAGCCTGAACACGGCAGTCAACAAACTGCGTGAGGCGCTGGGGGATCAGGCGGCGCATCCGCGCTTCGTCGAGACCGTGGCCCGTCGCGGATACCGCTTTATTGCGCCGGTGCAGGAGAGCGATCCGGTGGTCGCGGCGACAGACGGGGCTGGAGGTGTTGGGTCGGGGACGCCCGGAAACGCCGCCCGAGCGGCCGGGTCGCTGCATCCAGAACTGGAGGTTCCGATTCCGCGGCGCGGGTTGACCCGCGGCCTGTTTGTGCTGGTTCAGGTGATGTATCTGATCTTCTATCTGGAAGCCCTTTTCCATTGGCAGGACGTTAGCCGGATTGCGGATTCGTTTCTGCCCGGCTGGGGCGCGACCGCGATCGTCATCGCGGTGCTGGTGACGGCGGGAATCGGAATCCCGTTGCGCTGCTATCTGCTGTCATCGGTGGCATTCGATCACCGGCGTTTCGGGGAAAACTTCCGGCGGCTGTTCCCATTCTTGTTGACGATGGACCAGTTTTGGGCGGTGGCGCCGTTCTTGCTTGCGCAAAAGATTGGTTTCGGAGCGGCGTTCGCGGCGACCGCAGGCCTGTTGTATCTTCCGTTCTCAGAACGAACCCTGGTGCGGATGGCATATCCGGTTTCAGGCTCCTGATCCAGGAAAAACGTGGAACCGCGCTTACGTCGTTCTCGTACCAACGTCTGAGAGGTTGGCAGGGGTTTGCTCGCCCGCGTCCCCAGGAGAATCTATGCGGCGGTTACTTTGGGTGGGAGTTGGATTGTGGGTTTCCCTGTCCTGGGCGCTGCTCGCGCAGGGCCAGGAGTGGATGAAGAGCTTCACGATCACAGGGCAGCCGGAATTGCGGGTGGAGACCTCGGACGCAGCCATTCATGTGGACGCGTGGGATCAGAAGACCATTGAAGCACGGGTGACGTCCCAGAAATGGGGTTTCGGGCAGGGCGGCATCCAGGTCTTTGATCATCAGACAGGGGATTCTGTGGAGATCGAAGTGCGCTTTCCCCATGGAATCCACATCATGAGTGTCGGAGATCGTCGGACTCTGATCGAGGTTCGCATGCCGCGCGAAGGTAAGGTTCGCCTGCACACCGGCGATGGCGAGATTCGGCTGCGCGATCTGAAGGGCGATTTCGAGTTGCAAACGGGCGACGGGCAGGTTGAGGCCAACGGTGTCGACGGGATTCTGAAGGCTCATTCCGGGGATGGCCACATTCGGGCGAAAGGGCGCTTCGACGCGCTCGATATCAGCACCAGTGACGGGCG
>WNFP01000632.1_pt1 | contig 30226 bp, 29 predicted proteins | sample 5400201 | NCBI WGS metagenome assembly WNFP01 (sample SAMN13153355, study PRJNA577476) | soil metagenome | isolation source: 115 cm saprolite under Madrone tree | place: USA:California | collected 2016-06-14 | reverse complement strand
GGGCCGCGAGGTGATCGCGGTCTACGAGAATCTCCAGTCGTCGAAGCCAAGCTACCTGATGTGGCTGGAGTGGAAGGACGGCCGCGTGAGTTTCATACGCGACTACCGCTATGTTCGGTACGTCGTTGACGACGCGGAGTTGGTCCTGGCGAGTAGTCACCACAAATAGGGCGAGATAGGTTCCGCAATCGCATCACTCGCCGTCCCTACGCGGGTGCGGCGACTTGCGCGGTAATGGAGGGACAAGATTTCTATGACGGGTTCAAGGGCCGTCGGCCGGCTGCAACGGGTCGATTGTTGCCTTCCGCCTTTTCCTGAAGCTGACGTCGGCCACATCTCAAAACACGCATGAGATCTTGGTCTCCCGGATTTTTTTTCGATCGAGGGATTACCTGAACTCGACAGCGACCTTCGGGTTAAAAACCCGAGGCCTCAAAAACGAAGGGCCTACTACAGCAGGCCCTTGTTTTGATTGGTTGCGGGGACAGGATTTGAACCTGTGACCTTCGGGTTATGAGCCCGACGAGCTGCCAGACTGCTCCACCCCGCGTCATTGGGTGCCGGCGGCGCAACGCGGCCGCCGGGCAACCAAGGATTTTACACCAACCATAGGCGGGCCGTGGGCTGCGAGGTCGGCGCGCCGGCGCCGGGCCGCGATCAGGCCCTCGCGAATCGCGCCAGCAGCGGATCCGCCGCCCCCGCCTCGGCGAAGCCCTTGGCACGCAGCAGGCAGGCATCGCAGCGTTCGCACGGGCGGCCCGCCGCTCCCGGGTCATAGCAGCTGCTGGTCATCGCGTAGTCGACGCCCAGCGCGAGGCCCTCGCGGATGATCTGCGCCTTCGTCAACCGGATCAGCGGCGCATGGATGGTCAGTGCCTGCTCGCCCTCGACGCCGGCGCGAGTGGCAAGGTTCGCCATCCGCGCAAAGGCCTCGAGGTACTGGGGCCGGCAATCGGGGTAGCCGCTGTAGTCGAGCACGTTCACGCCGATGAAGATGTCGACGCACTGCAGCGTTTCGGCCCAGGCGAGCGCGAAGCTCAGGAAAATCGTGTTGCGGGCCGGAACATAGGTTACGGGTATGCCCTGCCCCATCTGCTCGACGCTGCGGTCCTTCGGCACCGGCAGATCGCCGGTCAGCGCGGAGCCTCCGAACGTGCGCAGGTCGAAGTCGACCACCACGTGCCGGCGCGCGCCGTGCCGCCGGGCCAGCTGCGCCGCGGCTTCGAGCTCGACCACGTGGCGCTGGCCGTAACGAAAGCTGAGCGCGTGGGTCTCGAAGCCCTGCGCCGCAGCCATCGCCAGCAAGGTGGCCGAGTCCAGGCCGCCACTGAGCAGCACCACGGCCGGCTTTGTGTTCATCCGCCTTTTCTCTTTTCTCCTGAGCGGAGACAGCTTAGCGCGGCCCTCACCCGCCTTCGCGCAGGGCGCTTCGGCGGGCGAGCCCGCCGGAGCCAGCGCCCGGCTCGAAGGCGGGAGTTCGAGCCGCGATTGTTAAACTGCGGCCGTGTTTCACCACGTCGATGCCAGGTTCTGCTCGAATTGCGGCCACGCGATCACGCGTCGCATCCCGCCCGGCGATTCGCGCCTGCGCGACTGCTGCGATCAATGCGGCGCGATCCACTACGTGAATCCGCGCCCGGTCGTGGGAACGATTCCGGTCTGGGACGACCAGGTGCTGTTGTGCCTGCGAGCCATCGAGCCGCGGCTGGGCTACTGGACGCTGCCGGCCGGTTTCATGGAAGTGGGCGAATCGACGGCGCAGGGAGCGCGCCGCGAAACCGAGGAGGAGGCCTGCGCTCGGATCGAACTGGGACCGCTGTTCACGATGATCGACGTGCCGGGCGTGGAGCAGCTGCACATCTTCTTCCGGGCACGGCTGCTGGACCTGGACTTCGCGGCCGGCGCCGAGACGCAGCAGGTGCGCCTGTTCTCGGAGGCCGAGATCCCGTGGGAGCAGATCGCCTTCCGCACGGTCGCCACCACGCTGCGCCTGTTCTTCGAAGACCGCGCGCGCGGCCGGTTCGGCACGCACACATCGGAGATCACGGCCACGTTGCCGCGCCCGCGCGAATGATCCCCTGGCTGCCGTCTGGTGCGCCGTTTCCGCCGGTCACCGCGGCGCTGAAGCGGCCCAACGGGCTGCTGGCAGCATCCCCGCCGTCCGATCTGACCGCCGCGCGCCTGATCCAGGCTTACCGTGTCGGCATTTTCCCCTGGTACAGCGAGGGCGAGCCCGCCTTGTGGTGGAGCCCGGACCCGCGCATGGTGCTGTTCGTCGACCGGTTTCACGCATCGCACTCGTTGCGCAAGCTCCTGCGGGTGGTGGCCGCCGGCGCCGAACTGGACCTGCACGCCGACCGCGCGTTCGAGGCCGTGATGCGCGCCTGCGCGGCTCCGCGCCCCGGCCAGGACGGCACCTGGATCCACGAGCGGCTGATCGCCGCCTACTGCGCCATGGCCCACCAGGACCTGGCGCACAGCATCGAGCTGTGGCGCGGCGAGGAGCTGCTGGCGGGGCTGTACGGGGTCTGCCTGGGACGGATGTTCTTCGGAGAATCGATGTTTTCGAGGCAGCCCAACGGCTCCAAGATTGCGCTGGCTACGCTGGTCGCCTTATTGCGGCGCGAGGGCATTGCGATGATAGACTGCCAGCAGAGTACGGCACATCTTGCATCGCTCGGAGCCCACGAGATTCGACGCTCCCAGTTCCTGCAGCGGGTCAACGAGACGGTGCGGATGGCCCCGATCGACTGGTCGACTTATCGCGGCACTCGGCTCAATTCACTGCTGTCGGATCACTGAACGTGGCCAACCTCAAGGAGCTGCCATTTTCCGCGTTGCAGTTCTACGCGACCGCACCCTATCCGTGCAGCTACCTGGATGACCGGCAGGCACGTTCCCAGGTCGCAACCCCCGCGCACCTGATCAACGCCGACATCTACAGCGAGCTGGTTCGCGCCGGTTTTCGTCGCAGCGGAATCTTCACTTACCGGCCGCACTGCGATGGTTGCAGCAGCTGCATACCGGTGCGCGTGCCGGCGGCCGAATACCGTCCCAACCGCAGCCAGCGGCGGGCCTGGCAGCTGCACCGGCACCTCGTGTCGCGGGTGGTGGGCCTGGCGTTCGATGCCGAGCACTACGAGCTGTACCTGCACTACCAGGCAACGCGTCACGCGGGCGGCGGAATGGACAACGACAGCCGCGAGCAGTATTCGCAGTTCCTGTTGCAGACCAAGGTCAACACGCGGCTGGTGGAATTTCGCGATCCCGCCGCACCCCACTCGCCGACCGGCACGCTGGGCCGGCTGCGGATGGTTTCGATCATCGACGTGCTGGCCGACGGGCTGTCCTCGGTGTACACCTTCTACGACCCGGACGAGGTGCACGCGAGTTTCGGAACCTACAACGTGATGTGGCAGATCGCGCAGTGCCGCGCGCTGCAACTGCCCTACCTGTACCTGGGTTACTGGATCGAGCAGAGCACCAAGATGTCGTACAAGGCGAATTTCCGGCCGGTCGAGATGCTGCGCCGGGGACACTGGGTGCGCAGGAAAGCGGACTTCACGCCCGGCAAGGGCTGATCCTTGCTGCGACAGGCACTAAACGCGACGCCGACGTACGGGCTCGCCCGTACGCTGCTGTTCAGACTGGACCCTGAAACCGCGCACGGCCTCACGCTGCGCGCACTGGCGGCCGCACACGCGGCGGGCGCAACGCGCGCGATGCGACCGGATCTGCCGGACGACCCGGTCCAGGTGATGGGGCTCACCTTTCCGAACCCGGTGGGCCTGGCGGCCGGGCTGGACAAGAACGGCGCGTTCGTCGAACCGCTGGCAGAGCTCGGCTTCGGGTGCATCGAGGCCGGCACCGTAACGCCCCGCCCGCAACCGGGCAACCCTCGGCCCCGCGTGTTCCGCCTGCCGCAGGCCGGCGCGCTGATCAACCGGCTCGGATTCAACAACGAGGGCCTGGATGCGCTGGTGGCTCGCGTGCGTTCGGTGCAGCTGGGCGCGCTGCTCGGAATCAACCTGGGCAAGAATGCCGACACACCGCTCGAGCGCGCCGGCGACGATTACGCGCAGGGGCTCGCCGCCGTGTATCCGTACGCCCGCTACGTCACGATCAACGTCTCCTCGCCCAACACGCCCGAGCTGCGCGCGCTGCAGGGCGCAACCGAACTGGACGCGCTGCTGGCGCGCCTGGCGGGCGAGCGCACGCGCCTTGCAGACCGGCACGGGCGGCGCGTGCCGATCGCGGTGAAGATCGCCCCCGACCTTGGCGACCAGGATCTGAAGCGGATCGCCGATTCGCTGGTCGCGCACGGGCTCGATGCCGTGATTGCCACCAACACGACGGTGGCGCGCGACCCGGTGGCCCGTCTGCCGAACGGGCAGCAGGCCGGCGGCCTGTCGGGGCGACCCCTGTTCGCGCGCTCGACTCAAATCGTGCGTACGCTCGCAAGTCACCTTCAAGGAGCGCTGCCGATCATCGGAGTCGGCGGAATCTTTTCTGGCGCGGACGCGGTCGAAAAGCTGCGCGCCGGCGCCAGCCTGGTCCAGCTGTACACGGGCTTGGTGTACCGCGGGCCCGGGCTGGTGGCCGAGTGCCGGCGCGCGATCGCCGACGCTCGCATGGCGGCGGCGCCGGCGCGCGCCTGACCGCGCAGCACGCAACGCGATGCGCTGCTTCGTCGCCTGCTGGCCGGACGAATCGACGCGCAGCCACCTGGACCAGGTGGCACGAGGCGCGCTCGGCCACTACCCCGAAGCACGCCGGGTGCGCCCGCAAAACCTGCACCTGACGCTCGCCTTCATCGGAGAGCTGGCGCTGCCGAGGGCGCGCGAGGCCGCGGTCGCGCTAAGCGGCGCGTCGAGCGAGCCGTTCGAGTGGCACATCGACCATATCGGCCGGTTCGGGCGCGCGCGCGTGCTATGGGCGGGAGGGCCGCCGCAGCCTCGCCTGTCGCAGCTGGCCGAACAGGTGCGGGGCCAACTGCATGCGCTGCAGATCCGCTTCGACAGCAAACCGTTCGCCGCGCACGTCACGTTGCTGCGCGACGTGCCTGCCGGCCGATCGACCGGCTCGAGCGAGGTCGTCGAGCCGATCGAGCCGTTCATCTGGCCGATCCACGACGCGCGGTTGCTCGTGTCCGAGCGCGATTCCGACGGCGCCACCTGCTACCGGGCGCTCGACCCGTCTTCGCGGAACGCCACGAGGGGCCGGGACCCGTCTTCGTAAGACGCTACGACGGGCGGGGCCCGTCTTCGCGGAACGCCACGAGGGGCCGGGACCCGTCTTCGTAAAACGCTACGACGGGCGGGGCCCGTCTTCTCGGAACGCCGCGAGGGGCCTGGACCCGAAGTAGAAGGCCGGGCGGCACGGGCATTGCAGCGCATCATTCCTGTAGCCTCCGATTGGCACGAGACCTCTACCCGGGCGGCCCTTCAGAGCTGGTCTCGACGGTGGTTTTCGCATCGTGGTATAAAGACCCACGTCTTGAATACCGCGTCGCACCATGGCTCGTTCCCTGCCGATAGAGCGTGAAGAGTCGACCGCGCAGCGGCGCGAGCGCACCGCGATTCAGGTCATCGACCGGTTGATGAATCTGCTGGACGCGCTGGCGAAGCAATCCGGAGCGGTCAGCCTGAAAGAGCTCGCTCAAGCCACGCGACTGCACCCATCGACCGCGCACCGGATCCTGAACGACATGGTGGTCGGCCGCTTCGTCGACCGTGGCGACCAGCCCGGCACCTACCGGCTCGGCATGCGGCTGCTGGAGCTGGGTAACATGGTCAAAGCCAGGCTGTCGGTGCGCGAGGCCGCCGTGGAACCGATGCGAGATCTGCACCGCAAGACCGGGCAGACCGTGAACCTGTCGGTGCGGCAGGGCGACGAGATCGTGTACGTCGAGCGCTCTTATAGCGAGCGCTCGGGCATGCAGGTGGTGCGCGCGATTGGCGGGCGCGCGCCGCTGCACCTGACCTCCAGCGGCAAGCTGTTTCTGGCCTTCGACGAGGCGCGCACCGTGCGTTCGTACGCCACGCGCACTGGCCTCGCCGGCCACACGCGCAACAGCATCACCGATCTGCCCAGGCTGGAGCGCGAGCTGTCGCTGATTCGCGCGCGCGGCTTCGCCAAGGACAACGAAGAGCTCGAGCTGGGCGTGCGCTGCATCGCCGCGGCGATCCGCGACGACTCGGGCCATGTGGTGGCGGGCCTGTCGGTGTCGGCCCCGGCCGACCGGCTGCAGGAAGCGTGGATCGAGGAGCTGGTCGGCACCGCAGGGAAGATTTCCGCGGGACTCGGCCATCAGGCAGCCAGCCCGTCCTGACGGACGGTCCGGCGCCGGGTTGCCTTCAGGACGACGGGCCGGTCGCGGCAGTCGGACCGGGCTCAGCCCGCAGCCGGGTCGCCTTGAGCCAGTCGCGGACCCGCTGCGCGTCGGCGAAACGCGAGCTGCTCCCCACCGAATCGAGCAGCACCATCACGACGCGATGCCCTTCGATCACCGCCTGCATCACCAGGCAGCGTCCTGCGGCGGCGATATATCCGGTTTTTTGCAAGCCGATCTGCCAGTCCGGACGCGAGATCAGGTGGTTGGTGTTCTGGTAGCGCACTATCTGGTGGCCGACCGGCACGATCAGATCGGTGCTGACCGAGTCGTAACGGATTTCCGGGTATTCGTAGGCGGCCTTGACCATCCGCACCAGATCAGCCGCGCTCGCCCGATTTTTCGGCGACAGGCCGGTCGGATCCGCGAAGTGCGAATCGCCCATCCCGATCAACTGCGCCTTCGCGTTCATCGCTTCCACGATGGCCGCCACACCGCCCGGGTACGTGCGTCCGAGCAGCTGCGCGGCGTGGTTCTCCGACGACATCAGCGCCAGGTGCAGCGCCTGCCCCCGGGTCAGGCGGGCGCCCGGACGCAGCCGCGACTCGGCCCAGCCGTTGGCGCGATCCTCGCGGGCAACTTCCAGATCCTCATCGAGCGGCAACTGGGCGTCCAGCGTCACCATCGCCGTCATCAGCTTGGTGATCGACGCGATCGAGGAGACGTGGTCGGCGTTCTTCTCGTACAGCACCTCGTCGGTGTCCTGATCGACCACGAGCGCCATCTCCGACCTCAGTCGAGGATCGTGCTCCGGCACCGGCTGAGCCGCCCCGGCTGTCCACGGCGCAAGAGCCAGGGTCAGCGCCCCGCACAGGGCCCATTTCGCATTAAGAATCGTCCGCATGCCTTCCACAAAAATTTCTGGTTTCGCCATCCGCCTTGATACGCGAACGGGCCGATCTCGGTCGGCTGCTTAAGACGGCCGGAACTGAGCATTTCCGGCGACCGCCTGCCGAACGCCAAAGCGCGAACGGCAAAGCCGCGCAGTGTAGAGAGTATTCGGACTGGCGCGAACCGGCAACTGGCACTGCAAAAAACGCGCGTCAGGCGTGCCCGTCAGGCGAACCGGTCAGACGGCGGCGGCGATGGCCCGCCCCAGATCGGCGGTCGAGGCACTTCCCCCCAGGTCCGGCGTGATCGGCGCATGGGCGGGTCCCGCGGCAAGCACCTTTTCGATCGCCGCCATCACCGCCGCGCCGGCGTCGGCGTGCCCCAGCCAGTCCAGCATCATGGCCGCGCTCCAGATCTGGCCAATCGGATTGGCGATGCCCCGGCCGGCAATGTCGGGCGCGGACCCGTGCACCGGCTCGAACAGCGACGGGGCCTTGCGCTCGGGGTTCAGATTGGCCGATGGGGCGATTCCGATGGTGCCGGCGCACGCCGGCCCCAGGTCCGACAGGATGTCGCCGAACAGGTTCGACCCGACCACCACATCGAACTGCTGCGGGCGGCGCACGAAATGCGCGACCAGGATATCGATATGAAACTGGTCGACCCGCACTTGCGGAAAGCGCGGCGCCATCGCGGCGACCCGCTCGTCCCAATACGGCATCGTGATCGCGATCCCGTTGGACTTGGTGGCCGAGGTCAGGTGATGCTTCGGCCGGCGCGCCGCCAGCTCGAACGCGAATTGCAGCACGCGGTCCACGCCGTGCCGGGTCATCACGGTCTCCTGCACCACGAACTCCCGATCGGTGCCCTCGAACATCCGACCGCCGATCGACGAGTACTCGCCCTCGGTGTTCTCGCGAACGATCATGCAGTCGATGTCGCCCGGCACCAGATACGCCAGCGGCGAGGCCACCCCCGGCATCAGACGGCACGGCCGCAGGTTCACGTACTGGTCGAACTCGCGACGAAATTTGATCAGCGAGCCCCACAGCGACACGTGATCGGGTACGCGCGCCGGCCAGCCGACCGCGCCGAAGAAGATCGCGTCGTGCCCGCCAATCAGATCGCGCCAATTGGCCGGCATCATCGCGCCGTGCCGCTCGAAGTAATCGCAGCTGGCGAAGTCGAAGTGGTCGAGCTGGAGCCGGATGTCGAAGCGGCGCGCGGCCGCATCGAGCACCCGCAGGCCCTCGGGCACCACTTCGCGCCCGATGCCGTCGCCGGGGATCACCGCGATTCGATGCACGCCCGCCATCTGGTCAGCTCGACAAAACCCGCGTCAACGTTCGATCGCTCATTCGGAAGCGGGAAGCGCCGGCGCGCACCCGAGGGCGGACGTTGTCCATTCGAACCCATTGGACCACAGCCACGCGGCTCGGCCATGAGTGCTGGACTGCGGCAGCCGCGGAGCGCACCTGCGACACCCTCGAGCGGTGCTTGGCCATGCCCCATATTTGCGCGATGCAGCAGCCAATTCTGACCAGCTCGCGACAAGGCCGCATTCCTTTTAGTATGCGATTGTTTTTACAATATATTTTGCGAGCTCTTCAATTCCGACTGCGACACTCAAATTCCCCGCATAGGCCCGTTCCAGGCTTGACTTTTGTGCATAGCAGCATAGAATATTGTTTGTGCGGCGCACCAAGCGGCACACGACAGAGAGGCCCGATGCAAGGGCCTAGATACCGACAAGCCGGAATCCGGAACCACCAAAGATTGGGAGAAAAGCTTATGTACGCAGCAACGCCCGCTCAACTGGTCGAGTTGCAAAAGGGTCAACTCGATGCAGTCAATTCGCTCGGACATACGGTGTTCAACGCCGCCGAAAAGTTCGTCACTCTGAACCTGGCCGCCGCCAAAGCGTTGATGCAGGACGCGGCCGATACCACCCAAACCCTGCTCGGCGCGAAGGACGTGCAGGAACTGGTCGCCCTGAGCAGCACGCTGAGCCAGCCCACGATCGAGAAGGCGGTCAGCTACTCGCGCAACGTCTACGGAATCGCCAGCGGCGCCAGCGCCGAGATTTCGAAGATCGTCGAGGCACAGATCGCCGAAGGCAATCGCAAAGTCAGCGAGATGATCGACTTTGCCACCAAGAACGCACCGGCCGGCTCGGAGCCGGCTCTGTCGATGTTCAAGAGCGCGGTGGCGGCGTCCAACACCGCTTTTGACACGGTCAGCAAGGCCGCCAAGCAGGCCGCCGACTGGGCCGAATCGAATTTCGCCGCCGCCGCATCCGCGACCGTCAACGCCGCCACGGCAGCCAACGACGCGGTCAAGGCGAAGGCCAAGAAGGTCGGCTGAATCGGGAAACCACGGAAATCGCCGCAGCGAGCAAAGAAACCGTCAACGTCTAATCGGAGAAAGCGCGCGGCCACCTAGACAGTCTCCTTGGCACCACTAGTTTGGACCCTGCGTCCAAACCTCCTTCTGTCTCCTCCTTTGGTGGTGCTTTTCAAGCCCGGTCTCACCGACCGGGTTTTTTTTATTCGACGGGTGTTACGACGCCGGCGGCCCCGGAATTTGCGATGCGACGTCCGGGCAGTGCAGCAATCCCGCTTCAAGCGCCTTCAGAACCGCGCGCGTGCGATCGCGCACGCCGAACTTGGCGAGGATGCTGGAGACGTGGTTCTTGATGGTTCCCTCGGCCGTTCCGAGGGCGTGCGCAATCTCCTTGTTGCTGTAGCCCCCGGCCATCAGGCGTACCACCTCCGCCTCGCGTTCGGTCAACGGCTCGCGCGGAGCCTCGGCGTCAGTGCGGGCGCGTGTGCTCGCGCGCAGGAGCCGCTCCGTCACGGCCGGCTGGAACACCGTGGCCCCGCCCGCAACGGCGCGGATCGCCGCGATCAGCTGCTGATACGACACGTCCTTCAGCATGAAGCCGCGCGCCCCGGCGCGGATGCCATCGAGTACCACATCGCTGTCGTCGAACGTGGTGAGTATCAGCGTGGGCGGCAGCTTGGCGGCGGCCGCCAGGGCCCGCAGCACCTCGAGGCCGTCCTTGCCGGGCATGCGAATATCGAGCAGCAGCACATCTACGGATGCGGACGGCAGCATCGCGATGGCTTCCGCGCCATCGGCCGCTTCGCCGACGACGGCGATGTCCGGATCCATCTCGAGCAGAGTGCGGATACCCTGGCGGATCAGGAGCTGGTCGTCGGCAACGAACACCCGGATGGGGGCCTTGACGGCGGCGCTGACCATCGCGGGCGTCACGCGGCGCCGCCACGCACCGGCAGCAGTGCCGTGACGTCGAAGCCCCGCCCTGGCTGCGTCGCGATGTGCACCTGTCCGCCGGCCTTTTCCACGCGCTCGCGCATGCCGAGGATGCCGAAGCCGCCGGCAGCGCCCGCGCTGCCACGTCCGTCGTCGTGGGCCTGGATGGTCAGGGCATCGCCGTCGCTCTTGATCGAGATCCAGAGGTTGTCGGCGCCGGAGTGCCGCGCAGCGTTGGTCACGATCTCCTGCGCGCACCGCAGAAGAATGTGCGCCCGCTCCGGGTCTGGAATGCGAAGGGTGTCGGCGAGGTCGAGATGGATGCGTGGCCGCGGCACCGCGCCGACCAGCTCATGCAGCGCCTCGGCCAGGTCCACGCCGTCGCGCGCGCGGGACTGCGCGACGATGTCGCGTACGTCGCCCAAGAGCTGTCTTGCCAGCGACTGCGCCGTCTCGACGCTTTTGTGCGCCGGGCCCTCGGTGCGCTGCAGCGCCGCTTCCAGGTTCAGCGACAGCGCGGTCAGGCGATGCCCCAGCGCATCGTGCAGCTCCTGCGCGATGCGCAGCCGCTCCGCCATGCGGCTGCTGTCGGCCAGGATGTGCTGGACCGCGCGCAGCTCGGCGTTGGCCGCCACCAGTGCCGCGCGGGCGGCCACTTCGCGCGCCATCACGTTGAATACGAAGAACGCCACGAGCTGGAAACCGAGATAAGGCGGCGTCAGGAGCCAGGCGGATCGGGTGCTGAACGCGGCGGCGTTGGCGGCCCCGAGCAGCGCGGTCTGCACGCAGATCCAGGCGATCCCCGGCGTCGGCTCGAGCCGGGCTCCCAGCTGCATCGCGACGATCGCGAGCAGCGCGCCCTCGTAGCCGCTGCAGCGAAGCAGGACCAGCACGATGGCCAGGGCCGCTTCCGCCAGCAGCCACCACAGCCGCGCACGCTGCTGGTCGGCCGCAAACGCTGCGCCGAACAGCAGGTACACGGCGATCCAGCGCCAGTCCGACGGTCCCCACTGCGTGTGATAGAGAACGGCGGGCAGCCCCACCATCAGCCACGTAACCAGGCCGGCGACGCCGATGAGCCGCGACTCGGGCATGCAGGATCCTCCTGCGTCAGCATGGCATGTCTTCCTGGGCGCAGCCAATAGGCCGGAAGTCATGTGTCGGCGCGTATGTTTTCCGGCACATGCGCCGCGCACAGCCGCGGCGTACTTTCCAAACGAGGCAGGCGAAGCGCGCCTCCAACCATCGAAGGATCGGACATGAACGGAACCGCCCCGGCTGCAGTTGGCCTGTGCCTGCTTCTCGTCTACGGCGGCGCCTCTTCAGCGCCCGATTACAGCAAGCGGGCGCAGGCCCTCGAACCGGCGATACAAGCCAGGCTGATCGGCAAGTGGACCAACCCGGTCGACTCGCTCGTGATCGAAATCAGCTCGGTCGATCTGGCATCCGGCCAGATCAGGGGCAAGGTCTCGCCCACGACCGGGCCGGCCGCGGGCAACGAGCACGAGCTGATCGGCTGGGTCAACGCAGGGCCGCCGATCAATGGGAAGTTCGACACCGTGATCCCCGTCACGTTCAGCACGACGCTCTACGAGTACGGCACCCTGCCGGCCTGGGCCGGATATCTGCGCGAGGACAAGCTCGTCACGATGCACTACCTGGTATGGCCGACCCGGCCTTACCCCTGGGATCACATCTCCGCGTTCCAGGAGACCTGGACCAGGCTGCCTGGATCCTCCGCGGCGCCGGCTCAGTAGGCACGTCCACGCCCAGCGCGCGAGCACCGACCCATGCCCCAATCCCGTTTTCCCGCGCGCTACAGCGCGGTGGCGATGGCCCTGCACTGGGCGATCGCTGCGCTGATCGTGGTGGACTTCGCTTTCGCCCTGTCCTTCAGTCAGTTCAACCCGGGCGATGCGCTGTATCTGCCCTCCGCCTACCGCCTGCACATGTCGACTGGACTGAGCGTACTGGCCCTGAGCGCATTACGCGTGCTCTGGCGACTGATGCACAGGTACCCTGCGTTGCCTGCAGACATCCACCTCGCCACGCGCCTTGTGGCCAGCCTCTCGCATGTCCTGCTGTACGCCTTCATGCTCGTGGCTCCGCTGACGGGCTGGTTCGTGCTTTCGGTGCGCCGCAAGCCTACGTCCATGTTTGGTCTCTTTACCTGGCCCGATCTCTCGTGGCTGGCCGGCATGCCGCATGATCAGCGCGTGATCTATCACGATGCGCTGCTGCCGCTGCACACGTGGATCTCGTACGCGGGAATTGCGCTGGTCGGCCTTCACGTCTGCGCCGCGCTGTATCACCACTTCTACTGGCGTGACGACATACTGCGTCGCATGCTGCCGCGCATGCCCGCACGCCGCGCGGTGCCGGTCAGGGCGACCGATCCAGGCTGAGCCTATCCGATCGAATACTCGGCCCCGCTTTGCTCGAGCGCGCGGCGCAGCGCCTCGAACGCTGCCTCGATGCGCTCGGGCGGCCCCTTCACCCCCAGTTCGATGTGGCGGCGTGCGATCCGCCCGTCGCGCCCGTCTCCCAGCGACGGCAGGCTGAACGTGCGAACCGTGGGAAAGTCCCGCTCGATGTTGAGCATCATCGGCACCAGAGCCGATTCGGGCGTGCCGAAAACCAGCAAGGAGCGCTCTGCAATCGGCTCCGCATGGAAGTGGCTGGCGTACTCCGAATCGAGCACGGCTTCGAGCATCGGCCAGGCCATGGCCGGAAAGCCCGGAACGAAGTAGTGCTGTGCGACGGCGAATCCAGCAATGCCGTTGAACGGGTTCGGGATGATCCGCGCACCTTCGGGAAATTCTCCCATCGTCAGTCGTTGGCGATTTTCGGGGGTGGTCATGTCGTGCTGCCCGAGCTGGGCGGCACGCGCAGCGATCAGCGCGGCCGCCTCGGGATGCAACACCAGCTCGCGCCCCAAAGCGGCGGCGGCGGCCTGGCGCGTGTGGTCGTCGGGGGTCGAACCGATTCCGCCGCAACTGAACACCACGTCCTGCCCGGCGAAGCTGCGGCGGAACGCCTCGATCAGCAAAGCTCGCTCGTCCGGCAGATAGTGCGCCCAGCGAAGATTCAGGCCGCGCGCCGACAGCAGCTCGGTGACGCGCCGCAAATGGCGATCGGAACGCTTCCCCGAAAGGATCTCATCGCCGACCACGAACAGCCCGAAACGCAACGGCATTGCGCACCCGCCGATTTTCAAACCGGCGTGGATTCTAGCGGTGGCGCCGGCAGGTCTCCGTTGCTCGCGACTCGACCAATATTCATCACTGGCTTCGATCGCTGCGCCCCGGGCCCACGGAGGAACCCGTTTACATTCAACGGCTTGAACCAGCCGCCTTTTGCACGGGTGTTTGATCGATCACGGCACTGCCGGCGCGCTTAGTCTGCGCGCTCGGGCTGCGGCTAGGCCCAGAACAGGGGGCATCAATCATGACAATTTCAGGAGTTACCGGGTACCCGAACCCGTATTCAACACAGGCCGCCGGCGTTGCTCAGGCCGGTGCGACACGCGCCAGCGACAGCGACGACGACGGCGCGCGCGTGCAGCAGCACCGCCACGAGGGCGGCGACGAAGGCGGCGATCGCGGCGGCATGCTCGGGTTCATGGACAGCATATTCAAGGCGCTTGGGCAGCTCGGCCTGGTGCCCGGTGCGCCGGCAACCGGCAGTTCGGCCGCGGCGACAGGGACGTCGTCGAGTTCGACCGTAGCCAGCACGGCAGCCACGACGACTTCAACCAGCACCGCCGCCGGATCCACTGGCGCGACAGCATCGACCGCGACAGGCGCTTCGGATTCGAACGCCGCCAGCGGTACCTCGGCCGGCACCAACAGCGCCGTCAACGTGCTCAACGCTCTGCATTCCTTCCTGCATGACCTGTTCTCGGCGCTGCGCCAGGTTCAGTCGGGCCAGGGCCAGTCCGGCGACAGCGACGGCGGCGAGGACGGCGGCGACCACGAACACGGAGACGGACCGTACGGCAACCTGGCGAGCAACCTGCAGAACCTGCTTCAAAGTCTGTCGAACCCTTCGACGTCTACCTCGGGCGACAGTGCGGTCTCGAAGCTGCAACAGGATTTTCAGGCGCTGGTCAGCGCGCTGACTCCGCCCGCGCCCGGGGCCACCAGTTCCACGTCGACGACCGTCGGCGCCGCTGCGGCCGGCACCACCTCGGGCAGCGGCTCGACCACCACTGCGACGACCGGTACTTCGAGCAGCGGCGCCGCCTCGACCTCGACCACGCCCGCAACGACCGGTACTGCAAGCGGCAGCGCAACCTCGACCTCGACCACACCTGCGACGACCGCTACTGCAGCCGGCAGCGCGACCGCCTCGCTGCAGGCGTTCCTGCAGGCGCTGATCCAGAACCTGGGCGCCGAGTCGAGCCTGTCGACCTCAACCGTCACGCAACCCGGCGCTCTGGTTCAGGCGACGGCCTGACGCTTCAGCGACACCGGTCCGACGGGATACGAAATGGAGCGGCATCGAACGATGCCGCTCTTTTTATCTCAGTCCCGCTAATTAGTTGTTGCCAATTCTCACAGCCGATTTGACTCCCAACCCGTGTTGCATCTGATAAATGTCGCCGACGATGACATTGGTCTTCCCGCGGGCGGCATTGCCGATTTCGATCGACTCGCTGTTGAAAGCTCCGTCTTGCGCCTGGAAGATGCGACCGACCCGCACCCTCGAAACCCCGTTGCCCGACGCATTGCCGACCTGAACTTGCTGCGTGTTCAGTGCTCCTCCCTGGCTCTGCATCAGCTGGGCCATACTGACCTCGGCGCGTCCGTTGCCCGTGACATTGCCCAGGCCGGCGCTTTGTTCGTTCATCGATCCGGACTGCTGTTGAACGATCGAGCCGAGGTTGATCTTCGTGCTGCCGTTGCCGGCGGCGTTACCGACGTCGAGCCGCTGCCGGTTCATCACGCCGCTCTGGTCCTGCATCATCGAACCGGCCTGGACCGACGAATTCGATTGTGCGGATGCGCCGGCGGACCACAGCGCCACAGCAACCGACAGTCCGAGTGCGGCCGCAAGTTTCCGGCGCCCAGGTCGCACCGGCAGGCGCCGACCGGTTGCGATGACCGGAAGGGTGCGGGAGGCCATGTCACATCCTCCCGACCGTGCCAGCGCCGTCGATGTGCGACCTCACTTTCGGATCGCCTCGATAACGCACGTTGCCGGCACCGGACAGCCGCACCTCGAGCCGCTCGCGCGCCATCACCTCGACATCGCCGACGCCCTCGATCTTGACCTCGACCGAATCGGAGGCGAGATCCGCCGCGTGGTACTGGCCGGCGCCGCCAATCCGGATGCGCTCGGAGCTCGCGCGACCGGACGCATTGATGTTGCCGCTGCCGTCCATCTCGACGCGAAGCTTGTCGACGTCGAGCGCGGTGAGGTTGACGTTGGCGGCGCCGGGCATCCGCAGCGAGAATTCCGGGCCGTTGAAACCTCTGGCCTCGACTTCGCCGGCGCCCTTGACGTCCAGTTCGTTCAGACCGACCGTGTTGACCTCGATCACGATCTGTCCTGCATCCGACAGGACGCCGGGGACGAAGATCCTGACACGATCGTCGTGCTGCTCGACTACGATGCGGTCAACGACGTCGGGCCGGCCGCGAATCAGCGCGGAGGGCGCTCCTGCGTTGCGAACCACGTACCGCGCCGCAAGATCGAGCTCCAGAATCGAAAACGGCTGTAGCCGGTAAGCGCGTTCGGCCGCGGACGCGAACTGTGAGCCGACTGCGAACAACACGGACACCCCGATGAAGAGCGCACAGCGTGTCCTTCGCAGCGCAGTAACCGCGCGCCTGGCCGGCGTGTTTGAATCGTGAAGTAGCATTGATTTCTCCTTGGACAATGAACCGATTCCTGCCGGCCGTACATTGCGGGCGTTCATTTCGGCAACTCCAGCACGCAGAGCCCCTCGAACATGTCAAGAACCTGAACCCTGCCGGAGGCGCCATCGACCGCCTTAAGCTCGGCGGCGATCTGCGACTGCGGCAGCGCGCCATATCCTCTGCCTTCGAAGATCATCCGCCCGCCTTGCCAGCAGCGAAACAAGCTGCGCGGGCTTTTCGCCGACTTGCCGGGTGCCGGCGCGGGTCGCTCTTCGGGGGTGTGGTCAGACCCGCTCGCCGATCGCGCTTCACCCGGCGGCTCGGCGCCCTGCACGCGGACGGTCACCGCATCGAGCGGATCGTCGGACGCGAGCGTGGCGCCGGTGCAGGCGAGCGCGGCGATCAGCGCCACGGCGGCGCACCGCCGCCCGGCTGTTTTCGAATCACTGAACCTTGACATCGAACACCCCCATAGCGAATGCGCCGCTGACGGCGACCGCGAACCTTGATTTCAGGCCGTCCAGACCACCGCCGATGGCGGAGACATCCAGCGGTTGCCGCCCCAGGTCCTTCGGGCTAGAGAAGCAGGCCACTTCCTCCCGGCGCCCGGGGCGGCTGGCGAGCAGGGGCGATTCTGGATTGAGTACCGTCAGCGCTCCGCCGGAAGCCCGAGCGAGCGGCTGGGTGGGCGCCGGATAGAACTGCGAGATGTGCTTCTGGTCGTCGACCAGGTAACAGTACAGGTAGCCGTCGCGGGGCGAGATCACTCCAACGAAGAAGGGCTCGCCGGCCCGGTACGCGGTGTTGTTGGCCGGACGCGAACCCTCTATCGGGATCGTCGCGACAGGTGCCTGGGTCGGCCGATAGGCGACCTGTTTCAGGCCGGCAGCTTGCGCCGGCGCTGCCGATGCGATCGGGGCAGGCCGGGTGATGGCCGGCTGCACGGCAGCCACCGGCGGTGGCGCACTGGGTTGGACAGGGGCCGGTGCAGCCTCCGTAACCGGACGCGGGGCCGTCATGGACGGGGAGGACGCCCCAGGCAAGGGCGCTGCCGCGGGTCCCGGGGCGGCCGACGAGGCCGAGGCGATCGGCGCCGTTACCAGCGAGCGAGCGGCAACGGGCGGCACGCTCTGAGTCGACGCCGTGCCTTGAGCGGTCGCCGCGCTTTGAACGGTCGCTGGGGTACCCTGAGGGGCCGCCGCGCTTTGACCGGTTGCCGCGTTTTGAGCTGTTGCGGGCGCGCTCTGAGCGATCGGAGCTGCGGCCGGCGGCGGCAGCGGTCCCTCCTGCAGGGCGATGTCCTGCAGCTTGGCTAAGGCGAGTTTGCGCACTTCGACGTGATCGGCAGCCAGGTATTTGCGCAGGAAAGTCGAGTCGACATTCACATCGTCCGGCTGTCCAAGGGCGACGCGATAGGCGCGCACCGCGCGAAGCAAGGCCTCGTCCACGCGTCCGTTCACCTCTCCGTCGTACACGCCCTGCGCCTTCATCTGCATCTGCAAGTAAGCAAACAGGCGAGCGCGATCGCGCTGATCGGCGGCCATCTCCTCCCACCAGTCGTCGATCTCGCTCTTGACCTCCGGATCCTGGTCGGACGAGCCGATGCAGCTCCAGTACGGAAGCTTGAGCAACCGGCCGTACATTTCGATGGCGCCGATCTCGATCAGCGTGCGAAGCGCCTGGCCGTTGCCGTCGTGGCTGACCAGTGTGAAGTTGTACTGGATGCTGAACTTCTTCAGCGTCAAGTCGCCATCGAAGCCCTTGCCCCGCTTGCGGATCAGCACCGCGTTCCGCACATTGGCCCCGGGAACCAGCGACATACCGGTGGTTTCCACCAGGTTCAGATCCAGGCCGAGGCCCGAGAACGCATCGGACTCCGCCGCACCGACGCACAGATACCACAGGCAGACCGCCCCGTCGCGCTGTTTGTGAAGTATCGAATCGTCGAACTGCGAAATCGAGCCCTGGATCACGAAGTCGGCGTCGGCGACCACCCGCTCGCGCTTGGATTCACTGAACACGCGCGACTCGACCATCGGGACGAGCCTGATTGCGTGCGTCGTGCGCGTCATCTGCGAAGTCGCCGACATGAACATGTCGCGTGCGCCGACGTTGATCTTCTTGGTCGCATCGGGGATCTCATCGATGACGACGGTCACGTTCCTGATGCCGAAGGTGCGGAACAGCCCGTCCATGCACTTCAGTCCCTTGCTGAACCCCGTGTCGTTCTCGATCGGGGCGCTTTTGGGGCCGGAACGCAGCTTCTCGGCGCGCAGTTCGAATTCATCCTTGTCGGCGCCCATGGCGATCGTCGACGCGGCGACTGCGACGAGTGCGGCTGCGGTTCGGACGAGAGCATGGCGGAGCTTCATAGGTTCCTCGGCGTTGTTTTTGCGCTGCCGGCTAGCGGCCGCAGCTGGCTGTGTTGAAGACGTCTCCGGTCACGATGACCGTTGTATCGCGGGGGGCGATGCGGTTCGAACCCCGTTGGTTACCGCTGTCGTTGTTTCCGATCGAAACCGATCCGCATTGCGAGCCCTCGTTGATGTCCGGCCCGTCCTGGTCGATGTTCCTTATGTCGCGCCTGCGCTTCGTTTCTTCCTTGTCCAGCTTCGCCAGATCCTTGTCCTCGATCGGAAGGATTTCGGCGCGTGCCGTGCGCATCTCGGCGCCGCGGCATACCGGGGCGATGGCGACCAGGGCAACCGTGGCCAGTATCGACAGTGGAAGGGCAATTCGCATGACACTCTCCTTGCTCTGATTGGTGGTGCAGGGCGGGCATGCCGCCCTGCGTTTCGATCAAACGGCTGCCCCGCGAGCGGGGCGAGCCGTATTTCTCAGAACTTACTGCGCGTTGCCGACGTTCATCGATTGCGCGTTCAACGCTCCGCTCTGGTTCTGCAGCGTGTTGATGGCCGTCACGTGGCTCTGCCCCGCGCCCGAGGCGTTGCCGATGGTCATCGCCTGCCGGTTCAGAGCGCCGCTCTGGTTCTGCAGTGTGTTGATGGCCGTCACGCGGCTCACGCCCGACCCGGAGGTATTGGCGACGTTCATCGACTGCGCGTTCAGGGCGCCGCTCTGGTTCTGGAGCGTATTGATGGCGGTCAGGTTGCTCTGGCCCGCGCCCGAAGCATTGCCGAGGCCCATCGACTGCGAGTTCAGGGCACCGCTCTGGTTCTGGAGCGTGTTGATGGTCGTCACATGGCTCACGCCGGAACCGGAGGCATTGCCGACGTTCATTGCCTGCCTGTTCAGAGCGCCGCTCTGGTTCTGGAGCGTGTTGATGCTCGTCACGTTGCTCTGGCCTGCGCCCGTTGCATTGCCCAGGTTCATCGACTGCGCGTTCAGGGCACCGCTCTGGTTCTGGAGCGTGTTGATCGCCGTGACGCGGCTCTGGCCGGCGCCAGACGCGTTGCCGATGTTGGCGGCTTGCGAGTTCAGCGCGCCTGACTGGTTTTGCAACGAGTTGATCAGGGTTACCTGAGTGGTGCTTTGCGCGAATGCGGCGCCGAAGCTGGTCGCCGCGATAACAGCCAGAGCGATTTTGGTGAGTTTCATGATGCATTTCCTTTCGGTTGGGTGAACCGCCCCGGGGAAGGTTCCCGACATGGTGCGATTCGTTGCGAGGCTCTCGTTACTCAGGAGCTGAACAGATCGGCGAGGGCCTCATATATCCGCTCTGTCAGGAACACTTTCTGTCACCGCGAACTGCTTCGAGTGGCTCAGAAGCGTTGGACGGACTGTAGGCAAGGGAACCGGCGAACATAAGTGACACAGGTCACCCTCTCAACCACAGCCGCCGTCGAGAGCGCGACGCCGCGGCCCTGTGCCTCGACGGCACCGCATCACCAGGCCTGCGGTCGCCGACGTGACTTCAGTCATCGACTCGCAAGCGACGGGCTTAAGTTTCGCAACGCCGCTTCGCATCGTCGCGAAAGATCGGGCGACGCACGATTCGGTGCGCCGAAGGCGATCGCAATTGACGCAGCTCAGGGCCTGACGTAGCCTCTCCGGGCGCACTGGCCGCGCACGGTGACAATGAAGCGTCGGCAGGCTGTTGCGAGGCTTGTGTCTGAGGGATCGAGTGGAGAGGCGATGCCGAGGTTGTCCATCCTTGGGATCGTGTTGCTTGGGGCGCTCGCGCTGCCGCCGATCGGCGCCGGCGCCGGCGGCCCGGCCGTTGTGACGATCCTCGAAGGCAATGCGACCCTGTTCCGCGGTACATCGAAGCTCGCCGCCTCCGAATGCGTCCGGGTGCAGCCGACCGATCTGATCGAGACCGGCAAGGAAAGCTTCGTTCGCCTCGAGTTCGAAGACGGCACTCGGCTCGATCTCGGGCCTCGAACCCAGCTGCAGCTCGATCACCCGACCGAACTTCGTGCCGATCGCCCCGCGCTGTACGCGCTGTCGGGGTGGATCAAGCTCACGCTCGACGAGGCACAACATGCTGCGGCAGCAGCATTCGCCACGCCGCTGTTCGATGCGACCGACCTGGCCGGGGTCGTGCTCGCCCGCGTCGATGCCCGAGCCGGGGCGATGTTCGTCGAACAGGGACGGGCTCGCTTCGCTGACCGCCGCGCGCATGCGTCGCCGCCAGCGGTGCTGAAGGCGGGCGACTTCATCTCGTTCGCCGGGGACGGGCGGACGGCCGTCGAGGCTCGCCCGCCGAACGAGTTCGTCGACCGGATGCCGACCGAGTTTCGTGATTCGATCCCATCGCGCCTGGCGCGCTGCCGCGAGCACGAGGTCGCTGCCAGGACGCTGGGCGATTTCTCGTACGGCGAAGTCGAGGCCTGGATCAACTCGGAACCCGCAGTCCGGCGCCAGTTCGTCCATGCCTGGCGGGCGAAGGCCGAAGACACGGAGTTCCGTCTTGAACTGACGGCCAAATTGAGCCGGCATCCGGAGTGGGGACCGGTGCTGTTCCCGGAACTGTATGCGCCCAGGACGGTCGGCCCGCCATGGCCGCTGCCGGAGACGGGCGTTGCCCCGCACTGACGGCTTCCCTTCAACATTGCGCGATCGATGCGCCCCGACGAGGCGCGCCGCGATGACCAAAGAAACTACCGGGTGATCCACGCTTGCCTCAAAGTTGAGGCCGTCGAGTTCGGCCATCGGGGCCGGAACCACGAAAGTGCGGGAACCTCGTATGAACACACTGCCTGTTGCCGGTCTGCGCAAAGCCGGTCGTCGCGAAAGCCGCGCAAAGCGCCACGACTTCTATCGGCGCTACGACGTTTTGCTGGCCAACTGGTACCTGCTGACGAGCCGGATACAGCAGGAGATACTGTCGATCAGACAGGACCTGCACGACGAGCTGGCGCGCTGGCGGCCGCATCAGCCGGAACCGGATTGGAATGCCTACGCGGATCGAATGAGCATGATCGCGGCGAGGACGGCTTTGCGCTGAGTCGCGCTGTGTCCTGCGCGTCCGAGAGCGGCCAGCCGGTCGGTCCGCGGCGCAGGTTCTCCGATTTCAGCCTCCGATGCTGGCCCACACCTTCTGCAGGCGCTTCACGCTCACCGGCATCGGCGTCTTGAGCTCCTGGGCAAAGAGCGACACGCGCAACTCCTCCAGCAGCCAGCGGAATTCCTCCAGTCTTGGGTCCGGAACTCCTTTGCGGGCGGACAGCGCGCGGGCATAGGCCGTTTGCAGCGGGCCGAGCTCCGACATCAGGGTGTTGTCGCGCGCCGGGTCGGCTTTCAGCCGGTCCAGCCGTGCCGCGATCGCTTTGAGGTAGCGCGGATAGTGAGCAAGCTGCGCGCCCGGGGTCAACTCGACGAAGCGCTTCGCAAACAGGCGCGCGAGCTGCCGCTCGACATCGGCGCAGGCCGCCTCGAACGCGCGGCTCGCGGCGAGCTTCTTCGGCAGTTGTGCCGCCTCCTGCACGATTGCCGTCAGCAGCGTAGCGATCTGCTGTGCGATCAGGTTCAGGCGCCCGCGCGCTTCGTCCTTGCGCGCCAGAAACTGCTCGCGGCTGGTGGGCCACGGTTCTTCCAGGCAGGTGCGGTCCACCGCCGCGCCCACCACCTGGTCGCGCAGGTCCTCGAAACTGGGCAACGCGGCCGACAGCGCCGGCACCACCGAGGCCTGCATCCGAACCGTCTGCAACGCCGCGAGCGAGCGCTCCAGGTGCTGGATCTGCTGGCGCAGCTGAAGCCTGAAGAGGCGCTGCAGCCCTTCCCGATGACGGGTGCGCGCAACCTGCGGATCGTCGAACACCTCCAGCAGGCAGTGGTCGCCCTGGTCGACCAGCGCCGGGTAAGCCAGCAGCGTCTGGCCGTCGCGATGGATCAGCCGCTCACGCTCGATCTCGCCGAAGTCCCAATCGGTGATCGGCTGCTGCGCCTGCGCCCCGGGCGCCGCCTCGGCGTCGGCCACCTGCTGGAACTGCTGCCGCGCCTGGGCGCCGAGCTCGGCCTGCAGCGAAGCGAGGTTGCGGCCCATCGCCAGTTGCCGGCCCTGCGGGTCCACGACCTTGAAATTCATCGTCAGATGCGCGGGCAGCGATTCCAGCTTGAAGTCGACCGGCGCGGCAGCGACGCCCGCGTGCTCGCGCACGTCCCGTATCAGCGCATCGATCAGCCCCACCGGCACGCCCGCATCGTGAAAGCCGTCTTGCTGATGCGGGCGCGCGCCCCATCGTTCGACAAAGCCCTGCGCATACTCGGGCAACGGCACGCAATGGCGGCGCAGCTTCTGCGGCAGCGACTTCAGCAGCAGGTGGGCCTTTTCCTTCAGCATGCCAGGCACCAGCCATTCGCATCGGACTGCATCGACCTGGTTCAGCGCATACAACGGCACGGTCAGCGTGGCACCGTCGCGAGCGCTGCCGGGTTCGAAGTGGTACGACAGCGACATTTCCAGTGCGCCCATCGTGACCGTTTTCGGATACAGGGTCGGGGTGACCCCGGCCGCCTGGTGGCGCATCAACTCTTCGCGCGACAGGAACAGCAGATGCGGATCGGATCGCTCGGCTTGCGCGCGCCAGCGCTCGAATTCGGCACCGCTCGTCACCGAGGCGGGCACGCGCTGATCGTAGAACGCGTAGATCGAGTGCTCGTCGACCAGCACGTCGGGCCGCCTTGCCTTGTGCTCGAGCTCCCGGATCTCGCGGATCAGCTTCTGGTTGTGGGCCATGAAGGGTGCGCGCGTTTCGAGCTCGCCGTCGACCAGCGCCCCGTGAATGAACAGCGTGCGCGCCGTAGTCGGGTCGATCGGCCCGTAATTGACGCGCCGCTGCTGGTAGACGAGCAGGCCATAGAGCGTGGCGCGTTCGAACGCCACGACCTGCGCGGGGTGCTTCTCCCAGTGCGGTTCGCCGTACGAACGTTTCAGCAGGTGGGCGCCTGCCTGCTCCAGCCAGCCTGGCTCGATGCCGGCCACGGTGCGGGCGAACAGCCGCGAGGTCTCGATCAGCTCGGCGGCGACGATCCAGCGCCCGGCCTTGCGCGCAAACGGCGAGCCCGGCCATAGATGGAACTTGATCGAGCGAGCGCCCAGGTACGGGGGCTCGCGACGGTCGGCCGGATCCGCCTCGGTCGATTTGCACCCGATGTTGCCCAGCAGACCGGCCAGCAGCGCAACGTGCAGCTGCTCGTACGTGGGTGGCGAGCCGTTGATGCGCCAGCCGAATTCGGACACGATCCGATGCAGTTGCGAATGCACGTCGATCCATTCGCGCAGCCGCCGCGGGCTGATGAACTCCTGCTTCAACTCTTCGGCCAGGCGGCGATTGGACTTCTTCAGCGCCAGGCGTTGCTGCAGCGCGTCCCACAATTTCACCAGCCCCTGGAATTCGGATCGCTCGTCGGCGTAGCGGCGATGCGCCTGATCGGCCGCTTCCTGCGCGGTCTGGGGACGTTCGCGCGGATCCTGCACCGACAGCGCCGATGCGATGACCAGCATCTCGCGCAGGCAGTGCCGGTCGCGTGCCGCCAGCAGCATCCGGCCCAACCGAGGATCCAGCGGCAGGGTCGCCAGCTCGCGGCCGATCGACGTCAGCTCATTGTGCTCGTCGACCGCGTTCAGCTCGGCCAGCAGCTGATAGCCATCCGCGATGGCCCGGGCGGGCGGGGCCTGCAGGAACGGAAACTCCGCCACATCGCCCAGGCCGAGCGACTTCATCTGCAGGATGACCGCCGCCAGCGACGAGCGCAGGATCTCCGGATCGGTGAAGGGCGCGCGCCGGCCGTAGTCCTGCTCGTCGTACAAGCGTATACAGATGCCGTCAGCGACGCGCCCGCAGCGGCCTGCGCGCTGGGCCGCGGCCGCTTGCGATATCGGTTCGACCTGCAGCTGCTCGACTTTGTTGCGATAGCTGTAGCGCTTCACCCGCGCCAGGCCCGAATCGACCACATACCGGATTCCAGGCACCGTGAGCGAGGTCTCGGCGATGTTGGTCGCCAGCACGATCCGGCGCGCGCCCCCCGGTTTGAATACCCGCTCCTGTTCTTCGACGGACAAACGCGCGTACAGCGGCAGCATCTCGGTCCCCGGCGGGTGGTGCTTGCGCAGCGCCTCGGCAGCCTCGCGGATCTCACGCTCGCCGGGCAGAAACACCAGCACGTCGCCCCGACCGGCGAGGGCCAGCTCGCCGACCGCATCGACGATCGCGTCCATCAGCGTTCGGTCGTCGGCGTCGTCCTCCTCGCGTACCGCCCGGTAGCGGATCTCGACCGGGTACAGTCGCCCCGACACGTTGATCACCGGAGCGGGTTGCTGCGGCGAACCGAAATGGCGCGCAAAGCGTTCGGCATCCAGCGTGGCCGAGGTGATGATCAGCTTCAGGTCCGGCCGCCGTGGCAGCAGTTGCCGCAGGTAGCCGAGAAGAAAGTCGATATTCAGGCTGCGCTCGTGCGCCTCGTCGATGATGATCGTGTCGTAGGCCTCGAGCAGCGCATCGCGCTGCGTTTCCGCCAGCAAAATGCCGTCGGTCATCAGCTTCACCGCGACGCCCGCGCGCGTAAGGTCGGTGAAGCGCACCTTGTAGCCGACCACCTCGCCCAGGGGCGTGGCCAGCTCCTCGGCGATGCGCCGTGCCACGCTGGAGGCCGCGATCCGGCGCGGCTGCGTGTGGCCGATCATCCGCTCGCGCCCGCGCCCGATCGCCAGGCAGATCTTCGGAAGCTGGGTAGTCTTGCCGGAGCCGGTCTCGCCACACACGATCAGGACCGGGTTGGCCCGGATCGCCTCGCCGATCTCGTCGCGCCGGGCGCAAACCGGCAGCTCGTCCGGAAATCGGATCGAAAGCGCCGGCCTCGCGCGAGTGTTGCGCAATTGAGCTCACCAAATCAAGGACTTGCAGGGGCGCGAAGTATACTTTCACCTTGCTCATGGACGATCACGTCGCTCCCCCCTCGCCCGTTACCGCCGCATTGAGCCATGCGCAATTCGTCGCGTGGCTGCGCGCGGTCGCCCCGTACGTGCACTCGCACCTGGGCCGCACCTTCGTGGTGGCGTTCGAAGGCGAGCTGATCGAGACCGGGCGCTTGAATGCGCTGGTGCACGACCTGTCGCTGCTGCACGCGCTGGGCATCCGATTGGTGCTGGTGCACGGATCCAGACCGCAGGTGCAGGCGCAGTTGCAGCTCAAAGGGCTGCAGACCTCGTTCTCGGGGGGACTGCGGATCACCGATGCGGCGGCGCTGGCCTGCGTGAAGGAAGCCGCCGGCGGGATCCGGCTCGATATCGAAGCGGCGTTCTCGCAGGGCCTGCCCAGTACGCCGATGGCCAACAGCAAGATCCGCGTGGTCAGCGGCAATTTCGTCGTGGCGCGGCCGGTCGGCATCGTCGACGGCGTCGACTTCCAGCACACCGGCGTCGTGCGCAGGATCGACACCGAGATGATCGAACGAACGCTGCAGGCCGATGCACTCGTGCTGATGTCGCCGCTCGGGTTCTCGCCGACCGGCGAGGCGTTCAACCTGAAAGTCGAGGACGTCGCCACGCAGGCGGCGGTCGCGCTGAAGGCCGACAAGCTGATCCTGATCAGCTCGCTGGACGGGGTGCGCGACGCCGGCGGCCGGCTGCGCAGCGAGCTGCCGGTCGAGGAAGCCGAGCGAATCCTGGCAGCGCACGAGGCCTCGGAGCAGACGCTGTCGGACCTGAACTACCTGGTGCGCGCCTGCCGCGGCGGTGTCGCCCGTGCCCACCTGATACCTCTGCGCCTGGACGGGGGGCTGCTGATCGAACTGTTCACCCACACGGGGGTCGGTACGCTGGTGTCGACGGAACACCTGGAAGCGCTGCGCGAGGCCACCAGCGACGACGTGGGCGGCATCCTGAAGCTGATCGAGCCGCTCGAGGCCGACGGTACGCTGGTGAAGCGGCCGCGCGAACTGATCGAGCTCGAGATCGGCCAGTTCAGCGTGCTCGAGCACGACGGCTTCATCCAGGGCTGCGCTGCGCTGTATCCGTTCGAGGAAGCCGCGATGGGCGAGCTGGCCTGTCTGACCGTACACGGCGACTATCGCGAAAGCGGCCTGGGCGAGCGGCTGATGCAGCGGATCGAGTCGAGGATCTGCCGGTTCAGCGGCAGCGGATGTACAACTGGCAGCGCCGCTCGCAGGTGCTGATCAGGGCGATTTGAAGAGGAATTCAAAATGTCGCGGATGGTCCACTGCATCAAGCTGGGCAAGGAAGCCGAAGGATTGGATTTCCCGCCGGTGCCGGGCGATCTCGGCCGCCGGATCTTCGAGAGCGTGTCCAAAGAGGCCTGGCAGCAGTGGCAGCGCCACCAGACGATGCTGCTCAACGAGAACCGCCTGAGTCTGGCCGATGCGCGCGCGCGCAAGTATCTGCTGACGCAGATGGAGCAGTACTTCTTCGGCGAGGGCGCGGACAAGCCGGCCGGGTACACACCGCCGCACTGATCTCGGCTCCGGGCGCCGCCGGTGGCGTCCTCGAGACGCGGGCACCGGCCGTCGGGGCACCGCTCAGCGTCCGCGCTGTCCCTTCTCGACCATATCGCGCACCAGCGCATCGACGCCGCGTCGCCAGGAGTCGTCCGTGTTGCCGCGGATATCGACCGACTTCTGAAGCACGGTCGCGCCGCTCGACACATCCTCGATCCGGACGTTGATGTTCAGGATCAGATTGCTGACCTTCTGGACCCATCCGACCAGCACCCGGTCGGCCCCGAGCGCCTTGCCGATCTCCAGCTCGCATCCGTTGCAGTCGCGCAGGTTCTGGCGAGCGGCCAGGTCGTCGATCATCGGCCGCACGGGTGTGGTGTCCAGCACGCGGTACAAGCCGTTGGAGCGGAGCCCGTCGCTCAATTGCTGCGCAATGACCGGCAGGCGCGCATACTCCTCGTGGGCCGGCGCCAGCTCGTGCTGCTCATCGATCAGTTCGAACGGGAGCACCGCCAGCCCGGGCAGCTCTGCAGCGCCGGCGACGAGCGGCGCCAATGCCAGCGCCAGCATAAGGCTGCGCAACAGGCGTCCGAGCGGCACGTCGTGACCTGATCCCGGCCGGGATGCGCCCCACGTCAAAGTCGACGTTCTCCTGCTCCCCTTCGATCGGCAATCGGGATGCAGCGCTGGGATTTTGCTCCGACTGGATCTCCAAAGCCACCGACGCCCGGCGAGGGCATCGGTGCCTGCGGAATGCGCGAGTGCACTGCATGCGCCCGAATACAAATGACCTCGATTGGCCATCGTCACTTGGTCGGCCACCCCACCGCACTTCCATCATCTTGCCGAATGGCCACCTTGGACTGTGCTTCGCGGGCCTGAGGTGCCGCGTCCCAGCGGTCCCAATCCGCGTCTGTGACGTAGTCGTAGAAGTAAAGCCCGTAGATTGCGCGGGTGCGGTCGATAAACATGCGCAGCGCGTCTGGCCCTTGCTTGACCAGTTCGCAGGCCCGTTTTTCCTCGGGCAATGCCTGAGCGTTGCAGCGGTATTCGGCTCGCGCGGTCGCGGAAACAATTGTGGCAAAGGCGGCGATTGCGAAGGGGATCCGGCTCGACTGTTTCGACGTTCTCATGATGACCTCCGGTGGATTGGCAGTGCACGCTGCTCCTTTCGGGGCGGTTCCCCTGGCGTCACAGGGTTCGGCGCTCAAAGCGATCGCCGATGGGTTGCAGTGTCAGCGCGGAGCCGGGTCTGAGTACTTGAGCCGTCTTAAACGTGGCCTGAAATTTCCTGAAGGCATCGGCGTTGGAGTCCGGGCGGCGTGGCATTGGGCACGCCAGATCCCGGCGAGAGATGCCCTAAACTGCGGATTCACAAGGGAAACAGTCGCCATAATGATGGCCTGAGAGCCACCCAGGACTCCAACACGATGCAGCAGCCGGTCGTTATCGTCGGCGCCGGCCTGGCCGGCCTGACCGTCGCCTTGCAGCTGGCCGAGCATGCGCCGGTCACGGTGCTGGCGAAGCGCTCACTCGAGGAAGGCGCGACCGCCTGGGCCCAGGGCGGCATCGTCGGCGTGCTCGGCAGCGACGACAGCATCGAGTCGCATTTGCGCGACACGTGCGAGGCCGGGGCAGGCCTGGTCGACGTGCCGGCGGCGCGCGCAATCGCGCGCGGAAGCGCAGCGGCGATCGAGTGGCTGGTGAAGCATGGTGTCGAATTCACGACCGATCCGGAGGGACCGCTGGGCCTGCACCTGACCCGCGAGGGCGGACACGCGGTGCGGCGTATCGCGCACGCCGCGGACGCGACCGGAAAGGCGATTCACGATGCGCTGCTTGCGCGGGCGCGTTCGCATCGCAACATCCGGCTGCGCGAGCGCTGGATGGCGGTCGATCTGATCACCTCCCGGCACGTGCCGGACAGCGCGGAGCCGCAATGCCTCGGCGTCTACGCGCTCGACACCGAGCGGGGCCGGGTCGAGACGCTGCCGGCCGCCGCCGTCGTCCTCGCCAGCGGCGGAGCGGGCAAGGTGTATCGCTACACCAGCAACCCGGACACGGCCACGGGCGACGGTGTCGCGATGGCCTGGCGCGCCGGCTGCCGAGTCGCCAACATGGAGTTCATCCAGTTTCACCCCACCTGCCTGTACCACTCGCACGACCGCACCTTCCTGATCACCGAGGCTCTGCGCGGCGAGGGCGCGACCCTGCGGCTGCCCGACGGCACGCGCTTCATGCCGGCGCACGATTCGCGCGCCGAGCTGGCACCGCGCGACGTGGTCGCCCGCGCGATCGACTTCGAGATGAAGCGCAATGGCCTCGATCACGTGTGGCTCGATGCCACCCATCTCGGACTTTCGTTCCTGCAGAGCCACTTTCCGACGATCGAGGCGCGCTGCCGCAGCCTGGGGATCGACATCTCCAAGCAGCCGATCCCGGTCGTGCCGGCGGCTCACTACACCTGCGGCGGCATCGCGACCGATCTGCGGGGGCGCACGGACCTGGCGCGGCTGTATGCGGTCGGCGAAACGGCCTACACCGGGCTGCACGGCGCCAACCGCCTGGCCAGCAACTCGCTGCTCGAGTGCGTGGTGGTCGGCAGATCCTGTGCCGAGGATATCCGCGGGCAAGGCCCGAGCGAGTCGCCTGCCCTGCCCTCGTGGGACGAAAGCCGCGTCGAAGACCCCGACGAACAGGTCGTGATCTCGCACAACTGGGACGAGCTGCGCCTCACGATGTGGAACTACGTGGGCATCGTGCGGACCACGCGCCGCCTGGAGCGCGCGCAGCACCGCATCCGGCTTCTGCGCAAGGAGACGGACGAGTACTACGCCAACTTCCGCGTGTCGCGCGACCTGCTGGAGCTGCGCAACCTGCTGGAGTGTGCCGACCTGATCGTGCGCTCGGCGCTCAGGCGCCACGAAAGCCGCGGCCTGCACTACAGCCGCGACTATCCGCACACGCTCGCCGCGGGGCTGCCGACGATCCTGGTGCCGCCGGGCCG
>WNFP01003785.1_pt1 | contig 30240 bp, 30 predicted proteins | sample 5400201 | NCBI WGS metagenome assembly WNFP01 (sample SAMN13153355, study PRJNA577476) | soil metagenome | isolation source: 115 cm saprolite under Madrone tree | place: USA:California | collected 2016-06-14 | reverse complement strand
CCTTCACCCTTTCCTGACGCGTGGCCGGGCAACGGGCCACGCTCTTGTACGATTTTCGAGGAGTTTAGACTCCCAACCATCTGAAATCCAGAGATAACTATCAAGTAAAAGGGCCAATGGCAACTCATTTCCAATCGTAATCGCGCGATTCTAAACAAATCCTTGGGCGCGACACCCGCGATGAGTTTTCCCCCTCCTTTGGGAGAGTGCAGGGGAGAGAGGGTAGAGGGGGAGAGGGCTTACCGGCAATAGTCACACAGGCTTTCCTTTGTGTTAGCCACAGACAACCAGATTCAATGAAGAGCTTTGCGCTAAGCCCTCACCCCAACGCTCTCCACGGGGAGAAGAGCAAGTCAAATCTATGCGAGTAAACGACGGTATCCGCCCGGAATAATCAACGCCCTGACACACCTACGCTTGACCCGCCTGGCACTACCCGCTGTAAAGTCTATGAATGCTATCGGTCTCTGTGCGCTTGCCGGCGCGCCAAAAAAAATATGAAATCAAAATTGGCCCGGACCTGCTGTCAGAGTTGGGTCACGAAGCGCGCACCGTGCTTGGGCCGAACCCTCAGCGCGCGGCCCTGATTTCAAATCCCGTCGTCTTCAAGCACTACGGAGAGCGGGCGCGGCAAAGCCTCAAAGCAGGAAATTTCAAAACCACCCACTGGTTAATGGCTGAAGGCGAGCAACACAAATCGCTCAAGTCATTGGCACAGGCGCTGGAGTTCCTCACCGAATCCGGACTCGAGCGAGGCGACGTGGTGGTGGCTTTGGGTGGCGGCGTCGTGGGCGATTTGGCCGGATTTGCCGCCGCTACCTATCTGCGCGGGGTTGCTTTCTTGCAGGTGCCGACGACCCTGCTGGCGCAGATCGATGCCTCCGTCGGCGGAAAAACCGCCGTAAATTTGGCGGCCGGCAAAAATCTGGTTGGCGCTTTTCATCAACCGCGCCTGGTCATAATCGACCCTCAAACGTTAACAACGCTGCCAGGACGCGAGTTGACTTCGGGATGGTGCGAGGCGGTCAAGCAGGGAGCCGTTGGGAGTCGGGAGTTGTTCGAGCAAACACGCCGCCTGCTGAGCGAGTGTGGCACAGACTTTAGTCTGTGTCTTAAAAGACAGGCATCACAGACTGAAGTCTCTGCCATCATCGCCGCGCACTGTCGTTTCAAGGCTCAAATCGTAGCCGGCGACGAAAGGGAAGACATTGGCCGCACCGATCACCGCTCGCGCCGAATTCTTAACTTTGGCCACACCACGGCGCATGCGCTTGAGAAACTAACAGGTTACCGGCGCTTCCGGCACGGCGAGGCCGTGGGCTATGGAATGCTGGTCGCGGGAGAAATATCAAAAAATATAGGCATGCTCGCCTCTGAGGAGTTAGAATCGTTACGTGACACGGTGCGGCTGTGTGGGCCCCTACCTGCCGCTCAGGATCTTTCAATCTCTGAGATTATCGCTGCGATGAGCGGCGACAAGAAATCCGTCGCCGGCGTCACAATGTGGGTGCTGCTCGAGCGAATCGGACGAGCGCGCATCGTGGAAGGAAAACAGATCGACAAGCGAATCCTGCGCTCCTCCCTGCGCTCCGGTTTGCAGGCGATTTCCTAACGGCCGTTAGCGCCAGATCTCTTCCGACTTGTTTAGACGGCGGACTTGTCCGCCGCTGAGATGGCAGGACAAGTCCGGCCTCTAACAAAGACCAACCCCCAGAATTTAGCTAAGGACTAATGATGTATGCGAATGAAAAGTAGTGAGCGCGGCGGAGCGAGACTGAAATTGATAATCGCGATCCTGGTTTTCGCTGCGATAGGTTATACAGGCTACCTTTATGTTCCGATCGCGATTGACGCCTACTATTTCAAAGACGCGATGCAAACCAAGGTCGACCTGGCGGCCACCCAGGGATTTGAACCAGCCTGGATTGGGGATCAGCTCGAGAAGAGCAAGGCGGACTTTCACGTGCCTCCCGAGGCGATCATTACCCCAGGCAAGATCGACAACCGCCTGGAAGTTCGCGTGCAATTCACCCGGCCGATTTCGTTTCCGGGGTTTACTTACAACTACGAATTCGACCACACGGCCAAAAGCAATACCTTTCTTACAATCAAGTAAGCGTAGTTAGATCAGCAGGGCGGCTTTCGCGGCAGGATGAGTCGCGAACGCCTGTAGTTGCACCAGCCCGGCCGGGGCTTCTCCCAACCACGTAGTCGGACAGACGCCGCAGCGCGTGCATTGGTTCACCGAGGGACATGGAGCGGTGGACCGAGCGTCGTGAGCGCGTTCGTCTTCCTGCTGCATAAACTCCCGCGAGAGACCAGAGTTGACGATCTCCCAGGGAAGAACCTCGTCGTAACTTCGGCGACGGCTGGTGTGAAAAGCCGGATCGACTTGTGTTTCGCGCAGCGCCGCATGCAAATCGCCTTTCAAACGTGCTGTCGCTTCAATTATGCGCGCGATGCGTCGATCGCCCGAAGAGAACAGCGCCTGTTCGTGCGCAATGCGCGCCGACATCGTCCGCACTTCGACGTTGGGAATGCGAGCCAGGTTTTTCGAAACCCATTTCAATCTACGCTTCAATTCCTTTTCGTCGCAGATCGCCTCCCACTGAAACGGCGTGTTTGGCTTTGGCACCAGACCGTTAAGCGAAGGAATGATCTTGCCGGCCCGGCCGAAACGTTTTCCGGCTTCGAGCATTCGATCCTTAATTCGTTCGACCAGCGTAATCATCTCAGCCAGGTCTTCGTCAGTTTCAGTGGGCAAGCCGACCATCATATAAAGCTTTACAGTCAGCATGCCGCGATCGAACACGGCGCCGCAGATGTCGACGATCTCGTCGTTGGTCAGATTCTTGTTGATGACGCGGCGCAGGCGATCCGATCCTGTCTCTGGCGCCACCGCGATTTGCTGATCGCGTGATTCAACCAGAGCGTCCAGCAACTCTTCGGATATCTGATCGAGCCGCAAAGAAGAAACCGAGATGCGATAGTCCATCGCGCGCAGGCCCTGGAGTATTTCGCTTATCTCAGGATGATCGCAGACCGCCGTTGAAACCAGACCGATCTTGTCGGTTTTGCCTCGCCATTCAGCCGCCTTGGCCAGGATGTCACGGGCGGGCACCACCCGCGGCGGCCAGTAGTTATAACCAGCCCAGCAGAAACGACAGCCTTGCGAACATCCACGGGAGATCTCGATCAGAAACCGATCACCCATCTCGGCCTGAGGCGCCCAGATAGTTGTCGATGGCGCGAAGACTTCATCCCGCTTCAACTGCGCAACTATGTCTTTTTGCCCGCGGCGAATCGCCCGGCGCAGACTGCCTTCCTTGGGACTCTCAGCCGAAACTGCGCGGCCGACACGAACCGGAACACCTTCCTCAGTTGCCGTATAAGCCTCGACTGTGCCGTCGTCTTTGTAACTAACGTGATAGAGCGAAGGCACGTAGAAACCACGACCTTGTCGCGCCAATTGAAGTAGCGTGTCTTCCTTCGATTCGTTTTCCAGCAGCACGTCGATCAGCTTTGGCCCGAGGATTTCTCCTTCGCCGACGCCGATGATGTCGGTGAACTCGGCGATAGGTTCGGGATTCAAAAACGAAGCCGCTCCACCCATCACTATTAACGGATCGTGCCTGGTTCGATCTTTGGCCCAGACCGGCACTCCGCTCATTTGCAGCATGCGCGCCAGGTTCACGTAATCGGTCTCGAAGGAAATCGAAAAAGCGATTACATCAAAGTCGCGCAGCTTGGTTTGTGATTCGAGTGAAAGCAACGGCGTTCGAGTGCGTTCGTATTCACTCATCTCATCCAGCGGCCGAGTGTCAGAATCCCGGCGGTTAGGGAGGGCCTGATCATAACCCGAGCCCTTGCCCGAGCGCGCACTACTTGCATCGTCTGGAAGGAACCCACGTTCGCATGACACTTCAGGAATATTATTGAAAATCTCATACATCGCCTGAAAGCCAAGGTTGGCCATGCCGATGCTGTAGACGTTTGGATAGCAGAGCGCGATACGCAGTTGCGCGCCGCGCTTGAGCACCCAGCCTTCTTCGGCGGCCAACTTCCGTTTGTAGCTTTCGATGATCTTTTTCATAAAACTTCTTGTTCCCCTCTCCCATTGGGAGAGGGGCTAGGGGAGAGGGCCTGAGCGCAACGACAAGAAAAAGGGAAGCGCCTTGTCGCTAAGCCCTCACCCAACCCTCTCCCAGAGGGAGAGGGCATTATCCATGCTGGACAGTTTCCAAAAACGCCTTGAGCTTACGCGATCGCGAGGGATGGCGCAGTTTGCGCAGGGCTTTGGCTTCGATTTGACGAATTCGTTCGCGGGTCACGGCGAAGTGTTGACCGACTTCTTCGAGCGTGTGTTCAGAGCCGGTGGTGCCCAGGCCAAACCGCATTTTGATCACTTTTTCTTCGCGCGGAGTCAGGGTGGCGAGCACCTCGTCGGTTATCTCGCGCAGGTTCGATGCGACTACTGCATCCGAAGGATTCAAGATCGATTTGTCTTCGATGAAATCGCCGAGGTGCGAATCTTCCTCTTCACCAATCGGAGTTTCCAGTGAAATCGGCTCCTGGGCGATCTTCAGGACCTTGCGGACTTTCGAAACCGGAATATCCATCTTCTTCGCGATCTCTTCGCTGGTCGGCTCGCGGCCCAGTTCCTGCACCAGCGCGCGCGAAGTGCGAATCAGCTTGTTGATCGTCTCGATCATATGAACCGGAATACGAATCGTGCGTGCCTGATCGGCGATCGCCCGGGTGATGGCCTGGCGAATCCACCACGTTGCATAAGTCGAGAACTTGTAACCACGGCGCCATTCGAACTTGTCGACCGCCTTCATCAAACCGATGTTGCCTTCCTGAATCAGATCGAGGAACTGCAAGCCCCGGTTGGTATATTTCTTCGCAATCGAAACGACCAGACGGAGATTGGCTTCCACCAGTTCACGCTTGGCCTGGCCCGTCTGATGTTCGCCGGTGACGATGGCCTGGAGCGATCGTTTGATTTCGACCGGCGAGATGTGATGTTCCTGCTCGACTGTCTGCAAACGCTTCTTGCCGTTCGAAACGTGCTTCTTATAAGCCTTGATGTCATCCGCTTTGAGGCGCTTCTTGGTCAGGCGGTCCGAGTAAGTGTCAATCTCCCGTTCGGCTGAACGAACTTCCTTCTGCACGTTGCGGATCGAATTGATCAGGCGCTGACGCGAGCGCTCGGTCATGTTCAATCTGCCGATCTCGTCGGCAATCTCGATGCGCAGCCGCGCGACTTTGCGACGCAGGCGTAGCAGCTTCTTGGTTTTCTTGCCGCGCGTAACCTTCTGTTCCGTGCGGAGCTTGACCCACTCTTTCAGGACATTCTTAAAGAGCCGGCGAATATTCTCGATGCCCTCGATCGTCCACACGCGATACTCGTCAGCCTTGTCTTCTTCGCCGGCGAGTTCAGCCTGCTCCGAAAAGTTGACGACTTCGCGAATGTTGATTGTATGGGCAGCCAGTTCATCGCCAATCTTAAGGAGTTCACCCACGGCGATCGGGGAGCGCGCGATGGATTTTTGGGTCTTGATTTGGCCGCGCTCGATGCGTTTGGCAATCGCTACTTCACCTTCGCGGGTAAGCAGTGGCACTACGCCCATCTCGCGGAGGTAAAGCCGCACCGGGTCGTTGGTCTTCTCGAGAGCGCCGGCGGAAAGATCGAGCTCGAGGTCTTCGTCGCCGCCGTCTTCGTCATCCGTAGCGATGGCCGCGGCTTGCTCAATCAGGCGTTCATCGGAATCCGCCACGTGGATATTCGAAGCGTCCAACTTTTGCAGCACGTCTTCGATATCGTCCGGTGAAACCACGTTCTCCGGCAGTTCGCGATTCAAGTCGTCGTACGACAGAAATTTCTTGTCGCCGCCCAATTGCAGCAATCGATCCATCACGTCGTCTCTGTCTTTTTCTTCTCTAATAGCCACGGTTATTTGTTCCTGTTACGCTCTCGACCTTTGGGGAACTATTTTTCGTGTGCTTTCGTGGATCGGTCTTCCGCAAGTAAAAAATCGATCCACGAAATCACACTAAAACAAATTCTGTCGGCATTAAGAGAAGCACTAATTCCCTTGAGCCTCCGTTGCTTCCAGGCGCGCCAGCAGAGTTCCGCGTTGTTTCTTCAACTCCTGCTCTTCCATTGCCAGGCGGTAAAGCTTCTCGTCATCGGCGCCGCGTTGGGCCTCGGCCAGTTGCGCCCGCAACTCTTCAATGGCCCTTTCGACGTTGAGCAACTTTATCGCTTTTAGACTCTTATCGGCAGCGGTCAGCGATTCGTCGAAAGACTCGGCCGTTTCAGTCATCATCAACCGAGCCAGCAACTCGCTCGCCTGCGGATCGTCGGTCGTCGCGGCGCTTAAAGAATCAAATCCAACTTCCTTGTCCTCTTGATCCAAACTCACCAGGGCGCGAAAGATTGGCGCCGATGCCAGGTTTTCGTAATCCGCAATCTCCAGTCGCGGCAGAACAATTTTGCGCAACTCTGGATTGGCCAGTAAGAGTTCGAGTAGTCTCTCTTCGGCCACTGTGGGCCGGTTGGTTGGACTGCGCCTGACCAATTCAGAAACCGCGGCCTTGTCCGTGCTGGCGCCGCTTCTGATTCGCTGCCAGAGTTCGCGGCGCTGGTCCGGTTGCACGCGGAGCGCGTCCATCGTGATATCAAAATATTCGCGCTTCTGAATCCGGTTGCGCACAGCGCGAACAAACGGGAGCGTCTCCTCAACTGCCGCAGCCTTATCAGCCGGGCTGTGAAGGTTACGATCCCGTACCGCTTGATCGATTACAAATTGTATGTGGGGCTGTGCCTCGCCTCGGCGCTTCTGGTACTCCACTGCACCGTATTTTCTGATGAAGTCATCAGGATCAGCGTTATCCGGGAGAACTAATACCTTAACTTCCAAATCTTCTGCCAGAATGGTTTCGATCGCTCGTTTGGCCGCCTGCACGCCCGCGCGGTCACCATCATAGTTCACCACCACCTTGCGCGCAAATCTGGCGATTAGTTTCGCCTGTTCGGGTGTCAGCGCGGTGCCCAGACTCGCGACTATATTTCTCACTCCGATTTGATACGGCACGATCAGATCCAAATAGCCCTCGACCAGGATTGCAAATCCCTGGCGGCGGATTTCATCGCGCGTCAGGTTGAGGCCATACAAATGCCTTCCTTTCGTATAGGCCGAAGTTTCCGGCGAGTTTAGATACTTCGGCTCCCCTTCCGGATCCAACGTTCGTCCGCCAAAAGCAATGGCGCGCCCCTGCGCGTCGACCACCGGAAACATCAAACGGCCGCGAAAACGATCATACGAGCCGCCCTCGTCTTTCTTCACCACCAGCCCACTCTTCTCGATCTGTTCCTGGGTCGCGCCTTTCTGACGGAGATGAGTTGAAAGCGAGTCCCAACTATCAGGCGCAAAGCCCAGCCGGAAAGCCTGGCGCGTTTCTTCGGTAATTCCGCGTTGGTCCAGATACGCGCGGGCGGCCTGCGCTGCCGGGGCCTTACTCTTGAGTTGATCTTCCCACCAAACGAGTGCCCATTGATTCAGTTCAATCACTTGATCGGAATCGCGCTTGCGGGCTTCAAAGCGGCTGTCATCGACCAGCTTTGGCAACGGCACGCCGGTTTTCTCGGCCACGATCTTGATCGCTTCAGGAAAAGCGATCCGCTCCATCTCCATGACGAAGTTAAAGACGTTGCCGCCCTTGTGACATCCGAAGCAGTAAAAAATTTCTTTCGCCGGGCTGACCGAGAATGACGCCGTCTTCTCTTTGTGAAAAGGACAACAGGCCATCCAGTTCGCGCCCTTCTTTTTCAACGAGACATAGTCCTGCACGACGCGCACAATGTCCGCCTGGCGTTTGAGATCATCAATGAAGGTTTGTGGAAAACGCACGAGTTAAAGCTGATCTTCCTGTTGTGATGTTAGACGCTGAAGAAAATCGCTAGGCGTGAAGACAGGCAACTTCGCATTCTTGTAATCATCCACATTGCGCGTAACTATTGCCTCAACCCCGTCGGCTTCCGCGCAAGCGCATTGAACTGCATCCTCGTAATCCAAAAAGCCAAAATCGAAAGCTCTGAGGAGGATTTCATGACTGATCGCGGTCACCTCCACTTGGAGCAAGAGTTGGCGAATAATTCTTAGTCGGTCCTCGATGCTATGTGACTTGCGCGCGATATAGAAGACGTTGAGCGGCGTAATTGATGCGATGTAACACTGGATCTTTCTTTGAGCATTGAGCTCGAAGATTTGGCGTGCCCTTTGAGCAAAGGGTTCCCTGGCCATTAAGAAATCGATCACAACGTCAGTATCAAGCAGAACGCGCATCAAGAGTATTTCTCGGCGAGATAATCGGCGTACTCTTCTTTCAACTCTTCATCAGTGGGAGCTTCGCCGTCTCGCTTGAGTATTCCGAATAGTCGTTGCACGGCCGCCAATCGCTCTTCTGTCGACAGTTGATCTTGATTGTCTGTAGATCGAGTTTTCTTAGCGGCCTGCTGCTCGTCTTGCACACTGCGCTCTATCGCTTTCAATACCACTTTCCGCTTGTCTAGCGGCAGTTGATAGATTTCCTTTATGAGCTCTTCGTGCGTCATAGTGGGTTTTCATTTTACTCGATTTGTCGGATGTGAGCGATGTCCGCAAAGCCAGCTTTAGCTTGTCTTTGAATTAATCAACCCTTTAAGATCATGCTCTCGCCGATCAAGCAGAGCTTCAAAGTTATCCTCAAGCAACGGTGAATTTGGGCCTTCCGGCAACAGATGAGACCTCAACATTATATCAGTCTCATGTTCGCCCTGCTTCGCCCGAATTTCGCCAAAGTAATCTGAAGGACTACGCCTGCTGAGTCGTTGATTTGTCGAACGGTCAATGAATGTGCGGTTCAGAATGCAATCCCTCAAGGAAGGAGGGACCTCTCTCTCGTCGAGATAGGCTCGCGGGAAGACGTGGTGATCGTCAACGGGATTCTTCTTATCCGCAAGCAGTTGAGATGTAATCCTTCCGCGCTTGTGAAAGTCGAGAGCGCCATTCTGAAGAACCAGCGACATGACCCCACGATAGACCGCACGCTGCCGCGGCCTTACTTGTCGGAGATTAGTATCAAGTTTGAATTCGTTCACAGACTCCGGCGGCTGCCCGCCTTTCATCCATCGTTGTAATTCTGCGAAGTCTTTTTCGGCTTGGCTGTTCGGTGCATTTTCGTATCGCTGTCCAAAGACTGAGCACCAGAACCATCGTAAGATCTTGAGGCGATTGGCCCCGGAGTCTGCTCCCTTGATTTCCTTTTGGCTCGCCCAAACTGCTCCCATAGGAATGACAATCGTATTGTAGGGAAGCAAGCCCGGCTCAAGAACTCCGCAATCATCCCGCAGAATCGTCATCGCTGCCGTTAAGCCTTCAACTGCGCCATTCCATCCGGTGCGTGCTTGCTCGACCTTCATGTCCAGAATGGCGCTGCGCTTGACAGAGGGGGCACGAACTTTTCCATCCTTATGGAGACCCGGCTCAAGCAACGCGATGATCTGCAAAATGTAATATGGGTCGATCTTGAACTCCTGAAGTATTGGATTTTCGTCTTGAGCCTCCTCCCATTTTCGCCTTAAGTTGAAGTCGCGAGGCCAGAATCTCGCGGTAAGCAAATCATAGACACTGAGCTTAACGCCGGTGCGGTTTAGAGTCTCAAAGATCATGCAGACCGCTGGACCGGACGTCTCTTCATTGAGAGTAACCATTGGGAAGTCGTACTCTTCGATCGGTTTTATCCAGTCCTCATGGAGTTTCGTGAGACGCCTAAGGAGGTTGCGCACGACGTTTGTGTCATCGCCTGAAATGTCCAGCACTTGATTTTGCCAGCCGCTAAATCCGCCAGCAGCTCCGAACACCCTTTCCAGCGGAAAAACTAAAGTATTGGCCTGTTGCTCGATAGTTCCATAGTGTTTCTGACCATCTTGAGCTTTCGTGTAAAAGGCACAGTCCTCTAAATCATTTCCCGGCCTCAAGGCCAGCTAGATTCAAGTAATATCGGTGATCACCTCGACCGTAGAAGGCTTGGTAAAGTGAGGTGAGACGTTGCTGCCCATCTAGAATCAAATACGCCGGCTTTTCCTCGTTGAGTTCCGGCGCGCCTGCAAAAGCACGCGGCTGAAAAAGAAGTTGTTGACCGCTCTTGATTCGCAAGAGCGTGCCGGCAGGATAATTGCTAATGATCGACTCGATCAATTCATCGGTGGCAGAAGGATCCCAGATAAAGTCCCGCTGAAAGTCCGGGAGCGCCATAGCTCTGTTGTGAATCATTTCTAAGAGAAACTTCATTGGTTCAAGTGTTGGGTAGGAATGTTTCATTGTCGTGTCCGATCCTATTGCTTCAACTCTACAACCGTCGCCCCGGCTCCCCCTTGATCCTGCGGCGCTGGTTTGAAGCGCGCCACGTGCGGATGGCCGGTCAACAAATCCGCGATCGCGCGGCGGAGCGCGCCGGTGCCGTGGCCGTGGATTATGCGCAGTTCAGTCAGGCCGTTCAAGAAAGCTTCGTCGAGAAACTTGTCGACCAGTTCGACAGCTTCGTCGGTCTGCTTACCGATTAGCTTCAGTTCGGCGGTAGTGGCCATGTCAGACTCTGTAGCCTTTGAACGCAGGTGAACCTCGGTTGATTGGGCGGCGCGCCGGAGTCCGGCGCGAGACTTGAATGCGGAGCCCTCCCTGACGGTCGGGCTAGTGCCCCGGGCTCCGCGCTCGGCGCCTTGATCTAGGAGTTCGAGATTCGCCAGCTTCTCGCGCAAGTGGAGCGAGCCCACGCGGACTTCAGCCTCGTCACCTTTGATTCGATCGATGATGCCAACAGACCCAAACGAAAGGAGCCGAACTCGGTCACCAACTTTGAGAGGGCGATCCGAATCACGAGTCGGAGCGCGGACATCCTGTCCGCCAGCGGGCGTAGCCCGCTCATCGACCATCGATTCCGTCGCGCCGCCAAAGCCGACAACTTTCCCGTCGCGAACCACTCGGACACCTCGAAGTTGCGTGGGCAAACGCTCTTCCTGATCATGAGATGATGAAGGTCGAGAGACACCAACACGTTTGAGCGCGGCTTGCGTGGCCCGTTGCGCTTCGCGCTTTAACTCAGCCACGCGGCGCTCAGTTTCGCGCTCGACTTTCAGACGCGCTGCGCGATCTTCGATCTTCGCCGACAGCTCGCGACCCAGCTTTTCAAACTCAGCCACCGCCTGCGAGAGTTGCCGTTCAAACTCAATCTGGCGCTGCTGCTCTTTCTTTTCGGCTTCGCTGGTAAGCGCAGCAAACTTTTCAGCGACGGCCGCTCGTTCTTCTTCCAGCGCTCGTCGCAGGAGCTCGGCTGCTTCCGCTTCGCGTTTGATACGGCGCAGATACTCGATGGCATCGCGCGACGATTCCTTGACCTGCCGGGAAGCATTGCCGATCACCTCGCTGGGAATGCCGAAGCGCTGCGCAATCTCCAAACCTGACGAAGACCCGGCCACTCCCACCAGCAGACGATAAGTCGGGCGCAGGGTTTTTTCATCGAACTCAACGCTGGCATTCAACACGCCCGGCTGGTTCGCCGCATACATCTTTAGTCCGGAGTAATGCGTCGTAGCCAGCACGTGGGCCCCGCGTTGTTTGAAATGATCGACGACGGCAACACCGAGCGCCGAACCCTCTTCCGGATCTGTGCCGGTGCCGACTTCATCGAGCAGGACCAGCGCCGGCGTTTCGCATAACTCGATCATCGATCCGATGTTTGCCACGTGCGAAGTGAAGGTCGAAAGGTTCGCAGCCAGTGATTGGTGATCGCCGATGTCCGCCAGGACTGATCGATAGAAAGGAACGCGTGCCTGTTTCGCGGGCACGGGCAAACCTGAAAGCGCCATCAGCGAAGAATGAAACCGGAACGACAGCGGCCCCGCTGGCGCGTAAATTTTCTTCGAGAAGAGGATGACGGGCCTCGATGAATTCAAGAGTGGCACAGACTTCAGTCTGTGATTCGTCAGCACCACAGACTGAAGTCTGTGCCACTTCAGGCACTACGCAATCAAACTTTTCGGCGAACGCAGTTTTGGCGTTGATGAAATCAAGTTCGGCGATCGCTTCGGCGGCCCGCTCAATCGCTGGTAACTCGCGGCGTAACTCTTCCGACAGCGCGAACAGAATCTCCGCGATCTCGCGCTGTTCCGCTTCCCTGAGTGACTGCAATTCATTATTGGCCTCGATCGTTTCGAGGGGTTCGACAAAGATCGTCTGCCCTGACGAAGACGACCCGTGCGCGACGCCGTTGATGCGTCCGCGATGATCGGCGCGGACCGGAATCACAAACCGATCGTTGCGGACCGTCACCAGTTCTTCCTGGATCGCTTCGCTCGAGCGGCGCATGACGCCTTCCAAAGAGCGCGTGATTCGTGAGCGCGCGCGCGCGAGCTCATGACGAATCCGTGCCAGTTCGGGACTGGCTCGGTCATCAAGTTCGCCGCCGGGCAGAATCTTTTTGTTCAAGAGCGATGCCAGTTTCTTTAGTTCGCCGGGGACCGAGGCGACAATCTCGAACAGCGTCGGCGCTTGTTCGCGTTCCGCGACGATTGCCGCCCGGGCCTCGATTGCTCGCTCGCAGAGTCTCGCCAGATCGAGCAGCGCTAATGGATCGAGGGCTGCACCTTCGATCTTCAAACGTAAAATTGAAGCGGAAGTATCGGCGACTCCGTCGAAGGACAAACGAGCTCCACGCTGACGCAATACAGCATTTTCCCCAACCGCGCTCAGCGCCTGTTGCAACTCGAGCAGATCAGCAAAGGGCACCAACACGTCGATGCGCTCACGCCCCATCGCAGTTTGCGCGCCGCGACGAACGAGGGCGCGCAGCGTATCGAATTCCAGCGTATCAAAAGCCTGTGGGTTCATTTGTGAGTCAATATTATCACCAACACTTAAGCAAACAGGCGTTTAGAGGACCAACTTTAATTGGGTTCTTTCTCAGCCAACACGAACCCGACTGAAGTCGGTACTCTGAACACCGGTTGTGCAAACCGGAACATCACCTAAGTCGCTCCAGCTTTGCTCACTTCCGGGTTTTGGAATATATTCGTCAACTTCTCAAATCAAGGTCGACAGAGAAAGAAAGGCACTGACGAATGCAAACCGTACCTATCACCGTCGCTTACGGCGACGGCATTGGCCCAGAAATTATGGAGGCGACGCTTCATATTCTGAAAGAAGCCGGCGCGAAACTACAGATTCATAAGATCGATATTGGCGAGAAAGTTTATCTGGCGGGGAACTCTTCCGGAATCGATCCCAGCGCCTGGGATTCACTGCGCGATACCAAGATCTTCCTTAAAGCGCCAATCACCACGCCGCAGGGTGGTGGCTACAAAAGCCTGAACGTTACGGTGCGCAAAACTCTGGGTTTGTATGCGAATGTGCGTCCCTGCGTTTCGTATCATCCCTTCATCGACACGAAACATCCCAACATGGACGTGGTGATTGTCCGCGAGAATGAGGAGGATCTTTACGCGGGTATCGAATATCGCCAAACAGATCAGGTGATGGAGTGTTTGAAACTAATATCGCGGCCCGGTTCGGAGAAAATTGTCCGCTATGCATTTGAATACGCCCGCCGCCACAACCGCAAGAAAGTTACCTGCTTCACCAAAGACAATATTATGAAACTTACCGACGGGTTGTTTCATAAAGTCTTCAACGAATTGGCCGCCGAGTATCCGGACATCGAAAACGAACATTGGATCGTTGACATCGGCGCGGCGAAGATGGCCGACACGCCGAACGCTTTTGACGTGATTGTCATGCCTAATCTCTATGGAGACATTCTCTCGGACGTCGCGGCGCAGATTGCCGGTTCAGTTGGCCTCGCCGGTTCGGCAAATATTGGCGAGAACATCGCGATGTTTGAAGCGATTCATGGGTCAGCTCCGCGCCGTGCCGGTCAAAACCTGGCCAATCCTTCGGGACTGTTGCTGGGCGCAATCATGATGCTGGTCCATATCGGGCAGACGAACAACGCTGAGAAGGTTCACAATGCCTGGCTCCGCACGATTGAAGACGGCATCCATACTTACGACATCTACGAGGAAGGTTCGAGCCGCCAGAAAGTCGGAACAAAGGAATTTGCGCAGGCTGTTGTCGATCGTCTGGGCAAGAAGCCGCAGACGTTGCGAGCTGTGACCTACAAACAGGGAGATATCGGCGAAGTCTATAGCGAGACGATTGTTAAAGAGCGATCGGATACGCGGAAAGAGCTGGTGGGTGTTGATGTGTATCTCGACTGGTTGAAAGGATCGCCCGACAATCTGGGAGCGTCGCTTAGCAAAGTCGCGCCGGAGGGCTTGGAGCTGGTGATGATCAGCAACCGCGGCGTCAAGGTTTGGCCGGCTGGCAAATCCGAAACCTTTTGCTCCGATCACTGGCGCTGCCGGTTCATGGCCAAAGAGAAAGGGTCAACCATCAGTCATCAACAGATTGTCGAGTTACTCGGCCGCGTTGCCGGCGCGGGCTTCGATTTTGTCCAGACGGAGAGTCTTTGCAACTTTGACGGCGAGCGCGGCTATTCGCTCGACCAGGGTGAATAGTTTGCGCAATGGAGTCAGTACCGGGAGCGGTAGCGACCTGGTCTCAACGCTCCACCCGATCCGCGTGCCCAATGATAAAACCCGGTCGCTATCGCTCCCGGTACCGGCTTCACTGCGTAGCGGAACAAAGAATATTATTGAACTCTAAGCGCGGAGGCTCAGAGCAACGAGAATGGTAAGACAGCGTCAGTCTGAAAATCCGAAATCCGAAACTCGCAATCCCAAATCCCTCGTCGGTGTCATCATGGGTAGCAAGTCCGACTGGGAGACGATGCGAGCTACGTCCGAGATGCTTACTCGTTTTGGCGTGGCGCACGAATGCCACGTGATGTCGGCGCATCGCACACCCGCCTTAGCCTCGGAATTCGCCGGCACTGCCGAATCACGCGGTCTCGAAATAATCATTGCCGCGGCTGGCGGCGCAGCGCATCTCGCCGGCGTGATTGCCGCGCATACAGTATTGCCCGTGTTGGGCGTGCCGATGAAAAGTGATGCGCTTAACGGGTTGGATTCTCTGCTGGCAACGGTGCAGATGCCGGCTGGAATTCCAGTGGCTACCCTGGCAATCGGAAAAGCCGGCGCGACGAACGCGGCGCTGTTGGCGATCGCGATCCTGGCAAGCAGCAGGCCGGCCCTAAAAGAAAAACTGCGTGCGTTTCGTGCTGAGCAGGAAAAGAAGATCCGCGAGACGACGTTGGATTGAGGGACGAGGAGATGAGGTCAGTACCGGGAGCGGTAGCGACCGGGTCTAGTCCTCGCGATCTGACTAGGCGGAGTCTTGAGACCCGGTCGCTACCGCTCCCGGTACTGACCTCACTGCTATTCCGGTCCGCCACCCGCATCGCGCGCCAGCAATGCCGATCCGATTGCCACGCCATCAGCGCCTAATTCCGCGGCCACGATCGTGGTAGCTTCAAAGCAGGGTTGGAAGGAACGTTGGCGGGCTTCTTCGATGATGGGTTTGAGAATTAGATCGCCGGCTTCCATGATCGCGCCGCCCAGAATAATCCGCTCAATGCTCAAGAGGTTGATCATGCTGGCTACTGCCGTGCCGATCGACTTGCCGGTGCGTTCGATCATCATGATCGAAAAATCATCGCCGTTGTTTGCTTCGCGGGCCATGTCTCGGGCAGTGAAGTTTGTTGACACTGCCAGCACCGAAAGCGATGAGGTGGAATCGCGGTCCAGACGCTCGCGCGCGCGGCGCACAATGTTTGGCCCCGAAGCGACTGTTTCCAAACAGCCGGTGTTGCCGCACTCACATTGAGCGCCTTCGGTGTTAATGGTGATATGACCAATTTCTCCGGCGCAACCGGAAGCGCCGAGCCAAAGCTTCCCGTCCATAATAATCGCGCCGCCGATGGCCTGACCGATGCCGATGTAGAAGATATTGCGAGCATCGCGGCCAGCGCCCGCTTTGTATTCGCCATAAGCGGCCGCGTTGGCATCATTCTCGAGCTCAAACCGCAAGCCCGTGGCTTTCATGAGCTCAGAGTGGATGTCCTGGCGCGCCGCCGACGGCAGCCCGGTGGACATCAGCACGCGGTCAGTCTCGCGATTTACCAATCCGGGAATGCCCACTCCCACTGACTTGATCGGCCCGGTGTCCGCCAGCCCAGTCACCAGTTCGACGATCCCTCCGATCAGGTTTTCTGGTTGATAGGTAGTGGCGCGCCGTTCGATGACATCACCGGCAGCCGACATCACGACGCCCCGCATCGTGGTTGCCGCTACTTCAATCCCGGCAAACTTGGTTTCAGAGTTATTCGGCACGGGCGAAAGCCTTTCTTATGAGCTTCGCGATCAGGGCAGGGATTTCGTCGTCATCTTAGTAAAGGGTCGCAGGGCTGTCAAACCGAGCGTTGTCGTGTAGAATGCCCTCGCACTGACCCATGTCTGACATATCTGAAAATTCGCGGGCGCCAGCGCTGCAACTGCGGAAGATTCTGTTACCGACCGACTTCAGCGGATGTGCCGACTATGCGCTGCCTTATGCCGCCACGATCGCCCGCGCCACCGGGGCCACGATCATCTGCGTGCACGTGGTCGAACCAATTGTGCCGGCAGTAGGATATTCCGGTTTAGCCGAGCCCATGCCCATGACCGACATCAGTGAGCAATTAGAGGACTCAGCCGAGCGCGAACTGCCACAACTTGCCGATTGCGAGGAATTCAACGGCCTGGAGGTCGAAGAAGTTATTGTGCATGGTGACGCGGCCGCTGAGATTGTGCGCGTTGCCGGCGAGCACCAGGTGGATCTGATTGTAGTTTCTTCGCACGGCCGCACCGGCCTCGGCCGAATTATCTTTGGTTCGACGGCAGAGGCGGTGGTGCGTCATGCCAGTTGCCCAGTCCTGGTTGTAAAGCCTCCACTACATAAAGAGGAGCCGGACCAGTGAGCAGTAGGCAGTGAGCAGTAAGCAGTGGAACGACCGCGCTGAAGCTGCGCGATTCTTAGTGCTTACTGCCTACTGCCTACTGCTTACTGCTTACTGAAATGAACAGTTTCCAGTTTTTGTCTCACTTGATCGAGTTGTACGGCCTCTACGCCGTGTTCTTCCTCGCTATGATCGAGGGAGACATCACGCTGCTGCTGGCGGGTGTGTTGGCCCACAATGACTTTTTTGGCAACTACAGTTTTGCACGCGTGCTGCTTTGGGGCACGCTGGGCGGGTTTGCCAGTGACAATCTCGCCTATGGCGCCGGACGCGCCTTCAGCAAGACCGTACGTGACTTTCGTTTCTATCGTAACGCCCAGGCGCGCATGGAGCGGCTGACCAATCACTTTGGCACGCTCTCAATTTTTATCTCGAAATACATCTATGGATTGCGTTGGGCGTCATGCACCTTCTACGGCGTTGCGCGCATGCGCTATCTGCGTTTTGTGCCGTTGTCATTGGCCAGTTGTTTCGTTTGGGTTTTCATTCTCAGCGGGGTCGGGTACTTTTTCAGCAGCGCCGTGATGGGACTGATTGGCGATTTCCGCCACGTGGGCAAAATCCTGCTGGTAATTGTGGTGGCCGGAGTGCTCGGCTTCTATCTAATGAAAAGGCTCTGGCTTTCGAAGAAAGTGGAAGAGGCCCAGCCCGAACGCCTGCAGGAAATCGAGCAGGCCGCGATCGAGGGGATCAAGGAATTGTCCGGAGAGATACAGGAAAAAATTCATCTAAAATCAGCGCGCCGCCGGAAGAACTCAAGCTCCTCGAAGCGTAACGCCAGAGACTGACAGGGATCGTCCGGAATGACTCGGCGTCCGAAAGAGCTAAGATCTCAAATTTCAGATCTCAGGTTTCAGATCTCAAATCATCCATTAGGCAAATTGGAATAAATCAAAGTGATTATCGAATCTTCAGCACCAACTCGCGCCGATCTGGCCGGGGGCACAGTCGATATCTGGCCTCTTTATCTGTTTCATTCCGGCGCCATGACCGTCAACTTTGCGCTCTCTCTGCGCGCGCATGTAAGAATTGAAACGCGTGACGACGATCGATTGATTCTGGAATCACGCGATCGCGGTATTCGGTTTGAGACGACTCTCGATCGCATCGACGAATTGGCACGCGAGGAGAGTCTCGAACTGGTTTCAAAGATGGTGCACTTCTTTCAGCCCGAGATGGGTTTTCATCTCGTGGCGCACAGCGAAGCCCCCGCCGGCGCGGGCATCTCCGGATCGTCGGCCCTGGCCATCGCCCTGATCGGCGCCCTCAATAAGCTGGTGGGCGATCGCTATGAGAAGCGACAGTTCATCGGCATTGCGGCGAACATTGAAACGACCGTCATCAAAGTGCCGGCTGGATTGCAGGACTACTATCCCGCCTTCTATGGATCGACCTCCTGCATTCATCTCGATCCCGATGGCGTCGATCGTGAACATCTGGCGATCGACGAGGGCGAAATTGAGCACCGCTTTGTGATCTGCTACACCGGGGAACCTCGCCATTCTGGAATTAATAATTGGGAAGTGTTTAAGCGTCACATCGATCGCGATCAAGAAGTGTTTGCGATCTTTGAGCGGATTAGGGACGCCGCCGTGCAGATGCGCGCGGCGCTTTTGGCCAACGATTGGAGTGCCGTCGCGGAGACAATGCGGACTGCCTATCCAAACCGGAAGCGTCTGGCGCCAGGGATCACGACGCCGCATATGGATCGTCTGGTTGAGAAGGCTCTGGCTAACGGCGCGGAAGCAGCCAAAGTCTGCGGCGCCGGCGGCGGTGGTTGCATTGCGTTTCTGTGCGCTGAAGGACGCAAGCCAGAGGTCGAACGCGCTCTGGTCGAAGCAGGCGGTGAAATTTTGAAATGGGAAGTGGCGCGTGACGGATTAGTGGTGAAGGAGAGCTGAGTCCTTTGAAACCGCGAGGCGGTTTCGCCCTCCAGCCCAACGTTGCCGCAGGCTACGTTGGGTTAACAATTAAAGAAATATTTTGGCAACCCTGTTAGGGTTGCGGCAACGTCTCAAGGGATGCAACGAGAGTTGCAAGCCACCTCCTTGCGCCATGATGTAAACTCACCGCCTCTTGAAAAAAGGAGACGGGGGACCCTTTGCCGCAATCACTCTCTGCTGTTTACGTTCATCTCGTTTTCTCAACTAAAGAACGTGTCCCCTTTCTCCGACATAAGACGATTCGCGATTCGTTACATCCGTATCTCGGTAAGATCTCAAAACAGCTTGGATGTGCGCCCATCATAACGGGCGGAGTCGAGGATCATGTTCATCTCCTGGCCCGCTTCGGCCGAACTATCACCCAAGCGGAGTGGGTCAAGGAATTGAAGCGAGTGTCGAACCTTTGGCTGAAGGAGCAGCATTCAATTCAAGATTTCGAGTGGCAGGGTGGCTATGCGGACTTTTCCGTGAGCGCGTCGAATCTTGAGACCGTAAAGAAGTACATCGCCAACCAGCAATACCATCATCGTAAAATGAATTTTCAGGATGAGTTGAGAACGCTACTCAGGCGTCATGAGGTCGACTGGGACGAGCGCTACATCTGGGATTGACGCAACCGCGTTGCGGTTGAATTGTTGAGGTTATTCGTTCACCCAACGTAGCCGAAGCGGCAACGTTGGGCTGGAGGACGTAACCGCTTCGCGGTTGAGGTGATCAGGTTGATCGTTGACCCAACGTAGCCGAAGCGGCAACGTTGGGCTGGAGGACGCAACCGCTTCGCGGTTGAAAAGACGCAGGGGAAAAAGACTAAAACAGAACTCGACTTCTCGTTAACCACCTTCGTCTGACTTCTGCTTTGCAGCTGCGGCGAGTTTTGTGAGGCGCTCGATCTTTTGTTCGTGAGTCTCACCAGAGATCGGCCCCGTATCCACGAAACCCGCGTAAGTCGATCTTCGAAACAAACTTCGATCTGGTTCGGCACTTGGTGAGTGCGAACTCGTGGCCGTGGGAGTTGTCGCTGGCGGAACATTGTCAGGCGCCAGATCCGCTGGACTTTCCGCGCCCGCTACCGGCGAAGCATTCGCTGACGCGGCGCTCAGCGGCATTGCCGAGGCAGCTCCAGTTTCAGCCTGGGCTTCGGCGGCCGGCCGGTGAGAGTCAGCTTCCGGCGATGAATCGACTACGGTGACTGCGACCGTCGGACCGGCTCCACCTTCGTCCGAGCGTTGCTTTGCTCCCGCCACCAGTTTCTGCAACCGTTCGATTTTTTGTTCTTTGGTTTCGCCTGGCACCGGTCCCGTGTCGACCACACCAGCATAGGTGGTGCGCCGGTTCATTTGGCGATTTGGTTGAGCCGCCGGTTTCGGACCAGCGGGCGCGGCGACTGCTTTTTCAACAACTGCGGTTGCTTGCGCGGCTGCCGGAGTTGGCTTGGCGGATACTACCGCCGGAGCTGCGCCCGCCGGTTTTGTCGCCGGCGCGTGACCATGTCCACCGCCACCCTGTTCGACGATTACAAAGACGCCTCTTTCATTCTTCTCGATTACCGGCAGCGTGCCGCCTGCTGCCTGCAGCAAAGCGGACAGCTCAGCTTCGACAAAGCGGCTCTGCTTTTCCGGATCGCGAACATGGCCGAGTGGTGGGCCCATGTACAGCGTGCCGCACAGGGTACACTTGTACAGCACATCGTCGCCGCGCAAATGCACTGCGGCAGCTTCGCCCCCGGTGCGCAATTGTTTCAAGTGACCATTGCAGAGTTTGTTTTTCTCGTTCCGCTCGTTACAAACCGTCTGAGCGTTGGTGATGCGCTTTGGCACCGGCGCCGCCGCGGCCGGCGTGGTTGGATTGGCTTCTGCGATGTTAGCTGACATGTTTCGCTTTCGCGTACCCGATGATTTGTTTCTTCCACAAACCTTCGAACTAATTGACCGCATATTAACGACGAACGCAAACGCGGTCAACAAGAGATGAGTGGCACAGGCTTCAGCCTGTGTTCTGGTGTGCATATCCACAGACTGAAGTCTGTGCCACAAAAGCAGCCAAACCGAAGTTGTCCGACATGGTATTCTTTATCCCGGATGTTCATAGAATTTCTTGGCGCAGTTTGGCGGCAGCTCCCTGGCTGTATCCGACGTCGCCTGGTGCGCACCGGACACAGACGTTTTACGGTTACGGCTGGAGCAATGATCTTTGACGAACAGGGCCGGATCCTGCTGCTCGATCACGTCTTTCGTCCTGACGGCGGCTGGGGAATTCCCGGTGGTTTCTTGAGCAAAGGGGAACAGCCTGAAGCAGCTCTGCGGCGTGAACTGCGCGAGGAGATCGGAATCGAAGTATCCGACGTCGAGATGCTGTTTGCGCGCACGCTCTCCAGACCCCGGCAGATCGAAATCTACTTTCGCGCCAAAGCGATAGGATGTCCTGAGCCTTGCAGCTTTGAAATCAAGAACGCCGGCTGGTTTTCGATCCAGGATCTGCCGTCCGAACTTTCAAAAGATCAGCGTCGCCTGATTCAGCGCTCGTTCGAGAGCCCCACGATGATTTAGTCTCCGCGTTCTCTGCGCTGAATCCTAAGCGTGGAGGGCTTCAACCCAGAGACGCAGAGGACGCAAAGGCTGCGCAGAAAAAAGCGGAGGGGAAGACACGACCGCGCGCTTACTTCCAGTGAAAACTCTTTCCAATGATGCTATGCTACGCGCCGCAATCCGCAATCACTAGACAAATGAATCGCTGAGGAGAAGCTATGGCAGGAGCACCAGGCGTCCAACTGATTCCGTCGCCGGAGGAAATAATGCAAATTCTGAAACGCACCGGCGCGTTTCGTGAAGGCCACTTTGTCTATCCGAACGGCAAACACACGGCGCACTATTTTCAAATGCCGCTGGCATTCCGCTATTACGATACTGCGCGCGTGCTGGCCGTCGCCCTCAGCCGCAAGTTTCGCGTCGAACGCGACATCGCCAGTCAGTTACCAAAAATCTCAGTCATCAGTCCGAGTTCGGGCGGAATCCCGGTGGCCTTCGGCGCCCGTGACGCGCTCAGCGCGCAACAGATTTACTGGGCCGAGCAGGAGAACGGCAAACGCATGTTTCGCCAGTACGTGAACCAGGGCGATATCAACCCCTGCATCATCGTCGACGACATCATTCGTAGCGGCCACGCAATCGAAGAAACGGTCGAACTGGTGCGCAGCCTCGGCGCGCCGATCATCGGCTGTGGCGCCATCGTGCGCTTCACCTCTGCGCCCGATCAGATTGAAGGTGTCCCTATTAAGTCCCTGGTCGAGTTCGACGAGAAGTTTTACGACTCGGCCCAACAGTGCGATGAATGCACGAAAGGCGCGCCGGAGGAGCATGTGCGATTCTGAATTACAGTAGGCAGTGAGCACTGGAGCAATGGCAGCAGCGCTCCGAAGGAGCGAAACGTTTATAGCACTAAGCTCTCAAAATCAATGCAGCTCCTTTAGGAGCGACATGTGTGGAGCGATTCCTTTCACATTACGCTCCAAAAGGAGCTTAACGAGTTTTTTGGTGGGTGCGAGGTCTATAAACATTTCACCCCTGACGGGGTGATTGGCCGTCCCCGTCGCTCAAATTATCTCGTGCGTCCCACTTCGGGTCGGTCTTCGATTAGTTTGTCGAGATACTGCTTCTTCGCGTCCTCCCAGTCTGAGAACTTCGACTCGCCACGCTCGACCATCCGCTCTCGCTCGTCGAGAATCTCTTTTTGCCAATCGTGGACCGGCAAGATCTCTTCATGCTGACAGAGATCGGTCCACAGAGCCTCCATGGTTTGGAGTTTCTCCTCGATTGTCATTTTGTCGATCGCTAGTAGAGTAGGCATGATCGTATTCTAGCAATTCTTCGCGGGTTGGCAATCCAATCCAGCTTGCAACGTAGGAGTCGCGGAAGTCGTCTGTAACGAAACGGGCGCTCCCTGACGGTCGGGCTTCTGACACTAACTACATTTCGTGGCGATTGGTGAGAGCTTTATCCATCGTTACTTCATCGACGTATTCCAGGTCGCCCAGGGGTTTTAGCAGACGGCTGATGTAGTTCGCGGTGGCTTCGCCTTCGGTGTTGGGATTGGTGGCCAGGATTACTTCGAGCACCTCGACGCCGTCGTTGTTCTCGGGCTTTAGGCGCGGCAGGAGATTCTCGAGCCGCAAATCGCTCGGCCGCATGCCGCGAATCGGCGAGAGGCTGCCATGCAAAACGTGATACAGGCCTTTATAGCTGCGTGTTTTTTCAACAGCTACCAGGTCGTAAGGCTGTTCGACAATGCACAGCAGGGAATGATCGCGTGACGGCAGAGAGCAGAAGCGGCAGGGATTAACGTCAGTGAGGTTGTTACAAATCGAGCATTCAGAAATGCGCTGTTTCACTTCACGCAAAGCTTCGATGAGGCGTTCGACTTCGCCTTCGGGCGCACGCAGGATATAAAAGGCCAGCCGCTGGGCGGACTTCTGCCCAATGCTGGGCAGGCGTTTGAATTCGTCAATCAGTTTGGTTACGGGTTCGGCGTAGTCGAGCATGTCAATTTCCGATTTTCAATTGCCGGTTGCCGATTTGGTTTGAGGTGAGTTGCCAATCGGTAATTGGCAATCGCGAATCGGCAATTAGAATAGGTTTCCCAGGCCGGGAGGCAGCATCGAACCTAACTTACCTTTCATGGCTTCGTTCACTTTGCGGTTGCCTTCGTTGATCGCGGCGACAATCATGTCCTGCAACATTTCGATATCGTTTTCCTTTACGATTTCAGGATCGATCTTGAGCGAAATGATTTCGTGGTCGCCTTTCATAGTAACGTTAACCACTCCACCGCCGGCTGAGGCGTCAACCCGCAGTTCTTCCATTTCGCGCGCCATCTTCTCCTGCATCTGCTGCGCCTGCTTCATCATTCCTTGAATATTAAGTCCGCCAGGAAATTTCATTTTCGCAATCCTCGCTTCTGGTTTGATAATGGTCTTGAACTGAGTGACGCGAGCATCGTAACTGTCATTCCTGGTGAATGCAAAGCTGGAATTAATGGCACAGACTTAGGAACGTCGTTCCTAAGGATCGTTGCTTGCAGAATGGTAGATCGTCAATCAATTTGGGGCGCCGATTCAAAAACAGCGAAGGCCCGCAGGGCCGATATTCAATAGCCGCGCCCGTAAGGGCGTGGTCGAGGTAGCATTGATAAATATCCAAGGCCCGAAGGGCCGGCACTTCTGTCGTGCGCCCTCAATCTGTCGGTCCGTTTTGTGCCGCACCTTCGGCGCTCTTTCATCTTACGCAGTTTCTGATCCACGCTCTCACGGGCGTGGCTATGAATGTCGGCCCTACGGGCCTAAGCTAAGCCAACGCACGAGTCAATGCAAACTGAGAACACAACACTGCGTCCCGCAACCGAACGGGCGCTCAATGCGGAAATCAAACTCTATTACGATCTTCAGCTGGCGAGGCCGGCGCCGGCGCCCCTCCTGATCGCGCTGCATGGTTACGGGGCCAACAAACGCCAGATGATGCGCGAAGCGCAGGCCATCGCGCCGGAGGGTTTCGCTCTCGCGTCGCTGCAGGGTCCGCATCAGCATTTGAGAGATCCGAAAGAACCGGGCGGACCTTTGCGATTCGGGTTTGGCTGGCTCACCAACTTTCGTTCGGAAGAATCCGTGGCGGTTCATCATCGAGCCCTGCTTGATTTGATCCATTCGCTGACTGCCGAAGGCATCGCCGATCCCGGGCGAATATTCCTGCTGGGCTTTTCCCAATCATGCGCGCTGAACTATCGCTTCGCGTTTTCGCATTCGCAGGTGTTGCGCGGCGTGATAGGCATCTGCGGCGGGCTTCCAGGAGATTGGGACCAGAGCGATCTTTACCAGCGCACCACTGCCGCCGTATTTCATTTAAGCGGCGAGCGAGACGAGTTTTATCCGCCGTCACGCACCTCTGATTACGCCGCGCAATTACGTCACCGCGCGAGCGAAGTGCAGTACCGCGGTTATGATGCGGGCCATGAAATTGTGCAGCCGATGCGGGACGATGTGAGGTCGTGGCTGGAACAAAGGGCGGCCATGTGAAGAAAGCCGTCGTTTAGAGGCCGCACTTATGCGCCTTCGAACGTGCCGGACAAGTCCTGCGTCTAAACAGCCTTGAATCTCGGTGAACATGCCGGACCAGTTGGGCATCTAAACGACCACTGATGAACCGATATTTCTCGACCTCGGTGCTGCTCGCGTTGGCGATACTTTCCGGCGCAGCCTGCCAGCACCAGATCGCCAGAGTGCTCAAGCCACTAAAACCACCGGAGCAACAGACTGAAACGCGCGCTCTGCCCGGCAACAGCTCGCCGAATCTGAAGCTGGTAATCGATGGCGCCATCGAACAGATCGGAAAGACGACGAGTTACGATCCCTCTTATCAAAAGATCGAATATCCAAACGGCGACGTGCCGATGGAAACGGGTGTTTGTTCTGACGTCGTCGTGCGCGCTTTTCGCAAAGCCGGAATCGATTTACAGAAGGAGGTGCACGACGACATGAAGGCAAACTTCTCGGCGTATCCCACCCGCTGGGGCCTGAAGGGGACCGACCCGAACATCGATCATCGGCGGGTGCCGAACCTGCAGACCTACTTCACCCGCAAGGGCAAGTCGCTGGCAACTGATGGCGGGAGTGAAACCTTTCTGCCGGGCGATATCGTTACCTGGGATCTTCAACTCGGCGGAACTGAACATGTCGGCATGGTGGTTAATGTCTGGTACAAACCTACGCAGCGCTATCTGATTGTGCACAACATCGGTAACGGCACGCGCATGGAAGATGTGCTGTTCGCGTGGAAGATAACGGGTCACTATCGTTACTTCTGACCATCGAGTCAATTAGAAGCACTAAGAGTCCTCACTGCATGCTTGCGCTGGCCGCAGAGCGGCCAAATGTTTATAGCTCACGTTGGCACAAAGAATTCTCCAACTCCGGAGGAGCGCAATGTACTTGCCAGTGAAGCCAACATTTCGCTCCGCTGGAGCCTCAGACTCTTTTGTCGCCCTGGTTCTATAAGCATGTGGTCCCTGCGGGACCACGAACTTGAACGACGTTTACCAGCAGATTTATCCTGAGAACTCTGGAGTCACCCCACTAGTGCTAATAGGCAGGACATGATAAATTGCCGCGCCATATTCCGAATCATCTTGAGCGGCTGCATTTTCTGGAAAGCATGGTTCCTCCCGGAGCCATTCAACTGCGGAGATTTATGAAACCCAAACTTCTCAACTCTCTTGCCTTGGTCTTGTTGTTAGGGGCTGTCTCGGTCTGTTCGCAGCCGGGCGCGGCGCAGAGCAAATCCGACTATGACGTCAGGGCCGCGGATGCGATCAAAGCCGTCATGGACGCCCAAGCTGCCGCCTGGAACCGTGGCGACCTCGAAGGCTACATGGATGGTTATGATCGTTCGACTAACACCGAGTTCGTGGGCGGCGACACGATCACTCGTGGCTGGCAAAATCACCATCCTGAGTAAGGACGCGGCGCTGGTGTTGGGACGCTGGCACTTAAAGCGCGCCAATGACGAGCCGCACGGAACGTTTAGTTTGCTTTTCCGGAAAACCAAAGCTGGTTGGCGAATTGTTCACGACCATAGTTCTTCGGCGTGACAGATCTCCTGGAATGTCTCTTGGATTAGGAAAGGGGGCTCGCCCCGCTTTTGGATCAAAGGCCAAAGTTACACGAGGCGCGGGCCCTCTTCCTGACCTTGAGGCTTTCAGGATCGAACCTGGGAACTCGTCTTGATGGCTGAATCAAACCAATCAACTTCGACGCACGAACTCGCTGCGATTGAAAGCGAAGTCAAAGCGCGCAGCGCCGTCTTCAAGAAAGAACTTGGTCTATTCGATTTGGTGCTCACGCAAGTCGTCTTTGTCGTCGGCACAATCTGGGTTGGTTGGGCGGCCAAGCTGGGCAACCATCAGATGGTCTTTTGGCTGCTGGCGATCGTTACTTTCTATCTGCCGCTGGCCGTCGTCGTCATCTTTCTGAATAACCGCATGCCGCTCGAGGGCGGGCTGTATCAATGGGCCAAGCTGGCCTTCAATGATTTCGTCGCCTTTATGGTGGCCTGGAACCTGTGGGTGTTCGGCATTCTGGTGATGTCGGGTATTGGCCTGATCATCAAGAAGAACATCGCTTACGCGATTGGGCCACGGGCCGACTGGATGCACGAGAACAGGAAGATGACGACGCTCGTCTGCGTCGTCTTGATGATTAGCATCATCGCCGCGTCCAGACGCGGCCTCGCCCTGGGAAAGTGGGTGCAGAATGTTGGCGGCATATTTCTGCTGGTTACCTTCGCCACCCTGATCCTGTTGCCGTTTATTACCGCCAGTCGCGGATCGCTCGCAAACTACCATCCATTTTCGATGAGCCTGCCGCCATTCAGTAGTTACAACATCAACGTCTTCAGCAAACTCGCTGTCGGTGCGCTCTCGGGCTTTGAATACATCGCCATCCTGGCCGGCGAGTGTCGCGCGCCCGCGCGAAATATCAGTCGCTCAGTTTTGATCTCCGCACCGATTATTGCGCTGATGTTCATTCTTGGCACGGCCTCGGTGCTGGCTTTTGTCACTCCGGATCAAGTGGATCTCATCGGGCCGATCCCGCAAGTGCTCAGTCGTGGTTTTAGTTCATTTGGCTGGGTGTCAATGCTTGTTTCGCTGACTATTTTTGGAGTTGCTGCCCGGCAGATCGCCTTGATGAGTATCTATTTTGCCGGGAACACGCGGCTACCGATGGTCGCCGGTTGGGACGACCTGCTGCCCGTCTGGTTTGCGCGTTTGCACGCGCGCTATAAGACGCCGGTGAACTCGATTCTTTTTGTGGGCCTGATTACGTTGGCCTTTAGTCTGGCGAGTTTGATCGGCGTGAAAGAGCAGGAAGCTTTTCAGATTCAGGACAACGCCGCCAGCGTCTTCTATGCGCTGATGTACATGGTGCTCTTCGCTATTCCGCTGATTGCAATCAAACGGTTCGGCGTTCGGGCCCCGCTATGGCTCAAGATCGCCTCAGCTTCCGGCTTTCTTGTGTCGGTGATCGCAGGTTTCTATACGATGATTCCAATTACAAAGGTTGATAGCCCCCGGTTGTTTGCCGCGAAGATTATCGTCGTGGTGGTAATCGCGAATGGAATCGGCGTGCTGTTGTTCGCATTGGGCCGGAAGCGCGGTGAGAGAGCGGCAGCTACCTCGGTTTCTACTTAGTTCGCCCTTATCAGAGTATGTCGCTTGGAGGTGAGGATGAGGTCAGTACCGGGAGCGATAGCAACCGGGTTATCGCACTGGCAAAGTTTATTGTCGCGATTCCTCATCAGAAAACTGGTTTTGTTCGCAACCCTGTGATAAGAATCTGAACTCAACAAAGGCAAGTCTTACTCTTTACCCCGAAGGAGAAAGAAAATGAAGATCAACTTTGGTCGCGTTCTGCTCGGCGGTTTGCTTACCGGTCTGATTCTGAACATCGGCGAGTGGCTGTTGAACGATAAGGTGCTGGCCACGGAAATGCACGCGTTCTTTAGGAAGTGCGGTGTTCCCTTGCCGGGAACGACCTTTATTGTGATAGCCGTGGTCATTACTTTTGTCCTCGGCATAGTCATCGTGGCCGGCTATGCGGCAATCAGACCGCGGTTTGGGCCCGGCCCCAAAACGGCAATCATCGCCGCCCTGTTCGCATGGTTCGGCGTAGTCGTCTATCCAAATGTTATCTATGCGGCGCTTGGTTTCACTCCGACCAATGTCCTGATGATTTTGCTCGGCTGGGAAGTGGTGGAGTTCCTTTTGGCCACGCTTGCCGGTGCCTGGTTGTACAAGGAAGCCTGACTCTCCATGTCAATCAAGGTTTGCCGTGGAATGGCTGCATGAGCTGGAAACGACTCTTGATCTCGATCCCGCTCGGCTTTCTGATCATGATCGCCGATGGGGTGTTATTAATCTTGGTCAATCGTGTCTATCGGCCGAACCATCCGCCTGGTTGGATGATCGGCGCCTTCTTTTACTTCGATGCCTGGCCTCTTTTTCTTACGCAGCACATCTTTCCTCGCGCGACCGGTGACACGTTCGGCGGCCCGACGTTTCTCGCGGTAGCCGCAGCTGGACTGATCGATCTGATTGTCTTCTCGGCAATCGTTTACGCGCTACTCTCCTGGCGCGCGCGCCGTAAAGCCCGTGCCTGAAAGTCTCGCCGTCATTAATTGTTCGCAGCTGGTGACGCTTGCCGGTCCGCGCCGGCCGCGGGTTGGGGGTGAGTTGCGCCAACTCTCAATCATAGAAGACGGCGCACTCTTTGTTCGCGGCGATCGGATCGAGATCGCCGACCGGCGGCGCGAAGTCGAGCGTCTAATTAACGGCGACTGTGAGGTGATCGACGCCGGGCGTCGCGTCGTAATGCCGGGATTCGTGGACGCGCACACGCATCCCGTGTTCGCCGGCCTGCGCGCCAACGAATTCGAGCAGCGCGCCGGCGGGGCAACCTATCGCGAGATCGCTGCGCGTGGTGGTGGCATTCGATCTACCGTGAGGGCCACGCGCAACGCATCGTTGAGCGATCTCATTAAAGCCGGCAAGCGCTACAGCGAATGGTTTCTACGAGGCGGCACGACAACGATCGAAGCGAAATCGGGTTACGGTCTAACTATCGAAGATGAACTCAAGATCCTGCGCGCCATCAGACAACTGAATTCCGAAACACCGCTGCGTTACGTTTCCACCTTTCTCGGCGCGCACGACATTCCTGCAGAGTACAGGTCACGCCGCGCTACTTATGTGAGTCTGGTGATCAATGAAATGCTGCCGCGCGTCGTTGAGGAAAAATTGGCTGAGTACTGCGATGTGTTTTGTGAAGCAGATGTGTTTAGCAATGACGAGACACGGCAGATACTCTCAGCCGCGCGCGGTCAGGGATTGGGCTTGCGCGTACATGCCGACCAGCTTTCGCTCTCCGGGGGCGCGCGGCTCGCTGCTGAGCTCAACGCGGCCACCGCGGATCATTTGGAGCATACCGACGCTGCCGGAATAGCGGCTTTAAAGGCCGCAAAGGTTCAGCCGGTGCTCTTACCGGGCTCAGTTTACGCGCTCGGCTCCAGGCAATATCCGCCGGCCCGTGAAATGATCGAAGCGGGGCTTGGCATCGTGCTGGCTACTGACTTCAACCCCGGATCTTCCCCGACTCCCTCGATCCCGATGGTTCTTTCGCTGGCTTGCACGCAGATGAAAATGA